>Ga0136633_1003301_pt1 | contig 10685 bp, 10 predicted proteins | sample AntDrymeUQ832206_2_FD_105494 | JGI IMG/M metagenome (GOLD analysis project Ga0136633, IMG submission 105494) | Polar desert sand microbial communities from Dry Valleys, Antarctica - metaG UQ83 (22.06) | ecosystem: Environmental > Terrestrial > Soil > Desert | place: Antarctica: Dry Valley...
CGGCCGAACGTCGGCAAGAGCTCTCTGGTCAACCGCTTCATGGGCTCGGAGCGGGTGATCGTCTCCGACGTGGCGGGAACGACGCGCGACGCGATCGACCTGCCGCTCGAGGTCGACGGGCGCAAGGTGATCCTCGTCGACACCGCTGGTCTGCGCCGGCAGGCGAAGGTGTCTGAGTCCGTCGAGTACTACACCGCGCTGCGCTCCCAGCGGGCGGCCGAGCGCGCGGATGTGGCGATGGTCGTCTGCGATGCGTCCGACGGGATCACCAGCCAGGACATGCGGATCGCCGAGCTGGCGATGAAGAGCGACTGCGCGACGATGCTGGTGCTCAACAAGTGGGACCTGTTCGAGGGCGACGAGTCCGACCTCGACCACGAGCGGGCCAAGGCCCACCGCAAGCTGCGCCAGCGGCCCAAGGTCATGACGGTCAGCGCGTTGGGCGGGCGCAACGTGCAACGGCTGCTGCCCGAGCTGATCGTCCTGGGCGACCGGATGCGCGAGCGCATCCCCACCCCGGAGCTCAACCGCTTCCTCGCCGAGACGCTCCAGACCAAGCAACCGCCCGCGGTGCGCGGGCACAGGCTGAAGATGCTGTTCATGACGCAATCGGGCTCGCGGCCGCCGCGCTTCGCCATCTCGGTCAACAGCCGCACGCGGGTCACGCGCGACTACGCCTACTTCCTCGAGAACCGCATGCGCAACCGCTACGCCATGGACGGCGTGCCGCTGATCATCGACTTCAACGAGCGCAACGAGCGCCGTGGCGGACCGGGCCGGGCGGCCGACGAGGCACGCGCGCGCGGCCGCTAGCGAGATGCGCAGCGGCCGGACGCCGTAGCTGCGCCGAGCATGCCGCTCGCCGGACGGACCCCGGGCAGCGGCTAACCTCCCGCGGCCTATGAACCAGTACGCAGACAACGAGTTCCTGTTCACGTCGGAGTCGGTGACCGAGGGCCACCCGGACAAGGTGGCCGACCAGATCTCTGACGGTGTCCTCGACGCCGTCCTCACCGACGACCCGTACGGGCGCGTCGCCTGTGAGACGCTGGTCAACACCGGCCTCGTGGTCGTGTCGGGCGAGATCTCGACCGACACCTACGTCGACATCCAGGAGATCGCCCGCGAGACGATCCGCAAGATCGGCTACGTCGACGCCGACCTCGGTTTCAGCGCCGATTCCTGCGCGGTCCTCAACGCGATCGACAAGCAGTCGGCCGACATCGCCCAGGGCGTCGACCAGGCCTACGAGACCCGCACCGACCCGTCCGACGACGACGAGCTCGACGTCGCGGGCGCCGGCGACCAGGGGATGATGTTCGGCTACGCGACCAACGAGACCGAGTCGCTGATGCCGCTGCCGATCTCGCTGGCCCACCGCCTGGCCGAGCGTCTGGCCGCGGTCCGCAAGGCCGAGGAGCTCACCTACCTGCGCCCGGACGGCAAGACGCAGGTGTCGGTCCGCTACGCAGACGGCAAGCCGGTCGAGATCGAGAAGCTGCTGATCTCCACCCAGCACAAGGAGGGTGCGGAGAAGCTGATTCCCGACGACCTCTGGGAGCACGTCGTGCTGCCCGTCCTGCCCAAGGACCTCTTCGACGCCGACAAGCTGCGCAAGGAGTTCCTCGTCAACCCGACCGGGCGCTTCGTCATCGGCGGCCCGGTGGGCGACGCCGGCCTAACCGGCCGCAAGATCATCGTCGATACCTACGGGGGCATGGCCCGCCACGGTGGCGGCGCCTTCTCCGGCAAGGACCCCTCGAAGGTCGACCGCTCCGCCGCCTATGCAGCCCGCTGGGTGGCCAAGAACGTCGTGGCCGCCGGCCTGGCCGACCGCTGCGAGATCCAGGTCGCCTACGCCATCGGCGTCGCGCACCCGGTCTCGGTTTCGATCGAGACATTCGGCACCGAGCACGTGGGGCGCGCGGCCATCGCCAAGCTCGTCGACGAGCAATTCGACCTGCGCCCCGGCGCGTTCCGCGAGGAGCTCAAGCTCCACCGGCCGATCTATCAGAAGACCGCCGCCTACGGCCATTTCGGCCGCGACGACGCCGATTTCACGTGGGAGCGCACCGACAAGGCCGATGCGCTGCGTGAGGCCGCCGGACTCGACGGCGCCGCCGCCTAGGGCAGGGGGCCGGGTCACGACTGCGCGAACGTCCCGATATGAGGGCTATAGACCTCATATCGGGACGTTCGCGCTGACTGCGCTAGGGCTGCGGCTCGTCGCGGCGCGGCAGCGGCCGCCCGCCTCGGGCGGCTGTCGCCAGGGCGCCCGCGCCGCCTCCGAGGTCGCTGAGCGCCAGGGAGAGCCAGCCGTCGCGCGAATCCTCCGCGGGCTCCTCGAGCTTGTCGGGATCGAGCGGTTCAGACTCGGGCATCGCCATTGCGGCGATGCTACTCCGCGGTTTCGGGTGGCGCGCCGGCGGCCGGCGGCGCGGTCTCGTGCGGTGGCGAGGTCTGCTCCATCTGGCGCTGGGCACGGTCGACGGCGGCGACGACCTTCTCGGGCTGGGCGACGCCGTCGAAGGTGAAGTCGAAGTCCCCGCTGCCGGCGGTGTCGAAGTCGACGGTGCCGATCTGCAGGATGCGCTGGAACGCAGACTGATCGGTGTTGACGTTCTGGACGCGCTCGAGGCGGGTCTCCTGCACGCGGCGGGCCACGAGACCGCGACGGATGTGCAAGCGCTCGGTGGTGACGACGTAGTGCGTGGCCAGACGAATCAGGAAGCCCACGACCAGAGCGATGGCGAGCACCCCGAGCCCAACGGCGATGCCGAGCTCGGTGCTCTCGATCAGCGCGGCGATGACACCGACGAGGCCGGCCAGCACGAGACCGCCGAGATAGAACTGCAGCGTCGAGCGCCAGCTCGGGCGGCCCTTGAAGATGATCTGCTCACCGGAATGGAGGTCCATGGGGGAGCGACCCTATCCGCTCGCGGACCTAGATTGGAGCGGTGAGTCCCGCGGTGGCCAAGGTCGAGCCGTTGACAACCGCGCGGGTGCTGCGGGGGCCGTTCGACTACGAGCTTCCGGAGGGCGCGGGCATCGGCTCGGTGCTGGAGGTCCCGTTCGGGCATCAGACGCTGCTGGGGGTCATCACGGGCCTCGCCGAGCAGTCCGAGCATCAGCTGGTGGCGCCCCGCCGGGTGCTCGAGCACTCGCTGCCCCCCGACCTCGTCGAGCTGGCGCTGTGGATGGCCGCCGAGTACTGCTCAACGCCTGCGCGGGCGCTGGGGCTCGTGTCGCCGCCGTCGGGCGCGCGCGCCAAGACCGCGCTGTGGGCCGAGGTCGTCGAGGTTCCCCAGGAGGCGCGACTCAACGACAACCAGCGGGCGCTGCTGGAGTCGTTGCCGCGGTTCACCGGGGCTGACACCGCGGCGTTGCGGAGGCTCGAGGGTCGCGGTCTCGTTCGTATCGCTCCGCGCATCGTGCGCCGTCACGTCGTCCATACCTCGGTCGGCGCCCGGCGGCCCGAGGCGCCGCCGCTGACCGGCGAGCAGGAGGCTGCGCTGGCGGCGATACTCGCTGCGGAGCCCGGCGAAGGACTCCTCCTGCACGGCGTGACCGGGTCGGGGAAGACCGAGGTCTACCTGCAGGCCGTGGCACGGGCGCTCGACCGCGGCGAGAGCGCCATCGTGCTGGTTCCCGAGATCGGTCTGACACCGCAGATCGTCTCGCGGTTCGTCGACCGCTTCGGCGACACCGTCGCGGTCCTGCACTCCAAGCTCGGCACGGGGGAGCGCCACGACGAGTGGGCGCGGCTGCGCGCCGGAGGCGCGCGGGTGTGCGTCGGGCCGCGATCGGCGGTCTTCGCCCCGCTCGACCGGCTCGGTCTGGTCATCGTTGACGAGGAGCACGACAGCTCTTACAAGCACGAGGGCGACCCGCGCTACGACGCCCGGGCCGTCGCGGCGCAGCGGGCCCGGATGACCGGCGCGGTGCTGGTGGCCGGTAGCGCGACGCCGCGGCCCGAGAGCTTTCTCGCGCTGCGACGGCTGCGGATGGGCTCGCGCGTCGACGGCGCCTCGCTGCCGAAGGTCGAGATGATCGACATGCGCGAGGCCCGCCGCGCGCTGCACCCGCTGACGGTCCATGCGCTGCACGACGCCCGCAAGTCGATCGTGCTGCTCAACCGGCGCGGCTGGTCGAACTTCCTGACCTGCCGCTCCTGCGCCGAGGTCTGGATGTGCCCGGAGTGCGACGTCTCGCTGGTGCTGCACCGGTCCGAGGATCTGATCGCCTGTCATCACTGCGGTCATCGCGAGCCGGTGCCGACGCGGTGCGACACGTGCGGCTCGGTGTCGATCGGCCGCCACGGCACCGGCACCGAACGGCTCGAGCACGAGCTGGCCGAGGCCGGCCATCCGGTCTTCCGCCTCGATGCTGACACGCCGAAGGCGGCGTTCGTGCTCGCGGCGTTCGAGCGCGCCGAACGCGGCATCCTCGTCGGGACGCAGATGGTCGCCAAGGGCCACGACTTCCCGGACGTGACGCTCGGTGTGGTCCTCGACGCCGACGCGACGCTGCGCTTCCCCGACTTCCGCGCAGAGGAGCGCACGTTCGCCCTCGTGGCCCAGCTCGCGGGCCGCGCCGGCCGCGGCGCGCAGGACGGCCGGGTGCTCGTCCAGACCATCGCCGCAGACGCGCCGTCGCTGGCCTACGCGGCGCGGCACGACAGCGAGGGTTTCCTGGCCGGGGAGCTCAGGCGCCGCGAGGCGCTGCGCTATCCGCCGTACTCGACGCTCATCCGAGTGGTCTGCTCATCGGCCGAACCCGGGGCGGCGAACGCTGCCGCGCAAGCGGTGCGCGACGCGCTCCCGGCCCCCGCGCTGGGGCCGGCGCCCCTGTTTCGCTTGCGCGGCCGCGAGCGCAGCCAGGTCGTCGTCAAGGCGACGGACCGCCGGGCCGCGATCGCGGCCGTCGACGGCGCCGTTCGCGATGTCGCCGGCCGCCGCGACCACAAGGCGGCGGCCTTCAGCGTTGACGTCGACCCCCAGTAGCCTGAGGCCCCGATGAGCGCTGAGGGATCGCCGGTTGAGGAAACCGAGGCTGACCACGTCGATTTCGAGGGGCCCGAGCACGAGCCGCCCGACCTCGATCCCGAGCTTCGCGCGCGCCGGGAGGCGGCGCTGCAGCACGTCCGGGTCTACGGCGACCCGGTCCTGCGGACCGAGGCGCGGCCCGTCGACCGCTTCGACGAGGCCCTCCGCGCGGAGGTCGCGCGGATGGGGACGCTGATGAGCGACGCGATGGGCATCGGCCTGGCCGCCACGCAGGTCGGCGTCCCGCACCGCCTGCTCGTCTACCGCGTGCAGCACGAGAGCCCGGTCAACGCGCTGGTCAACCCGGAGATTCTGTGGTCGTCGAAGGACTCCGAGGTCATGGAGGAAGGCTGCCTGAGCCTGCCCTCCGTGCACGTCGACGTGGAGCGTTCGATCCATGTCCGGGTGCGGGGGTGCGACGAGCAGGGCGACGAGGTCCTCATCGAAGCCTCCGGGCTCGAGGCCCGGGTCATCCAGCACGAGATCGATCACCTCGATGGCGTGCTGATCCTCGACCACGCGCCGCGCGACCAGCGAAAGGTCGCGATGCGGTCGCTGCGCGAGGCGCTGGACGGCGTTTGAGCCTCGCCTACCTCGGCACCTCGGAGTTCGCGGTCGGGGTGATGGCCGCGTTGGAACCGGATCTGGTGGTGACGCGGCCCGATCGCGCGAAGGGGCGCGGCCGGCAGGTCTCGCCGCCGCCGCTGGCCGTCGCGGCGAAGGAGCGCGGTCTCGAGCTCGCCCAGCCTGCCGATGTCCACGAGCTTGATCTCTCGGCCTATGACGACGTGGTGGTCTGCGCGTTCGGGGCGATGATCAAAGAGCCCCTGCTGTCGCATCCCGGGCTGATCAACGTGCACCCGTCGTTGCTGCCGCGGTGGCGGGGGGCAGCGCCGATCGAGCGGGCGATCATGGCCGGCGATGCCGAAACCGGCGTGTGCATCATGCGGATGGTCGCCGAGCTCGACGCGGGGCCGGTGTGCCTGGTCGAGCGGATCGCGATCGCCGAGGACGACACCTACGGCTCGGTGTCCGAACGCCTCCAACCGGTCGCCGCTTCGCTGCTGGCGCGCTGGTTGGCGGAGCGGCCGGAGTGCCGGGATCAGCCCGGCGAGGGGATGACCTACGCCGAGAAGATCGGCGCCGCCGACCGCGGCCTGGACGCCACGGCCGGGGCGGTGTCCAACGCCCGGGTGGTCCGCGCCCTCGCGCCGCACATCGGCGCCAAGGCTGGCGATTTGGGGGTCTGGGAAGCAGCCGTGGCGAGCGATCCGGTCGCGGCCGGCGAGCTTTGGGTCGTCGAAGGACGGCTGCTGTGGGGCTGTGCCGAGGGTTCGCTCGAGCTCTTCGAGGTCCAGCCGCCAGGGAAGCGCCGCATGCCTGCCGCCGACTACGCCCGTGGGCTACCCAGCACGGCTGAGGGACGGGTTCGATAGCCCAACGAACGCATGCGCCTCCTCGTGGCGGGCTGCCCCATCCCCCTAATACGTGGGTTGGACAGCCGAACGGGTGGCGGTCAGGTGGGTATCGAGCGTCCGGGGTCGGCCATGCCGCTATCCCTACTGGGCATGAGCGCCGCTCGCCAAGTCGCCCTTCGCGTGGTGCGCCGCGTTCTCGAGCAGGGCGCCTACGCCGACCGCGCCCTGGAGGGTGAAGCCCGCCGCCTTGACCCGCGCGACCGGGCGTTCGCTCAGCAGCTGGTGTTCGGCACGGTCCAGCGCCGCAACACGCTCGATCACGTCATCGACGCCTACGTCGAGCGTGAGCCGCCCGAGATCGCGCGGGCAGCGCTGCAGCTCGGGCTCTTCCAGCTGCTCTACCTCGACGGCGTCGCCGACCATGCCGCGGTGGGGGAGACCGTCGAGCTGCTCAAGGGCCACCGCGCGTCCGGCATGGTCAACGCTGTCTTGCGCAAGGTCGCCCGCGAGGGCTTCGAGCTGCCGTCCGACGCGACGCCGGCGGGAGCCGCGCTACGTCACTCGCACCCGCGTTGGCTCGTGGACCTGTGGTGGGAATGGATCGGCCCCGACGAGACCCGCGCGCTGCTGGCCGCCGGCAACCGTCCCGCCGAGCGGGCGACCCGTGAGATGAACGGCCACGTGCTGTTTCAGTCCAGCGCGTCGCAGCTCGTCGCGACGATCGTCGATCCCAAGCCGGGGGAGCGGGTGCTCGACCTGTGCTCGGCGCCGGGCAACAAGACCACGCACCTCGCCGATCTCATGGGCAACCAGGGCGAGGTCGTGGCCTACGAGCGCCACGAGGGCCGTGCCGCGGCGCTAGCGGACCGGGCGCAGCAGCTCGGCGCCACGATCGTCCGGGTCGTCGCGGACGACGCCGCCGAGGCGACCGGCCGTTTCGACCGCGTGCTGCTCGATCCCCCGTGCAGCGGGCTGGGCACGCTTTCGCGCAACCCCGACCTGCGCTGGCGGATGACCCCCAAGCGCATCGACGGCCTCCTCGCCGAGCAGCAGAGGCTGCTCGAGGCCGCCGAGCGCTGCGTCACGCCCGGCGGGCGGCTGGTCTACAGCATCTGCACGCTGAACCCCGCCGAGGAGCACCTGCCCGGCGAACCGCGACGAACGTGGCCCCACCGCGACGCAACCGACGGCTTCTCTATCGTCTCGCGCGATGGCTGAGGCTGTGAACCTCGGGCCGACGTGCCCGGACTGCCACGAGCCCTGGCTGCGCCCCACCACGCTCCCAGGCCGTTACCGCTGCGTCTACTGCCTGCACCGCTTCGAGCTGTGCTCGGTGTGTCCGGACTGCGGGGAACACTCCACGATCGTGCGGATGAGCAACACGGCGATCACCTCCTGCAACGTGTGTGGCGGCAGCATGCTGCAGCAGGTCTAGCCGTATGCCCGAGCGTCTCATCGCGCCCTCGATCCTCGCCGCCGACTTCGGACGCCTGCGCGCCCAGGTCGAGGAGGTCGTCGCTGCGGGCGCCAGCGTCATCCACGTCGACGTCATGGACGGGCACTTCGTCCCGCCGATCACGTTCGGCCCGCTCGCCGTCGAGGCGCTGCGCGACCTGGGCCTCACGCTCGACGTCCACCTGATGATCGAGCAGCCCGAGCGCCAGATCGAGGCGTTCGCCAAGGCCGGCGCCCACATCATCTCGATCCACGCCGAGGCGACGGCCCACGTCCACTACGCCCTCGAGCAGATCCGCGAGCTCGGCTGCCGCGCCGGCCTGGCCGTCAACCCCGGCACGCCGCCGGAGTGCTTCGGCGAGGTCGCTCCCGACGTCGCCCTGTGCATGACGGTCAACCCGGGCTGGGGCGGCCAGGCGTTCATCCCCGCCTCACTGGAGAAGGTCCGCCGGATACGTGCGCTGATCGGCCCCGACGCGGATCTTGAGGTCGACGGGGGCGTCGACCGGGGCACCGCGGGGCCGTGCGCGAAGGCGGGCGCGTCCATGTTCGTCGCCGGATCAGCCGTCTTCGGCGCGCCGGATCCCGGTGCGGCGTATCGTGAGCTCACCGAGGCCGTCGCACGCGGCTGACGTCCGTCCCCTGCCGTGTCCCACATCGTCTCCGCCATTGACGTCACCCGCCGCTACGGCGAGGGTGAAGCCGCTGTTGACGCCCTGCGCGGCGTCTCGGTCGCGTTCGCCCGCGGCGAGTTCGCGGCGATCATGGGCCCGTCGGGCTCGGGCAAGTCGACGCTCATGCACATCCTCGCCGGGCTCGACCGTCCGAGCTCGGGCGAGGTCGTCATCGACGGCGTCGAGCTGGGCGGCCTCGACGACGGCAAGCTCACCGAGCTGCGCCGCGACCGCATCGGGTTCGTCTTCCAGGCCTTCAACCTGCTGCCCGTTCTCAATGCCCGCGAGAACATCCTGCTGCCGCTGGAGATCGCGGGACGCAAGCCCGACGAGGAGTGGATCGCCAGGCTGATCGACACCGTCGGGCTGGGCGACCGACTCACCCACCGGCCCTCCGAGCTCTCCGGAGGCCAGCAGCAGCGCGTGGCGGTCGCCCGGGCCCTCGCCTCGCGTCCCGCGGTGATATTCGCCGACGAGCCCACCGGCAACCTCGACTCAGCGGCGTCCGAGGAGGTTCTCGGTCTGCTGCGGCGCTCGGTCGACGAGTTCGGCCAGACGGTCGTGATGGTCACCCACGAGGCGCACGCCGCCGCCCACGCGGACCGCGTGCTGGAGATGGCCGACGGCCGAATCGTGGCCGACCGCGCACCTGCCGTGGCATGAGACGCGTCGCGCTCCGCGGCCTCCTCGCGCGCCGGACACGGCTGGCCCTGACCGCCCTGGCCGTGGCGCTCGGCGTGACGCTCATCGCCGGCACCTACGTCTTCACCGACACGATCAACGGATCGTTCGACAAGATCTTCACCCAGTCGCTGGTGGGCACCGACGTGGTCGTCACGCCGCGCCAGCCCGAGGGCTTCAGCGGCGAGGACGACATCCCGCCGATGCCGGCCGAGCTGCTCGAGACGGTCCGGCAGACGCCGGGCATCGAGGAGGCCCAGGGCAACATCTTCACCGACGGCGCGACGATCCTGGGCAAGGACGGCGATCCGGTCGGCGCAGGCGGCGCCCCCCGGTTCATCGTCTCGGCGCCGCAGGTCGACCGCTTCTCGGTCCTCGACGCCACCGAGGGGCGGCTTCCCACCGCAGCCGACGAGGTGGCGATCATCAAGTCGACGGTCGACCAGGAGGGGTTCGCGCTCGGCGACACGATCCCGATCCAGGGGATGACCCCGCGACGTGACTATGAGCTCGTCGGCATCCTCAAGATCGCCGGCGTCGACTCCTTCGGGGGCGCCTCGGCATCGATGTTCACCCTCGCGGAGGCCCAGCGAATCTCCGGCCGCGAGGGTGAGTTCGATCAGATCGACGGCGCCGCGGCCGGCGGGGTGGAGGAGCAGGATCTCAAGCGCAGCCTGCAGGCCGCGCTTCCCGACTCGGTCACGGTGCGGACGGGCTCCGAGCAGGCGGCCAGCCAGAGCAAGGACATTCGCGACAACCTCGGCTTCCTGCGGACGGCGCTGCTGGCCTTTGCGGGGATCGCGTTGTTCGTCGGCGCGTTCATCATCTTCAATACGTTCTCGATCACCGTCGTGCAGCGCACCCGCGAGTTCGCGCTTCTGCGGACGCTGGGGGCCACGCGCCGGCAGATCCTGACGTCGGTGCTGACCGAGGGCCTGGTCATCGGGATCATCGGGGCGGCGCTGGGCCTCGGGCTGGGCATCGTCCTCTCGCAGGGGCTCAAGGCGCTGTTCGAGGCCATCGGAGTGTCGCTGCCGTCGAGCGGCACGGTCATCGCGACGAGGACGATCGTGGTGTCGCTGCTGATCGGAACGATCGTCACGGTGATCTCCAGCGTCATCCCCGCGGTACGCGCCACCCGGGTTCCGCCGGTCGCGGCGCTGCGCGAGGGCGCGATTCTGCCGCCCGGGCGTGGGGCGCGTTTCGTCACGCCGTTGGCGCTTCTTCTGTCGCTGGCCGCGATCGCGTTGCTGTGCATCGGGCTGTTCGCCGGCCTCGACTCCGGCCCCGCGCTCAGCATGGTCGGCCTGGGCGCGGCGCTCGGGTTCATCGGCGTCGCCCTGCTCAGCCCGCGTCTGGTCGGCCCGCTGGCCGGCGCGATCGGCGGCCCTCTGGAGCGGATGACCGGCGTC
>Ga0136633_1003302_pt1 | contig 10685 bp, 9 predicted proteins | sample AntDrymeUQ832206_2_FD_105494 | JGI IMG/M metagenome (GOLD analysis project Ga0136633, IMG submission 105494) | Polar desert sand microbial communities from Dry Valleys, Antarctica - metaG UQ83 (22.06) | ecosystem: Environmental > Terrestrial > Soil > Desert | place: Antarctica: Dry Valley...
CTTCGCAGGCGCCTTCGCGGGAGCCTTCGCTGGCTTGGCGGGGGCCTTGGTCGGCTTGGCGGGGGCCTTGGTCGGCTTCGCGGGCGCCTTCGCGGGAGCCTTCGCTGGCTTGGCGGGGGCCTTGGTCGGCTTCGCAGGGGCCTTCGCGGGAGCCTTCGCTGGCTTGGCGGGGGCCTTGGTCGGCTTGGCGGGCTTCGCGGGAGCCTTGGTCGGCTTGGCGGGCTTCGCGGGGGCCTTGGCCGGCTTCGCGGCGGCCTTGGCGGGGGCCTTGGCCGGCTTCGCAGGGGCCTTCGCTGGCTTGGCGGGAGCCTTGGCCGGCTTGGGCGCCGCCTTGACTGCCGACTTCGCGGGTTTGGCGGGCTTGGCGGGCTTGGCGGGCTTGGCGGCGGACTTGCTGGCCTTCACGGGAGCCTTCACGGGAGCCTTTGCTGTCGTGGTCGCCTTGGTCGGCGGCCGAACGAGTGGCCGCACGGGTGCCGGGGCTGTGGATGACGCTGTGGATGACGCAGGTGCGGCGGTCTTGTCCCGGCGGCCGAGCAGCGCGCGGAGGCCCCGCTTGCGCTCGTTGGCCATGGGAGCTCCTCCGCACCGGCGAGTTGATCAGACCGGTCGGGAGGATACGTGCCGTTCATACTCGGGCACAAAGCACCACGCCGCCCCGCAGGCCGGCAGGCCAGCTGGCCGATACCCGTTCGCCGTACCGCCGGAAGGGGTTCTAGGCTAGACCCAGCCGCTTCGGCGGTTGCCGTGATGACGGGGACCAGTAGTACCGGACGCTGCCGCAAGCGACCTGGGGACGGTGTGAGCCCAGGGGCCAGGCCGGTGTGAACATCAGCTCCCGAGCGGCGCGAGCGCACAGCCAGAGCGGGACGTCGTGAGGCGTCCAAGGAGGGTGGTACCGCGGGCCCCACCGGGCTCGTCCCTCCGTCGGAGCACGAGACGACGGAGGCGGCACCCAGTGGCACGCATGAAGAAGCTCCCCCCGCAGGTCGACCTGCCCGCGCTCGAGCACGAGGTGCTTGCGCGCTGGGAGCGCGATCGGGTCTTCGAGCGATCGCTGGAGCAGACCTCAGGTGGCGAGCCCTGGGTGTTCTACGAGGGACCGCCCACCGCCAACGGCAAGCCAGGCGCGCACCACGTCGAGGCGCGGGTGTTCAAGGACCTGTTCCCGCGCTTCAAGACCATGCAGGGCCGCCACGTCCCCCGCAAAGGCGGCTGGGACTGCCACGGCCTGCCGGTCGAGCTGGCTGTCGAGAAGGAGCTCGGCTTCTCCGGCAAGGGTGACATCGAGAACTACGGCATCGCGGAGTTCAACGCCAAGTGCCGGGAGTCGGTCATGCGGCACGTCGGCGAGTTCGAGGAGCTGACCCGGCGCATGGGCTACTGGGTGGACACCACCGACGCCTACTGGACGATGGACGCGGCCTACATCGAGTCGGTCTGGTGGTCGCTGAAGCAGATCCACGACAAGGGGCTGCTGGTCGAGGACCACCGGGTGGCGCCCTACTGCCCGCGCTGCGGCACCGGGCTGTCCGACCACGAGGTGGCACAGGGCTACCAGGACGTGGTCGACCCCAGCGTCTACGTCCGCTTCCCGGTCACGTCAGGGCCGCTCAAGGACCTCGGCGCCGCACTGCTGGTCTGGACCACGACTCCCTGGACGCTGGTGTCCAACACCGCGGTCGCCGTGCACCCGGCCGTCACCTACGTCGCAGCCCGCACCGGTGCCGAGGTGCTCGTCGTCGCGGAGCCGCTGCTGCACGTCCTCGGCGACGACGTCGAGGTCCTGCAGACCTTCGCCGGTTCTGACCTGGAGCGGGTGACCTACTCCCGGCCGTTCGACTGGCTCGACATCCCTGGCGCGCACTTCGTCGGCCTGGCCGACTACGTCACCACCGACTCAGGCACCGGCTTGGTCCACCAGGCGCCCGCGTTCGGTGCCGACGACCTGCTCGTCGCCAAGCGCTACGGCTTGCCGGTGGTCAACCCGATCCTGCCGGACGGGACCTTCTCCCCCGACCTGCCGATGGTCGGCGGGCTGTTCTTCAAGGCAGCCGACCCGGCGCTCGTGCAGGACCTGCAGCACCGCGGCCTGCTCTACCTCGAGAAGGCCTACGAGCACCCCTATCCGCACTGCTGGCGCTGCGATACCGCGCTGCTCTACTACGCGCTCCCCAGCTGGTACATCCGCACCACGGCCATCAAGGACCGGCTGCTGGCGGAGAACGACCGCACCGACTGGCACCCCACCACCATCAAGACCGGCCGGTACGGCGACTGGCTGGATAACAACGTCGACTGGGCGCTGTCCCGCAACCGTTACTGGGGCACTCCACTGCCGATCTGGCGATGCCCTGACGGCCACCTGACCGTGGTCGGGTCCTTTGCTGAGCTCGCCGAGCGCAGCGGCGTCGAGCTGGCCGACCCGCACCGCCCCTTCGTCGACGAGGTCGTGCTGCCCTGCCAGGACTGCGCCGTCGAGGCGCGGCGGGTGCCCGAGGTCATCGACTGCTGGTACGACGCCGGCTCGATGCCGTTCGCCCAGGTCGGCTATCCGCAGTCCGGGGTGGAGCCGGCCTACCCAGCGCAGTTCATCGCCGAGGCGATCGACCAGACCCGTGGCTGGTTCTACACGCTGATGGCCATCGGCACCCTGGTGTTCGACCGGTCGTCGTACGAGACCGTCTTGTGCCTGGGCCACATCCTGGACGCCGACGGTCGCAAGATGAGCAAGCACCTGGGCAACGTGCTCGACCCGCACGAGCTGATGGAGCGGCACGGCGCCGACGCCCTGCGCTGGTACATGCTCTGCGGCGGCAGCCCTTGGGCGTCCCGGCGCGTGGGACACGACCAGATCGAGGACGTGGTCCGCAAGGTGCTGCTGACCTACTGGCACACCGCCGCCTTTCTCACGCTCTACGCGGACGCCAACGACTACGTGCCTGGCGCCGAACCGCCCGGCGAGCGGACCCTGCTGGACCGGTGGGCGATCAGCGAGCTGCACGCGACGGTGCTCGAGGTGACCCGCGCGCTGGAGGAGTTCGACTCGCTCGCAGCGGGCAAGCGGCTGTCCCAGCTCATCGATGACCTGTCCAACTGGTACGTCCGGACCTCGCGCCGTCGGTTCTGGGACGGCGACCGGGCCGCCCTGTCCACGCTGCACGAATGCCTCGAGGTGCTCACCAGGCTGATGGCGCCGTTCACGCCGTTCGTGGCCGAGGCGCTGCACGAGGCGCTCGTCGTCAGCGTGTGGGACGACCTGCCCGACTCGGTGCACCTGCGCCCCTGGCCGCGCGTCGACGGTGCGCTCGTCGACGCACAGCTAGCCGCACAGGTCGCCCTGACCCGTCGGCTGGTGGACCTCGGCCGCACCGCGCGCGCCGAGTCCAAGGTCAAGACCCGCCAGCCGCTCGCCCGGGCGCTGGTGTCAGCCCAGGGCTGGCAGTCACTGCCGGCAGAGCTCAAGGAGCTAGTGGCGGCCGAGCTCAACGTCGTCGCGCTGGAGGGACTGTCGGGCGACTTGGTCGAGGTGTCGGTCAAGGCCAACTTCCGGCCCCTAGGAGCCCGGCTCGGCAAGGGCGTCCAGGCCGTTGCTGCCGCGATCGCAACAGCGGACCCGGCTGCCCTCGCTCACGCCCTGAGGCAGGGCACGGCCAGCGTGGTCGTCGACGGCCATGACGTGGCGCTCTCCCCCGATGAGGTCATCGTCACGGAGACCCCGCGCAGTGGCTGGGCGGTGGCCAGCGCCGCCGGAGAGACCGTCGCGCTGGACCTCGAGATCAGCCCGGAGCTGCGACGGGCCGGCCTGGTACGCGATGTGGTCCGGTTGGTCCAGGAGGCCCGCAAGGGTGCCGGCCTGGACGTCAGCGACCGGATCGAGCTGTGGTGGGCGGCCGACGGCGAGCTGCAGGAGTCGCTCCAGGACGGCGCGCTGACGCTCGCTGAGGAAGTGCTCGCGGTCAGCGTGACGCAGGGCCGGCCAACTGCCGACTTGGCGCCGCACGACGACCGGGAGCTGGGACTCCGGTTCTGGCTGCGGCTCGCCGGGCGCTGACCAGCCCGCAGCGAACGGAGCGACAGTTGCTGCCCCATTCGGCGTAGTCACGGATCGGTCATCTGCGCGACCCCTTGCGAACGGGCCTGCCCGCGAGCAGTGGCCAGGCGCTGCGATTCACCCGATCGGAGCCACAAGTTCGCCCTTCCGGAGTGCCGATAGGTCAAGTGACACCACCTCGGTTGCTCCAGACGGAGTAGCCACCTCGCGCCGGGAGGCCCACCGTGACTCAGTACTCCGTTGAGCTGGCCCAGCCCAAGCCTCTGCACCGGTCCTTCCGGCTCACCCGTCCCGGCTCGGTCGTGGCGGTCGAGAGCCAGGTCCGACCAGCCCTCGTCCTGCCCGAGCGCGAGGGTCGGGCCCTGCTGACCGCCGCCCAGCGCCAGGACGTCTCCCGGGGCGGCTGCTACTCCGCCGGCCCGGCCGGCGTGCAGGTCTGGAGCGGCCCGTGGGAGGGGGCCGGTGGCAGCCACGGCGACGCCAAGCACCTGGGCTCAGTGGACTGGAGCTACGACAGCCCGATCCGGCACTACATCACCATCTACCGCGTCCTCGTGACCTCCCAGGGCGTGGCCGAGGGCGAGACCACTGCCTCGGTCCTGGCCCGCGTGCTCGCCCTTGCTGGCCTCGGTGCCAACGGCGAGACCCTCTCGTTGGCGGTCCCCCCGCCGCGCGACCCCTTCCGCAGCGGCGCCATGCAACAGCGCCCCTGATCTTCGGTCAGGGGCTGCAGACGCCGCAGGCCGCATAGCCTTGCTTGACCGCCTGGGCGCGGGTCAGCTCCTGACCATCGACGCCGCGCACGTAGCGACAAGATGCCTGGTGGAACTTGCCGCGGTCCGGGATCACGATGACGCCGCCCCGCTTGGGGGCCGCCTTCGCAGGAGCCTTGGCAGCGGCCTTCGCAAGAGCCTTGGTAGCGGCCTTCGCAGGAGCCTTGGTAGCGGCCTTGGCAGGAGGCTTTGCCGGGGCTGCCTTGGCGGCGCGGGTCACACGGGCCGGGACCGGCGCGGCAGCAACCTCGTCGGGCGCCTCGTCGGTCGCGCCGGTGCCTCCGGAGCCGTCACCAGAGGCGTCCCATGCCGAGTCGTCAGCCGTGAGCGAGGCGCTGTCGTCAGCGGCCACCGTCGCGGCGGCTGCCAGGGAGTCGTCAGGCTTGCAGACACCGCAGGCGGTGAAGCCCTCCGCACGGGCGTTCGTCACGTCGACCGGGTCCGGGTCCTTGCCGGCGAGGTAGCGGCAGCCCTCGACGTGGTAGCGCGGTCGACCCGCCACGACCAGCACGGTCCCGCTCACCTCGGCCGCCGATGAGGGATCAGAAGAGGCGGCGGTGCGCGCTGTCCGGCGTACTGGCGCGACGTCGGCCTGGTCGTGCTCGAGCTCCGCATCGACGGCCACGTCCGCCGGCGGACCGGCCTCGGCCGTGTCGCCGGCAGCGTCTTCCCGTCGGCGCTGCAGGATGCCGATCCCGAGGAAGACGAGTGACACGAGGCTGACCGCGATCGAGGCGTAGACGAAGCTGAGCGAAGCGCTCGCCAGGCCGATGACCAAGAGGATGATGGCGATGACGACAAGTGCCCCGCTGATGACGATCACGTGGAGGTTCCTCCGACTGCATAAGGGATTGGCGCGATGACGAGCACCGGCATCGTAGCGATGTGGTGGGTGACGAACGTCGGCAGTACGCCCGAGCTCAGGACTGTCGGTCCGACGAGGACTCGTCAGCGGTCGGGTCGACCGCGACGGGCGGCGGCACCGGTGTGAACGGGCCGACAACAGCTGGCTCGGCCTCGAGCGGCGGTCCGGCCGGCGCGGCCGGGGCGGGTGCGGGTGCGGGCGGTGGCTCCGCCGCCGGGGGTCGGGCCGCCGAGCTCTGCGCGACACCAGGGGTGAGCACGCCCACAGCTGCGGCTCGTGACGCCGCCGGCACTCCAGCGCCGCCCTCGTCGGTGCCGGCGCCGCGGGTGTCGAGGTCCCTGAGCTGGTTCTCCAGATAGGCCTTCAGTCGCAGGCGGTACTCACGCTCGAAGGCCCGCAGGTCGTCGATGCGGGTCTCGAGCTCTCGTCGCCGGTCATCGAGCTGTGCCAGCGCCTGGGCGGTGCGCGCATTGACTTCGGCCTCGACCTGGTTGGACCGCCGGCGGGCCTCACCAAGAACGCGGTCGGCCTCCTCCCGCGCCTCGCTCACGACCTGCTCTGCCGTGCGTTGGGCCATGAGCAGCGTGCGCAGGGCTGCCTGCTGTGGCTCGGCGGCGTCGACCGGCGCCGGTGCTGGTGCTGGGGGAGCCGGCGGCGCTTCGGCGACGGCGACCTCGCGGGTCATCGAGTCGCGGGGGACCTCGGCAACGCTCGCCCGGCTGGCCAGCTCCTGGTGCTGGGTGAGCAGGCGCGACAGCTCGGCCGCCACCTCGTCGAGGAAGTCATCGACCTCCTCGATGTCGTAGCCGCGGAAGACCCTCGCGAACTGCTTGGAGTCGACTTCTTGCGGGGTGAGAGGCATCTCGGGGTCACATCCGGTTGTTGGAGCAGCTGAGCAGGTCAGAGTCCGCTGACGACGGACAACAGTATGTATGTCACGAAGAACACGACCATGAAACCAAGATCGAGCGAGATGCTTCCTATCCGAAGCGGCGGCAGCACCCGCCGGACCGCCTTGATGGGGGGGTCGGTGATGCTGTACGCCACCTCGAGCACGATCGCGACCGCCCGGTTGGGCTGGAAGCCACGCGCAAGCATGAAGACCCAGTCCATGACCAACCGCACCACCAGCAGGATCAAGAAGACCAGGAGCACGAAGAAGAGGGTCTGGCCGACGATGGTCACGACTGGTTGAAGAACCCGCCCTCGACGATGCGGGCCTTGTCCTCTGCGGTCACCTCGACATGCTCGGGCGAGAGCAGGAAGACCTTGTTCGTGACCCGCTCGATGCGGCCGTGCAGCCCGAAGATGAGCCCGGCCGCGAAGTCCACCAGCCGCTTGGCGTCGGTGTCGTCCATCTCGGTGAGGTTCATGATGACGGGGCTGCCAGACCGGAAGTGCTCCCCGATGGCCCGCGCGTCGTTGTAGCTGTGCGGGTGCAGCGTGCTGATGCGGTAGCCCTCGTCGTAGGCAGGCACCGCCTGCGGCCGGGTCGCCGTGTCGAACGCGACCGATCCCTGCGAACGCGGCGTCGTGTCGAAGGAGCGCCGGATGCTCGCGGTCGCGGCACCTCCAGCCGCAGCCGCAGCCCCAGCCGCGGCGCCCGCTGGCGCGTAGCGGCGGACCGAGGACGGCTCCTCGTAGTCCTCGTCGGCGTAGTCGTCGACGTCGTAGCGGTCGTTCTCGTCATCCTCGACCAGGCCGAGGTAGAGGCCCATCTTGCGCATCACGCCAGGCATGGTGTGCTCCACATGTGAGGTCGGCCGAGGGTGGTCGAGTGGCTGCCGAGACTACCGGAGCATGCCCGTTCGGGGGCCGAACAACGCCGTACCGACACGAACATGCGTCGCGCCGGCCTGCACGGCTGCTTCGAGGTCCCCACTCATGCCAGCGCTGATGAGGCTCGCCTGCGGGTGCCTTCGGGTGACGTCAACCGCGATCGCGTGCAGCTCGCGGAAGGCCGCCAGCGGGTCCGCGCCGAGTGGGGCGAGCGCCGTGACCCCCTTCAGGACCAGCCCCTCACACCCTGAAACCAGGTCCACGAGCTGCGGTACGGCGGCAGCTGGCGACCCTCCTCTGGCGGGATCGCCGTCGAGGCTCACCTGCACCAGCGCCTCGAGGACGCGTCCTGCCCGGACGGCACCCTGGCTCAGAGCATGGGCCAGTGCCGGCCGATCGACGGAGTGCACCGCATCGGCGTACCGCGCCACGCTCTTCGCCTTGTTGGTCTGCACCGCGCCGATGAAGTGCCAGCGGACTCCGCGCACCTCCGCGGCCTTGCGCTGTGCCTCTTGGTCCCGGTTCTCGCCGAGGTCAAGGACGCCGAGGTCGCGGATCAGCTCCGCATCCGACGCCGGCCAGGTCTTGGTGACGGCCACCAGCGTGATCTCGCTCGGGCTGCGGCCGGCGGCGGCGCAGGCGGCCGCAATCCGCTCCCGCACCCGCTGAAGGCTCTGCGCGAGCTCCTCGCGTCGCTCAGTGAGCGGCACCTCAGCGGGTGGCATCACGTCAGCCACACCACGCCGGCGTGTCGCCCGGTCACCCCGTCGCGCCGGTAACTGAAGAACCGGTCGGGCTGCTCGAGCGTGCAGCCACCGACAGCCGTCCAGCTGACTCCCAGGGTCGCGAGCTGGGCGGCGGCCCCACGGGTGAGGTCGATGCCTATCGTCCCGGCCCGGGTGGTGCATCGGCTCCCCCGCGCTGCCTTCTCGACCTCACCGGCCATGGACCCGGGGACCTCGTAGCAGGCGCCGCAGATGCCGGGGCCGATCACTGCCTGCACCTGCTCGGCCCCCTGCTCACGCATGACCGCAACTACCCGCGCTAGCACGCCACAGACCAGGCCCCTTCTGCCGACGTGCGCCGCACCCACGACCGGCGTGCCGCTGACCGACGCCAACAGCACAGGAAGGCAGTCGGCCCCCTTCACGACGAGCGGCACGAAGGGCACGGCCGTCACGAGGCCGTCGGTGTCGTCAAGGCCGCGGGAGGTCTTGTTGCTGAGGCCCCGGATGACGCGAACCGACGCGCCGTGCACCTGCTTGGCGAAGGCCAGGCCGGGCAGCCCGAGCTGCTCGGCTACCCGTGCGCGGTTGTGCTGGACCTTGGCGAAGGCATCGCCCACCTCCACGGCCAGGTTGAGGCTGTCCCAGGGCGGCGCACTGACCCCTCCCTGGCGGGTGGTGAAGACCCCTCGTGCCGGAGCGGGCAGCCCCGAGTCGAGCAGGGCGAGCACGACCTACTTCAGGAAGTCGGGCACGTCGAGGTCGTCCTCGAACACCACGGTGCGCCGCGGCCGCTCGGGTTGCTGGGGCGCAACCGGAGCCGTGGCAGCCGCCGGTGCCGGCTGAGCCGCAGGGGTCGGGGCTGACCGTGGCTCCTGCCGGACCGGCGGCGCGTCCTGGTACAGCTCCTGCTCGGGCAGGGCTGCGACCTCGCGGGGCCGATCGAAGCTCTTGTGCGCCGGAGCGCCGCCGTCGAAGCCGGCCGCGATCACGGTGACCCGCACCTCGTCACCGAGGGCGTCATCGATGACGGCACCGAAGATGATGTTGGCGTCGGGGTGGGCCGCATCGGCGACCAGCTGGGCGGCCGCGTTGATCTCGAACAGGCCGAGGTCGCTGCCACCGGAGATCGAGAGCAGGACGCCGTGCGCGCCCTCCATGCTGGCCTCCAGCAGCGGGCTGGCGATGGCCAGCTCGGCGGCCGCGATGGAGCGATCCTCGCCGCGGGCGGAGCCAATGCCCATGAGGGCCGAACCTGCGCCGCTCATGACCGACTTGACGTCGGCGAAGTCCAGGTTGATCAGACCGGGGGTCGTGATCAGATCGGTGATGCCCTGGACACCGGAGAGCAGCACCTGGTCGGCGCTCTTGAAGGCCTCCATCATCGAGACCTGCTTGTCGCTGATCGACAGCAGCCGGTCGTTGGGGATGACGATGAGGGTGTCGACCTCGGAGCGGAGCTCCTCGATGCCCTGCTCGGCCTGGCCCTGCCGCCGGCGGCCCTCGAAGGCGAACGGCCGGGTGACCACACCGATGGTGAGGGCGCCAAGGGACCGGGCGACCGCAGCGACGACGGGCGCGCCACCGGTGCCGGTGCCGCCTCCCTCGCCGGCGGTGACGAAGACCATGTCGGCCCCCTTGAGGACCTCCTCGATCTCGTCTCGGTGGTCCTCGGCAGCCTGCCGCCCGACGCTCGGGGCGGCGCCGGCACCAAGGCCGCGGGTGAGCTCCCGGCCGATGTCCAGCTTGACGTCGGCGTCGGACATGAGGAGCGCCTGCGCATCGGTGTTGATCGCGATGAACTCGACGCCCTTGAGGCCGACTTCGATCATGCGGTTGACGGCGTTGACGCCGCCACCTCCGATGCCGACGACCTTGATCACGGCGAGGTAGTTCTGGGGAGCGGCCACGTGGCTAGGCCCTTTCACTCTTCGGGGAAGACGTCCGGGGGGAACGTTCGGTCGTGTCGTGCCTGCGGATCGGCTTGGTGCCGACCCTCACCCTCAAGTAGACCCTTATAGTTATGTCAACCTGTGGTTGGGGCAGACGTTAGAGGCAAGAGTTGGCAAAGGTCAACCTTTGGTCCCGATTCACGCTCAAAGAGGCGCTCGATGGAGCAGATCAGCGGGGCTAGGCGCGCTTCGCGCGGGCTGGCCTGGAACCGCCCTTGGCCCCGTACATGGCGCGGTCGGCCGCGGCCAGCAGTGCCCCGGCCTCCGCCTCGCCGCGACGGGAGAGTGCCACGCCGATGCTGACGCCGACGTCCAGCGCGAGCTTCCCGATCGGCATCTCCACCGCCTCCCGGACCCGCTCGACGAGCAGCTTTACGCCCTCCTCGGAAGCCCCTTCGACCAGCACGACGAACTCATCGCCGCCCAGCCGCGCAACGGTGTCCGACGGCCGCAGGACGGAGGTGAGGCGGTCGGCCACTGTCTTGAGGACCACGTCCCCGACGGCGTGACCGTGCCGGTCGTTGACGGCCTTGAAGC
>Ga0136633_1003303_pt1 | contig 10685 bp, 12 predicted proteins | sample AntDrymeUQ832206_2_FD_105494 | JGI IMG/M metagenome (GOLD analysis project Ga0136633, IMG submission 105494) | Polar desert sand microbial communities from Dry Valleys, Antarctica - metaG UQ83 (22.06) | ecosystem: Environmental > Terrestrial > Soil > Desert | place: Antarctica: Dry Valley...
GCCGCGCCAGGACGAGGTCTTTCCCGATCGCGAGCACTTCGGCCGCATCTTCTTCAACCAGGCCAACATGAGCGCCCAGGGCATCGCCCAGATCGCGGTCGTCATGGGCTCGTGCACGGCCGGCGGCGCCTACGTGCCGGCGATGAGCGACGAGACCGTGATCGTCAAGAACCAGGGCACCATCTTCCTCGGCGGTCCGCCGCTCGTGAAGGCGGCCATCGGCGAAGTGGTGAGCGCCGAGGAGCTCGGTGGCGGCGACGTGCACACGCGCCTCTCGGGCGTCGCCGACCACCTCGCCGACGACGATCGGCACGCCCTCGCCATCGCCCGGCGCATCGTCGCCAGTCTCAACCGCGTCAAGCCGGCCACGGTGGCGTACGAGACCAGCGAGGAGCCGCTGTACGACCCGAAAGAGATCTACGGGATCATCCCGAAGGACGTGAAGAAGCCCTACGACGTGCGCGAGGTGATCGCCCGCATCGTCGACGGCTCGCGCCTCGACGAGTTCAAGTCGCGCTACGGCACCACCCTGGTCACCGGCTTCGCCCGCCTCTACGGCATGCCGGTCGGCATCGTCGCCAACAACGGCATCCTCTTTTCCGAGAGCGCGCAGAAGGGCGCCCACTTCATCGAGCTCTGCGCCGAACGGCGCGTCCCGCTGGTCTTCCTGCAGAACATCACCGGCTTCATGGTCGGCAAGAAGGTTGAGCAGGCAGGCATCGCCCGCGACGGTGCCAAGATGGTGACGGCGGTGGCGACGGCGCAGGTGCCCAAGCTCACCGTGCTGATCGGCGGCTCGTTCGGTGCCGGCAACTACGGCATGTGCGGCCGCGCCTATTCGCCGCGCTTTCTGTGGATGTGGCCGAACGCCCGCATCAGCGTCATGGGCGGCGAGCAGGCGACCGCCGTGCTCGCCACCGTCAAGCGCGACGGCATCGAAGGGCGCGGCGGCCAGTGGAGTGCCGAGGAGGAGCGCGACTTCAAGGCGCCGCTGCTCGAGCAGTACGAGACGCAGGGCCACCCGTACTACGCCAGCGCCCGCCTCTGGGACGACGGCGTCGTCGATCCGGCCGAGACCCGGCGTGTCCTCGGGCTGTCGCTCGCGGCGACGCTCAACGCGCCGATTGCGGCGACGAAGTTCGGCGTCTTCCGGATGTAGGGCGCGAACCATGTTCAGCAAGATCCTCATTGCCAACCGCGGCGAGATCGCCTGCCGTGTGATCAAGACCGCGCGCCGGATGGGCATCGCCACCGTCGCCGTCTACTCCGACGCCGACGTCGACGCGCGCCACGTGCGCCTCGCCGACGAGGCGGTGCGCCTCGGGCCGCCGCCGGCACGGGATTCCTACCTGCTGGGCGAGAAGATCCTCGCCGCCGCCAAGGCGACCGGTGCCGAGGCGGTGCATCCGGGCTACGGCTTCCTCTCCGAGAACGCCGCCTTCGCCGAGGCCTGCGCGGCGGCCGGCATCGTCTTCGTCGGCCCGCCGGCGGCGGCGATCCGTGCCATGGGTTCGAAGTCGGCGGCCAAGCAGCTGATGGAGAAGGCCGACGTGCCGCTGACGCCCGGCTACCACGGCGACGACCAGGATCCGGCGCTGCTCGCCCGCGAGGCGGCGGCGATCGGCTTTCCGGTGCTCATCAAGGCGAGTGCCGGCGGCGGCGGCAAGGGCATGCGCCGGGTCGACGCCGCGGCCGACTTCGAGGCGGCGCTCGCGTCGTGCCGCCGCGAGGCGAAGAGCGCCTTCGGCGACGACCACGTGCTCGTCGAGCAGTACGTGCTGAGGCCGCGCCACATCGAGATCCAGGTCTTCGCCGACACCCTGGGGCACTGCATCCATCTCTTCGAGCGTGACTGCTCGGTGCAGCGACGCCACCAGAAGGTTCTCGAGGAAGCACCGGCGCCCGGCATGACCGCCGAGCGGCGGGCGGCGATGGGGGCGGCGGCCGTCGAGGCGGCGCGGGCGGTGGGCTACGTCGGCGCCGGCACGGTCGAGTTCATCGCCCACCCCGACGGCCGCTTCTACTTCATGGAGATGAACACGCGGCTGCAGGTGGAGCATCCGGTCACCGAGATGATCACCGGCGTCGACCTCGTCGAGTGGCAGTTGCGCGTCGCCGCGGGCGAACCGCTGCCGGCGACGCAGGCGCAGCTGGCCATCGGCGGCCACGCGATCGAGGCGCGCATCTACGCCGAGGACCCGTCGCGCGGCTTCCTGCCCTCGACCGGCACCCTCAGCTATCTCGTGCCGCCGCGCGAATCGGTGCACGTTCGCGTCGACACCGGCGTCGAGGAGGGCGACGCCATCACGCCCTTCTACGACCCGATGATCGCCAAGCTCGTCGTCCACGACGTCGATCGCGACGCCGCCCTGGCGCGCATGCGCGACGCCCTGGCGGCCTACCGCATCGTCGGCGTGTCGAACAACATTGCGTTCCTGTCGCGGCTGATCGCGACGCCCGCCTTCGCGACCGCCGACCTCGACACCGCCCTGATCGAACGCGAGCACGAGCTCCTGTTCGCGCCCGAGGCGCCGGCGCCCGACGAGGCGTGGCTGATCGCCGCGCTCGCCGAGGTCGAGGGCGACGCGCGCGCCGCTTCGGTGGCGGCAATCGCGGCGCCCGACGCCGGTTCGCCGTGGCGGATGCTCGACGGCTGGCGCGTCAATGGCCGGGCTGCCCGGCGCATGATCTTCGAGCACGGCGAGGTGTCGCGCGAGGTCGACGCCGTGGCGCGCGGCCACGGCCTCTGGACCTTGTCGCTCGGCGACCGGGAGCACGCGGCGACCGCCCACGCACACGGCCACGGCTTGCTGACGGCCACCGTCGGCGACCGGCGCATCGCCGCCAGCGTCGTCGCCCGCGGCGATCGCCGCCACGTCTTCGTCGACGGGCGTGGCTTCGCCCTGCGTTTCGTCGATCCGCTCGGCGTCGCCGGCGCCGATCGAGAGGAGGAGGGAGCGGGCCTGCTCGCGCCGATGCCGGGCAAGGTGATCGCCCATCTCGTCGCGCCGGGCAGCGCGGTCGACAAGGGCGCGCCGCTGCTCGTTCTCGAGGCGATGAAGATGGAGCACACGATCAGCGCCCCGCGCGCCGGCCAGGTGATCGCCTTCCGCTTCGCCGCCGGCGAGCAGGTCGGCGAGGGCGCCGAGCTGGTCGAGTTCGAATAGCGGGGGCTCGCGGCCGGCGCGGCACACGCCGTTAATGTGGTGCGCTCGCAGTCCTCGCACTTGTGTACCTCGTTTCGACCGCCCGGGACCGCGGCTTATGGACCCATAAGCAGCCCCTCCCGGGCGACAGCTGTCCAGCGGCACGAGGCCAAGAACGGGCGGTGACGAGCGTCGGCTTTGGATCCCGCCAATTTGGTTTTTTGCTCGGTCCCTCTGCGCGGCAATCGGCGCCTACGGAGTCAGCGGGACGTCAGACCGCATGAGGGCCTCGATAAGCGGACAGCTGACCTTGCGTTTCGACGTCGAGCACTGCGTGACCAACTTTTCCAGCGCAATCTCAAGCGCTCGCAGCGTCTGGATCCGTTGTCGCACGTCTGCAAGCTTGTGTTCGCCGATCGCCTTTGCCGCGGTGCAGTGCTGACCATCGTCTAGCGACAGGAGCGCTCGAACATCGTCGAGCGAAAACCCGAGCGACTGCGAACGCTTGATGAACCGCAAGCGAGTCAGCGCGCCGGGTGGGTAACGACCTATGCCGCCTGGCGGACGTTGGGGCTGCGCCAGCAACTCACGCCGCTGGTAGTAGCGGATGGTTTCGACGTTCACGCTCGCCGCCTCGGCAAGCTGGCCGATAGACATTTGTTCCGTCATGAGCTTGACTCCGTACTCAGGTACGTACCTAGACTATCCGAAATGGCTTCTTCAGGACCTTCGGTTTCGACGCGCTGGGCGACCCCCGGCTCCGTTCTCGCAGGTGTGACCGCGGCGGTCGGCGCTTCGGCATGCTGTGCCGGGCCGCTCTTGCTTGTCATCCTGGGCGTGGGCGGTGCCTGGGGCTCGCGCCTGGTCGCGCTGGAGCCGCTGCAGCCCTATTTCGTCGCCGCTGCTCTGACGTTCTTCGGCTTCGCTTTCTACCGTCTTTACCTTCGCCAAGAGGCATGCGCCCCGGACGAGGTTTGCGCGGTGCCCGCGGTGCGCCGCCGTCAACGCGTCATTTTCTGGATCGTCTCGGCTTTCGCCGCGATGCTGATGTCGTTCCCCTTGTACGCACCGCTTTTCTACTGAGGATCTGTCATGAACAAGTCTTACGCCTTCGTCCTGGCTGCCTTCGTGTCGGCAACCTCCGCGTTCGCCGGCGGTACCCGCACCGCGACTCTCGACGTGACCAACATGGATTGCGCGGTGTGTCCGATCACCGTCCGCAAGGCCCTTGAAAAGGTTCCGGGGGTGGGCTCGGCGAGGGTCGATCTCAAGACCCATCGTGCCGTCGTAGCGTTCGACCCGTCGAAGACAACGCCGGAAGTGCTGACGAAGGCGACGACCGATGCCGGGTTCCCGTCTACCGTCAAGCAGCTGCAGTGACATGAGCGAAGTCGTTCTTCGGTCGGCCCTCGCGTGCCCAGAGTGCGGGCACGTCAAAGAGGAAACCATGCCGACTGATTCGTGCCAGTGGTTCTACGAATGCGAAGGTTGCAAGACCGTCTTGCGTCCGCTCCCCGGCGACTGCTGCGTATTCTGCTCGTACGGTAGCCACAAGTGCCCGCCTGTCCAGGCTGACGCGACCTCCTGCTGCTCGCGCTGACGAACGTCGGCAGGAGTCGTCGGCGAGCCACGCAAGGCCGCTAGAAGGAGGCCGATAGCCGCCGTCCGACGGGCGCATCAGACATCGGGTCCATGTTTTGATCCAGAGCAGAACCTTTGGTCGCCCCGCGCTACTTCGTCGAAATCGTCGTGGGTCTCGCGTTATCGAATGCGTGGCTATTACTACTAGCCGGCGTCGCCGGCCGGGAACAGCGTCGCCACCGCCGCACCGGCGTCGTCGCCGCGCCGGAAGGCGATCACGGCGATGTCGCCGCCCGACGAATCGGCGGCGACGGTGATCGCCTTCTTCGGACAGAGCCCCAGACACGAGGTGAGAACGATGCGAGCGCGGGGCCCGCGGGCCTCGCGCAGCGCGCGCCGGAGCGCCTTGCCGACGTCCTTGGCGCCGATCTTCTTGGGGCCCTTGCTGCGCTTCTCGCAAGCCCGGCAGACCAGCACGATGCGCTTCCAGCCGGGGCGGATCGTCGCCGGTGCGCGGGGGTTTGTTTCGTCGTTCATCGCGCCAGTATCACGGCCCGGCGATGCCCCCGCCAGCGCGGGGCCGAGTGGCCGCGTCGGGCGGTCAGTCGTCGTCGTCGTCTTCGCTCTCGCTGTCGTCGGCCAACGACTCGACCGAGTCGTCGCCGTCGTCGATCGAGCGGGCGCTGTCGAGCGCATCCTTGGAACGGGCGATCCGGTCGGGCGTGATGTCGGCGCCGTCGCGGGCCCCTTCCGGCACCGCCTCGGCCCGCTCACCGGTGCCGAAGGAATCGCTGTCGCTGTTTCTCGACACCGGCGTGGCGCCGCCGAGTTCGCCCTCCTCGGCATTGGTCTTCAGCCGGGTCGCGCCCTGGATGTCGCTGCCGCTGTCGGAGGTGTCGCTGGGGCCGAGCGTGTCGGCACCGCGGCCACGGGCCTGTTGCGGGGCGCGCTCGCCACCGAGGATGCTGCTGTGCGACATGAAATCTCCTGCGTCGGGGGTGTCCGCATGATGCGACCGGCGGGGCCCGCCCCCGTCCAAGTCCCTCGCTCCGGGAGGGTCGGCGGGCGTGACCCGACCGCCTCAGCCGACCCGCTCGACGACGAGGGCGATGCCCTGGCCGACGCCGATGCACATCGTGCACAGCGCATAGCGGCCGCCGCTTCGCTGCAACTGGTTGACCGCCGTCGTGATCAGCCGCGCACCGCTCGCGCCGAGCGGATGGCCGAGCGCGATGGCGCCGCCGTTCGGATTGACGCGCGCGTCGTCGTCGGCCAGACCGAGGTCGCGCAGCACCGCGAGGCCTTGCGCGGCGAAGGCCTCGTTGAGCTCGATGACGTCCATCTGCGCGAGTGACAGGCCGGTCAATTCGAGGACCTTTCTCGTCGCCGGTGCCGGCCCCATGCCCATGATGCGCGGCGGCACGCCGGCCGTGGCCATGCCGACGACGCGGGCCCGCGGCGTCAGGCCGTGCCGCGCCGCAGCCCGCTCGCTGGCCAGCAACAGGGCGCAGGCGCCGTCGTTGACGCCGGAGGCGTTGCCCGCCGTCACCGTGCCGTCGGGCCGGACGATCGGCTTGAGCCTGGCGAGCGCCTCCAGGCTGGTGTCGCGCGGATGCTCGTCGGTCGCGACGACGAGCGGCTCGCCCTTCTTCTGGGCAATGGTCACGGCCACGATCTCGCCGTCGAAGAAGCCCGCCTTCTGCGCCGCCAGCGCCTTCTGCTGCGAGGCCAGCGCCATCCGGTCCTGGGCGGCACGTTCGATGCCGTGGTCGCCGGCCACGTTCTCGGCCGTCTCCGGCATCGAGTCAACGCCGTAGCGCTCCTTCATGAGCCGGTTGACGAAGCGCCAGCCGATCGTGGTGTCGTAGACGGCGTTGTTGCGGGCAAACGCGGTCTCGGCCTTCGGCATCACGAAGGGGGCCCGGCTCATGCTCTCGACGCCGCCGGCGATCATCAGTTGCGCCTGGCCGCTGGCGATCGCCCGGGCTGCCGTGCCGACCGCGTCCATCCCCGAGCCGCACAGCCGGTTGATGGTCGCGCCGGGCACCTCGACCGGCAGCCCGGCGAGAAGCGCCGACATGCGGGCGACGTTGCGGTTGTCCTCGCCGGCCTGGTTGGCGCAGCCGTAGAGCACGTCGTCGACCTGGCTCCAGTCGACGTCGGCATGCCGTTGCATCAGGGCCCGGATCGGCACGGCGCCGAGGTCGTCGGCGCGCACGCTGGAGAGCGACCCGCCGTAGCGGCCGATCGGCGTGCGGACGGCGTCGCAGATGAAGGCATCGATGCGGTTCATGAAGAGGACTCCTTGGGATGCAGAGGGGCGCCGGTGAGGCGCTGCAGCTCGTCGAGGCCGAGGCCGTCGACGATCTCGCGGACGACGAGCCCGGCAGGCATCACGTCGATGACCGCGAGGTCGGTGTAGATGCGCGAGACGCAGCCGACGCCGGTGAGCGGGTAGGTGCAGCGCTCGACGATGCGGTGTTCACCTGACTTGGTGACCTGCTCCATCATCACCCAGGTCTTCTTGGCGCCGATGGCGAGGTCCATGGCGCCGCCGACCGCCGGGATCGCGTCGGGCGCGCCGGTGTGCCAGTTGGCGAGGTCGCCGCCCGCCGAGACCTGGAAGGCGCCGAGCACGCAGACGTCGAGATGGCCGCCGCGCATCATCGCGAAGCTGTCGGCGTGGTGGAAGAAGGCCGCGCCGGGGAGCAGCGTCACCGGTTGCTTGCCGGCGTTGATGAGGTCGTAGTCCTCGGCGCCGGCGGCCGGCGCCGGACCCATGCCGATGACGCCGTTCTCGCTGTGGAGGACGATCTCGCGACCGGCCGGCAGGTGGTTGGCGACCAGCGTCGGCAGGCCGATGCCGAGGTTGACGACGGCGCCGTCGGCGAGGTCGGCGCCGACCCGCCGGGCCATGTCGTCGCGACTCCAGCGGCGCCCGCTCATGCCGCGCTCCGTGCCGTTGCCGGCGCTGGTGCCGCGGCGCCGGCGAAGCCGCCGCCACCGGTGGCGACCCGGTCGATGCGGACGACGCGCTGCACGTAGAGGCCCGGCGTGACGACGGCCTCGGGGTCGAGCTCGCCGAGCTCGACCATCTCGTGCACCGTCGCGACGGTCGTCTTCGCGGCCATCGCCATCACCGGTCCGAAGTTGCGCGCCGTCATGCGGTAGGTGAGGTTGCCCCAGCGGTCGCCGCGCTCCGCCTTGATGAAGGCGTAGTCGGCGTGGATCGGCGACTCCAGCACATACTTGCGGCCGTCGATCTCGCGCGTCTCCTTGCCCCGGGCGAGCTCGGTGCCGTAGCCGGTCGGCGTGAAGAATCCGCCGATGCCGGCCCCGGCGGCCCGGATGCGCTCGGCGAGATTGCCTTGCGGCACCAGTTCCAGCTCGATCCCGCCCTGCCGGTAGAGCCGGTCGAAGTGATGGCTGTCGGCCTGGCGCGGGAACGAGCAGATGACCTTGCGGACGCGGCGCGCCGCGATCAGCGCCGCCAGCCCCGACTCGCCGTTGCCGGCGTTGTTGTTGACGACGGTCAGGCCGCTGGCGCCCTGGGCGAGGAGGGCGCCGACGAGCTCGTTGGGCAGGCCGGCGGTGCCGAAGCCGCCGACCATGATCGTCGCGCCGTCGGGCACGTCGGCCACGGCCGCGGCCAGGGTCGGACATTCTTTCTGGATCATCGGCGGGGCTCCGGGATCGCGGGCGGCAATTGTCGCAATTCACACCGCGGCGCGACCCTGCAACGAGAAAGGGCGCCCGCGGGCGCCCTTTCTCTTTTTTTTCGTCCTGGCGGCCGCGCTCGCGCGCGGCCGTTGTCTGCGGTTCGTCGAATCAGCGCACGCTGCCCCGACGAACAAGGTTCACGATCGCCAGCAGGATGACGGCGCCGAGCAGCGACAGGCCGAGGCCCGCGAGGCTGAAGTCGCCGGCGTTGATGGAGCCGGCGCCGAACATCGGCGCGAGCAACCAGCCGCCCAGGAAAGCGCCGACGATGCCGACGACGACGTTGAGGATGATGCCCTGCTGACCATCGGTTCGCATGATCATGCTGGCGACCCAGCCGATGAGGCCGCCGACCACGAGCCAGATGATGAAGTTCATATCGAGATCCTTTTAAGACGACAAGTTTGGGGAGACCCGTCGCTTTAAACCGGATCGGCTTTCGCGACTGAACAAAGGTTAGTCGCGCCCCGCCTGTGACGCCAGCAGTCGCCGTCCGCGACTTGGCGTCGGCCGAGTCCTACGAAAGCGTGACGGCGAGCGCGCTCTGGTAGAGGCCGACGAGCAGTGCACTCACCGCGAAGTGAGCGGCCGCGTGACGCGGTCCGCCATCGAAGCGGAAGCCCAGCCGGGTGCCGAGCGCGCCCCAGGCGATGACGACCAGCAAGGCACCGGCTTCGCGGCCGTCGAGGGCGTAACCGCTGGCCTTGGCAATGCCGGCGACGGCGATCCAGCAACCGACGGCCATCACCGCCGAGGCGGTGAACTCCGAGTAGGTGGGCTTGCGAAGCATGATGCCGAGGAACTTCATGGCGAGGTGCGGAGTTGGGCGGATTGGGGCGGAATGGCAAGCGTAGCGGCGCGCCGTCGCCGCGAAACGCGGAGAAGACGGCGACGCGTGACGCATTTCCGGCCTTCACGTCTGCGCTGGTCGCCGGCTCGGGCCGGCGGGCCTCGTGACATCATCGGCCGCACCTTGGAACGACAGCCGCCGCCTTCGCCTTTGCCTGCGCCTTCATCCGGCGAGACCGCCCGCCGCGTGGCCGGCTCGGTCTGGGTCGGGCGCGGCCTGCTCTTCGTGGCGCTCGTGTTCCTGTTCAGGGAGGCGCGGCCGCTGCTTCTGCCGGTTACCCTGGCGATCGTCTTCACCTTCGTGCTGGCGGCGCCTGTGCGGGCGATGCGCCGGGCCGGGATCCACGAGTACGTCGGCGCCGGCATCGTCATCGCCACCGCGCTCGCCGCCGTCGTCGTCGTCGGGATGCTGATCGCGGCGCCGGCGGCGGCGTGGTGGTCGCGGGCGCCGCAGATCGTCCACGAGCTGTTCGAGGCCGTCCAGCGCTGGCGCGACGCCCTCTTCCCGTACGCGACGCCCGCCGCGCTGAGCCGCGCCCCGACGGCGGTGCTGTCCGATCCGCTCGGCGAACAGCTGGCGATCGAAGGCTGGACCTTCACGCGACTGGCGATCGGCGAGACGCTGGCGTTCGTCGTGTCGGCGTCGGCGACCCTCATCCTGCTCTACTTCATGCTCGCCTCGGAGCAATGGCTGGTCGCCCGCACCCTGGCGGCCTTCCGTCGGCCGCGCACCCGCGCCCTGGTGCTGTCGGGTTTTCGCCAGGCGCAGCGCGACATCGGCCGATTCATCAGCACGATGAGCATCATCAACGTCGCGCTCGGCGTCGCTACCGGGTTGGCGCTCTGGCTGATCGGCCTGCCCAATCCCGTCCTGTGGGCGACGACGACGGCGGTGCTCAGCTTCGTTCCCTACCTCGGTCCGCTGCTCGTCGCGGTGCTGCTGCTGCTGGCCGGCAGCGTCACCTTCGGCACCGGGCTCCCGATGCTGGCGCCGCCGCTCGCCTTCCTGCTGCTGCACGGCGTCGAGGCCAACTTCCTCAGCCCGATGATCATGGGTCATCGGCTGCGGCTCAGTCCCGTCTTCGTCTTCCTGTCGGTTCTCGTCTGGGGCTGGCTCTGGGGCCTGGCGGGCGCCTTCATGGCCGTGCCGCTGCTGCTGGCCCTGCGCGTCGTCTGCCAGCGCACGCGCCGCTTGCGGCTGCTCTGTGTCTATCTCGAGGGAAAGTAGCCTCGTGTCACGAGGCCTTCATGCCGGTGCGACGAGATGCTCCGAGGCGGCGCGCGCCGCGGACACCGGGTGGCCGCCTCCGCTCATGTCCCCCGAAACGGGGCTGCGCCCCGTTTCTCCTCCTTTACTTCGCTCCGGCCGCCACCCGATGCCCGCGGCGA
>Ga0136633_1003304_pt1 | contig 10681 bp, 11 predicted proteins | sample AntDrymeUQ832206_2_FD_105494 | JGI IMG/M metagenome (GOLD analysis project Ga0136633, IMG submission 105494) | Polar desert sand microbial communities from Dry Valleys, Antarctica - metaG UQ83 (22.06) | ecosystem: Environmental > Terrestrial > Soil > Desert | place: Antarctica: Dry Valley...
CCGGCCCGGCGACGCTCGAAGATCACCTCCAGGCGTTGGCCGGCCAGCGGATGGAACGGATGGGTGACAACGATCGAGTCCGAAACCGGACGCCGACCTGACGAACGGGCCTTATGCGAGGACTGTGGGGATGCCAAGCATTCTGCGCTTGGTTGTCCCCGGCTTGGGGATCATCCGTTCCCGCACGGGTTGCGGCACGAACCGCCGGGCCTTGAGATCATCTCGTAGCCCGGCGAGGAAAGTGTCGCTGCCGAAGATGATGGAGCGAGGTTTCACCCCGTCAACCCCAGCCGACCGTGCCCCTCGGTTGCCCCTGACCCGCTCCCACGCCACCGCGAGGACAGCGGGATCGCAGATCAGGTTGTAGAGGTCATCGAGCCGACGATCGGGATCGTCGTTCGCCCATTGGTGCAGCTTGATCTGGATTTTCCGTACCTGCCACCACGCCTCTTCCGAGGCGGGCCACAGTGCGTCGGTGTTCACCGGCGACCTCCGAACATTCCAGTCCCGCAGCTGCGGACTTGCTGCCCTCCTTCGCCATGTGACCGGCTTTCCCGGTCTCGGACTACTACGAGGGCTCCGTCCCCTCCCGGGGCCTCGAGGGCCCGTCGACTCTGGACGGACCCCTGGTGGCCCGCCTCGGCCGTCACGCCGCCCCCAACCGCACGAGGGAGGAGTACGGGTTGTCCCGGCGCCAGTCGCGCACCTCGTCAGATCTTGACCATTTCCGACGCCCGGGGAATGATGCAGGAGGTTTGTGGCCCGTGTGCGGGGGCCAAGCGTCGGTCGGTCGGGGACCGTCGCTCGCATACCGCCCACCGCCCCCCGTCAGCGCCATGGAGGCCCAAGCGATCTTGGAGGCTGACGATGCCATCTGAGCCCACCTTCCCGTGGGACACCCTTCGCCTCCTCCAGGCCGTGACGAAGGCCGCCAACGAGGCCTCGACGGTCGACGACGCAATGCACAAGGCGCTGAGCGCTGTCTGTGCCGCGTTCGCCTGGCCCGTTGGGCATTACTACCACCGGAGCGAGGGTGATCCCGCGCAGCTGGTACCTGCGCCGGTCTGGCATCTCGACGACGGCGCGCGCTTCGACGCCTTCCGGCGTGTCAGCGATGCACTCTGCCTGCGGCTCGGCCAGGGCCTGCCCGGCCGGGTGGCTGCCACGGGACGACCGGCGTGGATCAACGACTTGGGTGCCGATGAGAACTTCCCTCGAGCCCGGTGGGCCGCAGAGGCGGGTCTTGTGGCCGGCTTCGGCTTCCCTGTGCTCGTGGGCGCCGAGGTGGTGGGCGTCCTCGAGTTCTTCTCATCGTCAGCGGTGGCGGCCGAGCCGCAGCTGGTCGAGGTCATGAACCAGGTGGGCACCCAGCTCGGCCGGGTGGTGGAGCGCAGCCGCGCCGCACGGGCGCTGGCGGACAGCGAGGAACGGATGCGCCTGATCGTGGAGACCGCCAGCGACGCCTTCGTCGGCATGGACTCCTGCGGCGTGATCGTCGACTGGAACAGTGCGGCCGAGGCGCTGTTCGGCTGGTCTCGAGCCGAGGCGATCGGTGCACGCCTGGCCGACACCATCATTCCGGTCCGCTACCGGGCTGCCCACGACCAGGGCCTCGCCCGCTTCCTTGACACCGGGGAGGCGGTCGTGTTCGGCCAGCGCCTGGAGCTGCAGGCTCTGCATCGCAACGGGCACGAGGTGCCGATGGAGCTGTCGATCTGGCCCGTCCGTGTCAGCACCGGCGTTCGCTTCAACGCCTTCGTCCACGACATCAGCGATCGCCGGCGGGCGCAGGCGGCCACCGAGCGCTTCCAGATCGCCTTCGACGACGCTCCCATCGGCATGGTCCTCACCGACGTCGCCGGTCGCTTCCTCCAGGCCAACCGGGCCTACTGCGAGATGCTGGGTTACGGCGAGGACGAGTTGTCCGCCATGACCTTCGCCGACATCACCCCTGACGACGAGCTCGCCGCCAGCATGGAGCAGTTCGAACGGCTGCTGGCGGGCGAGATGCGCTCCTACCGGATCGAAAAGCGTTACGTGCACGCCGACGGCCACCTCGTGTGGGTCCTCCTCAGCGTCTCGGGCGTGCCCGCGCCCGGCGGCGGGATTGCCTACGTCATCGGCCAGATCGAGGACATCTCCGAGCGCAAGGAGTTCGAGGCGAAGCTCGCCCGACAAGCCCTTCATGACCCCCTGACCGGACTGCCCAACCGGCTGTTGCTGATGGACCGGCTCCGCCAAGCGATCTGGCGCGCCGAGCGCGACGCCACTTCACTCGCGCTCATGTTCGTGGACCTGGACCACTTCAAACAGGTCAACGACAGCTTGGGCCACGAGGCCGGGGACCGGGTCCTGTCCAGCATCGCCCAGCGACTCGTGGCATGCCTGCGCCCAGCCGACACGGCAGCTCGCCTGGGCGGTGACGAGTTCGTCATCCTGTGCGAGCGTGTCGACGAGCAGGAAACGCGAGCACTGACAAGCCGGGTCACCGCAGCGGTGGACGCCCCGAGCGTGGTGGGCGCGCACCAGGTGGCGATCACGGCAAGCGTCGGAGTCGTCATGAGCGGCCCGGCGCCGGCCGATGCCGAGGCGCTGCTCCGGGAAGCCGATGCCGCGATGTACCGCGCCAAGGCCGCCGGAAAGGGGCGCTCCGAAATCGTCGAGGGGTGACGGCAGAACTGGACGATGCTTCACACGGTCAAGGAGACCGCTCGGCACTTCGGTCATCTCGACTTCATTCCGCGATGACGATGCGGGTGGCCGGCGTCGAAGGCGGCCTGCTTTCGGAGGTGGCCGTGGCGTCGGTCCCACTCACCCGACGCCAGGTCAGCCCCAAGTTGGCGGGCGCCGCGCTCGCGGACATCGTCGGGGAGGAGCGCGAGCCAAGACATGCCGTCTTGGATATCGCGGTCGAGGTAGGCCTCGGGCCGTGCCCAAAACGCCGCTCCGAATCCGTCGAGGCAATCGTGGGGAACGGGTACCTGGTGGACCTCTTGGACGTCGAGATGCTCGCGGAGGAGTTGCTCGTCGGGAGGGTTGGTCTCCGAGGGAAGCGCGGCGCCTCGGGGAAGTATCCGAGACCCCAGAAGCGGTGGGTGCGCAGGGGCTCGAAGAAGAACACCACCTGGCGCCCCGACACGCGGCGCATCTCCTGCAGGCCGGCTCGCAGATCTGACCAGAGGTGCACCCTGAGCAGGGCCATGGCGGCATCGAAGGCGTGATCAGGAAATGGCAGCGCTTCGGCGACCCCGCTGACGACGTTGATTGTTCGGGCGTGGCGCTGTCGCAGCCTTTGCACCGAAGGGTCGACAGCGACGACGGCGCTGGGGCGGCGTTGCCGGTGTTCGGTGCGCCAGTTATCGGGTGGTCGGGGGGCGTGAGGTAATGGTCAGCGGGTCGGTCGAGCGGGCGAGGGGCGCCAAGTCATGCACCTCGGGCGCTGAGGCACGCCGCGCACACCCCACTCTTGCCACGCTGCACCGAGAGTCAATCCAACTCGGTCAACACCTCGCCGATGATCTTTGTCATCTCGTGGGCGGGCAGCGGGTCGCCGCCTTCCGCCTCCGCAACGTCGGCCGCGAAGTCCTCGAGGGAGTGGACCCCACCCCACGAGGACGTGGCGCAGCGCTTCGCCGCTGGCGTCGGGATCGTCGAGCGCCTCCAGCGCCGATGTGGCTTCGTGATCGGGCGATGTCGCGATGGCGTGCACGAGGCTCATGGCTTCTTCGCGGCCACTGGCCGTTGAGACGACTGGTGCACGATCGGGGTTCTGCTGGAGGTCCCACGCGGCGAGCGCCTCGTCGAAGCCACCTTCTCCCGGGTGGATCAACCCTGGTCGCGGGCACCGACTCCGACTGGGTCCCTGACTCGTCGTCGGAGGCGCCGTCATCCTGTGCGTCCATGCCGGCAGTGTCATCAGCGTCGTGTTGACGCTCCGGCTGCACGGGAACGACGAGGGTGCCATCGGCATTGCGGACGATGTCCATAGGGTTCTCCTGGCTCGAAGGCGCCGGCACGATGGTCAGCCACCACCTATCTACCCAGCCGGCTCTGAGAACTACCGACCGTTCTCATCAGCCGCCATAGGGATCGGCCGGCTACGGTCACCTCGCGGTCGGGATCCCATCCCCGCCGGCGCAACTCGGCCCAGTCGATGGCCGAGCCCAACGCTCTGCGGTCGACGTGCGCCTCGGCGGCGCTGGCCCGCCTCGCTCGTGCCGGCTGGCTCATGGTTGGTCTCCTTGGTCTGGTCGGATCCGTCGCCGGGAGCTCGCCTCCAGCCGTCGACCGCATCGCGCAACCGACGCGGGCTCGGATGCACATACACCTGGGTGGTGGTGATCCAGCGGTGGCCGAGCAACTCCTGGATCACGTCGATGGGAACGTCCGCCTCGGCCAGGTCGGTGCCCGTCGCATGTCGCAGCATGTGGGGCCGGACCGGACGGGCCAGTCCCGCCCGGTCGCCCAGACGGGCGAAGAGCTGGCGGACCGCCGAGTCGGTCATCGGTGCCGCCAACGGCGCGTGGAACAGATTCACGAACACGAAGTCACAGCCGTCGGCGGCGGCGCACCCAAGCCGCTCGTGCAGGTAGCGGTCGTAGTAGGCGAGCACCCACGGACCCACCGGCACCGCCCGGCTGTTCCGGGACTTCGCCCAGGACCCGTTCGGGTCGTCGCGGCGAACCACATGCACGTGCGGGCCGGGCAGGGCACAGCCCATCGAGGTCGACGAGGCCATCAGGTGTAGATCGCTGCGCCGCAGGCCCAATGCCTCGCCGATGCGCAGCCCGGTGAATTTCAGCAACACCAACAAGAACCGGTCCCGCCACGAAGTCGCGGCCACCAACAGCGCCTCCCACTCCTCGTGGAAGGCAGCGTCGGGTCGAGCTGAGCGGCTCTCCCGCAACCGATGTCGCGGGCGTGCTCGGTAGCGGAGCCGGCCTGTCTCATCACGCAGCTCGGCCGGGAGGTGCCGGTCATCGGCCACCTCATAGAGGGCAGCGAGAACGTCACCGTCCACCGCCCGAGCCGCCACCGCGTGCTTGTAGAACTCCCGCACCACAGCCAGCACGTGGTTGATCCGGGTTGGTCCCGGTGGACGACCTTGACCGGCGCCGGGCCGCGCCGTCGGCGTGGTTCGCAGGAACACCACGAACCGGCTCAGATCACGGGCGCCTGCCTCCAGGCTGCGCCCGGTTCGCCCACACCAGGCCAAGAACCCCGCGAGCTCACCCGCATACACCCTCGACGTCGACTCCGCCCGATCACGACCGAAGCGGAGATCGAACAGGAACCGGTCAGCGACCTCCACCTTCTCGTAGACGTCGTCGACGACGGTCCAGGAGGCGCGTCCGTCCGGAAGCGCGATCCGGAACGGGCGACGGCCCCCCTTGACCGGCTCGGGCATCTCGGAACATGCGGACACGTCGGCAACGGTATGAGGCCGACCCACTTCTCACGTGCACGGCACACCGTCAACCGGAACAGCCAGCAACACCCGTCGGGAGAGATCCTCGACCGGGATCCGGGCATCGTGGAGCGCCCAGGTGGCGAACACGTGACGCAGGCTGTGGAAGGTCCACCCCCGCTCCGCTCGCGGCCAGTCGACAGTGGTCGCGGCCGGGCTCCAGAGGCAACGCCCGTAGTTGGAACGTCGGCTCCAGATTCCCCGCTGGGCCGGGAAGACCAGGTCATCCGAGCTCAGCTCCGCCAATCGGCGCTCGACCAGCGCATCCCCGAGTAGGCGACCAGGAGGATCTGCAACTCACGCCACCACTCGTCGGCTCGCTCGGCCGTTGCCCTGGCAAGGGCGTGGACGGCCGCGGTGGTCGGGATCTCGTCTTGGCTCACGGCGTGGTCGACTGGCTGCTGAGGTACATCGGGGCGATACACCGCACGCCCCGGAGCACGTCCTGGCGGACGAGGAGGTGGCCCTCTCCTCGAGCCCGGCATTGACGAGACCGCTCAGGCACCGTCGGAGGTGCTGGGCGACCGACGCAGTCGGGGCCTGGTCCAGAACTCGTTGGAAGTCGAGCCAGGAGAGTTGGCGGCAGGGCACCTCCCCGATCACCGGCAGCACGTAGAGGCTGCAGTACCGGGTCTGCTCGTCACGGTAGCGATCGGACCAGTGCTCCACCCGCGCCGGTCGACGCCTGGGGTCCAGATAGTGGGCGACCAGGTCGGCACCCCGCGCCTTGCCCAGATCTGGTGGGCAAGCCGCGTGTCAGCCGTTCGACGACCTCGGTGGCCTTGGCGATGGCGTCGATCCGGTTCCGGGCCGCTGCGTCACGGCTGGGGGGCCTGGGGCCCACGACCCGTACCGGCGCTCCGATCATCGCGGCATCCGGTCAACATGTGAGCGGCGGCGACGCAGGAACCGGGCGTGGCAGGAACTGGGCCCCCAGGCGGAAGAGACTCATCAGGTCACGGTGTAGGTGGCGCTGCGGCTGGCCACGCCACCGTCGACCCTGAGGACGACCACGGTGAAGGAGTGCCGGCCAGGGGAGAGCGCCGGCGCCGAAGTGAAGGTGGCGTGCTGCTGGTCGCCGTCGGCTCCCTCGGACGTGTCCGGACCCACCGGGGTCGCGCCGTCGAGCACGAACCACACCCTCGCGCCGGCCGGGGCGTAGGCGCCCAGAACGGTGCGAGACCCGACGCCGGCGCCGTCGGCCTTGTCGAGCTCGATGTTGATGTCGGTGAAGGGATCGATCTGGACCTTGTCCTGGGTGCCGCGGACCGGGAACGACATCGTCTGGAACGAGGCGGCGCCTTCCTGGGCCACCCGGCCGGACAGGACCACCACGCCCAGGCGTGGGAGATCCGAGGGCAGGTCGGCCTTGCCGGCGCCCTCGTCCAGAAGGGAGACCACCCGGTAGGAGGTGTCGGGCGAACCGTCCCAGGCGCCCCAACCCCCGGCCAGCTCGGTGAACCGGGCGTCGAACCCGGCGCGGCCGCCGACAGTCCTGCGGGAGTCCTCGGCCAGCAGCTCCCACGCCACGTCGGCGTCCTTGCTGCTCAGGGCACGTACCCAACGGCGGGCCGCGGCCTGGGCGCCGGCCTCGAAGGTCTGCGGTGTCGGGGGCGCGGGCGGAGGCGAGGCCGTCGGGAGCTTGTCGACACGGATCTCGGTGAAGGACACGGTTCCCGAGGGCGCCTCCGCGAGGCGGAGTCGCACGATCAGCCCTGGCTTGCCGGCGAATTGCTGGCGAAGGTCGATGGGCTTGCCCGCGGTGACCGGCCGGGATTCGGAGCTGAGGGGGTCGGTCCCGTCGGCAGCTGAAATCTCCACCTTCAGTGTCCCGCCGCCGGCGACGGAGGCCTCGCCCGTCAACTTTTTGCCGTCGTAGGCGGCCACCTGGATGCCGATGCGGCGGGAGATCGAGCTCACCACGAACCAGATGGCGCCGTCCCCTCCGGCCCGGCGGACCAGGACGGTACCGCCGGTGGATGCGCCGGGGGGCGAGGTGTAGGGGATCTCACCGCTGGTGGCGTCGCCCTCGAAGAACTCCTCCACGGCGAAGTTCTGGGCCAGCCGGCGGGAGGCGTCGTCGAAGAAGCGCTCGGACAGGTAGCCACCGGCCACCGCCCTCGGGTCGAGCAGGTCCGGCCGGCGGCCGGCGTCGGCCTCCGCCTGGAGCCGGGCCAGGCCCTCGTCGGTGGTCGCCGGCCACACCGGCCGCTGGCCGAGGGCGGGCACGGCGGTGGGCGGGTCCGAATCCGGCTCGCGGTCGGGGAGCGGCGGGGGCGAGGTCCTGTCGTCGGCCACCCGGACCTGTTCCTCGCTGGTGTCGCTGGCCTGGATCACGGCCATGCTGGCCACCACGACCAGCAGCGCGGCGGCGATGGCGCCCAGCACGATCGCGGCCTTGAAGCGGCGCCGGGGAGGCGCGAACGCCAGCACCGTGGGGCCCGTTCCGTCCTCGGCGATCCGCTCGGCGATCCGGTCCCAGGCGTCGGACGACACCGTGGCCTCGCCGGCCCGACGCTCCAACATCTCTCGCACGTCGTTGTCGTTCATCGTTCGATCTCCTTGTGCAAAGCGGCCAGTCCGCGGTGTATCGCGGTTCGGACCGTGGGAACACGGCAGCCGAGGATGAGGGCGATGTCGGCGTCGGGTAGGTCCTCGTAGAAACGCAGCACGATGGCTGTCCGTTGGCGTTCCGGCAGGTGCTCGAGCACGTCCCACATCTCGTCGGCCGGGAAACCGCCCTCGACCAGCGACGGACGGGCCGCGGCGTGGTGCTCTTCGAGCACCCGCCGGCGCAACCACGAGTGGGCGTTGTTGACCACCGCCGTCCGCAGGTAGGCGCTCGGGAACGTTGCCCGTTGCCAGTTGCGGTGGACGGAGACAAAGGCGTCCTGGACGAGTTCCTCGGCCACACTGCGGTTGCCCGTGAGCAGGTACGCCAGGCGCACCATCGGCTCGTAGCGCTGGCGGTACAGGGCGAGGAGATCGTCGTCCCATGAGGGCCGGGTCGTCGACATCTCAGCGTTCATCACACTTCATAGACGTGCCACCACCTTCAGACGTTCCGCCGCTTGACAAATCGAAGCAGAGACCGAAACGCCGGGGCGAGGACAGCGCCGGGCCGTGACCGCCGCAGCTGCGACCAGGCGGCAATCTCGAGCCGACCACCCGGCATCTCATCGTCGTGCTCATGGAGATGGGCCTACGCGCCAACGACGCGTGTCGGTTGCCCTTCAACCCGCTCCTCGAGGACAGCGCCGGCTGGCCCTGTCCGCGCTCCCACTCGCGCAAGGTCAACAACGACCAGCTCGTCCCGCTCTCCGGCCGCGCCGCCGTCGCCATCCATGACCAACAAGCCCGCGTCCAGGCGACCCATCCGGACAGCCCCTGGCTTTTCCCCGACCCGGCCAGAGCGACCGTCATCACAACGCCATGGTCAACGCAACCAACGCTATCCGCGAACTCGACCGCGCTGGCCAGCCGATCACCTTTCAAGCGGTCGCCGTTGCTGCCGGCGTGTCCCGCTCCTGGCTCTACCGGAACCCGCAGATGCGCGCGGGCGTCGGGCCAGTGCTGAGGCAGCGAAGCCGTGGACAGCTCGACATTGACGACCCCGGTCAGGCGTCGGGCGGCCATGGCCACCGCGGTGGCCGACCCGTCGAAGGCGCTGACCTGATCGCATCTGGTGGCCAGGCGGGCCGTGAGCTCGCCCGTGGCGCAGGCCGGCTCCACGCCGTGGCGGTAACGACGTTCAGGGAGCATGGCCATCGTTAGGTCGTAGCGCCGCTGCTCGTAGGCCGAGCCCGAGAAGTCCCAATGGTCGCCCTCGGCTGCATAGCGTGCCTCGAATGAGGCGGGATCTACGGGCACGGGACGACCACCTCGAACGGCCGCAGGTGATGCTGTAGGAAGCCCGGGGGCACAATGGGCGGACCGAGAAGGTCGGTGAGCTGCGAACGGTAGGCCCCGAGGGCCCGCTTCTTGGCCGCCAGGTCGACCGCCGCCACCGTCGCCCGCTCGGCCGACCGGAGGAGATCCCCATCGATGCGCTCGTGGTGCCAGGCCCAGATCGGGTACCACCACGAGCCGATTCTGAGCCGGCTGGCCGCGTTCTGGGCGGCGATGCCCGCGGCCTGGTGATCGGGGTGGCCATCGCCGGGCCAGGTGGACAGCACCGTGTCGCAGCCCGCGGCCCTGGCTGCGATCGAGTCACCAGTGGGCGGGCCCAAGGTCGTACTAATGGGGGTTTCGCCGACCTCCTGGCTGGGCTCGTCGAAGGCGGCTGACGCCTTCATCCAGCGCGGTGACGTTGATGGCGGCGTTCGCGCGTCGCCCTGCCGGGCAAAGGCGAGGACCAGCTGGACGACATGCTGCTGCCCAGGTCGTGGAGGCGGTGCGCCCCCACCGGCCCAACGGCCGGCGGCGCCTGGGAGGTACTGGTGGCCCACCACGACCAGCGCGAGGCGTGGATGGTGACGGAGGGCCTGACCGCGGTCCTCAGGCCCCTGCACCCGGGGCGGCGTCGAAGTCGGCGGAGGTCGAACACCAACGCCCCCCTTTCTCCTCAGACCCGACCAGGTAGGAGGCCTGGCCGAGCCTGGTAGGTAGAACTACCGCGAGAACAACCTGCGGTCAGCCCTCGACCCGCAAGTGGCCGGCGGTGACCGGGACCTGGGTGGCCTGCCCGCCACTGCACGCCACCAAGGCGGGGGCGCCGAACCGGGGGAGCGAGAACGTCTGCGGCCCAGGTCCGACACCCAGGGTGAACCCGAAGTCCTTGCCGGAGAGGACCACCCCGGCCGCCGTCTCGCCGGTCACGACCCGGCCGGTGAGGCGGATGACGTCGCCGTCACGCACCGTGCAGGTCACGTCACCGGTGAACCGGGAGACACCGGCGACGCCACGGTGCATGAACCGGACCCGGCCGGCGTCGTCGCTGGCCCGCACGGAGAGTCGGCGGACGTCCGGATCGACGTGGTTGAGCACCGTGCCGGCCACGACGGGCCGGGCAGTCTGGGCGGTGGCCGGGGTGCCACCGGTGAGCATCGCCAGCGCCGCCACCATCAACATCCGTCGCATCCTCATCGGTTGGTCATCGCTTCCCGGAACCGGGGCCCGACGAACGGCAATCGGAACAGCGGCCCGAACACGCAGAAGTCGAAGACCCCGGCGGCCAGGGGCAGCAGACCGAAGACGGACAGCGCCCGCCAAGGC
>Ga0136633_1003305_pt1 | contig 10679 bp, 11 predicted proteins | sample AntDrymeUQ832206_2_FD_105494 | JGI IMG/M metagenome (GOLD analysis project Ga0136633, IMG submission 105494) | Polar desert sand microbial communities from Dry Valleys, Antarctica - metaG UQ83 (22.06) | ecosystem: Environmental > Terrestrial > Soil > Desert | place: Antarctica: Dry Valley...
CATTTTAGAAGAAAAGTTCAACTACAAAATGTTACTGAAACCCAGGAAAACACCATTCAGGATAAAGAATGGAATGTTCTTGATAATTTGGCTGAAAAAGATATTATGAATATGATACATGAATTATCACCCGGATATAAAACCGTTTTTAATATGCATGTAATTGAAGGATATTCTCACAAAGAAATAGCGGATATGCTCGGTATAAATGAAGGAACAAGTAAATCTCAATTGGCCAGGGCTAAAACGGTATTAAAAAAAATGGTTCAGGATAGATTAAATAAAACGAGCAATGATGCTGTGAATTTATAAGTATGAATGATTTAAAAAACAAGTTGTATAATTATGAAGCTACCCCTCCCCCAGGTGTTTGGGATGCTATTGCTTCCGAATTGGACAGCGAAAAGGCAAAGGTGGTTCCATTGCCGGGAAAAAATAATAAAAGATATTATTACATAGCTGCAGCCTCTATCGCGGTAATATTATTTTCAGTTATCTTCTTCAACATCCGCTCAAATACTAAAGATGACTTTATTTATTCAAAGCAAAATAACAGTGATACGACATCCAATAACACTGCTTTACTTACCGTGCCTCAACAGGAAGAAAACCTGACAAAAAATACCGATACCATATCTGTAGTAACAGATAATAAATTGCGCAAGGGTGGGCCTAATCAAAAAATAAGTAAACCAACCACAGCACTTGAAAAACAGGATGATAATAACTTAGCAACAAATTCTGACCGCTACATGACCATTGAAGGACCGGAAGGTCAGCCTGTGAAAGTGTCTTCAAAAATGGCCACACTTATTGATTCAAGTGAAACAAAAACATCTTCCAAACCAATTTGGAATAAAAAAGTTAATGAATGGAAAGAGATTATGAAAGGCAATACCCTGGCTCCTACTCCGGGTAACTTTCTTGATATTGTAGAACTAACCAAATCATTAAAGGATAAAAAGCCTTAAATCAGTTTGTTTACTTTTATGGCAAAATTTTTAATGCCAAGAGTAAAACTGATATTTCCTGAAAATTTTTTAGATGTAAAAATTAGTATCCCTGTCAGGATTACTGATATAAATTATGGTGATCATGTAGGCAATGATGCATTAGTTTCAATAATACACGAAGCAAGAATCCAGTTTCTACTGAGTGGGGGTTTTACTGAATTGAATATTGAAGGAACTGTAGGATTGATAATGTCTGACTTGATTGTAGAATTTAAAAATGAATCTTTTTATAAAGATGTGATTGATGTAAAGATCGCAATAGATAATATTTCTAATGTAAGCTTTGAACTTATTTACAAACTCTATTGTTTAAGAGATGGAATAGAACTTACAATAGCAAATGCAAAAACCACGATGATATGTTTTGATTATGAGAGAAAAAAAATAGCCAATATTCCATCCAAATTACTTTCGCTTATTCATCAGTAATCTCATTCCATATCTTCCAGCTTTCCTCAGCCTGCAACACAAGCATCTCATATCCATTTTCAGTGTAAGCTCCTTTCTCTTCTCCTTTTTTTAAAAATTCTGTTTTGGCAGGATTATAAATTAAATCAAAGAAATAATGATTGCTCGAAATATATTGATATGGAATTTCAGGAGAATCGGAAACATTAGGGAAAGTACCTACGGGACTGCAATTGATAATCACCGTATACTCATTGATAATTTTTTCATCAATTGAGGAATAGTTAATTGATTGACTTGTGGCTTGTTTTCTTGAAACGATTAAAAACTCTATCTTAAAATTTTTTAATACAAATTGAACTGCTTTGGATGCTCCGCCTGTTCCTAAAATCAATGCTTTTTTATGATGGGGTTTTAATTTTTTTATAAATGATTTCTCAAACCCGATCACATCAGTATTATAGGCAATTATTTTATTACCTGATATTTTTAATGTATTGGCAGCACCAATTTCATCTACCTGAAAAGATCTTTCCGTAGCATATTTCAATACCTGTTCTTTATAAGGTATAGTTACATTTAATCCTTTAAGATCGGGATGGGCATCAATAAGTAACGGCAGTTCATTTATCGCTGCCAGCGGATAAAGCTCATAACTATAATTAAGTAAATTTTCTTTTTGAAATTTATCTGCAAAATATTTTTTTGAAAAAGAATGGGTGAGGGGATAACCAATTAGTCCATACGCTTTCATTACGGTGTTTCTTTATCCAGGTATAAATGAAATGTATCGCCCCGTAAACCAATTCTCATAGTTTCTAATGGAATAACCTCTGAAGGAGCAATATTGCCAAGGTTAACATTACAGCCTATTAACTCAAGAAAATATAATTGTTGCGCTTTTTGTGGTGCTTCCCAAATTATTTTCTCCTCGGGTATTTGCGTTAATATTTCCTGAACCAATCCTTCTCTTACCTCACCTGAGCCACGATAAATACCAACATTTCCTGCCTCTCTTGCTTCTGCAATAACATATGTTGACCCTGCTTCCAATTCAGCCTTCATCAGTTCAATCCATTTATAAGGAGGTATAATATGTGCTGCATCTTTACTTCCCACTTCACTTAATACAGTGCCAACCTTAGTTAGTTTTTCAATATATCCACACTTTTCTGCATGAGGTATTTCTATAGAACCATCACTTACTTCTACATAAGTAATTTTATAATCTTTACATAGGTTTATAAAATCCTGAAATTGATTGCGAATTAAAAATGCCTCAAATAACGTTCCGCCAAAATAAACAGGAATATCATATGACTGATAAACTTCAATTTTCTCTCTAAGATCAGGAGTAACAAAAGCGGTTCCAAAACCTAATTTTACAATATCAACATGAGGATGTGAAACACTTAAAAAATTTTTTGCCTGCTGAATGCTAAGGCCTTTGTCCATCACCATAGTTATACCATGGTCACGTGGCTTCTTATTCCTTTCAGGAATTTGCGTAAGATTAAAATTCATTGATTGTTTTTAAGGAGTTGCAGTAAAGATAAGAGGTGAAGATACAAAAGTCCAAAAAAAAATGGCAGGTTCTATTTATTAAACCGGTTGCTTTTATATTTTGCAATCAACAAAATAACCTGTTGATGTTGCATTAAAGATGGCTCCAGCTCAACCAATTGCTTTATTAATTTAGGTGCTGTTTCCATTGCAGTTTCTAACATCAATAAACCTTCTTTTGATTTACCAAGAGCAAACATAATCGCCGCTTTATAAAATAACAGCAATGGTTTATTGGTGGTATTTATTATAGCATTCTGTACCTGTTGCAGTGCTTCTTCGTAAAAACCCGCATTGTAAAGGCATTTTATTAATTCCTTCCAGCCATTTATATTTTTAGGCCTGGCTTTAATAAAATTTGAAAAGTAAATAACAGCATCTTTGGTTTTTCCTAACTGAACATAACATTGTGCTAGGGCAAAAGCATAATCGGGCCGTGAGCGTTGAATTCGCATTGCACTTTCAAGATTTTTTACAGCACTATCCCATTGATCTTCGTTCATGTAGGTGCAGGCAATTTTATAATGTAAATGGCTGTCTTCAGGCGTTAAATGAGATGCTTTTCTATAATGAAACCTTGCCTGTGCATAATTTTTTAATTTATCATAACAATGGCCTAACGCTTCATAAATAACATCTTCAGGCCGAGTTAATTCCAATACTTTTGGTAATACTGCAATTGCATCTGTATATTTACGCATACGTAAATAAGCATCCCCCATATTCCGATAGGCATAATCAAACTTTTCATCAATAGCTATTGCGTATTGGTAAGCGTCAATAGCTTTTTCATAAAGCTTTACTCCCTGGTAGGCAGCCCCGAGATTAAACCAGGCAAGCTCAGTAAAAGGATGTTCATCAATTATTTTTTGATGTAGTTTAATACCCTCCTCATTTCTACCCGTATAATCTGTCCAAAAACAAATTTTATAAAGTGCCTCTTCGTTGGTTTGATCCTGTTCCAGAATCAGCTTTAAACAATTAAAAACTTTATCAAACTCTTCATAATCATCATAAACATCAGCAAGCTCAAATAATAATTCAATGCGTTCTTCCCCCTCAAATAAATAAATTGCCTTTTCTAACAAATCAGCTGCTTTTTTTTGTAGGTCTAATGCCAGGTAAGCATCTGTTTTTAGTATATATAAATTAATATCTCCCCTATCCAGTAACTCGGCTTTTTCTAAAATATCCAATGCTTCCCTATAAAATTTTTTAGCAATCAATAAATCAGCTTTTTTAATTTTAAGTATTGAAGAATAGGGATATTGCTGAATTCCATATTCTGCCGCTTCTAATGCTGATGACAGATCATCACTTTCATCAAAATAATCCACCAATTGCTCAAAAGCTTCTTCTTCAATAAAAGCATACCCCTGCCCTTCCTTCATATTATTATATTGATCTAATAACTCCTTCATTCCTTCCTTATCCTGCCTGTATGGATTCTCCTTCATGATATTTAGTTAGTTGAAAATAATATTTTATAAGTTACATACGAATTTTTAAACTTCTTCGTTAAATGAGAGTCTGATAATTATAACATTTTATTTAGGATTTACGGTTTTATTTGTTAAATTTGTTAATTAAATTTATAAACTATAATGATCAAATTGTCCAAAATAGTTGCCTTTGCCCTGTTATTCAGCTTTGTAACATTAGTTGCAACTGCTGATAGAGGAGGCTTTGGCAGAAGGAACAAGATCAATTTTAATATAGCAACCGCTAATACTTTAAGGAATTCAGTAGCTTATAATGTAAAATCGGGGTTAATCTACCGCGGGCACACTATCTTAAACCGGGAAAAAGCCAATGGCGCAGTATATACAAATTCCATAATAAGCTATCAAAAAGGAAATTCGATTTATATACTCCCTTATAAGCAAAAAGTAGTTTCTCAATCATATTCAATTGCATCAGGTTATAAATTAATCATCAGATCTAAATAATTTTCCAAAACTCATTAATAATAAAAAATCCCGAAATAAATTTCGGGATTTTTTATTAGATGCCTTTCAGTAATTATTTTTTAGTTTCTGCATAACTCATAACTCTATACCCTGATTTAGGTATATCGAATTTTGTAGCTGAAACTACATCAAAATTTATTTTAGATAATGTATACTTAAACTTCATTTTACCCGCCTGCCATTCATACTGTAAAGCAAAACCGGGTAAATTTTTGAATTGAGAGTCATAATCTTTATTTGCTATCTCCAGTTCCGGTGTATAGTAAACAACGAATGAGCTTCCATCAGTTAGTCGTGCAATTGCTTTTTTACAGTTATAGCCTGCAATTTCCTGTGTTTCATTAGTAGTTTCAAATGTTATGCCTTGGTACTTACTGTTTTTCTTATCCCAATCTGCATTTGATAAATTAATCATTAATTTTTGTCCGCTATAATCTTTTAATATTACACCTGTCCCTTTTTTAGAATCGTAGATGGTTACTTCACTCCCTAAGCCACTAACCAATTCACTCCTGCTTTGTGAGCCTTTGATATATATAGTAGTAGTTGCCCCATCTAACATGTCAGCCATCCTTGGTTCATTGCTGCCGGTTTGAATGCTGATGTTATAGGTTAAAGTACCTTCAGAAATTGTTTTCTGTGCTTGAAGAGAAAAGTTGCAGAAGAAAAGAATAATGATATATGCTATCTTATAAAGTTTCATATTTATAATATAAAATCCTTTCGGACATTAAATAGACATTATAAATCAATAAAGAGTTGCAAACCAACACCCGGCTATTTTTTATGTTTATTTACTTTCTGCCTCATTTCCTGCAGTTTTTGATTATTTGCCTGCATCGCATCAATTCTTTCCTGCCATTTACTCTTTACCTTGGGCTTTTTCTTATTTTCTTCTAATTGTGCCAGTATTTTATCATGATTAATGATATATTTCTGAATTACCCATTGCAGCATCAGGGTTATTACGTTGGAAACTGTATAATACCACGTTAATGCAGCAGGCTGTGAATTAAATACAGCAAGTAAAATTACCGGGAAAATGTAAGGCAAATACTTCATTACAGGGTTGCCTGTATCCTGCATATTTGCCATTCCATATATTGAAATGAGCAAACTTGTTACGGTAGCAAGAATGGTAAATAAACTTATATGAGCACCATATAATGGAATTTCAAATGGAAGATTAAAAATAGAATCGTATGCTGAGAGATCATTTGCCCACCAAAAACTCTCACCCCGTAATGCAATACTTGAATTAAAGAAATTATAAAGAGCAAAGAAAATCGGTATCTGCAGTAAAGCCGGGATACATCCTCCCAATGGATTTACACCTGCACTTTTAAACAGCTTCATTTGCTCCATACCAAAGGCCTGCTTATCCTCACCATATTTTAATCTTAATGCATCTAACTCCGGCTTTAATACTTTCATTTTTGCACCACTTAAATAACTTTGATAAGTAAGCGGTGAGATCAGTAACCGGATGATAATGGTTAGTATAGCAATCACTAATCCATAACTCACCAATTTACTTCCAAGAAAATTAAATACCGGCATGATGAATCCCCGGTTGATATATTTTACAAAAGCAAAAATTCCACTGCCTAATGGAACAATGTTATGCATTTCATTTCCGTAGGATTTTAATATCTTATAATCATTTGGGCCATAAAACAATTGGAGAGGAATGCTTGCATTTACTGAAGGAACATTAAGCCTTAAATTAGCGATTGATTGCGCTATTACGTGTAAATTAGTATCTGCCGGAACTGTCCATTGAATATCGGCACTTTCAAATTTATTTTTTGCTATTATAGCAGTAGCAAAAAATTGCTGCTTAAGCGTGATCCAATCAACAGGAGTTGTGAATTTGTTATCCTCACCTGAGCCGAGTTCTTCAAAATCATAATCTCCATCAGCTACGTAAGCAATATGCGATTGAAGTCTTTCATACTCGATGTTTTTCTCAACCTGTGGCGCTTGCGTTTGCCATGTAAGATTGATCTTATTTTGTGTAACCAATTTATCAGCCCCGGTAAATGCTAAATTAAAATCAAGCATATAGCTATCCTCAGGCAAAGTATAATGATGCTGAATGCTTTGCCCGGCATTATTTTGCAAAGTATAAGTTAGAGAATTTTTCTCTACAGCAGCTATTTGCTCAGATTTGAAAAAGAGATCACCAGTTTGTGCAGTTTGATTTGTTCCTGTGTTTATCAGGTATGAAATTTTATTAAAATTTCCATTTTGAATGATCAATGGACTTCCATCAAACTTCCTGAATTTTTTAAGCTCTACCGTTTTTGGCTGTCCTCCTTTATTTGAGAATACTATTTTTAATACTTTGTTTTCTAATGTTACCAATTGTTCAACCTGTGGTATTGAATCCTGAAATCCGGAAGCTGATCGCTGTATAGTTGTGTCTAACGCCAACGAATCTTTGGATGCAAGTGGAATTGTATCTTGTTTTGGTTTTAACCTGCTAAGTGAATCCTGTATCCTGAATTGTTCATTTTCTAAAGCGAGTTGTCCTTGCCGTGTATAATAAAAATATCCAAAAAATAAAACTGCTAATAAAACAAATCCGATAATTGTATTTCTATCCATTCCCATATTAAAAAAAGTGTTGATTCAAAGAGATTTCTTTGAGGTTGGCAAAGGTAAGTAAGTTTTGCACCTTATTTTTAATAGATATGCCCTCGGTTGAGGGCATGTCTGTATAAAAATAAAAATATTGAATTATTTTTTTGCTGCTGCCGGAGCCGCTTTCGTTGCGGCCGGTGCTGCCTTAGCTGCTGCCGCTGCAGGTGTTGCAGCTGCTGCGGTGGGTGCCTTAGCAGTTGTTGCTTCCTCTTGCTTTAACTGCCTGGTAAGAGTAACGGAAGCAATAGGAATTCTTGGCGAATTCATTACTTCCATATTATCTGCTTTTACATCCTGAACACGAAGATTATCATTCAATTCTAAATGACTTATATCAATCTCGATATTCTCTCTTAAATACTTTGGTAAAGTTTTTACCTTAATAGATTTGATCTTTGTAACAAGCTTACCACCTGCTTTTACACCTGCCGGTACACCTTTAAATTTTAGCGGAATTGTTACAGTAACTTTTTTATCTTCTACCAATTCCAAAAAGTCAACATGTATCAATTGATCGCTAACCTTATCAAATTGCAGATCTTTAAGTACAGAACGGTATGTTGTTCCATCAATTTTTACTTCCGCAAGTAAAAACTCGGGAGTATAAACCATATTTTTAAATGCCGTTGCCGGGGCAGAAAAATTAATTTCTTTTGCACCTCCGTAAATTACACCCGGCACTTTTTCCTCAGAGCGAAGTTGGCGGGTGGCTGCTTTACCAAATTCGGTCCTGAGTTGTCCTTCGATTGTAATAGTAGTCATTATTATAAATTTTTTTCCAAAGGACTCCTTTGGAGAGGCGCAAAGGTAAGGGAAATTGGTCAAGAATCAATTGGTGTTTAGAAAAGGAGAAGAGGTAAATTTTAATAGCAGAAATATTGGTTTATGAACTTAAATATGAGTAAAAATGGTAAAGATAAATTCATGATCGTTTATTTATCTTTTTATACCCTATTACAAAAACATTAGAGAAATTTAGATCTTGTCGGGATATCAAAAAATAAATTTATAATTAATAATTAATGCTGCTTTTCTGTTCAATTAGTTCATCTCCTTCAAGATATTCAGCATATTCAAAAATCAAATTCATCATTTCATTTTTAGTACCCCAGCCATAAAAAAAAGGTCTGGATGGATTAAACGGATTAAGTAAATTATTACCTGTGTTATCATAGGTTGCATGGATATAAATGATAGTCCCTTTAGGTAATTTCAATAGGTTTTTGAAAGGATATGTAAGTTGCCAATTGAATTGCCATTTAGGAATGTGAATAAGCGGAATCACTTCTGCAGCCGGAGTTATAGCAAAAGCTTTAAATGACTTGCCTAAAACATGCATATGGGGAAGTACACTAATTACCGTCATATCAAAAGGCAAAGGTTGTGATCGCACATAGAATGTTATTATGGTATCCGGGGGAATGAAGAAGGGCCCATTTACCACATCATTTTCATCAAGAATAAAAGTGTTGATAATTCTTTTAGGCTTTTCTTTTGCAAAATAAAGATTGATCGAAAAATTATCCTGCTCTTCCAGTGTACCGGGTGCATAATGCGTATTAATAATTAAATCTGCATTCGGCGGTAACATTTTTACCATACCATCGGGATAAAATATAGAAACTTTATTGCCGGGCACCCAACCTTTCCAGAACTCATCAAACATCTTTACACCTGCTTTTTGATACTCACTTGAATCACCCACATCTATGCCATTATCTTTCCTTAATAAATTAGAGGTATCAATCATTATTCGTGAGTGATGTGTACGTCTTGCATGTCCCGGTATATACTCAACCGCAGTAATGTATGTTGTATCTTTTAGATTGGTAGGAACTACAAAAATTTTAAACTTTTCAGTATTATCTCCCGGAATGATATAAGATGGCGTTAAACGTAATATCTTATCCGGTCTTTTTTGATTATTGCTTTTAAAAGTTTCAATCCCTTTTTCTCCCTCTTTGCCTTTTAGCTTTCCACCATTCATCCAACTTTTGATAATTGAAATTTCTTTTTGTGTGAGAACATTTACATTAGCATGTGTTGCGAATAAAGGATCTGCCGGATAAGGTGGCATGTACTTATCTTCAATAACCTCTAATATAAAAGCTGCTCTTTTCTGCACATCATTATACGTTTGAAGAGAAAAAGGAGCGGAACCTTTATCATGGTGGCAAGAAGTACAATGATTCTGTATAATAGGTGCTACATCTTTTAAAAAAGTTATTTGAGAACTACCTGTAAAATGTATAAATAAAAAAAGAACAATATTTAGATTAGTTTTTATCATAACTTTTTTATAGCCTCAATTCTACAACCCACAACATTTGTTTTGGGAATTTTCACAATTCCATTAGCTATATAATCTTTAATAGCTTCTTGCAGGTAACAGGTAATTTCAGTATTTTTTCTTGTTCCAAGGGCTAGGTATTGATCATTTACTGACCCTTGATAAATAATTATTTTTTTATTATTTATTAAAAAAACTTCCGGAGTTTTTGACGCCCCCAATTGCATTATAAGTTTATGCTTTTTGTCATGAATTATATCGGTATATAATTTATATGTTTTTTTAAACCGCTGAATTTGTTGTTTATTATCCCAGGCGGTAAACACACTTTTAAACTCTACAGCACTGTACTTTATTTTTAATTCATTTATTTTTTGCACTACGTTTTGTGAAACAGGACATTCAGTATTGAGTATAATGTAAGCAGTTAGTATATATTTTTTTTGAGCATAGCAATTAATCAAGGCTAATAAAGGCAGCCATAGTAGTATTAAATATTTAAGTAATTTTTTTTTCATCTCTAATTGCAATGCCTAAATGCAGGATATTAAAACTAAAATGGAGAAGCTTTCACTTCTCCATTTTTAACAATATTTCTTAAAATTAAGGAACAACCTTAAAATCCACCCGGGTATTAGCCCCTGCTACCTCCAGATTTTGTATACTTGGTGACCATGATTTAAACACACGTCCATCTTCAGCATAAAAATACCAGGTAACATAAAAACTATCACCTACTCTAAATCTTTTTTTAGGGTCGCTTCTATTTATTTCAGGATTCTGAAAAAC
>Ga0136633_1003306_pt1 | contig 10676 bp, 4 predicted proteins | sample AntDrymeUQ832206_2_FD_105494 | JGI IMG/M metagenome (GOLD analysis project Ga0136633, IMG submission 105494) | Polar desert sand microbial communities from Dry Valleys, Antarctica - metaG UQ83 (22.06) | ecosystem: Environmental > Terrestrial > Soil > Desert | place: Antarctica: Dry Valley...
AGCCGACGGCGCACCACGGTCGGTCCGCCGGCGTGGCCGGGCAGGCCGATGTCGATCACACCGGGCTCGACCGCGCGGGCCCGCTCGACCGGGCTGATCGGCAGCAGCTTGCGGCGGTCGCCCGGGACGTGGCTGGGCAGCACGTCGCCGCGCAGGACGGCGGTCAGCGAGTCGGGCAGCCCGGCGTAGGCGTCGAAGCCCAGGACCGCGTCGGCCTCAGGCAGCTGCTCGGCGAGCTGCTCGCCGTAGCGCTCGGCCAGGCAGCCGACCGCGACGACCTTGGCGCCGGTGTCGGAGGCCGCGAGAAGCGTGTCGATGGAGTCCTTCTTGGCGCTCTCGACGAAGCCGCAGGTGTTGACCACGACGACGTCGGGCGCCTCGTCGGAGAGCTCCCAGCCGGCGGCGTCGAGCCGGGCGGCGAGCTCCTCGGAGTCGACCTCGTTGCGGGCGCAGCCGAGCGTCACCAGGGAGACGCGGCGCGGGGAGGTCATCGGCCGAGTCTACGGCTCGGCCCAGCGCTCAAGGAGCGCCGGACTTCCGACGATGCCCGGCGTGTGACGGCCAGCCGGGAGACCTCCTCCGCGACGACCGGCCTCGTCCTCGCCTACGTCCGCGAGCACCTCGGCGAGGCGGGGGTGCGCCGGGTGGTCGAGGCCGCGGACGTGCCGCACACGCTGGAGGAGCTCAGCGAGCCGGCCCGGTGGGTCAGCTACGACACCCGGATCCGGCTGTTCGAGCAGGCCACCGCCGCCGTAGGCCGGCCGGACGCGATGTTCGCCGTCGGCGCGAGCGCGCTGCGCAACGGGCTGAGTCCGACCTTGACGACCGTGCTGCGTCGGCTCGGCTCGCCCCGGCAGGTCTTCCGGTCGCTGCCGCGCGCGGTCGGGAAGTTCTCCACCACCTCGACGATGCAGGTCCTCGACCTCGGCAGCACGCACGCCACGGTCCGGTACGAGCTGCACGACGGCTACACGCACTCGCGGCTCGACTGCCTCTACGCGCAGGGCTTGTTCTCGGTGGTCCCGACCGTCTTCGGGCTGCCGGAGGCGCGGATCCTGCACGAGGAGTGCGAGTCCGACGGCTACTCCGCCTGCGTCTACACGGTCACGTGGGCGCGCCGCTCGCGCTGGGGCCGGCGCCCCGAGCTGGAGGACCCGGAGCTGTCGGTCCTGCGGCTGCAGCTCGACGCGCTGCAGTCGGTCGCCAGCGATCTGGTCAGCAGCGACAAGGTCGAGGAGGTGCTGCAGCGGATCACCGAGCGGGCCGCCTCGGCCGTGCTCGCCCCGGCCTACCTGCTGGCCGTCGAGAGCCCGCGCAGCGGCGAGCGGCTCGTCTTCAGCGCCGGCCTGGACGCCGAGCACGCCGACCAGCTCGCCGCGACGATGCTCGCCGGCGGCGACCTCGGGCCGTCCGCCGTGGTCGTCGACGTCGCCTCCACCCGTCGCCACCACGGCCGACTGGCCGCGCTCAACGGCGAGGGCCAGACCGGCCTGGCCGACGAGCAGCGGATGCTCGCCGTCTACGCCCGGCACGCCGCCGTCGCCCTCGACCTGCTCGTCGCCGTGGAGGGCAGCCGGCGCGGGGAGGAGCGCGCCACCGCCCTGCTCGGCCTGTCGCACCAGCTCGCGACGGCCGCCAGCAGCGCCGCCGCCGCCGAGGTCGTCGCCGACGCACTGCCCGGCATCGTCGGTTGCAGCAGCGCCGCGGTCCTGCTGTGGGACAGCTCGGCGGGAGAGCTGCGCACGGCCGCGGTCCAGGGGCTCACCCCGGACCAGGCCGGCGTGCTCCTGACCCATCCGCTGCGCCCCGAGGACCACCCCGAGCTGGTGGACATGCTGGCCCGCCGACAGCCCCGGGTGCTGCAGCAGGGCGAGGTCGGCCCGTCGTTGACGGCGCTGTTCGACGCGATCGACGTCGGGACGTGCCTGGCCGTGCCGCTCATGGCCGGCGCCGACCTGCTCGGCGTCGCCACGGCCAGCTGGGCCACGGCCGAGGGCGCCCCCGGCGACCTGGGCGAGCGCACCGCCCGCCTGGCCGGTGTCGCCGACTCGGCGGCGACCGCGCTCTTCAACGCCCGGCTGGTCGAGACGATCAAGCACCAGTCGCTGCACGACGACCTCACCGGGCTGCCGAACCGGGTCCTGCTCGGGGACCGCCTGGACCAGGCGCTGCGCGGCTGCTCCATCAGCGCCGGCGTCGCGGTGCTCTTCTGCGACCTGGACCGCTTCAAGCAGGTCAACGACGTGCTCGGGCACGCCGCCGGCGACGAGCTGCTGCGCCAGGTCGCGTCGCGGCTGCGCGGCTGCCTGCGCCCCGGCGACAGCGTCGGGCGGATGGGCGGCGACGAGTTCGCCGTGCTGCTCACCGACGTGCCGGACCTCGCCTGCGCCCAGGACGTCGCCCGGCGCATCGTGGCCAGCTTCGACACCGCCTTCCGGATCGACGGCCGCGAGCTGCGGGTCACGACCAGCGTCGGCGTCGCGCTGCACCACGGCCCTGAGGGCCGCGCCGACCGCCTGCTGCGCGCCGCCGACACCGCGATGTACGTCGCCAAGCAGCGCGGGCGCAACCAGATCTCCTGCGCCGATGAGGCTCCCGTGGCCGGCGGGGACGGGCCGTCGCTGGAGCAGGAGCTCGCCACGGCGATCGCCACCGACCAGCTGCGCCTGCACTTCCAGCCGATCGTGCGGGTCGACGGCAGCGTGCACACCGTCGTCGGCGCCGAGGCGCTGCTGCGCTGGGAGCACCCGCGGCTCGGGCTGCTGCCCCCGGGCGCCTTCCTGCCGATGGCCGAGGACAGCGGGCTGGTCGTCGAGCTCGACCTGTGGGCAGTGCGGGCCGCCTGCGCGCAGGCGTCGGTCTGGGCCCGCGACGCCGGCCACCGGCCGCTGCAGCTGTCGGTCAACCTCGGCGGCCGCACCCTCGTCGACCCGCGCCTGGTCTCGGCCGTGCGGACCGCGCTCGCCGACCACGACCTCGACCCGGGCCTGCTGTGCCTGGAGGTGGTCGAGAGCCAGTCGCTCGTCGACCTGCCGACGGTCACCTCCCGGCTGACCGAGCTGCGGCGCATCGGGGTGCGGACCGCCCTGGACGACTTCGGGACCGGCTACTCCACGCTGTCCTGGCTGCAGCAGCTGCCCGTGGACCGGATCAAGCTCGACCGCACGTTCACCGCCGAGCTCCCGGGCGAGGCCGGGCGGGTGCTCGTGCGCGGCGTCGTCGCGCTCGCGAGCGAGCTCGGCATCGAGCTGGTCGCCGAGGGCGTGGAGTCGCTCGACCAGCTGGAGGCACTGCGGGAGGCCGGCTGCCGGCTCGTGCAGGGCTACCTGCTGGCCCGCCCGACCGCGGAGCTGGTCCGCTCGGTCGCCGTGCCGGCCGCGCGGAGCGCGACCGCCTGACCAGCCGCGCTAGTCGTCGCTGCCGGTGGGGACGTCCTCGCCGCGCATGACGGCCAGCACGCTGTCGAGCTCGTCGGGGCGGATGAGCACGTCGCGCGCCTTGCTGCCCTCGGACGGCCCGACGATGCCGCGGCTCTCCATGAGGTCCATGAGCCGGCCGGCCTTGGCGAAGCCGACGCGCAGCTTGCGCTGGAGCATCGACGTCGAGCCGAACTGCGTCGTGACGACCAGCTCCACCGCCTGGCACAGCACGTCGAGGTCGTCGCCGATCTCCTCGTCGACCTCGCGCTCCTTGGCCGGCGCGACGACCACGTCGTCGCGGAAGGCCGGCTGCCGCTGGGACTTGCAGTGCGCGACGACCGCGGCGACCTCGGCGTCGGTGACCAGGGCGCCCTGGATGCGCATCGGCTTGGACGCGCCCATCGGCAGGAACAGGCTGTCGCCCTTGCCGATGAGCTTCTCCGCGCCGGGCTGGTCGAGGATGACCTTGGAGTCGGTGCCGCTGCTCGTCGCGAACGCCAGCCGGGACGGCACGTTGGCCTTGATGAGGCCGGTGACGACGTCGACGCTCGGCCGCTGCGTGGCGATGACGAGGTGGATGCCGGCGGCGCGCGCGAGCTGGGTGATGCGCACGATCGAGTCCTCGACGTCGCGCGGCGCCACCATCATGAGGTCGGCGAGCTCGTCGATGATCACCATGAGGTACGGGTACGGCTGGTAGACCCGCTCGCTGTTCTCGGGCGCGACGAGCTTGCCCTCGCGCACCGCCTTGTTGAAGTCGTCGACGTGGCGGAACCCGCTGGCAGCGAGGTCGTCGTACCGCATGTCCATCTCACGGACGACCCACTGCAGGGCCTCAGCGGCCTTCTTCGGGTTGGTGATGATCGGCGTGATGAGGTGCGGGATGCCGTCGTAGGCGGTCATCTCGACCCGCTTGGGGTCGATGAGCACCATGCGGACCTCGTCGGGCGTGGCCCGCGTCAGGATGCTGACGAGCAGCGAGTTGATGCAGACCGACTTGCCGGCGCCGGTCGCGCCGGCGATGAGGATGTGCGGTGTCTTGGCGATGTTCGCGCAGACGAAGCCGCCCTCGATGTCCTTGCCGAGCGCGACGAGCATCGGGTGGTGGTCGTTGGTCGCGACGCTGCTGCGCAGGATGTCGCCCAGGCTGACGTTCTCGCGGTCAGTGTTGGGGATCTCGATGCCGACGGCGGACTTGCCGGGGATCGGCGACAGGATCCGCACGTCCGGTGACTTCACGGCGTAGGCGATGTTGCGCGACAGCTGGATGATCCGCTCGACCTTGACGGCCGGACCGAGCTCGACCTCGTAGCGGGTGACCGTCGGGCCGCGGCTGAAGCCGGTGACGGTGGCGTCGACCTGGAAGTCCTGCAGCACGCCGGTGAGCGCGGCGATGACCTCGTCGTTGGCGGCGCTGCGCTTCTTCGGCGGCGTGCCGGCGGCGAGGATCTCCGGCGGCGGCAGCTGGTAGCCGCCCTCCGGCGGGGCGAGGGTGAGCTGCTCGGCGGTCTTCGGCAGCGGGGTGAAGCGCTTGGGCTCCGGGGCCGGCTCGGGATCGGGTGCGAGGGCGACCGGCTCGACGACGATCGGCGAGGCGTCCTCGGGGGTGTCCTGCTGCTCGAGCGAGCCGACCCGACGGCGCGGGCCGCGGCGGCGCAGCGGCTCGAGCGGGGGCAGCGGCTCCAGGGCCGCGGGCGCCTCCGCCGGCGCGGGCTTCTCCCGGCGCAGGAGCCTGTCGCGCAGCGCCTTGAGGCCGTCGGGCACCTGGTGGATCGGGGTGGCGGTGACGACGAGCAGGCCGAAGACGGCGAGCAGCACCAGCACCGGGACGGCGAGCCAGGCGGTCAGGCCCTGCTGCAGCGGGTCGCCGAGCAGGAAGCCGACCAGGCCGCCCTTCTCGTCGCCGGGCAGGTCACCGCGCACGACGTGGACAACGCCGAGCGCGCCGAGCGACAGGGCCAGCCAGCCGACGACGAGCCGGCCGCGCCCGCCCTTGCCGTCGGGGTGGCGCAGCACCCGCCAGGCGCCCAGCGCCAGCAGCGGCGGCAGGAGCAGCGCGCCCCGGCCCAGGACGGCGGTGAGGACCTGGTCGACCTGCTCCCCCGCGCTGCCGGCGTGCCACCAGGCGCCGCCGGCCGCGACGAGCGCGAGCGCGAGCAGCAGCAGGCCGAGCCCGTCGCGGCGGTGGGCGGGGTCGAGGTCGCGGGCCCCGCCGTGGGCGGCACGGCTGGCGCCGCCCACGGCGGACGCGGTCACCTTGAGCACGCCCACGATCGCCCGTACGAGCGCGCGCACCAGCACGGCCAGGCCGTGCAGCACCTGCCCGAGCGCGCTGGGCCCCTTCGGCGGCGGGCGGCGCTGCGAGGTCGCGGGCCGCTTCTTGGCCGCCGGCTTGCGGGTGGCCGGGCGCGCAGCCGGACGCGCACTGCTCCCGGTGCGCGGACGGGTCTGCGTGGACGTGCGACTGGCCATGGCGGGACGCTACCGCCGCGTACCACCAGCCACACCGGTCCCAGCGGGTGACACGCCGGGCGGGAACCCGGCTGCGGTCAGACCTCGATGACGACCGGGACGATCATCGGGCGGCGGCGGTAGGTGTCGTTGACCCACCGCCCGACGATCCGGCGGACGCTCTGGGCGAGCGTGTGCGCGTCGGCCACGCCCTCGGCCGCAGCCCGGTCGAGCTCGTCCTCGATGAGCCGGCGCACCGGCGCGAAGGCCTCGCGGTCGTCGGTGAAGCCGCGCGCGCTGATGTCCGGTCCGCCGGCGATCTTGCCTGTCACGCTGTCGACCGCGAGCGTCACGGAGATGAAGCCCTCGTCGCGGAGGATCCGGCGGTCCTTGAGGGTGCTCTCGCCGACGTCGCCGACCTCGAGGCCGTCGACGAAGACGTAGCCACAGGGGACTGCGCCGACGATCTCGGCCTTGCCGTCGACGAGGTCGACGACCACGCCGTCCTCGGCCAGCACGATCCGGTCCGCGGGCACGCCGGTGAGCCGGGCCAGCTCGGCGTGGGCGCGCAGGTGGCGCCACTCGCCGTGCACCGGCATGAGGTTGGAGGGCTTGGTGGCGTTGAGCAGGTAGAGCAGCTCGCCGGCGGGCGCGTGGCCGCTGACGTGCACCTTCGCGACGCCCTTGTGCACCACCCGGGCGCCCCAGCGGGACAGCCCGTTGATGACCCGGTAGACGGCGTTCTCGTTGCCGGGGATGAGCGAGGAGGCGAGCACCACGGTGTCCTCGGCCTCGATGCGGATCTGGTGGTGCGAGCGGTTGGCCATCCGCGACAGCGCCGACAGCGGCTCGCCCTGCGAGCCGGTCGAGACGAGCACGACCTTGCTCGCCGGCAGGTGCTCGACGTCCTTCATGTCGATCATCAGGCCGTCCGGCACCCGGAGGTAGCCGAGGTCGCGGGCGACCCCCATGTTGCGAACCATCGAGCGGCCGACGAAGGCGACCGAGCGGCCGTGGGCGTGGGCGGCGTCGAGCACCTGCTGGACCCGGTGCACGTGGGAGGCGAAGCAGGCGACGATGACGCGGCCGCCGGAGGTGCGGACGACCTCGTCGACGACCGGGCCGATCTCGCGCTCAGGGGTGACGAAGCCCGGGACCTCGGCGTTGGTGGAGTCCGACAGCAGCAGGTCGATGCCCTCGCGGCCCAGGCGGGCGAAGCCGCCGAGGTCGGTGAGCCGGCCGTCGAGGGGCAGCTGGTCCATCTTGAAGTCGCCGGTGTGCAGGACGATCCCGGCCTGGGTCCGGATGGCGACGGCGAGCGCGTCGGGGATCGAGTGGTTGACCGCGAAGAACTCCAGCTCGAACGGGCCGAGCGTCGCGGTCTGCTCCTCGGCGACCGGGCGCAGCACCGGTTCGATGCGGTGCTCGCGCAGCTTGGCGGCGAGCAGCGCCAGCGTGAACCGGCTGCCGAGGATCGGGATGTCCCGCCGCTCCCGCAGCAGGTACGGCACGGCGCCGAGGTGGTCCTCGTGGCCGTGCGTGAGGACGACCGCCTCGATGTCGTCGAGCCGGTCCCGGATGTAGGAGAAGTCCGGCAGGATCAGGTCGATGCCGGGCTGGTCGACCTCGGGGAAGAGAACGCCGCAGTCGACGACGAGCAGCCGCCCGGCGATCTCGAAGACCGTCATGTTGCGACCGATCTCGCCCAGACCGCCGAGGGCGACGACCCTCAGGCCGCCGTCGACGAGGGGCGGCGGGGCGCCGAGCTCGGGGTGCGGGTGGCTCATGCGAGCGCGACTCCTCCTGCGGTGAGGTCCTGCGCCAGCACGGCGCGCTGCTCGTCGGTGGCGTCCACCAGCGGGAGCCGCACGCCGCCGACCGGCGCACCGGTCAGGGCCAACGCGGCCTTGCTGAGGATGACGCCCTGGGTCCGGAACATGCCGGTGTACACGGGCTGGAGCTGCAGGTGCAGCGCGCGGGCGCGCACGACGTCGCCGGAGTCGTACGCCTGCACGAGCTCGACGAGCCGCGGCGTGACGACGTGGCTGACGACACTCACCAGGCCGACCGCGCCGATCGCCAGCAGCGGCAGGTTGAGCTGGTCGCTGCCGCAGTAGTAGGCCAGGTCGCTGCGCGCGAGCACGGCGGAGGTGGCGCCCAGGTCGTCCTTGGCGTCCTTCACCGCGACGACGCTCGGGTGGCGGCCCAGCGCGAGGATCGTCTCGGGCGTCAGGGCTGTGCCGGTGCGCAACGGGATGTCGTAGAGCATCACCGGCAGGCCGGTCGCTCCGGCGACCTGCTCGACGTGAGCGATGATCCCGGCCTGGGGCGGGCGGGTGTAGTAGGGCGTGACGACGAGCAGCCCGGTGGCACCGGCCTTCTCGGCCGCGCGGGCCAGCTCGACGGAGTGCCGGGTGTCGTACGTGCCGACGCCGGCGAGCACGTGGGCGCGGTCGCCGACCGCCTCGACCACGGCGCGCAGCAGCGCGTCCTTCTCGGCGTCGGAGGTGGTGGCCGCCTCGCCCGTGGTGCCGGAGACGACCAGGCCGTCGTTGCCCTGGTCGACGAGCGAGCTCGCGAGCGCGGCGGCCCGCTCGAGGTCGACCTCGCCGTCGGGAGTGAACGGCGTGACCATCGCCGTGAGCACCCGGCCGAAGGGTGCGGAGCGCGACGTCATGCGGGCCAGGCTACCCACCGGTGACCTGCCTCCCGGCCTGCTGGAGCAGGGCCTCGAGCGCGACCGCGGGCAGCGGCCGGTGCAGCAGGTAGCCCTGCGCGACGGTGACCCCCTGCTCGAGCAGCCACCGGCGCTGCGCGTCGTCCTCGACGCCCTCGGCGATGCAGGCCATCCCGAGGTCCCTGGTCAGCGACGACATGGCCCGTACGACTGCCTCGTCCTGGCGCGAGCGGCCCAGGCCGAGGACGAACGCGCGGTCGATCTTCACCGTGGCGACGGGCACGCGGCGCAGGTGCAGCAGCGAGGAGGAGCCGGTGCCGAAGTCGTCGAGCGCCAGCCGCACGCCGTGCTCGACGTAGCGGCCGAGCGCGGCGACGACCCGCCCCTCGGCGTCGAGCAGCACGCTCTCGAGCACCTCGAGGGTCAGCGCGGCGGCCGGCAGCCCCGTCTCCTCCAGGACGCCGAGCGCGACCTCGAGCGCGGAGGGCTCGAGCAGCTCGCGGCCGCTGAGGTTGACCGCCAGGGTCAGCTCCTCGCAGCCGGGTAGCCGCCGCCACGCGACGACCTGCCGGGCCGCGGCGTGCAGCACCTGGCGGCCGAGCTCGACGACCAGGCCGGTCTCGTCGGCAACGGCCAGGAACGCCCCGGGCAGCAGCAGCCCGCGGGTCGGGTGGGCCCAGCGGGCGAGCGCCTCGACGCCGACGACCCGGCCGGTCGCGAGCTCGACCTGCGGCTGGTAGTGCACCGAGATCTGCCCCTGCTCGAGGGCAGTCCGCAGCTCGTGCTCGAGGGTCAGCCGCTCCCCCGGGGCCTCGCCGGTGCCCTCGGTCCAGACGACCGCGCGGGCCCGTCCGGCGGCCTTGGCGCGGTACATCGACACGTCCGCGTCGCGCAGCAGCGCCTCGGCGTCGCGCTCGTCGGCGGGCGTGGCGTGGCGCACGACGATGCCCAGGCTCGCGCTCGCGACCAGCTCGTGGCCGGCCACCTCGATCGGCGCGGCCAGGACCCGCTGGACGCGGTCGGCGAGCTGCAGCGCGCCCGCCTCGTCGAGCCGGGCGGCGACCACGACGAACTCGTCGCCGCCGAGCCGGGCGACCAGGTCACCGTCGCGGCACGCCCCGGCCAGCCGGCCGGCGACGGTGCGGAGCAGCTCGTCGCCGGCGCTGTGGCCGAGCGAGTCGTTGACGACCTTGAAGCGGTCGAGGTCGAGGAAGAGCAGCGCCAGCGGCACGCGGTCGTCGAGCAGGTCCTCGAGATGCTGCAGCAGCGCCGCCCGGTTGGCCAGCCCGGTGAGCGGGTCGCCGAGGGCCAGCCGCGCGAGCCGCTGCTCCGACTGCACCCGAGCCGTCACGTCGCGAGTGGAGGACTGCAGCTCGAGCACCCGTCCGTCGCTCGCGCGCACCGGGCGCATGACCGTCTCGACCCAGACCCAACGGCCGTCGAGGTGGGCCATCCGGTAGCGCACCGTCGAGCCCTCACCGGAGCGGAGCAGCGCGACGTGGGCGGTGAGCAGCCGCTCACGATCCTCGGGGTGCACGAAGTCGGTGGCGAGGGAGCCCTCGAGCTCCTGCGGAGGGCGGCCGAGAACCTCGCGCAGGGCCGGCGAGGCGTAGAGGCAGGTGCCGTCGGCGGCGTGCCGGGTGATGACGTCGGTGCTGTTCTCGGCGAGCAGCCGGAAGTGCGCCTCGGACTCGACCAGCGCCCGCCGGTCGCGCTCGCGGTCGGTGACGTCGGTGTAGGTGCCGACCGCGCCCTGCCCGGTGCCGGGCGCGAGCGGCCAGGCCGAGACGCGCACCCAGCGCGTCTCGCCACCGCGGGTCAGGCCCATGAGCAGCCGACGGCTGGTCTGGCCGGCCTGCGCCGCGCGCTGCACCGGCCGCTCCTCGAGCGGCCAGGGCGTGCCGTCGGCGCGCACGACGTCGTAGCCCGCCCGCTCGAGCAGGTCGGCGCTGCTGGCCGTGGGCTCGTGGCCGAGGGCGTTCCGCAGCGCAGCGTTGACGAACAGCACCTGCAGGTCTGCGTCGAGCAGGATGACCCCGTCGTCGAGCGCCTCGAGCGCCAGGCGCAGGTGCTCGAGGGAGAGTGCGGCGCCCGGTGTCATCGCCGGCCATGGTCCCAGAGCAGCCCCC
>Ga0136633_1003307_pt1 | contig 10671 bp, 9 predicted proteins | sample AntDrymeUQ832206_2_FD_105494 | JGI IMG/M metagenome (GOLD analysis project Ga0136633, IMG submission 105494) | Polar desert sand microbial communities from Dry Valleys, Antarctica - metaG UQ83 (22.06) | ecosystem: Environmental > Terrestrial > Soil > Desert | place: Antarctica: Dry Valley...
CCACAGACATTCCCGGCCGGAATTGGTTTGGAGTGATCGTGCCTCTCGCCGACCAGCCGGTTTTCGCCGAGCGGGAAACGCGCTATCGGGGCGAGGCGGTGGCGCTCGTGGTGGGCGAGCCCGAGGCCATGGATGCCATTGATCTGACAGATTTTCCGATCGAATGGAACGAGCTGCCTCCACTGATGTCGACGTACGAGGCTTTGGCCGATGGTGCCCCTCTCCTCCATCCGACGCGGGAACAGAACGTCTTGATTCGGGGCCGAGTTGAGCGGGGTGATCTCGGGGCCGCGTTCGCCGGTGCCGACAGGGTGATCGAAGGCGAGTTCGCGACCGGCTTCATCGAGCACGCGTATATCGAACCGGAGGCGGGATTTGCCCGCAGGATCGGAGACCGCATCGAGGTTCATGTCACTACCCAGACGCCGCACATGGATCTCATCGAAGTGGCGGAGATCCTTGCTCTCGATCCTGCCCAGGTGCGAATCGTCCCTACTGCGGTGGGAGGCGGGTTTGGGGGAAAGCTCGACATCTCCCTTCAACCGTTTCTCGCGTTGGCCGCCTGGAATCTCGATCGACCTGTGCGGATGACCTACACCAGACCAGAGTCGATGATGTCGACCACCAAGCGCCACCCCGCGCAGATGAAAGTGCGGGTGGGGGCGACCGCGGAGGGGAGGCTTCTGGCGATGGACTTCGAAGCCATCTTCAACACCGGCGCCTATGCCTCCTGGGGACCGACGGTCGCCAATCGGGTGCCCATTCACGCCGGCGGACCCTATGTCTATGAGGCCTACCGGGCCCGGACCGCGGCAGTGCACACCAACTGCCCGCCCTCAGGTGCCTTTCGCGGTTTCGGGGTGCCGCAAGCGGCGATCGCCCAGGAATGTCTGTTCGACGAAGTGGCCGATGCGGTCGGCATCGACCGGCTCGAGTTCAGGCTCCGCAACGCCCTCACCGCTCACCAACCCACTGTCACCGGTCAGGTATTCGAAGCGGGAGTGGGTTATGTCGATTGTCTCGAGGCATTGGCGCCGATCTGGCAAAGGGCCCGGGCGGAAGCCGCCTCCTTCAACGAGCGCGGGAATGGAAGGCGGCGAGGGGTAGGGGTCGCGGGCCTGTGGTACGGATGCGGAAACACCGCTCTCCCCAACCCTTCCACGATCAAAGTTGGACTCGATAGGGAAGGACGGTTCGTTCTCTTTCAGGGCGCAGTTGACATCGGCCAGGGGGCCAACACCGTTATCAGCCAGATCTTTGCCGATGCGGTGGGGGTGCCACTCGAGTCGATGATCCGGGTCGGGGCCGACACCGATACCACTCCCGATGCGGGCAAGACTTCCGCCTCCCGCCAGACCTATATCAGCGGCAATGCCGCCTTTGCCGCCGGCCAGTCGCTGCGCAAGCAATTGCTTGCCCTAGTCGGTGCGTCGGAGGAATCGTCCTTCGAAGTCGACGGCTCGCAGCTCCTCGTCCACGACCGGGGCGAGGTGAAACGACTCGATCTCGGCGCCTTGCCGGTAATCGAGGGGGACCTGGTGGCAGTGGCGATGGCCACATATGACCCTCCCACCACTCAACTCGATGAGATGGGTCAAGGCGAACCGTACGCCGTCTACGGATTCGGTGCCCAGCTCACCGAATTAGAAGTCGACCTGGAATTGGGAACCGTTCGCCTACTGAAGTTCACCGCCGCCCACGACGTCGGGCGGGCAGTGAACCCCGGGCTCTTGGAGGGCCAAATCGAGGGTGGCATCGCGCAGGGAATCGGCATGGCGCTGATGGAGGAGTACATCCCCGGCCGCACCGACAACCTCCATGACTACCTGATACCCACTATCGGTGATGTGCCCGAAGTCGTGAGCATCCTGGTGGAATCGAACGACCCGCGGGGGCCGTACGGTGCCAAGGGAATCGGTGAGCACTCCCTGATTCCCACCGCTCCTTCGATCCTCAACGCGCTGCGTGATGCCATCGGGGTCGGTATCCGAAAGCTGCCGGCCACCCCCGATCGGGTCCTTGCGGCAATTCGATCAGCGCAGCGGTTCGACGATGTGGCGGGTAATCAGCTCTAGCTGGGCAGGGTCTTTGACCAACGGAGTCAGGATCAAGTACTGGAGGCCGGCTCCGCGCAGTGACTCGATGGCGGCGAGCAAGTCGTCGATCGTTCCGGTCAGATAGGAGGCCCGGAGGTCTTCTTCGGTGCGATGGGCACCCATGATCTCGAGGAAATGCGGCATCTGCTCGGCGAGGGCCTTCTCCCGATCGGGTTCTTCGGTGACATGGAGGAACTGGGTGGCGCCGAAGGTCAGGGTGGCCGGGTCACGGCCCCGGGCGGTCAAGTGTTCCTGGACGACCCGCCAATCATTGGCCACATCGGCGGGGTCGCTGCCACTCGACCGGGCCATCCACCCGTCCGCCTTCAAAATCCGATCAAGCACCCCGGGGGCGATGAAGGGTTTGTCTGGGGTGTCGGGGGCGTGGGTCAGGGTGCCGCCGGCGATCCAAACCGGCGGGGGATCCGGTACCCGCGGATAGATCGTCAGCTCGCTCGTCTGCCAGTAGCGGCCCGAGAAGGAGACGGCTTCTTCGGTCAGGAGGAGACGGATGAGCTCGAGCGCCTCGTCGGTCCGGGTTCCCCGCTGCTTGAGCAGCACCCCGACTGCGGCAAACTCGTCCGGATCCCACCCCACAGCCACCCCGAAGCGAAGCCGTCCACCCGAGATTTGGTGAACCGACGCGATCTCTTTGGCGAGGGTGACCGGATGGCGGAGAGGGAGGACCAAGGCGGCAGTCCCCAAGCCAACCCGACTGGTTACTGCCGCGGCGGCGGAGAGGGTGGCGAGCGCGTCGAGCCATGACACCCCGTAGACGCCCTTCGAGACGAGCAGATGGTCGATGACCCAAATGTCCTCGTAAGGAAGCGCGTCTATCCGCCGGCAGTAGTCGAGCAGGTCTCGGGAATCCTGATAAGTGAGGCCGGGTGGCGCGTAGGACGGAATGCGCAGCCCGAAACGCAATTTGCCCTGGCCGCCGCTCTTGCCCACAACTCCGAAGAGAGTACTTCTTCGTCTGGAGCTGACCCTGCTTACGGACACCTACCTTGTGGGCGAGCCGCCTCCCGCCCGGCTGCGGCACGAGTTCAAGACTGGATCGAAGACCGGCCCGGGCACTTACCTCTTCGATCGCTGACCCCGCGACCTCAGCCGAGGACTTCCCGAAGCTTGGCAGCGAACGCGTCAGGGTCGCCTTGCTGGCCATACTCGCCGCCGAGGAACCCCCCGTGATGGCTCGGGAAGGTGACGGCGGACTTTCCGAGCCGTTCGGCGACACCTTTCGCCGCGCGATGGGCGAGCTCTCCTTCCGATTCGGCGCCGGCGGCGAGCACGATCCGGGTCGGAGCCTGGGCTAGCGCCTCGAAGTCGAACTCATAGGAGGTGCCGGCAACGAGGTTCTGGCCGAGCAACACGTCGTCGCGCGTGCCGTCATCGTCGGTCGGCATGCCGAACATCGCCGGATCAACCGGCTGGTCGGCGAAGTCGGTCGGAACCTCGCCCTTGTTGCTAGCCAGAGCGATGAACTTGGCCATGCCCCATCCCATGCCCTGCTTTTGGTAGGTTTCGCTGACGTTGCGGGTGGCGGCTAGCGCCGCTTCGCGATCCGGCAAGACGTGCACGGCCGGAGGCTCGTGGGCGATCAGGTTTTGCACCAGCTCAGGGTGCTTTGCGACCAGAACCAGCGCGTTGACCGCCCCGCCACTGCTGGCAAAGATGTCGACCGCTCCCGCGTCGAGCGTTGTGATCAAACGGTGCAGATCATCGGCGTGCTCGTCGGGGTTCGATGGCGAGGCGGGATCGGTCGTGATGCTTCGTTCGCTCCCCCGAGGGTCGTAGGTGACCAGGCTGCGGTCGGAGAAGTGCTTTGACAATGTGCCAAAGCCGGCGGCTCCCATCGGTGAGCCGATCAGCAGCAGCATGGGTTTGGTGCTGGCGGGGTTGTGACGGACGTCGTAGCTGAGCACCGCTCCCGGAACTTCGAGGGTGTGGGTTTCCGGTTCAGGGAGGTTGTCGCTCGCCAGCACCGCTTTGATCTGGCCGATCGCCTGTTTCATCCCCTCCTCCATACCCATCGCCAGGACCTGTTCCATCGCCTCGGCCGAAGGGAAGAGGCTTTCGATCTCCAGGGAGGTGCGGCCATTGCCAACGTCGGTGATCCGGACCCGGGCTTCCGTGGCGGGAAGGTCGGTGTTGGGGGTGCCATCGTCGTTGGCGAAGCCGTCGTTAAACACCAGCAGATGCGGCGGGTCGACCTTGGTGATTTCCCAGTAGCCGCGGGGCTGATCGCCCTCGGGGCCGGTCATGTGGTATTCGACTCGACCTCCGGGCTCGAGGTCATGAGTGGTGACCGTGGCGGGATAGGTGGGCGGGCCCCACCATCGCTCGAGCTGGCGGGGATCGGCCCACAGCTGCCACACCCGCTCCGGTGTGGCATCAAATTCGGTGCTCATGGTCATGGTCAGGGCCTTCTGGTCCTTGCGGACGGCGGTTGCGGTCATGGTTGGGTCTCCCTTTCGAGGATGTTGGTCATGCGGTCGAAGCGACCGCGCCACAGCACTTGGTATTCGTCGAGGAGGCTTCGCGCCACTCCCAGCCGCTCGACGTTGGTGCGGACGACCTTGCGCCGTCCGCGGCGATCCTTGATGACGAGGCCGGCTCGTTCGAGGATGGCGATGTGCTTTTGCACGGCCGCAAAGCTCATCGGGTAGTGCTCGGCCAACTCGGCCACTCCCTCGCCCCCTTCGATTGCCCGCCGGACGATGTCACGCCGCGTCACATCGGCGAGAGCCGAGAACACCCGATCGACGTCTTCCGTTCGCATCATTGATACAACCATACGGTTGTATCAATGGAATGTCAACCCAGCTTTGTCGCTAGCAGGAGAGCGCTCCAGGAATTCGTTCGCCGGATCAAGGTGCCACAGATTCTTGGTCTTGCCGGGTCGGGCCTTTGGGAAGGACCCCGCCGAGATGCGCGCTGAATTTCGCGGCGGTCGGGTGGCCGCGGTCCCGCTGACAGCTCCGTCTGGCTCCACTGACGGAGCTTTGGGATGATCAAGCAGCTCGTCGCACGGGTGCTACAAATGCCTTCATGGCAAGAGTGATCACCCAGCGACAGCTCCGTAACGAGAGTGGTGAAATCATGAGAGCCCTAGATCAGGGACAATCTTTCATCGTCACTCGCAATGCGGTGCCGGTTGCGCAGCTTTCACCGATCAAAGCCCGAGAATTCGTATCCCGAGAACTCGTCGCAACGATCCTTGAACAAGCTCCCCAAGTGAAGGCAGAACCGTTTCGCCAAGACGTGGATCGGCTCTTGGATCAGACGCCAACCCCCCGTGCCTGATCCAAGATCGCAGGGACTCATTGACACGTCGGTCATCATTGGGCTGTCGGCAGATGAAGCCAATCGACTCCCGTTAGCTATTTCGGTATCCGCGATCTCGATGGCGGAGCTGGCAGCCGGACCGCACGCGACCAGCGATCCGGCCGAACGAGCCCGGCGTCAAGACCGGCTGCAGCGAACAGAGTCCGCGTTCGAGTCGCTGCCTTTCGACGGCGCAGCCGCTCGTGCATACGGAGAAATCTACGCCGCGGTTCAGGCGAGCGGACGTAAGGCTCGGGGGCTGCGAGCCATAGATCTCCTCATCGCTGCCACCGCCCGAGCTCGCGGCCTTCCCCTGTACACGCGTAATCCGGCCGACTTTGCTGAACTCGACGACCTGATCGATGTAGTAACTCTCTGATTCGGGCCGATGCGATTGCGGACCCGTGCGAACTTCCTCGATCAGCCTTGCTGATCGCTGAGAAATGTTAGAAAAGTCGGCCCGCCATCCGCTTGCTGGGGTTGGAGGTCATTACGGGTCCTTTCGTGTCCGAGATCGCCGGGTTGCGACCTACCCAGCACTATCCGAAAGCCCGCTTACAGATCGCTTATATCCCATGCCGATCGGTGTTTTCGACGCCGGGACCATCCAGCAAGTTCTTCGCCCAATCGTCGGATCTAGGCGAATGATTGCCTTGGAACCACTCGGGTCTGGGAGACTTCTAAGACGGCCGGCGGCTAGAATGGGACAGAGCGTCACGCTCAATGCGTGCAGCGCCTTCTTCGCTCTCCGATCCGTCGGGTGGAGTTTCCGCTGGCTCTGCATGGCGAGGACTTCCGAGCAACGGCAGAGGACCGAGTTGCAGACGGTTCACGATCAAAAGGAGCACAGATGTCCCAGCTCACTATGAACCAGCCTGCTGAGCGTGTGAGGTGAAATCCTCCGACAAGAGAGCTCACGACGGTAACCGGCAGCGGTGCATCGGGTGTGGACACCCCCGAGTCGAGCATCGGAGCGTCGCTTGTTCTGTGCCCAAGTGCGCTTGTATTCAGTACTTGGCGCAGGCTGAGGAGCTGGCCAAAACGCCGACACAGCCGGCCAAAACGCCGACACAGTAGCGGTAAGCGCCGTTAGCAGGCGTCAAGGTCGCGTTTACGGTTCAAAGGAGTGCTCAACCTTCCGGTGACACCTCCGCTCGAGCCGATGCTCGCCCGGCTCGTCGAGGCCCTTCCTGCAGAGTGGTGGTACGAGCCGAAATGGGACGGGTTTCGGGCTTTGATCTTCCGTGACGGGGCCGAGGTCCGCATCGAGAGCCGCAACCAGCGGCCCTTGGCTCGTTACTTTCCCGAGGTGGTTTCGGCAGTCAAACAGGCCCTGCCAGAACGGTGCGTCGTCGACGGGGAGATCGTCACCGCCCGCCCCGATGACGGGCGGCTCGACTTCTACTCGCTCCAGCAGCGACTGCACCCGGCGGCGAGCCGCGTCGACCTCCTGGCGTCGCAGACCCCGGCGACCCTGATCGCCTTCGACCTCATCGCTTCGGACGACGAAGATCTCCGGCCGCTGCCGTTCCATGAGCGCCGGCACCGACTCGAAGCTCTATTAGAAGGAGTCGCTCCCGGAGTATCGCTCACTCCACTCACCGACGACTTGGAGGTTGCAGGCGAATGGTTCAAGGCGTTCGAGGGAGCCGGGCTGGACGGGATCATCGCCAAGCATCCCGCCAGCACCTATCAGCCCGGGCGAAGGGTCATGGCCAAGCTGAAGCACGATCGGACCGCCGATTGTGTGGTGGTCGGCTATCGGACCCACAAGTCCCGAGCCGACGCGATCGGTTCGCTGCTCCTTGCTCTCTATTCCGAGGAGGGAACCCCAGCCCACGAGTGGGAGACGATGTTCGGCGGATTGATCCCGATCGGGGTGGCGGCTTCGTTTCCCGTCGCCCGGCGCCGGAAGCTGTTCATCGATCTCGCCCCCTATGTAGTTGAGATGGCTGCGCATCCCTGGGCCGGGGCGACACTCGAAGCCGCGGACATGACGGGCAGCCGCTGGAACCCGGAAAAAGACCTGTCCTTCATTCCCCTTCGTCCCGAACTGGTGGCCGAGGTACGGTTCAACCAGCTGGATGGCGGCCGGCTGCGCCACCCTGCCCAGTTCATTCGTTGGCGACCCGATCGCGACCCGGACTCGTGCCGGTTCGCCCAGCTCGAGACGGCCCCGTCGCTGCGGCTCGTCGAAATCCTCCGGCCATAGCTCACGCGCCGTGTAAACCTACGGGCCCGGCGAATTTGGGTTTTCAGAGTTCGTTGTTTTCGGCACCTGCTGGTTCCGGCTTCGATGCCTTGTTCACCGGGATCGAGCGGATCGAGCTCGCCGAAGGAGCATGGGTCGATCGCCAGCCCGGATGGGCTCGGAACCCGACGAGCTCTTCACGATGGTTCGGCAGGCGCTTGAGTGGGGGGAGGGTGTCGAAATGATTCGAGGCGTGGAGGTCCCCCGGCCGCGCTTAGTGGCAGCATTCGGGACCGGTGAACTTCCCGCCGATCTCGAAATGATTGGCGAGATGTCGGAGGCGCTCAGCAACCGCTATGGGGCAAAGCTCGAGCGCATCACCTGCAACCTGTATCGAGACGGTCGTGACAGCGTCGCCTGGCATGGCGATCGGATCGCCCGCAACTTGCCGACTGCCACCGTGGCCATCCTTTCCCTCGGTGAGCCGCGACCCTTTCGGATCCGCCCGAAAGGGGGTGGACGCTCTATCGGTTGGTCGGCTGGCCACGGGGACCTCATCGTCATGGGCGGTTCCTGCCAGCGCACTCACGACCACAGCATCCCCAAGGTGGCCAAAGCCGGAGAACGTATAGCTGTGATGTTCCGGCACAACTACCATTGATACCTGATGGGGTAAGCCTCGAGATTCTCTACAGCACCCAGTCGCGGAAGGACCACGACCTGTTGGCCCGAGCTCATAGCTTGCAAACCCACAAGTCAAACAGCTCGGTGGCAGCGAAGGCTTGACTCGGGCCGTCACCGACTCACCCCTGGTGTCGATCGGTTCCGCAACTCGCCGAGAGCGACCTCACCTGTGGCGCTTAAGCCAGTCTCCGTACGTAGTTGCGCGAGGTGACCACGCGATAATCATCGGAGAATTCGACTAGGACCGAGCCCATGCGGCCTCGAGCGAGGATCCGGCAATGTTGGCCGAATCGTTCAGGGAGCCGGGTTCGCACCCGCCAGCGATGGTCATCCCCGTTGCCAAAAGGCGGTACAACAGATCGGTTGATGCTCTGTATCAAGGGCTTTCTCTCATGAGTTAGCCCCGAACGAGGTCATCGAGGATCTCGCCGATCGAGCCGACGACGAGGGAGAGGTGCCCGTGTTCGGGGAGGAGGTGCGGCCGGGCACTGGGGATGTGCGCGGCGAGCCACTCGCCGTGCGCGAACGGCACCATTAGGTCGTGCCGACCCTGCCAGATCGAGATCGGGACCGTGATCGAGGCGAGCTCGAATCCCCACGGCGCGACGAACGCGAGATCGTCATCGAACCATCCCCAGGGGCCGTCGGCGACGCCTCGACGGAACGTAGTGGCCAGGTACTCCCCCAGCTCGCCTTCCAGCGAGGCTTCATCGACGTCGGAGATCAGCGAACGAAGGGAGTCGACGATCTCATGGGCCTCGATCGTCTCTTTGGCGTCGACTTTCGGACGCATGAATTCGAGGAGGGCCTCGGGGTCGCGGGCAGCGGTGGGGTATTCGATCTGGTTGTCCTCCCCCATCCCCGCCGTCCAGTCCAGACCTTCGGCGTCATAGGGCGCGACGCCGGCGATCGTCGCGGCGGCCACCACCCGGTCAGGCAGAAGCGCCGCGCATGCGATCGCGTGCGGCCCGCCTCCCGACCAGCCGACGGTGTGAAAGCGCTCGACGCCGAGATGATCGGCGATCGCCGCAACGTCAGTCGCGCAGTCGGCGACCGTTCGACCCTCGTGTCGGCTCGAGTCGCCGAACCCCGGCCGCGAGTAGGTCAGCAAACGGATCCCGCGCTGGGCAGCCGCCCGGTCAAAGGTCTGGAAAGGTACCGCGGCACCTGGGCTTCCATGATGAAAGACCACAAGGTTCCCCTCGGGATCTCCTTCGATCAGCGCCTCGAGCGTCCGGCCGTCACGTAGCGGGATCGACAGTGCCGCCATCGGCGAGGAGAGTAGCGCGAGGCGCCGCGGCGACCTATCGGAGAGGATCGATCACCTCGACAAAGTCAAACCGATGGAAACCCGTATCGCGAGTGACAATCGAACGAACGCCGTGCTCCCGCATCAAGACTGCGATATGGGCGTCGCGGTAGAGGTTGCCTCAAAGCAAAGCCACCTCGTCGACCACTTCGGACAATATCTCGCGATGACGAGGAGTCTCGGTCAGGATGGCCACGCTCGTTGACGCCAGCACGGCGGCCACAAACGCTAACGCCCCAGCCGATTCGAACAGTCGGCAAAGGACCTGTGGATGAGTGACTACCCGCAAGAACTCATGGCATCAGCGTCGGCGGGGTACACAAGCACGTTCGTATCGACGACAAACACCTAGCCCTCTTGCTCCATCTCCGAGTAGAGGGCTTCTCGATCAGATATATCAACGAGGTAGTCGCCGCTCCTGAAGTCCGAAGATCAGGAAGAGGTTGGGGCGAGGGGCGCTCGTCAAGCATCTTTCGGATCGCGGCCTCGGCCAGTTGGGACATCGTCCGGCCCGGACGAACCGCCATCTCCCGAAGACGGTTGACCAACGCGTCGTCGAGAACCAGAGTCGTTTTCATCCGTACCGCAGTATTGCGTACGGCAGTATGGCGCCTACGTCCCTTGAACTTCGCTAAGCACCGGATCGTCGAAGGAACAGGCTGTATTACCGCCCCGTCGACGGCTACACCCATCTCGGAAACATCGGCCAGCTCGGGAAGTCGCAATCTGGCGACGACCTCGCCCCTCAGAGCCACGTAGGTGAGGACTTCGTCCCTGATCGGGGTCGAAATCGAGAAAGGTCGACTCTTAGCCAGCTTCGTGCAAGGTACGCCTCACCCGTTCGGCTTGGAGGTTGTTCCCCGAGCTATGGGACGAAAAGGCGAGTCACAGGCAGCCCGTCAAACTTGAGTCGGCCGGCGCCGTTTCATGCGGGCTCCGAGCTCAACAGTCCTCGATGGTGATTCCCCGCACATCGTCAGCGGGCCTTTCACCCGACGGCACCGTGATGCGAGTTTCCTCGCTGCCTCTTCGGATGACCAGCACGTAGGCGCAGGAACCGCCGG
>Ga0136633_1003308_pt1 | contig 10670 bp, 8 predicted proteins | sample AntDrymeUQ832206_2_FD_105494 | JGI IMG/M metagenome (GOLD analysis project Ga0136633, IMG submission 105494) | Polar desert sand microbial communities from Dry Valleys, Antarctica - metaG UQ83 (22.06) | ecosystem: Environmental > Terrestrial > Soil > Desert | place: Antarctica: Dry Valley...
GATCGCGGACCACCGCCATGTCGGCCAGGCAGTCGCCGCCGTCGGCGAGCATCACCGCCAGGTCGCGGACGACGCGGCCGCGATCGTGGCTGCCCTCGCGCAGCTGCAACGGCCCAAGCTCCCGCGACAGTGCCCGTGTCAAGCCGCTCTTGTCGGCGACCTGGGCCAGCAGCGCGCTGCCCGCATGCGACACCAGGCCCGCTCCGTCCGACGTGACTTCTACCTTCATCTGGCGCCCATCGTGCGTCACCTTCAAGGTGATCCTCCCGAGTCGGTCCTTCGCGCTTCGACAACCCGAAGAATCCCTGCTCAGGCGGACGGTCCCGCGGCCCCGATCACCGGGGCCGCGGCCATTTCATGCACGATCCGGGTTAGAGCCCCCCTCTCGGAGCAACCGTTCTGCCTTGCCCCGAGTTCACCAGTTGCGATGGTTGCCCGGGAAGCGACGGTGAACGGCCTCGGGAACGCGCGCTGTGCAGTCGTTCGACGCATCCTCCATCGGAAGATCAGTGACCAGACGGTCAACCTCGTCGTCATACAGACGTCGTCGGCACCGCCTACATGGAGCATCGACAAGGCTGGGGCAAACTGCCAGATGGGATGATGTGGAACTGGAACTCCCCCGGTCGGTGGACAAAGGGAGTTCCAAGCGCCGCGAAGAGTGCCCGCAGACTGCGATCAACCGCGCCCAAACGCCGCGCGACGGCCAACTGCACGATCCGGATCAACGGTCCGCGCCTCAGGTGGCCAGCCGCCGCAGGCCGGGAACCCGCCGCAGCCCGCGGTTGAGGCGCATGAGCGGGGCGATGTAGTCCGAGTCCGACGGATAGTCGAGGTGGGACCGCGGCGGTTCGCGCATGATCGCGTCGAACTCCTCCTCGCCGAACCCGAGCTTCTTGAGGACGTAGTCACGGTCGTGCCGCAGCTCGGCCACGCCGTACAGCGGCTTCTCGAGCCGGCTCAACGCCTCCTCGCGCGTCGCCTGGCCGGAGCAGATGAGGGCGGACAGGTGAGCCCGGCGCTTGTCGACGCCGAACTTCTGGGGAAGCAGGTGTGCCTGGTAGAAGCGCGTCCACAGCGACTCGTGATGCTTGCCGCCGTAGTCGACCCAGCCGAGCTCGCGCCGCAGCTCCTCGATCGCTCCGGCCCGGGTGTACGGCAGATGGTTGAGAACGCTGATCGACTGCAGCCGGCGGACGCGGAGGTTGTACTGGATGCGCAGCATGCTCGCGGTCGGAAGGGTCGACATCGGCCGCCGGCCGAAGCGCTGGTGGATCGCCTTGAGGTTGCGCAGGTCGCTCTTTCGATGGGTCCAGGTCACCGGCATGATCGACTCGGTCACGTGGTTGGTGCCGCTGAGGATCCAGCGGACGTCGTGATCGATCGCGATCTGGTGGGCGAGTGCCGTGATGGCGTGATCGGTGATCATCTCGATGTCGACCACCCCCGCCCGGATGAACGCCCGCTGCAGGTCGCGGAACTCCAGCCAATCGACCACATGGGTCACGAGGTCGAGATCGAGCCCACGGACGATGCGCTCGATGTTGTGGACCGCCGCCTCGGAGTCCCAGGAGTTGTCGAGGTGGATGGCCACCGGGCGAAGACCGAGCTTGCGCGCCTGCAACGCGAGGTAGGACGAGTCCACCCCGCCGCTCAGCCCGACGATGCAGTCGTAGGGCTTGCCCTCGCCCTCGGACTTGGCCTCGGCGACCAGCGCCGCGAGCCGGCGGGTTCCCTCCGCAGGGCCGAGCACCTCTCTCGCGGTGACCTGCTCGTAGAAGCGGCAGTGATTGCAGAAGCCCCGTGCGTCAAAGGCGATCTCGCGATCTGTCGTGTCCATCACGCAGCGCGCGCATATCGCATAGCCGGTCATTGGCCGCTCCTCAGCACCGCGTACTCGGCAGACAAGCGGTGGCCCCAGTCGTCGATCGAGAAGCGATCCTCGATGGTGCGCCGAGCCGCCGCCGACATGTCCGACCACTGCTCGGGCGAGAGCTCGAGGGCCGTCATGAGCGCCTCGCGCAACCCAGCCGCGTCGTGTCGCGCCACGAGCCCGTTCCTGCCGTCCTCGACGAGCTCCGAGGTCCCCTCGACATCGGAGACGATCGGGACCGCGCCGTGGGACATCGCCTCAAGCAGGGAGAAGTTGCCGAACACGACGTCGGCGGGGAGAACGAAGAAGCGCGCGCGGCGATAGAGCGTCGTCGGATCCGCGAAGGGCCTTACGTGGCATCCGTCGACGGGCTCCAGCTTGCCCACCACCTCGGCCTCGAGCTCGGCGACCCGCGGGCCGGACCGCGTCGCCGACGTTCCCAGCACCTCGCAGCTGAGCGGCCGCGCCGCCGCCGCCGCGACCACCGCGCTCGCGAAGCGGCCGGGATGGCGCTCGGGTATGAGCCGGTTGACCCAGAGGAGGTCGATGTCCCGCTGCGACGCGGGAGGCGGCGGAGCGGGGATCGGCACGGCGTTCGGAAGAAAGAACCTGCCCTTGACGCGCCACCGACGAAAGGCGCGCAGCATGTACGGCTCGCGCAGCCAGACACGATCGGCGAGCCGGTAGCAGGCGTAGATCGACAACCTCGCGGACAGCCCGTAGACCCGCCGCTGGCACTGCAGCAGATCACCGCGCTCCACCGCGAGCAGCGGCACGCGCATGAGCCGGCAGATCAGGGCGTATACGAAGGCGAAGCGGCCACCCACGTAGAGCTCCACGTGATGGATGTCGCTGCGCTCGGACCACAGGTGGCCGACCAGCTGCCGGATCCGGGCAAGGGCGCCACCGGGAATCGCCTCGATCGCGGCAGCCGGGTGCGCGGCTATGGAGCCCGGATCGCGATGAAGCGTCAGAACCCGGACCCGCAACCCGTGGGCCTGCAACCACTCCGCCTGGTAGAGCGTCTTGGCGCGAACGGTGTCGAGCCCGAGGATGGTGACGAGGCGACGCGAGCCGGCGAGCATCATCCGACTTCGGCCTCGAGCTCTGCGTCCTCGGGGTAGGTCACGAGGACCGCCCGGTGGGCGCCGATGTGCACGAACAGGCTGCCGGCCGCCACGGCCGAGGCGCCGCCTTCGCGCACCGCGCGTCCCAGGTCTTCGACCGAGCCGGCGCCTCCATGGGCGATCACGGGCACGTCGACCGCCTCGGTGACCCTGCGGATCAGCTCAAGGTCGAAGCCGGCGCGCGTGCCCTCGCGTTCGACGGCGGTCAGCAGAATCTCACCCGCGCCCCGCTCCTCCATGGCCCGCGCGTGCTCGACGACGTCTCGTCCCGTGCGACGTCGCCCGCCGTGGGTCACCACCTCGTAGCCTCCGGGCGTCGGCCGTGCGTCGATCGAGGCCACGACGCTCTGGCTGCCGAAGCGGGCAGCCGACTCCGCGACTATCTCCGGGCGGTCGACCGCCACGGCGTTGAAGGCGACCTTCTCCACCCCGACCGCCAGGATGTCGTGCGCGTCGTTGACGCTTCGAATCCCGCCTCCGTAGCAGAACGGGGCGTAGCATTCGTCGGCCACCGCGGCGATCGAGCCCAGATCGGGGCGCCGCTCGGCCACCGTCGCCGAGATGTCGAGCATGATGAGCTCGTCGACGTCCTTGTCGTTGAACAGTCGCGCGGTGTTGATGGGATCGCCGACGTAGGAGGGATCAGCGAACCGGCAGGTCTTCCACAGTCCGCGGTCGCGCCACAGGAGGCACGGGATGATTCGAACGCTTCGCACCTCAGGCGGCCACCCGGGCCGCGAAGTTCGTCAGTAGGCGAAGCCCGGCACTCTGGCTCTTCTCGGGATGAAACTGCACGCCGAAGACGTTCCCGCGCTGCACGGCGCAGACGATCTCGCCGCCGTAGTCGCTCGTCCCGGCCACGTCGCAGCGATCGTGGCAGCGAACGTGAAAGGAGTGCAGGAAGTAGAAGCGATCCTCCGGGCCGAGCTGCTCAAACAGCGGGCCTCGGCCTTCGCTGACGCCGTTCCAGCCGATGTGCGGTACCCGCAGCTTGTCCTCGGCCGAGAACCTGAAGCGCACGGCCTCGGCGTCAAGCCAGCCGAGGCCCGGTGAGCTTCCCTCTTCACTGCCCTTCGTGAGCATCTGCATCCCGAGGCAGATGCCGAGCACGGGAACGCCTTCCCGGAGCACTCGCCGCTCGAGGGGCTCGACGAGACCGGTCGCAGTCAGGCGGGCCATGGCGTCGTCGAAGGCGCCGACCCCGGGCAGGACGAGGGCCCCGGCCCGTTCGAGCGCTTCGGGTTGCCCTGAGACCTCGACGTCCGCCCCGCCCTTGCGAAGCACTTTGCGGATGGAGCCGAGATTGCCGACTCCGTAATCGATGACAAGGATCATGGTCAAGCCAGAGCGCCATCGGCAAAGCCCACGACGGACGATGACTTCGGACAAACTAGCTGCTTCGGATTGACGGCCCATGCGCCGATGTTTCTCGGCGCAGGGCGCTAGAGTCCACACGTGCCCCTCTTAATGGCCTCGGCGAGCGAGCGCCTACGACGAGGGCTCCCGGCCACGCTGTCAGCCCTGGCGGCTCGCAGCCCCGTGCTCTGCGTCTTCGTCGTGGCGCTCGCGGTGAGGGTGATCGCCGCGGTCGTGATCGCGGTCGGCTGGGGCGGCTCTCTGCTCCTCGACGACGCGTCGTACTCCCAGCTGGCCGAGATGGCCGCCAACGGCGCCGTCGAGGACCCCTACCTCCAGTTCCTCTACGAACGGACCGCGACGCTCCTCGTGCCGATCGCCGGGTTGTACGCGCTGTTCGGTCCGTTCGAGCTTCTCGGCCAGCTCTACGTGGCGCTGCTCGGCGCGGCGACCGCCGCGCTCACCGCGCGCTTGGCCATGGAGATCATGGATCGGCGTTTCGCGCTGTTTGCCGGGCTGGTCGTCGCCCTGCTGCCCTCGCAAATCTTGTGGTCCTCGCTCATCCTCAAGGACGCAGCCGTCTGGGCTGTGCTCAGCGGGCTGGCGCTCGTCGTGGCGATCGCCGCACGCAGTGAGGGGCGGCGACTGGCGCTGATGGGGGGGATCGCCGCGCTACTGCTGGGGCTGCTGGGCTTCCTGCGCCTCCACACCCTCGAGGTCGCGTGCGTGGCAGGCGTGCTGGCGGTGCTCGCATTCCCCCGGCCGCGGCCGCTGGCTCGCACCGCAGGCGCCGCCGTCCTGCTGGCCGTTGTGCCGTTCGCCTTCGGGATGGGCGTCGCCGGCAGCACGTTTGTCGCCAGCAGCCGCGATCCGGGCCAGCAACGCGTTCTCAATGCCATCGCCGCTGACAGCGCCGTTGTCGACGCGCCCGCGCCGGCGACACCAGACACGACGGCCTCGCAGCCCGCACCGGCTCCGACGACACCCGACAAAACCACAGCCCCCACCGCCTCCGCCACAAAGCCCGGCAAGACCCCACCCTCCACCGCCTCCGCCACGAAGCCTGACAAGACCCCAGCCCCCACCGCGACGACGCCAGACGCGGCACCTCCTGCGCCCGCGCCGGCCTTGGACCCACTCGAGGAGACGTCGACGGTGGGCAGCAGCCTCAGTTACCTTCCGGCGGGGGTCACGGTTGTCGCGCTACGGCCGTGGCCGTGGGAGAGCTCGGACACGAGCCTCGGGGTCCGCATGGCCCGTGCCGAGACCATCGTCTGGTATCCGCTGCTGCTGCTCGCCCTCGTGGGGCTCACGTCCGTCTGGACGCATCGACGGGCCCTTGCTTTCCCGGTCATCGCCGGCGGCGCGATCCTCGCGCTCTATGGCTTGGCCGAAGGCAATCTCGGGACGGCGTTTCGCCACCGTGGTGAGCTGGTCTGGGTGGTGGCGCTGCTCGCGGCGCTCGGCGCGGAGCGGATCTTCACCTGGCGCGGCGAACGCCATTCGCCGGCTGCCCCGGAGGCTGCGTAGCCTGCTCCGCCGGCGGCGGGACCGCGGGTGCATGCTCTCAGCGGCGGTGGGCTCCGCCGAAGAGCTCGCCGTACAGGGCCTCGACATCGGCGACGAGGCGGGGAGCGGAATACCGTCCGAGGCAGTGCGAGCGGGCGGCGTCTCCCATGCGACGGGCGAGTTCGAGATCGCCGCTGAGCGCGAGCAGCTCTGCAGCCAGCCCCTCAGCATCGCCCGGCGCTACGAGCCGTCCCGTCTGGGCCGTGACGATGTCCGGCACTCCCCCCACGTGCGTGGCCACCGCCGGGCAGCCGGCGGCGCCTGCCTCGATGAGCGCCACGGGCGTGCCCTCGTTCTCCGAGCTGAGCGCCGCGATGTCCGAGGCGCCGGCGATGATGTCGAGGTCCTCGCGGAACCCCAGGAAGCGCACCCGGCCGTCGACGCGGAGGGCACGGGTCTGCGCCTCGGCTGCCGGCCGGGTCTCGCCGTCCCCGGCGAGCAGCAGCTCCAAGCGCGGGTTCGCGGCGGCGGCCCGGGCGAAGGCGGCGATGAGCACGTCGACGCGCTTGATCGGCGCGAAGCGGCCCACGAAAGACACCACTCGCGCGTCCGGGCCGATGCCCAGCGCCCGGCGCGCCGCGCGACGCTCGGGCGGACCGATCTCGGCAAACCGGCGGAGGTCAAGCCCGAGCGGGATGACGCGGAAGCGCTCGCGCGGGGCGACGCCGAACTCCACGAGCTCGTCTACCGTCGCCTGGCTGACACCGATAAGGCGATCGGTACGAGTGGCCAGCCCTTGTTCCAACGCCAGGAAGGCCTTCGTCTTGGCCGGTCCGAAGTAACCGCGCAAAACGTGTCCGTGGAAGGTGTGGACGAGCAGCGGGCGCCGGATCGGCGCCAGGAGGGCGGCCATGCGACCGACCATCCCCGCCTTCGCCGTGTGGGTGTGCACGATGTCGGGCCGGAAGGCCGTCATGGCGCGTACGAGGGCGCCGAGCGCGCGCAAGTCGCGCTGTGCCGATAACTCGGGTCCCAGCGCTCCGACGCGGACAGCCTGGGCACCGTGGTGGGCCGGCAGATGCTCCAGCGATCCCTCGGAGGGAGCCAGCGAACCCGCCAGTAAACGGGTGACGTAGCGCTCGGGGTCCAGGTACCCCGACAGAATACTGACGTGGTGGGCCGGACCGCCCATGTTCAGGCGGGCGATGATGCGCATGACCCGGACCCGATCGACGGGCCTGCTCTCGTATCCGATCGCCGCCGACACACCCAGAGGATCGCATGCAGGATGCCCCGCTCGCTGCACGGCCGCTAACGCCTCGACTACGTTGGCCTGCGGTAGCTGCTCGACGCCGCCCAGGCGCGTTGGCGGCGCTTCAACGGCCACGAGCTGTCGTGTCGCCGACGTCCTCGCCGGCACGCGACGTTCAAGGACGGCGAAGGAAACGCGCGAGGCCGCCGCATGACTGCCGCCCCGCGAAGTTTGCGGGGCGTGCCGCGTCAGCCGCCTGGGTCGATCCATCGGCGATGCCACAGCTCGAGCATGGCGAGGTTCCACAGGCGCGGGGTGTGATCGGCGCGTCCCTCGACGTGCTCCTCCAACAGGCGCTCGGTCTCCGTGGGATCGAAGTACCCGCGAGCTCGGGTCCCCGGATCGCGCAGGACGTCCTCGATCCACGGCCGCAGCTCGCTGCGAAACCACTCGCCGACGGGGATGCCGAAGCCCTGCTTGCGCCGGTGGACCAGATGCTCGGGCAGCCCTCGCCGGGCGGCGAGCTGCTTGAGCAACCATTTCGTCGTGCCACGGCGGAGCTTCACGTCACCGGGCAGCGCGGCGGCGTAGGCATGGACGTGGTGGTCGAGCAGGGGGGAGCGCACCTCGAGCGCGTGGGCCATCGACATGCGGTCGACCTTCAGTAGGAGGTCGCCAGGAAGATAGGTGGCCGTGTCCAGGGCGAGGTAGCGGTCGACGCCGCTCAGCGCAGACGGCATGAGGACGGTGTCCCACGCTGCGCTCGAACCGCCGGCCTCGACCAGGAACTCCGGCCGGCACAGTCGTTCGATTCCCGCGGGGTCGAAGTGCGCCATCATCGCCGCGTAGCGCTCGTGCGAGGAGCGCGAGGCGACAGCGAGCCCACGAGAGACTCGGGCGAGACGGCCATTGAGACCTGTGGCGGCGACCGCCCGTGCCAAGGGGCGCGCCGCGAGCGGCAGCGGGCCGAGCCGGTCACCGTACGTCGCGAGCTTGTGACGCACGTAGCCGGCGAAGGCCTCGTCTCCACCGTCTCCCGAGAGTGCGACCGTCACTCGGCGGCGAGTCATCTCCGACAGCAGGTACGTCGGAATCGCCGACGAGTCGGCGAACGGCTCCCCGGCAACGCTCACAGCACTGGCGATCGTCGGCACGATGTCCGGCTCGACGAGAAACTCCTCGTGCTCGGTCCCGTATATCCGCGCGACCTCCTTGGCGTGGGCGCCCTCGCTGTAGGCGTCGTGCTTGAAATCGATCGAGAACGTGTGCGTGCGGCTCGAGAGTTCCGCCATGTAGCTCACGACGAGGCTCGAGTCGATGCCGCCCGACAAGAACGCGCCCACCGGAACGTCGGCGATCATGCGCAGCCGCGTCGCCTCCTTCAGGAGGGCGTCGAGCTCCTCCACGCGTTCCTCCGCCCTTACAGGGGGTGCCTTCGCCGCGTAGTCGAGATGCCAGTAGCGCTCGATCCGGATCTCGCCGCGCTCGAAGGTCAGAATCTCGCCAGGCGCGAGCTTGCCGATCCCCATGAAGCCGCTCAGCGGTGGTGGAACGTACTGCAGGGTCAGGTACTGGGCGATCGCGGTGGGGTCGGGCCGAGCCGCGACGAGGCCGCTGGCGAGGATCGCCCCTGGCTCGCTGCCGTACAGGATCCCGCCATCGACCCGCGCCCAGTACAGCGGCTTTACGCCGAGCCGGTCGCGGGCCAGAAGGAGGCGCTGCGCGTCGCCGTCCCAGAGGGCGATCGCGAACATCCCGCGCAGCTCGTCGAGGAAGCGGGCGCCGTGATCCTCGTAGAGATGGACGATCGTCTCGGCGTCCGAGCCCGTGCGGAACACGTGTCCGCGCCGCTCGAGGTCGCGCCGGAGTGCCTGGAAGTTGTAGATCTCGCCGTTGCAGGTCACCGCCGCCGTGCGGCGCTCGTTGAACAGCGGTTGGTTGCCGCCCCGGAGGTCGATGATCGACAGTCGCCGGAAGCCGAGGGCGACGCGTCCCGGCTCGATCCAGTAGTCCTCGTCGTCGGGCCCGCGGTGACGGATCGCGTCGCACATCCGCCGCAGGACGTGTTCGTCGGCGGCCACATCGCCGACCCAGCCCGCGATCCCACACATAACTAAGCCGTGGTCGGTGAGGCCTGGAAGGGGTTCAAACTGGTCGCACGCGTGGTCAAACGACCGCTGCCTCAGACTGATGGAACCGGATGACGTCGAGGAGAATCTCATCGAGGGACTGCGTCGGCTCCCAGCCGATAGCAGTGTGGACCTTCTCGGTATCGGGGTAGCGCCGCGGCATGTCCTCGAAGCCTCCCTCGTAGGCCTCGTCGTAGGGGATGAGCTGGATCTCGGAATCCGAGCCCGTCATCTCGCGGACGCGGTCGGCGAGCGAGAGCATCGAGATCTCCTCCTGCGCCCCCACATTGAAGACTTGCCCGTGGGCTACGTCACCGAGCTGCATCAAGTCGACAAGCGCTGATACTACGTCGGAGACATGGCAGAAGCAGCGGGTCTGCATGCCGTCGCCGTAAACGGTGATCGGGCGCCCCGCCAAGGCCTGCTGCACGAATCTCGGCACGACCATGCCGTAGTGGCCTGTCTGCCGCGGGCCGACGGTGTTGAAGAGCCGCGCGACGACGGTCGGCAGCTTGCGCTCTTTCCAGTAGGCGAGCGCGAGGAACTCGTCGATCGCCTTCGAGCATGAGTAGGACCAGCGACCGGTCGATGATGCGCCGAGAACGATGTCGCCGTCCTCGCGAAACGGGAAGCTCCTCGACTTGCCGTACACCTCGCTCGTAGAGGCGATGAAGACGGGCTTCTTCTTCTTGCTGGCCTGAGCGAGCACGACCTCCGTGCAGTGGACGTTCGTCTCGAGCGTCCTGACCGGGCTGTGGATGATGAGGTCGACGCCGACCGCCGCCGCGAGGTGGTAGACGATGTCCGCGTCGTCGACGAGCTCGGCGACGAGCGGGGGGCTCGCACACGTGTCGATCGTATAGCTGAAGCGGGGATGCTCCTTGAGGTGACGCACGTTGTCGATCGACCCCGTCGACAGATCATCGAGGATGTGGACTCGGTGACCCTGGTCGATGAGTGCGTCGGCAAGGTGTGAGCCGATGAAGCCTGCCCCACCCGTGATCAGAAATCTCATAACTAGAAGTACCCCTGGATCGTTGGCTGGCCCGAGCTGCCCTCCAAACGTTGCCGGTCGGACAACGCCTTACCTCGCAGATTGATGTGCGACACGTCCCCTACGCTTCGCGTCGCGGGCGTCAGCGAACTCTGCATGAAGAGTAGCCGCCATGTCACATCAGCCGGTGCGGGGACTCGCGGCAAGGCTTGCCGCGTGACCATCCCCGCGCGGCTTGGCGTCCGTAGGCTGCGCCGGGTGGACCTCGACGCCCGCGCGAAGCGGCTCACCCTGATCGCCTGCATCTTGGGGTCGGCGATCGTCTTCGTCGACCAGACGGTGGTGAACCTCGCGCTGCCCGCGCTGCGCGAGGACCTCGGGGCGTCGCTTGCCGATCAGCAGTGGGTCGTCGAGTCCTACCTGCTGCTGC
>Ga0136633_1003309_pt1 | contig 10660 bp, 9 predicted proteins | sample AntDrymeUQ832206_2_FD_105494 | JGI IMG/M metagenome (GOLD analysis project Ga0136633, IMG submission 105494) | Polar desert sand microbial communities from Dry Valleys, Antarctica - metaG UQ83 (22.06) | ecosystem: Environmental > Terrestrial > Soil > Desert | place: Antarctica: Dry Valley...
ATCGAGCCGCGCCGGCGATGGCGAAGCTTGCCCTCGATGCCCGCACGTCGACGACGGTCGAAGCCCGTCATCAACGTCCCGTAGAAGAACGCAGCAGTGTTCACGGATGCCTGTGACCGGAGTCGGGGGCTCGCTGGCTCGACCGGGACGCGGGAGCGGCACAGCCACAACCGACTGCGGTAAGAAGAGCACTCTCCAACGTGGGAGACTGCCGAGGCGCCGCTCGCCTGGATACCTGGCGGATGTGATGGTGACCGCAGTCGGCAGCCGGGGCACTCCCTGCTGACGTCAGCGGCGCGTGTGAAACCCGAAGTCTAGCAGAAAGACCACGGCCGGATGAGGTCGCCCTCGCCCGGCCTGTGTCATTGCCGTGGGGTCGTGTGCAGGGGTCCCGGGCGGGCGCGGTGCGCGGCCCGACCGACCGCGCGATACCCACGCCGCTGGTGTGGCGAGCGTGCTAGTTCTCCGCGCGCTGATGCAACTGCTTGAGCTGCTTGACGTGCCCGTCGTGCGTCGATGCGGCTTGCTTGACGATGATGTCGAGCATCTCTGCGGGGACCGTCACGTGGAGCGCCACCCCGTTGCCGTGGCCTTCGACCTGGACCGAGTTCAGCAACGGCTTCAATTCGGGCTTGGCATTGAGTTGCAGACGAGCCAGGGCCAGGACGCCCTGCAGCACTTCACGCATGTTCTTGCCCGCTTCGTCGTCCTTGCCCTCGGCGCGGACCGTCGCCTGCAGGCCGCCGTTGAGGTGGCCTGACGCGGCGAACCACTTCACGTCGGGGAGCTGCTGCAGGAGCTGCGTGGGCAACTCGCTGCCAGCGCTGAACGCCTTCGGGCGGCCGATGGCCCAGACGGTGGAGTTCTGGTCGACACTCTCGAGCATCCGCACGAACTCGCCGTCGCTGCTGATGCTGGCGGTGCCCGCGCCCTGACTGCGGTCGACGGCAGCCTTCACGGCGGCGTCGGACCCGACGATGACGAGGTTGCCGTTGACGAGCGCGATGACGGGCGAGGGGTGCTCCCGTCTGTGCTCGCGGTTGGTGGGCTCAGGTTCGGCCGGCTCGCCTGCATCCGCCTGGTCGTCGTCGGTCTCGTCTGCCCTGCCGGGCGCCTGCACGAGCCGCGCGCCCTTGTACTCGCTGATCTGACCACCCTTGCTGGCGACAAGGGCTTCAATCCTGCCGATGTCGAAGCGACCTCGGAGGGCCACGAAGCCGTTCTCGTGGCCGAGGCCGTCGCCGCCGGGCGCGAGGGCGGCGATGATCGCGTCGATGTCGCGTTCCACATCGATGCCGGTGTGCTCCTGGAACTGCTGCCGTCCCTTGCCCTCGTCGTCGATCAACGTCGTGAGGCGTTGGCGGAACTCCGACGACATCACGCCCTGGACATTGGCGTAGGCGACCACGGCGGCACCGGCCGGCACCAGCGAGAGTTCGTCCGGCCCAGCATTGCTCGCAAACGCGCGTGGCATGCCGCCCGTGTAGGCGACGGTGCCGGCAGCGAGCCCGGCAGTGAGGACGGCGGCCGAGCCCAAAAGGAAGTAGCGAGTCTTTGCTGTGCTCATCGGAGTGTCACCCCTGTCTACAGACTGTAACGTACCGGGACCCGGGAAGGTTCCACGCTGAGCCTTACTGCTCCAGCACGTACTCGCGCCGCGTCACGGTCCGCATGGCCAGCCAGAGGGTCAGGGCGGTAATGACTCCCAACCAGAACAGGCTGGTGCCAACCGGCGGGAACTCGCGGAACAGGGAGGTCAGCAGACTCACCGTGCTGTCGTCGGTGGGCATGGCCTGGGGCACGAGTCCCTGGAGGTAGTACGCGACCGAGATTCGCCGGAGGTATCCGGGGATGACCAGAATCGCCGGCTCCCAGGCAAAGACAAAGGCCAGGCCCGTCAGCAGGGGGCGCTTGAACTGGGCCCCGACCCAGGCAAACAGCGCGCCGTAGGCCGCCAGGCCGAGCGCAATGACCGCCAGGTCTTTCACCAGATCGGTGAAGCCGCCGGCCAGTGAACCACCCGGCCGGGACAGGATCAGCAGGTAGACCAGGACCACCGACGGCAACACGACGGCCAGCGTGCACACCAGGTACGCCAGATACTTGCCGAGCAGCACGGACCCGCGCGGGATCGGCCGTGAGAACAGGTAGGTGATCGTCTTGTCCTCGACTTCATCGGCCATGAGCGAGGTGCCGTAGAACACGGCCAGCACCGGCACCGCGAAGCGCAGGTAGAAGACCCACACCATCAAGCCGAAGATGGCGGGACTGCCGACCTTGACGCCATCGATCTGCACCCCGCCCTCGCTGGCCGCAAACAGGTCGATCACCCGCACCACCAGCGCAATCAGCAGCGGCCCGCCGACCACCAGTGCCATGAACACCGTCCGCCGCGACCACAGCATCTGGTCGAGCGACAGGTCGAAGACGCGAGCCGACGCGCGCCACAGGGACAGGCTTGCCGCCCCACGGCTTGCTCCGCCGGGTCCCGGGCTCGCGGCTCGCGGGTCGGACGTCGGGGGTCGGGGCTCAGACATCGCCGAAGGCGTCGGCGGCGCGGACGACGGTCCTGACTCAATGGGCATGACCGTGCTCGGTGGGCGATCAATGGGCATCGTACGCACCTATCAGGACCTGGAGGTGTGGTGCTCGACCGGCGTGGAGACCCCCGTGGTGACGAAGCCGCGAACGCACCGGCGCGGCACAAGGGGCGCAGACCGCACGCTCGCCTCGCGTCCGAGTCCTGCCACCCGACTCCCGACTCCCGCGTGTCGCGCCGCTCATTTCACGAGATACCCGAACACCGCGGCGAGGTTGTCATCGGGAGATGTGACCTCTTCGATGCGGCCGAAGGTCTCGGCGGCCGCCAGGTTGGTCAGCTGCGTGTAGAACGTGTCGGGGGCGTCGGTCTCCACCACCAGCGCCTCGCCCTCGAAGCGCAGGCTGCGGACGTAGGCATAGGACAGGCACTCGCGCGCCAGTTCCCGTGGCCGTTCGGCGCGGATGTGCACGGTATGCGGGTGGTGGTCGATGAGCGCGCGGATGTCGTGCACATCACCCTCGGCCAGGATGCGGCCGTTGTTGATGAGGAGCACGTTGCTGGTCATCGCTTCCACTTCGTGAAGGATGTGGCTCGAGACGAGCACGCTGCGGCCGTCGCGGGCCCACTCGCGGATGATCCGGATGGTGCGCCGCCGCATCAGCGGGTCCATGCCGGTGAGCGGCTCGTCGAGGATCAGCAACTCGGGCTCGTGTACCAGCGCCTGCGCGAGCTTGACGCGCTGTCGCATGCCCTTGCTGTAGGCCCCGATCTTCTTTCCGGCGGCCGGGACGAGATCGACGGCCTCGAGCGCCCGCATCGCGGCCTCGCGCGCGCTGCGGCTCGAGTGCCCATTGAGCCGCACCAGCGCCGACACCCACTCCAGGCCGGTCATCCGCTCGTAGAAGCTGTCCTGCTCCGGGCAGAACCCGATGCGCGTATACGCAGCCGGGTTGTTCCAGACCGGCGCCCCGAGGACCGAGACGGCGCCCTTGCTCGGCTGGAGCTGCCCGGTGATCAGTTTCATGAACGTGGACTTGCCTGCGCCGTTGGGACCGAGCAGCCCGGTGATGCCAGGCGGGATCGAGACCGACACGTCGTTGAGGCCAATCACCTGCCCGTACCACTTGGAGACGTGCTCGGTCGTGACGATGGCCGCGCTCATGCCACCACCTCGACACCCCGCACCCGCCGCTCGAGGACGGAGGCGGCAATCACGATGACCCCCAGCAGCACGAGAATCGACACTCCCACCGGTGTCTGGTGTCGTGGGGCCTGGCGAAAGATCACGTCACCCACCTGGTCCAGGCTGGCCTGAATCGAGACCCAGGAAATGGCCGTCGATCCGGTGATGAATCGGAGGGCATTGAACATGGCGTCCGAGAAGATCAGCACGCCGGCAAACAGGATGCCGACAAAGCGGCTGCTGCGCGACAGCGATGACAGCGCCGTCATCCCGAAGGTGATGACGATCACGACGAGCAGGCAGTACAGGGTCACCGAGGCGATCAGCGAGGTGTTGGCGCGCAGGAAGGTCAAGCTGCCCGAGAAGGCAATCTGCAGGGTCAGCAGCAGCATCGCGGGCAGCCACGTGATGGCGAGCAGGAACGTGGCCAGCACCGTCATCTTGCCCAGGATGTACTCGGCGCGGGTGACCGGCTTGGACAGATACAGCTGCAGCGCGTTGGCCCGCCGATCGTTGGCGATGAGCCCGGCGCCGACGTAGACCGTGATCAGGAAGACGAAGATGCTCTGCTGGCCCAGGAAGTCGCGGAAGGTCTGCGCAGACGGGGCCAGAAACGGCGCCGCCTGCGAGAAGTTCGACGCCAGGAACAACTGGCTGGCGCGAACGACGAACGGGATCCAGGCGGCGATGAGCAGCCCGAGGAAGGCCCGGCGCGACAGGAACGACATCAACCCGGCCCGGGCAATCACCGTCCAGGCACTCCGCACCGGCCGCTTCTCGCCGGCGTAGTGCCGGTACGACTGATCATGAATGGGCACGGCCGCCTCCTTCGATGGCGTCGATGAAGACGTCTTCCAGCGTCGGCACGCTCGGCCGCAAGTGACGCACCTGCACACCCTGCGCAGACGCCAGTGCGAACACGTCGCGGGCCACGCGGCCGGCCGGCACCAGCACTCGCATCACGTCGTCGTCGGTGCCGTGTGCCTCGAGGCCGTCCTGGCGAAGCGCGTCGATGAACTGCTTCAGGTCGCCCTTGATCCGCAGTTCGAAGACACTGCCGCCGGTGCCCTTCAGCGTGGCGATGGGTCCCTGCGCGGCGATCCGGCCTTTGTCCATCACGACCACGTGGTCGCAGGTGTGCTCGACGTCGGGCAACAGGTGCGACGAGAGAATCAGGTTGACCCGCTTGTTGTGGCCGAGGTCGTGGATGAGGGCGAGCATCTCGTCGCGGCCCTTCGGGTCCATGCCGTTGGTGGGTTCGTCCAGGAACAGCAGGTCGGGGTCGTGCACCAGCGCCTGCGCCAGCTTGATCCGCTGCTTCATGCCCGTCGAGTAGGTCTCGATGTTGCGGTACCGTGCCTCGCCGAGGCCGACGTAGTAGAGGACCTCGTGCGCGCGCTGCATGGCGTCCACCGGCGGAAGGCCCGACAGCTGCCCGCAGTAGCCGACAAAGGTGACGGCGTTCATGCCGGGGATGTGCGAGTCGTTCTCCGGCATGTAGCCGATGCGCGCGCGGATGTCCTGCGCCTTGTGCCGGACGTCGAGCCCGAGGACCGTCATCTGGCCGCGCGTCGGCACCACGAAGCCGAGTAGCGCCTTGATCATCGTGCTCTTGCCGGCGCCGTTGGGCCCGAGCAGCCCGACCGCGCCCACCGGGAACTGCACCGATACGGCAGACAGCGCCTCGTTCTTCCCATAGACGGCGGTCACATCGTCGAGCAACACCACGGAGGAGGGTTCAGGCATCTCTGGTTCGGGAGTCGGTCGTTCGGGTCGGAGGTCGGGAATCGAGTCGCGGTATCGGCGACGGTCACCGGTTCGTGGTGCAGCGGTGCGCGTCTGCCACGTGGGGGCTACAGCCTACATACGGACGCGGCGGGGCCGGGGTTCGGGCCGGCGGGTGCTGGCCGCGCCCGTAGCCGTCCTACACCCCACGCAGTCCGAGGACGTCAGCCTCTTCACGCAGCGACTCGATGACATTGGCGATGTGCACCTCCAGCGGCAGGCCGATGAGGGCCGCCCCGCGCTCCAGATCCTCGCGGGGCACGGCGCGGGCGAAGGCCTTGTCCTTCATCCGCTTCTTCACCGACGCCGCCTCCAGGTCCATCACGCTCCTGGACGGGCGGACCAGGGCTGCCGCCGTCACAAATCCCGACATCTCGTCGCAGGCGTACAGGACCTTTTCGAGTGGGCTGTCACGGCTGACCCCACTGTAGTCGGCGTGCGACAGGATTGCCCGCGTCACCACCTCGGGATAGCCTTGCGCCCCCAGGATCTCGACACCCCGGTAGGGATGGTCGTCGAGGGAGGGCCAGCGCTCGTAGTCGAAGTCGTGCAACAGCGCGGTCACGCTCCACAGCGCCTCGTCCTCGCCCAGCCGTCGTGCATACCCTCGCACCGCGGCGTCGACGGCATAGGCGTGACGCCTGAGGCTCTCGCCGGCGGTGTACTCGTGCAGCAGCGCCAGCGCGGCGTCGCGATCGGCAATCCAGCTCATGGCCTGACGCTGCCTCGCGCGAAGAGGTAGACCGGCAGGCCGGCCACCACGATGATCAGGCCGGGCCAGGTGGTGGCCGGTCGATAGGCAAAGAGCACGAACAGGATCGCCAGAGCGCCGACGATATAGAGGGCGGGAACGATTGGGTACCCGAACGCCCTGTAGGGACGCGGCGCCGCCGGACGCGTCATCCGCAACCGGAACAGTCCGGCCACCGTGAGGGCGTAGAAGATCAGCGCCGCCGAGATGACGTAGTCGAGCAGGTTGGAATAGAGGTTGCCGTAGCGGCCGGTGCCCGCGTCGTAGGTCCGCGGCAGCACCAGCATTACCGCCCACAGCCCCTGCAGCACCAGACCGAACGCTGGCACCCGGGCGGCGTTGAGCTGGCCTGCGCGGCGAAAGAACAAGCCGTCCCTGGCCATCGCGTAGTAGGCACGCGCCCCGGCCAGCACGAGCCCGTTCACGCACCCAAAGGTCGAGACCATGATTGCCGCAGCCATGACGCCGGCGCCGATGCCCGGGAAGACGGCGTTGAGCAGGAGCGTAGCCACGCGGTCCGCGGGCGCCGACTGGATGGACTCGATCGGCAACGCCACCAGATACGCGATGTTGGAGAGCACATAGAGGCCCGTGACGATGGCCGTGCCGAGCACCATCGAGAGCGGCAGCGTGCGTCGCGGGTCCTTGACCTCGCCCGCGGTGAAACAGATGTTGTGCCACGCATCGGAGGAGAACAGCGACCCGGTCTGGGCGATGCCCATGGCCACAAACAGGCCAAACGCGCTGACCGCCGTCAGGCCGGGGGCGAGCGGGACGACGCCGCGTGGCTGCCAGAGGTTGCCGAAGTTGGCGCTGACCGCGTCGGCATTCCAGCCAAGCAACAAGCCCGCGGCAATCAGCGCGACCAGGGCGCCGGTCTTCGCCGTGGTGAAGACGTTCTGGACGACTTTGCCGTACTCCAGGCCGCGGGTGTTGCTCCACGTGAGCAGGGCGATGAGCAGCACGCCGAGCAGCTGCGCCGTCGAGAGCGACAGCGCGTAGCCCGACGTGACGTGCACCGGTGCGATCAGGTAGTAGTCCTCCGCGATGGCCGGGAACAACACCCCCGTGAAGCGCGCAAAGGCCACCGCCACGGCGGCGATGGTGCCGGTCTGGATGACCGTGAAGAGCGTCCAGCCATACAGGAACCCCCACAGCGGCGAGAACGCTTCGCGGAGGAAGACGTACTGGCCACCCGCTCTCGGCATCATCGCGGCGAGTTCGCCGTACGCCAGCGCCGCGCCCACCGTGAGCAGCCCGGTCAACACCCACGCCACCAGCAACCACCCGGGGCTGCCGATGAGGCGCGCCATGTCGGCTGAGACGATGAAGATGCCCGAGCCAATCATCGACCCGACGACAACCATGGTGGCGTCGTAGAGCCCGAGGCCGCGGCGAAACTCGCTGTCGAGACCGGCGTCGCGTGCGTCCGCCGGAGTTGATGTCTGCATGAGCCCGGCAATATATCAGGGGTCGGTCCCGGCTACCGATCACGCCGCCGGCACGCCGTCGGGCCCGTGGCTACCAGCACCGATCCATGCCGCGGGCCCGCTCGATCACCGCCGTCGCCTTGTCGGTCAGGTCGAATGGCCCGAGGACGTCCATGTGCGCCCATGCGGCGTCGCAGACGTCGTCTCCGGCCTGCAGTGCGCCGCCGGCCGGGAGGCACAGGTAATCGACGAGGACGAAGTGGTACTTCACGCGCCCCTCGTCGTCGCGGACGATGCGGTCGAAGACCTCGATGATCGGTCCGACCCGGACCACGAGGCCGGTCTCTTCCAGCAACTCTCGTGCGACGCCCTCCTCGAGGTGTTCCCCGACCTCGAGCGCACCGCCCGGAAGGCTCCAGCGCAGCGCCAGCGGCTCGTACCGGCGCTTGATCAGGACGACCTGGTCGCCGTCGATGATGACGCCGCCGACGCCGACGATGGGACGTACTGGGTAGAGTCGCTGCGACACGGTGCCATGGAACAGCTTACCCGACGGCACTTCCGTTTATGCTTGGGCCTCCGCATGAAGCCCGACCACGCACTGCTCGCGCTGCCGACGGCCAGGCTGATCATGTGGACATGGCGGCCCTCGGACCAGCTGCTGGTGGTGCCGGGCAACGCCGAGGCGGCTCTGGGCGCCGCGTTGGCGTTGGCCCTCGCGCGGCCGCACTGGGGGTTTGTCCACCCCGACGACGTCGGCGCGCTCGAGGCGGCGCTGCATGGCTGCCTGCAGGACAACGACCCTGTCGAGCAGGCCGTGCGCGTGCATCCCGACGTGGGCTCGCCCGTTACCTGGCTCGAGGTGCATGCCACGTGCACCGACACGCCTGATGGCGCGCATCTGCGCGGCGTGATGCTGGACGGCACCCGCCGGCGCCTGGCCGAGTCGGCACGCGAGCGGCAGGAGGCGCGCCATCGCCTGATCATGGACAGCGCCCGCGAGTACGCCATCCTCACGCTGGACCGTCGCGGTCGCATCACCGGGTGGAGCGTCGGGGCCGCACGCGTGTTCGGCTATTCCGAGGCGGAGGCCCTTGGTCTGCCTGGCGCGGCGCTGTTCACACCCGAGGATGCCGCGGCAGGGGTGCCCGACAGCGAGGTCGCTCGCGCCCTCGCGGCGGGCCGCTCCAAGGACGAACGCTGGCACCTGCGCAAGGATGGCACCCGGTTCTTCGGCAGTGGGCTGATGATGCGCATGGACGGCGACGACGAGTCCAGCCACCTGTTGAAGATTCTGCGGGACCGGACCGTGGAAGAGCAGGCACGCACGGCGCTCGCGGAGAGTCAGGAGCGACTGCGCCTGGCTACTGAGGCCGCGGGGCTCGGCGTGTTCGAGTGGAACCTGGAGGCCGGCACCGCGCTCTGGGAGAACACGCGCATGTACGAGATCTTCCGGCGCGAGCGCGACCAGGGACCGCTCGACGCCGAGGCCATGGCGGCGCAGGTGCTGGCCGCCGACGGGGACCGGCTCCGCCTGGCGCTGCAGCAGCACGCCGACGATGGCGAGCCGCTGCACCAGACCGTACGTATCCAGGACGACAGCGACGACGCGCCACGCTTCGTCGAACTCTGGGGCCGCTTCGGTCAGGACGCGACTGGCCGCCGCAGCCGCGTGATCGGTGTGGTGGCCGACGTCACCAAGGCGCGTCAGGCCCAGGCCGACATGGTCGAGGCAGACCGGCGCAAGGACGCGTTCATGGCCACGCTTGCGCACGAACTGCGCAATCCGCTCGCGCCTATCCGGCACGCACTCGAGATTTTGGCTCGCTCCGGCCACGACACGGCGTCGGCCGCCCGGGCCCGCACGCTGATGGAGCGGCAACTGGCCCAGATGGTCCGTCTGATCGACGACCTCCTGGACATGTCGCGGATCACGCTCGGCAAGATCGGGCTGCGCCGACAGATCGTCGCCATCGACGACGTCATCAGCAGCGCGACCGAGACGTGCCAGCCGCTTCTGGCGGCTGCTGGACAGCGACTCGACGTCAGCCTGCCTGGCCAGGACGTCCATGTCCTAGGTGACCTCACGCGGCTGGCGCAGGTGGTGACCAACCTGTTGAACAACGCCAGCAAATTCTCGGAGCACGGCGCGGCGATTACGCTGGTCGTCGGCGCCAGCGAGACCAGCGTGACCTGCGAAGTGCGAGACCAGGGCGCGGGCATGACCGCCGCGGAGCTGCCGTCGATTTTCGAGATGTTTGCGCAGGGCCCCGCGCAGATGCCGCAGGGTCGGGGCGGCCTTGGCGTGGGCCTGGCGCTGGTCAGGCAGATTGTGGACATGCATGGTGGCTCGGTGCACGCCGCAAGCGCGGGACCGGGGCAAGGCAGTACATTCACGTTCGTGCTGCCGCGGGTGCCCTCCCCCACGCCCCGGCCATTGGTCGAATCCCGACCGGAGACGAGTCAAGCGATGAAGCGTGTGCTGGTGGTGGATGACAACGCCGACTCGGCCGAGAGCCTGTCGATGCTGCTGGAATTGATGGGGCACACCGTGCGGACTGCGCACGATGGCGAGGAGGCGCTGGCGCAGGCCGAGGCGTTCCGGCCCGACCTCGTGCTGATGGACATCGGCATGCCACGCATGGACGGGTACGAGGCCGCCAGGCGCCTGCGGCTCGCGGAGTGGGGGGCCGGGGTGGTGCTGGTCGCACTCACCGGCTGGGGACAGGACGAAGACAAGCGGCGCAGCGAGGACGCCGGCTTCGATCATCATCTGATCAAGCCGGTCGATCCGGCCGCCCTCGAGGCCCTGCTCGGCCAGCGCGCCCCCTAGCCCGCACGTCGGTCCCGGTTGGCTATACGATCGACGAACATGCCGTATGCGCGTCTCGCCGTCGTCTCGCTGATCCTGCTGTCGGGGACTCCGGCAGCTGCGCAATCCACGGCTGGCCGCCGCGTCTTCGAGCAGC
>Ga0136633_1003310_pt1 | contig 10659 bp, 7 predicted proteins | sample AntDrymeUQ832206_2_FD_105494 | JGI IMG/M metagenome (GOLD analysis project Ga0136633, IMG submission 105494) | Polar desert sand microbial communities from Dry Valleys, Antarctica - metaG UQ83 (22.06) | ecosystem: Environmental > Terrestrial > Soil > Desert | place: Antarctica: Dry Valley...
CCCGCCTCGCTCGTCTCAGCGATCCGAAGGCCGCCCGCGAGCGCTTCGTCGAGCGTGAGGTACGCCGCCACCGGGTCGGTACGGGGGAAGAGGGGGGCGACGACGATCCCGCGGTGCTCCACGGTCTCGCCAGTCTGGAACAGGTTCTCGATCATATTGCGACTCCTTTCGCTTGTCTGAGAAGGAGTCGCACCCCGCGGGTCGTGTTCTTATGCCAGGGCCTCGTAAGATCGAGGCGTGGCCGAGCTGACCACGTCCTCGATGCACGATGCGAGAGACGCAGAAGACACACGACTCCTCGAGGCCAGCCAGTTCGGCCTCCTCGTCGAGAGCTACTACGGCGTGATCATCGACCGCTGCCGCGCCAAGGTTCGAAACGACGCGGGTGCGATCGACGTCGCGCACGAGGTGGTCGCACGCCTCCTCGCCGAGCTCAAGCGCGGCCGCCGCTACCGGGTGCCGTTCCGGGTCGTCGTCCACCAGGTCGTCAAGTGGAAGGCTCAGGAGCACTTCCAGTCGGTAAAGGTCTCAGAAGAGCTCGAGAGGTGGCTGTGGCGCGCGTCGACGGAGTCGGACGAGTCGCTCGAGGCGGACGCCGGCTTCGAGGCGCTCCTCGAGGGGCTGAGCGAGCTCGAGCAGTCAGTGATCCGCTTCCACTACGGAGACGACGACCTCGACTTCCAGGAGATCGCGAGGCGGCTCGAGAAGACGCCGAACGCCGTCCACCAGATCCACTACCGCGCGCTCGAAAAGATGCGTAAGGACGCCGCATGAACGAGGGCACCGCGCTCCTCTTCGACGAGTTCGCGACCCGCTACCGCGGCGGCGAGGGCCCGGACGTGCTCGAGTACCTGGAGCGAGCCGGCGACGACCGCGAGGCGCTTGCTGCCCTGCTCGACCGCTACCTGCAGGCCGTGCCCACGCGCGAGCCCTCGGAGGAGGAGGTCGTCCTCATGCAGGCTCGCCTCGAGTCCGAGCCCGCGCTCCTGGTCTTGCGACGCCGACGCACGCTGACCCGCGAGGCGGTCGTGAGCGCTCTCATGACGGCGCTTGGGCTCGATCCCGCGAAGAGCGACAAGGTCGGCGGCTACTACCACGACCTCGAGGTCGGAAACCTCGATCCGAAAGGTGTCGACCGAAGCATCTGGGACGTGCTCGCCGATGTCTTCAAGGCGAATGCGCAGGGCCTGGCAGGCGTTCGGCCGGAGCCTCCGGCTGCACCGGCGGTCGCGTACATGCGGGAGCCGACCGGGTTGCAGGCGAAGCTCGAGTCTGCCGCGGCCCCGTCCGCGGCACCCGAGCCGGCGGAGTCGGACGAGATAGACAGGCTCTTTACAGCCGGCGCCTAAGCGAAGAGGATAGGCATGTTTGTGACAAGTACGTACGAGGATCCGCGTGCGCACGCCGTCCGTGAGCGGTACCTCGGCCTCTTCGGCGGCCCCGAGCTGCCGGTGCCGGTGGAGGCGATCGCGGGCGACCTGCTCGGCCTGCGCATCGAGGAGTCGTGGGACATCGACTGCTCCGGGATGCTCCTGCCGGCCGAGCGCAGGATCGTGCTGAACGCTGAGGAGCGCGTCGTCGGCCGCAACGATCCGCCGCTCCGCCGCTTCCGCTTCACGATCGCCCACGAGATCGGCCACTGGGTCTGCCACTGCCTCGAGGGGCGAGCGCCCTCGCCTGCGCCTTCGTACTGCCGGCCAATCGACCTGACGGAGGCCGCGGACCGGAGGCTCGAGCGCGAGGCGAACCTCTTCGCCGCAGAGCTCCTGATGCCAGAGCTGGCGGTGCGGGCGGTTTGGGGCGAACTCGAGGACGTGGCGGCGTGTGCCGCCCGCTTCGACGTCTCCCCGACCGCGATGCAGTGGCGCCTCCATAGCTTCGACCTCACGCCCCGGCCCAAGCCAGAGGCAGCGATTCCATGAGGGAGCCCGCGTCCGGTCGCGTCTCGACACAGGAAGCCGATCCTGCGCTCTTGCGACGGGCTCTCGACGCCCGACCACCCGATCTCGACCCGGCGTACGAAGTCCTCGGCAAGCAATACTCGATCTCGGCTTGGGTGTCGGTGATCGACCACCTCGCCAGGGATACCGGATCTGTCGATCTGGAGCTCGTTGCGCACCGGACTCTTCGGCGCCCGCCCGAGATCGTCTTCGCTCTGCTCAAGCTTGCCAAGAGCACCGACACAGCTCAGGCCGCCTTTCTCGCTCGCGTCGTTAGCCAGGTTCGAGTCGAGGAAGCGCTCCGTGAGCGCGCGACAGCTCTCAATCGGGATCTCGCTGAACCCCTTGACTTCGAAGTACTCCTTGCTGCTGACGACGCGCTCGGAGCGCTTTACGCCGTGCTCGCGCGCCCGCTCGAGCACCAGGCTCAGTACGTCAACCAGATTGCATCGTCGGAAGAGCTCGAGACTCTCGCCGACGTCATGCGCGCCGAGTACATACGGCTTCAGGAGATCGCCCGCGACACTCGATGGCGCAGCGGCTCGTACCGACATGCTCTCCGCCATGCACTCGCTGATCTCGCACTGATCTCTGGCGTCGGGGGGCTTCTGGAGGACCGCGCGTACCGGCTGCTTCAGCAGCGCACCGAGGACCCCGCGTTGAATCGGGAGCTCCTGAGCCTCATGGACAGCGAGCTGCGCTCGCGTTACCTGAACTGGGCTCTTGAACGAACGTCAGCGGAGTCAAGTCCCGAGCGGGCCCTCTTCGCGCTCGAAGAAGTAGAGCGCTATCGAGACGACGTCGGTCGCGCCACCGTCAGTCGCCTGTTGGCGTCGAAGAATCTCCAGGTGGCTGCGGCTGCCGCCTCGTTTCTCATCAGATTTGATCCATCCGATAGATCGGACGATCTACAGATCGCTGAGCTCGTTGCATCGGCAGGTCCCGAAGAGCAGGCCGGCGTGATCGAAACGATCGTCGAGTCCGGCGCCGATCGCCTACGGATCGATCTCTGGCCGCAAGCCACGGACGGCGTCATCGCCGATCGCGCTCGCGGAAACCGGCGAGTCGCGGAACGGGTCACACAGACCGTGCGAGAGTCGAGCGATCCCGATGTCCGCGCTCGCGGTCTGCGGCTCCTGGGACAGATCGGAGGTCTCGACTCCGACCTCGAGGACGTTGCACGCGATGTCGTCGCTGCGGTTCTGGACGGCAAGACGCGGGATCCGGAGATCGACCTCGTACTCGATGCCGATTGGTTACGCCCAGCGCTCTGGGCATCGATCCCGGAACTCCCTAATCCTTTTCGTGCGCACACTCTCGATGGACTGCTCGAACGCGAAGACCCGGTGATCGCGATCGAAGCGCTTGCAGCGGCACACGCGAGCACTCGGGGAGACGTGCGGGGCGAACTCGAGGCGTATGTACTTGACGCGATTGCCTCGGAGGGGCTTTCCGCTCAGGCCCTCGCGGATGTCCAGCCGCAGCCGCTTCTCGACTGTCTCGCGCCCGCTGCTTCGGCTCGCGTTCAGTCGGCTCAGCGTGAACTGGAGCGACTGCGGCCGCTGATCGAGCTCGGAGAGGACGCGGCGGCGGCGGAGCTTGAAGGTCTGGTCGCACCACTCATCGAGCGCGCGATGGAGCGAAGCACCGGAAACGAACAGCTCACTCGCGACTACGGCGAGCTGGGATCTGTGCTCGGTCGAACGGATGTTGCGCCCGAACCCGTTGCGGCCGAGAACGGCTCGGATGAAGCCGAGCTTGCGACATTGACGAAGACTCTGGCCAAGGGCGGAGTCCGCATTTCTTCGGACGGCGACAGCATCGAGGTGTCGATCAATGACGGTCTCGGCCCGGCAGAGCTCGTACGCGCCATCGCGCTTGTCGATCACAGGCTCAGCCGGGCACCGTCAGCTTCGGCTCAGGCCACCGCGCAGGCTGTGCTCCTGACCCTCGCTGCTCAACTCGGCGAGGCGGGCGTCGCTGAGACGATCCTGCGCGATCTCTTCGAGCGCGGGCCGACGTTTCAAGCGGCGCTCGCGCTCACGCCCAATGCCCGCACGCAACTCCTCGATGCCGCCAGGCGGACGGGATTCGAGCCGCCTGCTGAGTGGTTCCAACACCCGGCGCTCGGAGAATGGCTTGCAGAGTCCGATCGACAGCCGACGTCAGCGCAGGAGGTCACCGGCGTCCAGCTGATCCTCGCGCTGCAACAGATCGAGCGCGAGCGTCGTGCTGCTGAAGCCCGGCTCGATGCCGGCCGCATCGACGCGCGACGCACGTTTGCGATGGCTGCTTCGAAGGTATTCGGCGACCTCGAGCAGACTGCAGACGCGTACATTCAGTTGTGGCTCGGCTTGGGTCGACTCGGGATCCGACAGGTTGCCGCGCTTGGTCAGGTTCTTGCCAGCGACGAGCTCGACACACTGCGGCACGAGATCGTCGGCGAGGGACGCGGTGGGCGCTACGTCGTCCGGTCGTCCGGCCTCGTCGTCGGCGATGAGGTGCTCCGTCGAGCGCGAGTGGAGGCAGTGGACTGATGCCGTTCGGAGTCGACCTCGGCACGACGAACTCTTCGGTCGCATGGGCGGATCCGAACGGCGCCGTCTATTCCCTGAAGGTCAGGAGGGGCCCCAAGGAGCCGTTCGATGCCGTCGAGCGCTCGCTTGTTCTAGATCCGTTGGGCGATCTCCCCATCGTCGGCCATCTCGCGGAAGGAGCTATTTCAAGCAATCCCGATGCTCTCCTCGTCGCATCCTTCAAGCGCCGCTTTGACAAGGCGCGGCTCCGTCAGCAGAGATACGAGTTCACGACCACGGCGACCGGGGAGTACGACCCTGTCAACCAATGCATCAAGTTCCGGGACACGATGCAACGCGTTCCCGTGTTCTACGACGAGTACTCGCTCGACGAGGTGACGAAGACAGCGGGGCTGGTTTTCGAGCGGCTTCTCACATCCACGGAGATCGATCCTGATCTCATCACGGTGACAAGCGGCGGGCGCTCGGTGCTGTCCCGGCTGCTCGGGAGGCGTAGTGAGACTGTCGTGCCCAACGAGAGCCGGGCCGCCGTTGCAGCCGAGCCCGACGAGCGTCTCTATGTCGGAATGCCGGTCAGCTTCGGCCCGGTGGCGCGACGTAGGCTGCTCGGCGCCCTGGTGAGTTCCGGATGCTTCGGCGAGCCGCCGAATGCGTATAGCCGTGTGCTCGATCGGTGTCGGCTGCTCTATGAGCCCCTCGCCTTGATCTCGAACCTGACGCTCCTCGAGTCGCAGCGCGTCCTGGTAGTCGACTACGGCGGCGGGACTCTGGATCTCGCTCTGCTCGACGTGGAGCTCGACGGGGTCGGAAGAAGGGTCAGAGAGCTCGCGCTTGGTGGGCTGGCGAGCGCAGGAGACCGTCTCGACGAGCTCTTTCGGGAGCACCTGCTCGAAGCACGTCCGGGGCTTCGTCGCTCCTACGAGCAGCAGATCGCAGCCGGCGGCGAGGACCGTTACGCGGCCATGAGCGCGTTCGCCCGAGCCAAGGTCGAGCTCTCAACGAGCGGCTCCACCGTCATGCGGTTGTTCGGCGATGAGCAGGTTCAGCGTTCCGACTTCGAGCGTGCGACCAAGGACGAGCTTGACCTCGTGATCCGCGCGGTGTCCGACACGCTCAATCGTGGTGGTCTGACGGCGAGCGACATTGGCACCGTGCTCTTGACCGGGGGTTCATCGCTCATTCCTTCTGTGCAGGATCGTCTCCGCGCGACCTTTCCCCATCTGTCGGATGACCTGGCGTTCGATGCTGGGACGCCGGGTGACGTCGAGAGTGAGCGAAGAACGCTCACAGGCGTTTCGCGCGGGCTTGCGAGGTTTGGATTTCTCGAGTCGTTCGAGGCGAGTGCGCCCTGCACGTTCTCAGTCGTTGTGCCCGGCGATCCTCCGATTCGGAGGGTCGTACTTGCGCGCGGGTCGGCTGACGTATTCGAGCTCGATGAGGTAACACCGGTCACGATCCCCGTGACGCCAGGCACGCGCCGGTCAGTGGTCGTCTACTCGGATCTTGTCCGGGACACGTATTGCGGGGCGATCGCAGACATCAGGGTTCCCGACGGTGCACGCGAGCTCGAGGTGGGGCTCTCGGCGTCGCGCATGCGCTTCGCTCCAGCGTTCGTGGTACGGGTCGCCGGAACCGGAGGCGAGCTCGGCCGCTTCGATCTCGACGGGATGTCAGGCGAAGAGCTAGAGCACTGGGTTGAAGGGGACGCGGAATGGCTGCCTCTCGAGCACGAGCACTTGGAGAGTGCGTTCATTACGCGCCCGCTTGAGGTTGGGGACTTTGTGGAGTGGCACGTTAACGGCGCGTATCGCCGCGGAAAGATCCTCAATATTCGCGAGATCGCAACTGCCACGCACGTAAACTGCATGGACGGCTTCGATCCGCGGCCGTACGTGATCCACGCTGCGCGCGAGGAGCGCGGAGTCGTGAGGTTCGGAAACGTTACACCGGGCAATTGGAGGATCGGCGACGTCCGTCTCGCCTGAACGGGCGCCGCGATTTGCTCCGGGGCTGCGCGTACGTCTCAGGGGCACGGGACGTCGCGGCGTCGTTCAGTCTGCTCGCTACACGGCTGGGGAGTGGGAGTACGACATCTTCTTCGGTGGCGATTTCGACGAAACCTACGCAGAACGCAACCTCATCGACGACGTCACCGACGACACCGTTCTCGGTCAGCTCCTCGCTTGGAACCTCCTTGACGCCGACGGCTTCCGCCAAGCGCTTACGACTCTCAAGCTGCGCCGTCCGCTCGAACAGAACCTCTACTCGTACCTCGCCTCCAGAACGGACCTTCAGCCGTACCAGTTCATACCCGTGCTCAAGCTTCTGCAATCGCCTTACGGCCGGATGTTCATCGCCGATGAGGTCGGCCTCGGCAAGACGATCGAGGCCGGAATCGTGATGTTGGAGCTGAGCGCACGAATCGTGCTGAAGCGAATCCTTGTGATCTGCCCACCCGCCCTGACACGGAAGTGGAGGGGCGAGATGCGAGAGCGATTCGACCTCGAGTTCGACATCCTCAACCGAGCGGGAGCCCTTGAGATCGTCCGCGACCCCGATGTCGTACACCAGCCGGTGCGCGCCATCGGCTCCCTCCACCTTCTCCGAGCCGGTGACATCGTCGAAGCGATCTCGGAGAGTGAGGCCCGGTTCGATCTCGTCGTCATCGACGAGTCACACCACATGCAGAACCCGGCTACCGCCTCTCACCGCTTGGGTGAACAGCTGTCGACGTGTGCCGACCACATGTTGATGTTGTCGGCCACACCGCTCAGCCTCAGCACAGACAACCTGTTCCACCAACTGAGCATTCTTGCGCCGGATGAGTTCTTCGATGTCACGGAGTTCAACGACCGCATTGCCCCGAACCGACACCTGAACCAAGCGATTCGGGCGATTAGCGGCACGTCACCCCAGCCCGAAGCGGCGTTGAAGGAACTCGAGGCGATTCGGGGACTCCGACAGGGTCATCTCTTCACGGGGAATCCGCTGTTCGAGCAGGTCCTCGCCGAGCTTGCTGACACAGGAACCGAGGTCGACGACGAGGCGCGATTCCAGTTCCAACGGCGACTGAACGACCTCAACACCATCGGGCACGTCTTTACGCGGACGCGCAAGCGCCAGGTGCAGGACCAGTTCCCGGCGCGACGCGCGATCGTCGTCAAGGTCCAGCTGACACCCGCGGAAGCCGCCTTCTACGACGCCGTCACGGAGTTCGTGCGGCAACAGTCCGGAACGTTCGCCAGCTTCGCGACGATCATGCCGCAGAGACAGGTCGCCAGCTCGATTCCCGCTGCGCGCGAGTACCTCAGCGAGCGATGGGGGGGAATCGTATCCGTCGAAGAGGACACAGCCGCCGAGCTCGAGCTCGACATCGAAGGTGACGAAGAGCTCGGGGAGCTCGACCCCGACGCGGCCCCCTCGCTAGGTGACGCATGGCGGGCTTCTGCTGGTCCCATCGACTCGAAGTTTGACGCGTTCGTCGGTGCCCTTGGCGAGGTGATTGAGAACGGGACTGCTCGCGACGGCAAGGTGCTCGTCTTTTCCTTCTTCCGGAAGACGCTCGAGCACCTTGCCCGGAGGCTTCGGTCACTCGAGGTTGCTGGTGCGCCTCTTAGGGCAAGCGTCCTGTATGGCCCGACGTCACAGGACGACCGTCATGCAATCGTTGACGCGTTTCGGAACGAACCCGGGCCGCACGTGGTTCTCGCGTCGGAGATCGCGGCAGAGGGTCTCGACTTCGAGTTCGTCACCGTGATGGTGAACTACGACCTGCCGTGGAACCCCATGAGGGTGGAGCAGCGGATTGGCCGACTCGACCGGTACGGCCAGACGGCGGACATGATCCACATCATCAACTTCTCGGTCGAGGACACCATCGAGGAGCGCATTCTCGAACGGCTCTACGAGCGAATCGGGATCTTCCAGTCTGCGATCGGCGACCTCGAGTCGATCCTCGGTGACGAGATCCATCAGCTGACGAAGGAATTGCTGAGACCTGGCCTCACCCCGGAAGAAGAGGCCGAGATCATCGAACAGCGGGCCGAGAACATCGTGCGGCGCCGTGAGGAGAGCGAGCGCTTCGATCGCGACTCGCAGGCCCTAATGGGGCAGGACGACATCTTCAATGAACAGCTGTCGCGTCTAGAACGAGATCGGCGGTATGTCGGCCCCGAGGAGATACGTAACTTCGTCGGCGTTGCTCTCTCGAGGCGTTTCCCAAAGATCCGACTGACGGAGGCGAAGGGGGTCGTCGACCTCGAGCTTCCTCCGGACAGCAACATCCGCGAGCTGATGTCGACGTATCTCCTTCGGCACCCCGAGAAGGAGGGTGCTCGTGGCTGGCGCGCGGTGGAGCGTGCGGAAGCAGGCACAACGTGGCCCGTTACCTTCGAGCCCGAGGTCGCTAAGGCCAAGCGTGACCTCGACTTCGTGACCCTGCAGCACCCTTTGGTCGGGGTGCTGCTCGAGCTCGAACCCGATGTGCTTCGACCCGTCACGGCTGTTCGCGCTGAGAGTTCCGAGGTAGACGCAGGCGAGTACGCGTTCTTCGTGTACCTGCTGAACATCCACAGCTTTAGGTCGGGGCTCGAGTTTCTCCCGGTTGCCGTCGGCGAAGACGAGGGAATCGTCGAAGACGTCGGAGTACGTCTCCTCTCGTTGCTCCGGGAAGCGCGCACCGAGCATGCCGACGGCGATCCGGCGTCGGCGGATGCCCTGCGAAGGAGATGGGAAGCCGCGGAGCAGTGGGTGAGCGTACGTGTGCGCGAGCGTGAGCAGGAGCTCGAGCTCATCAGCGATCAGATCCTCGATCGGCGGAAAGTCAGCCTCGAGGAGAGCTTCGATCGCTGGGTTGTCAATCGGCTCGGACGGCTCGCCGATGCGGAGGCGCAAGGGCAGGAGTCGATCGCGAGACTGCACCAAGGCTTCATCCGACGACGCGAGGGCGAGCTGGCCCAGAAGCTGGGTGAGATCGAGACTAGGCGCGGCGTTCAGATTGGCCGCGAACTTGTCGCCGGCGGACTCTTGACTGTTGTCTCCGAGACAACATGATCAACCGCTGGATCCTCGAGGCATCAAGATTCCCGACTCGAGTCAAGTCGACTATGCGCACCGCTCGGATTGCAAGCCGAGACTGGCGCCGGTTTCACTGCTCAGGCCCGGCTCGAGCAGCAGCCTCCGATCCTTCTCCTGTCAGGACATTGGGGGTTGCCGGATCGTTCTACCCAGCAACGAACATGTCGACGCGGCGATCGCCTCGATGCAGCGACATTCCACGCCTTGGTATGAGGTCTCACGCATGACCGACTACAGACAGGTCGGGCGCACAGACACCGGATATCGGGCGGTCCACGTCCTCGTTCGACGTGATGGTTGTCTCCTCGAAGTTCAGCTGAGAACCGAGCGCCAGCACGGCTGGGCAGAAGCTGTGGAGCGTGCGGCGGCGCGGACCAATTACAGGCTGAAGGATGGCGATGGGCCTGATGACCTCGTCAGCTTCTTCAAGCTCGCGAGCGATCTGCTGGCACGCCTTGACCGCGGGAAGCGACCGACTGCGTCGATGCTGAACGACTTCAGGGCCCGCGACCGTGCAATCCAGCAGTACTTCCCCGATATGCCTCCGTCAGACTCCCCCAACTTTGGACTTCGGGAAGCTCGCCGGCCATCGGCGCGCGAGAACAACTGGCTGCTTGTGTACGACTGGAGGCAGGGCACGCAGTACCGCTGGATGGATTGCGGACCCGACTGCATCGAGGCCGCTCGGACGTACGCGAAGTGGGAGCGTGAGTTCCCATGGCGGGACGGTTACGAGGTCGTGCTTATTGGATCGGACTCCCGAGAGACGATCGAATGGACGCACGCCCACTACTTCGGTCGCTCTGCGGATGACATCGATCCCCATGGGGTGCTAGAGGAGCTTCGGGCTGCATGAGGAAGCAGCCGTACAGCATCGCTGTGGGCTTCAGCGAGGACGCGATGGTACGTTCGTGGACATGTCCGAAGTCGACTCGTGCGAGCACTCCGGGCAGCGGCCGCCAAGGTTGATCGCAGAGACCACATGACCGCGATCCCAGAGCCAACCGCGATCGAGACGTTCTTCGAGCGACCGATCCTCAACTCGCCGTACGAGCGCCCCTTGCGCCACTGGGAGCTCGACGAGACGGGTCAGCCCACCCAGCGAA
>Ga0136633_1003311_pt1 | contig 10657 bp, 10 predicted proteins | sample AntDrymeUQ832206_2_FD_105494 | JGI IMG/M metagenome (GOLD analysis project Ga0136633, IMG submission 105494) | Polar desert sand microbial communities from Dry Valleys, Antarctica - metaG UQ83 (22.06) | ecosystem: Environmental > Terrestrial > Soil > Desert | place: Antarctica: Dry Valley...
CGCTCGGCCCTCGGGCCTTCGCGTCGGCAGTCCGTCCGCGAAGGTCCCTACCGTCCCTGGCGCTACTACCCACCGACTCTCACACGCGGTGGACCAACAACCGGGGTCCGGTCAGCTATCGCCGGACCATCGGAGCGCGCAGCCGGTGAGCAGCCCACGAGCGCCGAGCGCCGCCTTGCCAGTCGCACTCGTTCGGATGATTCTCACCCCCGATCACCCTCGGAGAGCCCGTTTTCGGACCCTATCGGAGGATGCAGCGGAGCGCAGGCATTTGCCATAGCGAGATTTTCGTCGTGTTGACCGGTCACCAGATCCATATATGCTAGGCCGCAGAAGGGAAGGTGGCGCCACTGCGAGGTGGATGCGCACACTTCGCTGCGGTATCGCGCGGGCGAAGCGCGATCAACGAACGAGGAGGAACAGTGCACGGACGTAGCCACGGAATGGGCGCACTTCGAAAGCGAGTGCTCACTGGCCTCACGGTCGCCGTCGGGTTTCTGGCCCTGGGCACCGGCCCCGCCTTCGCCGACTCGGTGACCCTCAGCGTGACCACGACGACGGGCGCGTCCGATCCTGCAGCCGGCGTCGGTCGCGTATTCACTTTGAGCGGCACATCGGCAGTGGCGACGCGCGTCTGGGTTAGGTACCGGGCGCCGGGCGGAGCTCCGTGCGCTCCTTCGCCGTCAACGGACTCCGGGGAAGAGTTGTTCGACGACTCAACGCCCTACTTCAACAGCGCCAACGTCAACGGAGCGTTCAAGATCGCGAGAGCGTCGACGTGGAACGCGCCTGGGACCTACGTCTTCTGCTACTGGCTCAGCCCCCAGAGCAACACGGTGAGCACGCCGTTCACGCAGGCGATCACGTTCCGTGCACCCACCGGAACCATCACGGCGACCGTGAATCCGATCACGCCTATGGCCGGCCAGACGGCGACCGTCAACGTGACCGGTGCCAGCGAGGTGCCGGCCTACGTATTCGCGAAGATCCGGGGAGACGGGGGAGCTCCGTGTGCTCCGACCTACAGCTCCGACACGGGCACCGAGCTGATCGAGAGTACGTCGGTCAACGGCGCGTTCTCGCTTTCGGCCACGACCACACAGCTAACGGCGGGCACCTATCTGATCTGTCTGTGGCTGGCGGACTCATACGACGACCCGACGCCGATCGCGGGGCCCCAGCCGCAACCGTTCACCGTGCTGGCACCCCCACCCGTTGTCCAAAAAGAGCGGATCTCGGTGAGCTCGACCTTGCGACGGCGAGGAGCCCGCTACAGGGGCACGATCAGCACGCGCAGAGACTGCCTCAATCGACGCGTCGTCGTGCTAAGGAGGGTCGGTAGCGGAAAGAAGTCATTCGGGCAGACACGGACACGCTCGAACGGCACGTTCACGATTCAGCGCTCGAGGCGGCTTCGTGGAAAGGTCTACGTCGTCGTGGCGTCTCGCGGGCAGGGTCCCGTCACCTGCAGCCTCGGGCGCTCGGGGCAGATACGCGGCTGAGGAGAAGCGGCAAGCGCAGCGCTCCCGGGGGTGAGGCGGACAGTGTGTCGACTTCAGATCAGAGCCTCTCTGCCCACCTGCGCGAGGGCGACGTAACCGAGCGCGGGATGGGCGCCGAGTGTGCACAATCGCCGACGTGGTCCAGTTCATGACGTTTGCAAACGGCGGTAACCGTGGAGGGGCGAGCCACCGGTCAGCAGTCGCTGATCCCACACGAACACCGCGCCGCCACGGGTGCACCGCTAAGCTGTCGAGATGGGCAATACGCGCTCTGGCCGCTGCGCATCTGGCTGAGTTGCGCACGTAGGCCAGGCGGCAGTCCCAGGCGTGATCGACGTCATCGACCTTGTCGCACGACGCGACGGTGGCGCCGCGTTGCTCGACGAGCGCGGCGGCGAGTTCATCGCCGGTATCGGTTGTCTCATGAATCAGAGCCCAGGTAAACCACCCGAGACAAGCCGCCGCAGCCAGTAGGAGTCCCGCAATCACACGACGCGTGCGGACCGTGTGCCCAGCGTGCGTCTGGGCGGCAGGCGTCCGCGACCCCCGACGCGCGAGGATGTCGGGCATGCGCGCCCTCTACGTCGACCTCGACGGCACCCTGCTCGGCCCCGACGGCGCGCTCTTTCGGGCTGCCGACTTCTCGTTCACCCTCGCCGGCGCCCGCGCGCTCGAGGCCTGCCAGCGCGCCGGCGTCGAGGTCGTGCTGATGTCCGGCCGGCGCCAGGTGACCGTCGCCGAGAACGCGCGCCTGATGGCGCAGAGCGCCTACATCTTCGAGGCCGGCTCGTGCCTCGTGCTCGACGGGGAGGAGCTGTGGCTGACCGGGAACTACCAGCCTGAGCCGCAGGCCTCGATCCACGATCAGATCGAGGCCTCGGGCGCACCCGCGATGCTGCTCGAGACCTACGCCGGGCGCTTGGAGTACCACGACCCGTGGCACCGCGGCCGCGAGGTCTCGCACCTCTTTCGCGGGCTCGTCGACGCCGCCGAGGTCGATGTCCTGCTCGAGCGCGAGGGCCACGGGGGCCTGCGGCTCGTCGACAACGGGGGCGTGCACCGCCGCTCGCCGGCGCTCGTCGAGCTCGAGGCAGTTCGCGCGTACCACCTCGTCCCGCGCGGGGCGTCGAAGGGCAACGCCGTCGCGCGCCACATGCGCGCGCGGCAGATCGATCCCGCCGACGCGATCGCCGTCGGCGACTCGCGCGAGGATCTCGAGACGTCGCGGCACGTCGGCGCGTTCTGGTTTGTCGCCAACGCGCTCGAGCGCGATCCGACGCTGCGCGCCGTGATCGCGGGCCGCTCCAACGTCCACGTCGCCGAGGCGTCACACGGCGCCGGGGTCTACGAGGCGGTCGTCACGACGCTCGCGAGTCGTGGCAGCGCCCGCTGAGCCTGAGCCGCCTTCAGACCTCGAAGTCGGCGCGGCGAAAGCGGGCGCGCGTGCGCGCCGGCACGCGCGCCCAGAACTTCGGCGCGACGGGCCGCCAGCGCGCGGGCGGCGGCACCGTCGTGCGCACGAGCGCGACCCAGTCCCCGAGCGGCATCTCGCCCGAGATGAGCTTCGCCAGGCCGTCGGTCACGGGCGCCTCGAGGCCGGCGTGGTTCAGCGCACGGGCCAGCAGCGGCACCGACTCCAGCGACTCGACGGTCTGCCCGATGCGCTCGGGGATCTCGGCCGCCGGCACGCCCGCCGCGAGCAGCTCGCCGGCGCGCCGGTTGCGGCTCTGCGGCGCGAGCACCGTCGCCACGAGGTCGCCGGTCCCGGCCAGGCCCAGCAGCGACTCCGGCCGCGCGCCCTGGGCGTCGGCATAGCGCCAGACCTCGGCGAAGATGTGGCCCGCGGCGGCGCCGGCGGCGTTCAGGCCCTGCGCCTCGGTCGCGCCGGCCGCCAGACCGGCGGCGTTCTTCGCGGCGCCCGCGAGCTCGACGCCGATCGGGTCGTTGGACTGCTCGCACACGACGCCCGCGCGGATGAAGACGCCCGCCAGCGCCCGCGCGAGGTCCTCGTTGGTCGAGGCGGCGACGAGGCCCGCGCCCTCGCTGACCATCTCGCGGGCATGCGAGGGTCCGCCGATGCAGGCGACGCGGCCCTCGCCGAAGCGCTCGCGCAGCAGGATCGTCGGTGCCAGGCCGTGCGGCGGCGTGAGCCCCTTGGCCAGCGAGATCACGGCGCTGCGCCCGGTCAGTCCGGACTTCGTCAGCCCCTGGACCGTCTTCGCCACGCCGGTCGAGGGGACCCCCAGAAAGACGTAGTCGGCGCGCCCGAGGCCGGCCTCGACGCCCTCGATGCGCAGCTCCTTGGGGAGGTCGACGCCGGCGAGATAGACGCGGTTCTCGCGGTCGTCGAGCAGCTTGCGCGCCTGCTCGGGGGTGCGCGTCTGCAGCGTCGTGCGAAAGCCGCCGCGCGCGAGCAGCACCGCCACGGCCGTCCCGAAGGAGCCCGCTCCGACGACGATCGCGCGCCGGGTCGGCAGCGACAGGCTTGGTCGAGAACGCGCTTCGGGCACGGGCCGAGGGTACGGGACGCCCGGCGCGATGGGATCATGGCGCGGTGGCCTCCCCGCCTGCAGGCATGCTGCGCGACGCCGATCCCGCGCGTGACGCCGCGGCGTGCGCGGCGATCTACGCGCCCCACGTCTCGGGCGCGGCGACCTCGTTCGACGAGGTCGCGCCGGACCCCGAGCAGTTCCGCGAGCTGCTGCAGACGACGATGCGCCGGTACCCGTGGATCGTCCTCGAGCGCGCCGGACAGGTCATCGGCTACGCCTACGCCTCGACACACCGCTCGCGCCCGGCATATCGCTGGACGGTCGAGGTCGGCATCTACATCGATTGCGGCCATCAGCGCGCCGGCGCCGGGCGGCGGCTGTACGAGGCGCTGTTCGCGCTGCTGCGCCGCCAGGGGCTGCGGGTCGCGCTCGCGGGGATCACCGTGCCCAACGACGCGAGCACCGGCCTGCACCGCGTGCTCGGCTTTGAGCCGGTCGGAACCTACCGCCACGTCGGCTGGAAGGCCGGCGGGTGGCGCGACGTCGCGTGGTGGCAGCTGGACCTGGCCCCGGACTGCGACGGGCCGCCGCCGGAGCCGTTCGGTCCGCAGCGCCTCGACGCCTGAGCGAGCGCGCGCCAGGAGAAATCTGCTGCGCGGGTGGTCGCTGAGGGATACTCGCGCTTGTCCCCGGGGCCAGGAGGGTGTTATGGCAGATCGCGAGCTTGGAGCCGGTGCGTGGTCGTACTTCGGAGACCCCCGTGCGATTTCGCACGACGGCCACACGTTCACGGGTTGGATCTCGACGGCCGGCCACGTGTGGGTCGCGCGGCTTTCGAAGAACGGCAAGCTCAGCAAGCACCTGCTGTTTCGCGGCCTCGGCCGCGACGATCACAACAACCCGTCGCTCGAGTTCCTGCACGACGGCCGCATCATCGTGTTCTTCTCGCCGCACTCCGGGCACGACCTGCCGCCGCCCGGCATCCCCGCGCTCATGCGCTATCGCATCTCTCAGAACCCGCACTCGATCGAGGGGTGGGGCCCGATCCACACGATCCCGAACGTGCCGGGACCGCTCGGATTCACGTATCCCAACCCGCTGGTGCAACGCGACAAGCTGTGGCTGTTCTGGCGCGGCGGTCGCTGGTTTCCGACCTTCTCCTACACCGAGAACCGCGTCGACTGGGTGCGCCCGCGCGAGCTCGTGACCTCGGCGACCGGCCAGCGGCCGTACTGCAAGTACGTCGGCGACGGCGAGACGAACATCCACGGCATCCTCACCGACGGCCACCCGATGGCCTACAAGAACAGCCTCTACTACTTCCGCTACGAGGGCAACGACCTCTTTGACGCCGGCGGCGGGCGGATCGCGAAGCTCGCGGCGGTGCCGGTGGCCGTCCGCGAGCTCGATCACGTCTACGACTACACCGACGCCGGCGGCCGGGCGTGGCCGCACGACATCGCGCTGACGTCCGCCGGCAGGCCACGGATCGTCTACACGCGCCGCACCGGCGGTCCCACCGGCGACGACACCTTCTACTACGGGTACCACAACGGCTCGAAGTGGGTGGCCCGCAAGATCGTCGAGGCCGGTCGCGGGCGCCCGTCGTTCACGTCGGGCGGCGCGTCGCTGGACCACGAGGATCCGCGCTTCGTCTACCTGTCGCGCACGATCGGCCCCTGGAACCAGGTTGAGCAGTGGTTCACGCCCGACGAGGGACGCACGTGGACCACGCGGCAGCTGACGAACTACCCGGACCACTACGCGATCCGGCCGGTCACGCCGCGCGGGCTGGCGGGCCCCGCGAACCGGGTGCTGTTCGCCAAGGGCGACGAGACGACGATCGGCTTCACGAACTACCGCACGCGCATCCACGCGCTCGACATCTGACAGCGCGCTTGCAGGCGCAACCCTGACCGCCGCCAGGCGTTTTGTGCTGCGCATGCACCCGCTGCCGATCGCCCTGCTCGCCGCCGTCGCGCTCGCGTCGATCGGCGCCTCGCTCGCGGCCGGCGCCGACTCGCAGCCGGCCGCCGCGATCGTCGCGATGCCGCGCTTCGTGCCCGACGCGGGGCCGCTCCTGACCGCCGACGGCGGCGTCGTGTGGGTGTCGCGGCGCGACGACGCCGTCCTGGACCTGTGGGTGTCGCGACTCGGCCAGGGGCCCCGGCGCGTCCAGCGCTTCGTCGGCTCGGACGGCGAGCGCCTGCGCGTGTCGCGGCTGTCGGCCTCGTCGACGGCCGTCGGGCTGGAGCTCGACGAGACCCGCCCGGACGCGCGCGACGTGCAGCGCAGCGTCCGCTTGCGTGCCTATCTCGGCGCCTTCGGGCAGCCCCTGGCCCCCGCCGTCGCAGGGTTGCCGGTGGCGAGCGACGCGACGGGCGCGGGCAGGGTGTGGGTGGCACGCGGCTGTGAGAGCGCGGAGATCCACGTGACCTCGCTGCCCGGCACGCTGCCTGCGAGCGAACCGCGGTGCCCGCTGCGGCTGCGCAGCCCGGCGCGCGTTCGCGGAGGACGCCTGCGTCTCGGGGTCTCCTGCGCCGGCTTCGCGATCGACTGCGCGGCGCGTGTCAGCGTGCGGGCCGGTGGGCGGCTCGTCGCCCGCGGCGCCGCCCGCCACAACCACGCCACGCCGCCCTACGCGGCGGCCGATCTGAAGCTGACGGCGGCCGGCGCACGGCTGCTGCGCGCCCGTTCGCGCACCCGCGTGCAGATCACGGCGCGGATCGGCGAGCGCGGGCTGCTCGCCGACCCGGCCCTGGGTGGCACCGTGACGCGACGCACGTCGCGGGCGCTCGGGTTCTCGCCGGCACATCGCTGACGAGGTCGCCGGCTGGCCCGAGCTCAGCTGCTGGCCGCCCGGCGGTAGCGCCGCACGGCCAGCGGGGCGAAGATCACGAGGATCACGAGCGACCACACGACCGCGCCCCAGACGTTATTGCCCGCCGGGCCGCCGATCCACAGCGCCCGCATCGCGTTGACGACGATCGAGAACGGGTTGACCTCCGCAAACCACTTCAGCGCTCCCGGCATCGACTCCGGCGGTACGAACGCCGACGAGACGAAGGTCAGCGGAAAGACGGCGATGAAGCCGACGGAGTTCGCCGCCTCGGGCGAGGAGACGAGCAGCCCGAGCCACGCGAAGACCCACGAGAACGCGTAGCCGAAGAGCAGCAGCAGCCCGAGGCCGCCGATGATCTCGATGAAGCTCGCTTGAAACGAGAAGCCGATGATCAGCCCGGTGCCCAGCAGCACCGCGACCGACAGCGCGTTCGTGAAGACATCCGCCAGCGTGCGTCCGGCGAGCACCGCCGGCCGGGCCATCGGCAGCGAGCGGAAGCGGTCGATGAGGCCCTTTTTGACGTCCTCGTTGAGGCCGAGCGCCGTGACGAAGCCGCCGAACGCGATGTTCTGGACGATGATCCCGGGCAGCAGAAAGTCCTTGTACTCATAGCCGGGCGTGACGATCGCGCCGCCGAAGACGTAGACGAACAACAGCAGGAACATCACGGGCTGCACGGTGAACGCCAGCACGAGGTCGGGCGCGCGCGTGAGCCGCACGAGGTTGCGCTCCGTCACGATCATGGTGTCCGTCACGAGCCGCCTCATGGCGCCGTCCTCTCGTTCTCGTCGATCTGATCCTCGTCGGCGGACTCGGCGACGCGGCCGGTGAGCGCCAGAAACACGTCGTCGAGCGTCGGCCGGCGCATGCCCAGGTCGTCGACGCCCACGCCGGCCTCGTCCAGGCGCCGCACGGCCTCGACCAGGGCGCCGCTGCGCCGGCGCACGCCGACCTTCACGACGCTGCCGTCGGCGACCGGCGGCTCGTCGCCCATCGGCGCGAGCGCGCGAACGGCGGCCGCGACATCCGCGTCGTCGGTCAGCCGCGCTTCGAGGCGCTCCCCGCCGACGCGATCCTTGAGCTCGTCCGGGGTGCCCTCGGCGATCACCTTGCCGTGATCGATGACCGCGATGCGGTCGGCCAGGCGGTCGGCCTCGTCGAGGTACTGCGTCGTCAGCAGCAGGGTCGTGCCCTCCGCGACGAGCGCCTCGATCGTCTCCCACAGCGCCAGCCGGCTGCGTGGATCGAGGCCCGACGTCGGCTCGTCGAGAAACAGCACCGGCGGCTTGGCGACCAGTGCGGCGGCGAGGTCCAGACGCCGGCGCATGCCGCCGGAGTACGTCTTCGCCGGGCGGTCCGCGGCGTCGAGCAGATCGAAGTCGCCGAGCAGCTCGCGACCGCGCGCCTTCGCCTGCGCCCGCGGCATGCCGTACAGGCGACCGACCATCACGAGGTTCTCGAGGCCGGTGAGGTTCTCGTCGATCGCGGCGTACTGCCCCGCCAGGCCGATCTGGTGGCGCAGCTTGGTCGCGTCCTCGACGACATCGAGGCCGGCGACGCAGACGCTGCCGGCGTCGGGCGCCAGGAGCGTCGCGAGCACCCGCACCGCGGTCGTCTTGCCGGCGCCGTTGGGGCCGAGCAGGCCGAGCACCGTCCCCGGTGCCGCTTCGAAGCTGACGCCGTCCAGAGCGCGCACGTCGCCGAAGGACTTGACGAGCCCGCGAACGGCGATCGCCGGCTCGCCGGGCGGGGCGCCGGTGCGGGCGCCGGCGGCTGCCGGCGGGACCTGCGTCGTTGGAGGCATGCGACCTCTCATGTGTCGGGGTGGGGTGGGGGTTGCAGCTCAGACCGGACGGCGGCGCGAAACTCATCGCCGCCGAGTCACGCGGGCAGCCTAGTGGCCCATCCTGCAAGTCCGCACCCGTTTGGATCGCCCGCCGATCACCGGCTGGCGGCGTCCTCGTTCAGTCATGGGCCTGAAGGCCCACTCCTTCCCTGCGTCCTTGCCAGCCGGCGCCGGCAAGCGCCCAAACGGGCACGGACTTACAGGACGGACCACCAGTCTGCAATTCGGCCGGTTTCTGCCATCACATTCACATGGGTCGCGCAGCGCGACATACTGACGCGATGTCACACGATTTCGCCGCCCGCGATGAGATCCTCGGCGCCCTCGAGCGCACGCTGCTGCGCGGCTCGGCCCGAACGTCGTTTCAGTTTGAGAGCGAACTTCCTGAGGACGATGCCTCCAGCCCTCGGCCCGCGCGGCCCGAGCGTGACGCACTCGGGCGCGCGAAGGCTGCGGCCGGGCATGCGGCGAGCCAAGCGATCGGCTGGGGCCTTCGGCGTGTGCACGAATGGGCGTCGAGCAAGATGGCCCAGCCCGTGGTCGGGGTCATCGACTTCGCGGAGCACCGCTGCGTGCAACTCGCCTCGGGCGAGTCCGGAGCCGAGCTGATCGTTGGAGACGAGCGCTGGCTCGGGGCACCCGGGACGGCCATCAACCGGCTGACTGCCAAACCCGCCACGGTGTGGCAGCCGCTGTGGCTGGTCGACCTCGTCCGCGGCGTCGTGGACGCCCGGGAGCATCCGGCACAGGACGCCGGTGGCGGCGGACCACGGCGCTACTCGGCCACGTCGGACCTCAATCGCGCGGCCGAAGCCGTTCCCTACGGGATGGCGATACCTCCGAGCATGGACCAGCTCGACGATCTCAGACGCATCCCGCTCGACGTCTGGATCGACGACGACGGCTACATCCGGCGCCTGCGCTACGACAACGCCCGGCCCACCACGGGTCGGATGACGAGCACGCTCGACCTGACCGAGCTCGGCATCGCAGTGCCCGAGGACTGGTCGCGGATCCCCGTCCTTCCGGGAACTGATTCCTAGCAGGCGGGCAGGCCGCCGGGCGAAGACCACATCCCGAGCCCGGCCTGCAAGGCGGCGACCAGGTCCGCGGCCCGCCGAGTTGGTGCTGCTACCGTCGAAGACAGGCCGGGCAGACGATCTTGCACCGGCGCAGCAGTGTCAGCGCTCGTCGGCTTTGCTCACGAGCAAATCTCCGCGTCGTGGCACATCACCCACAAGGAGGACACTCATGGCAACTGGAACCGTCAAGTGGTTCAGCGACAAGGGCTTTGGATTCATCGCCCCAGACAGCGCACAATCGCACGATCTCTACGTGCATCATTCCGGCGTGACCGGTGAGGGCAACGGCTCGCTCGTGGAGGGCGCCAAGGTCTCGTATGAAGACGGCGTCACCGGCACCGGACGCGCTGCGATCAACGTCGAGCTGATCTAATCTAGCTGCGGCGGGACCGAGCCGCCGGCTGATCAGCCGCCGGCGAGGCCCGCGATCGCCGCCAGGACCACGTCGTCGTGCGTCTTCGGCGAAGCCTTCGGGATGACGTGCGCGATCGTGCCGCCGGCGTCGACGAGGAACGTCGAGCGCTGCGCGCCCATGTAGGTCTTGCCGACCATCGACTTCTCCCCCCACACGCCGTAGCGCTCGCAGACGGCGTGGTCGGCATTGGCCAGCAGCGTGAAGTTCAGGTCGCGCTTGTCGTGGAACTTCTTGACCTTCGCGACGGAATCGGGCGAGATGCCCAGGACGGTGGCGCCGGCGGCGGCGTACTCGTCGCCGCGATCGCGGATCGAGCAGGCCTGCGTCGTGCAGCCCGGGGTGTCGGCCTTCGGATAGAAGTAGACGACGACGGTGCCCCCGCGCAGCGCCGATAGGCGCACGGGCGTGCCGTCCTGATCGGGCAGCTCGAAGTCCGGGGCGGGTTGGCCTACGTCGATCATCGCCCGCGGATGTTCGC
>Ga0136633_1003312_pt1 | contig 10657 bp, 10 predicted proteins | sample AntDrymeUQ832206_2_FD_105494 | JGI IMG/M metagenome (GOLD analysis project Ga0136633, IMG submission 105494) | Polar desert sand microbial communities from Dry Valleys, Antarctica - metaG UQ83 (22.06) | ecosystem: Environmental > Terrestrial > Soil > Desert | place: Antarctica: Dry Valley...
CCGCGTTCGTCCACGGCCACCATGCGATCCGCGTCCCCGTCGTAGGCGATGCCCACGTCATATGCACCCGCACGGACGGCCGTACCCAACAGACCGAGATCCGTGGAGCCACAGCCGCGGTTGATGTTGGTTCCGTCCGCTGCGGTGCCGATGTAGTCCGCCTGGATACCGGCTCGCGAGAACGCCACCCCGGCTGCGGGCCAAGCGGCTCCGTTGGCGCAGTCCACCATGATGCGCTTCTGCTTGATGCGGTCATCGAGCATGGGCCCGAGGCGGTGAATGATCTCCCCGGCGTAGACCACGCGCGCGTCATCGCGGCTGGAGAACCAGCCCACGTTGTCACCGTCGACAAGGGTCTGGACGTCAATCTTGAGGAGCCCCTCGATGGACTCCTCCTCCTCATCGGACAGCTTGCGTGAATCGGGGCCGAACAGCTTGATGCCGTTGTCATAGAACGGGTTGTGGGACGCGGAGATCACCACGCCGAGGTCTGCTCGTTCGAGCTCCACCATCAGCGCCACCGCCGGGGTGGGAATGATGCCGAGCGAGACCGGCTCGCCGACGACGCTGGAAACCCCGGCCGAGAACGCCGCCTCGAGCATGGCTCCCGAGCGGCGCGTATCGCGCCCGATCAGCACCCGGGGATGCTTCGGCGTACGGGCAATGGAGCTCACCCAGACCGTGGCTGCACGGCCCATCGCCAGCGCGAGCTCACAGGTGAGTTCGCGATTGGCAACGCCGCGGATGCCGTCCGTACCAAAGAGCTCTCGTGCCACAACGCCGCTTCCTGTATCGCATGCTGAAACCAAGGACATGCTACCGGCGCACGCGCGCGGGTGCGATGACGGAGCCGTGTGCATTAGTGCGTTTCGGGGAGACCTCGCGGCGGAGGCACGAGTTCGCCAACCGGAACGTATTGCGGCCGGTCCCGCCTCCTGCAGTGCCGCCGACCAACAACAACGGGTCCGGCTGGCATATGCCAACCGGACCCGTTCTGGGAAATGGAATGTGGAGCAGTGCTCAGCGCTTGGAGAACTGCGGCTTCTTGCGGGCCTTCTTCAGACCGGCCTTCTTGCGCTCCACCTGGCGCGCGTCAAGCTTGAGCAGTCCGCGGCTCTTGAGCTGGGTGCGAACGCCGGGATCGATCTCGGCCAGCGCACGGGCCAGCCCGTGACGCAGCGCGCCCGACTGGCTCGCCACGCCGCCACCGTGGATGCGGGCACGAACGTGGTACGCGTCAACGGCGCCGGCAACGATCAGCGGCTCCATGATCGCCACACGCAGGGAGTGGCGGGGAAAGTACTCCTCAATGGAGCGACCGTTGATCCAGAAGCCCTCACCGGGAGTCATGATCACGCGGGCCACGGAGGTCTTGCGCTTGCCAGTGGATTGGTAGCGCGCGTCCTTCGGCGGGCGGGCCACCTTGGCCTTCAGCGCCTCGAGGTCGACCTCGGCCTGGGCCGGGTCTACCGCCGCGGAGCTGGAACTGGAGCTGGAGCTTGAGCTCGAGGAGCTCGACTCTTCGCCATCAGCAGCAGCCGCAGCCTCGGGGGTTGCCTCCGCAGATGCAGCCTCGGGGGTTGCCTCGGCAGGTGCAGCCTCGGGGGCAGGCGCCTCGGGAGCGGCTGCTTCGGCAGCGGGAGCGGCAACCTCGGGGGCAGCGGTCTCCTCGGGAGCAGCTGCCTCCGGCGTGACGTCCGGGGTCTCGTTCTTCTCTTCAGCCATCGAGTCCAGGATCCTTCTGCTCAGTTCTCGTGCCCGGGGAGCGGGCGGGGGTTGTGGTTGCCGTGCGGGTGCTCGGCAGTGGTGAACAGCTTGAGCTTGGTGAGCTGCTTGCGCCCCATCTTGTTGCGGGGCAGCATGCCGCGCACGGCGTGCCGGAGCACGTCCTCGGGGTGGCGGGCGAGCTGCTCCTCGAGGGTGCGCTCGCGCAGGCCGCCGGGATACCCCGAATGGCGGTAATACTTCTTCTGCTGCAGCTTGTTGCCCGTGACGGCGATCTTGTCGCAGTTGAGCACTACGACGTAATCACCGGTGTCCACGTGCGGCGCCCATGTGGGCTTGTGCTTGCCGCGCAGGGTGTCCGCGATCTGGGTGGCGAGGCGGCCAAGGGTCTTGTTCGTGGCATCCACCACGAACCAATCCTGCTGGATCTCGCTGACTTTCGGGCTGTAAGTCTTCATTCCTCGAACCGGTCGTGATGGGGGCACTGGCGGGCACCAACAGGGCAGGCGCGCGCGCTCTAACGCCGCAGCGACGGCCCATGATACGGGACTGGGAGGGCTGATGTCGAGGAGGGGAGCTGCGGCTGCCCCGGGCCGGGACGGCAATGGGGCTTGAGATCCGGACCCAAGATGCCGATACAGACCCCAATGCACGCTGCCGCCACTCTGCACGCTCTCCCTCGCCGCCGCTCGCCTCGGCGTGACGCCGCGCGCCAGCTGGCGCTGCTAGCCCTCGCCCTGTTCGCACTCGCCGCCACGGCCGGCACGGGGATCGGGGCCACCTCGCTCTCCACCACCAAGACCGTCACGGCAACCGTCCTGGCCTCCATCGCGCTGGCTGATCCCACCGCCCTGGACACGTCTCCGGCGCCAACCGCGGGCACGGCCTGGACGGACGCGGCCACAAATCTGCTGGTCCTTGGCGAGCTCCAGCCCACGGACGTGGCCTCGGCATCCGCCACCTGGCGGGTCACAACGTCCAACCCCACGGGGTATCAGGTCACGCTGAGCAACACAGGTGCAGCCCCGCTGATGCGCTCCAGCGCTGGAACGATGGCCGACATGCCGGATTCGCCGGCAGCCCTCGACACCTCGAAATCTCATGTAGGGGTGGCAGCAGGCGATGCCGTGGGCCACGCCCAGGGCGCCGTGAGCTTTACCGGTACGCCGTGGGGATCCGCGGGAGCAGGCGGCACGCAGGGCACGCTGTATCGGGGTGTACCTGCCGCGGGCATGATCGTGGCGTCCCGCACGAGCGGTGAGCTGAACGACCCCGTCACCTTGAACTTCGCGGCCACCACCGCTGCTTCGCAGCCGGTGCCGCCCGGGGCCTACGCCGGCACGGTACGCGTGACCGCAGCCACGATCTGAGCAGAGCTGGCTGGGTTACAGGCGCGGCAGCATGCGCGCATGCCTGGCGATCTCGGACATCTGCATCATGCGCGGCTTGAGCCCGCGCATGGCGTCGTCGAAAGCCAGCACCGAGCGGGATGTGTGTCCGAGCGGCGCGTCCACCGCCGCGCCACGCGCGTCGTCGATCGCCGGAGCAAGCGTCTCAGCTGCCGCGCGAGTGCTGCGCGCGCCGGGCTCAGCCCCCTGGACCGTATGTACGAGATCCTCGGCGGCCAGCGCTCCGGGGCGGACCGCGCCTGCGGGCGGTGCGCCTGCGGCAGCCGCTGCCTCGCTCAGCGCCGGGGCCAGCTGTTCGGCAGGGGTCTCCACGAGCTTGCCAGCGAGGTCGAACGGCTCCAGCCCGACGAGGTCGTCACGGCCGAGTTTGCGTGCCGCTTCATTCAGGATCGAGGTCTGCTCTTCGTGCGTCATCGCGGCAAGGGTCTGGAGATGCTCTGCCACCACGCGCTCGTCGGGCCCGAACTGCGCCATGAGCTTGGCCACCGAATCGTCTCCGGCAGCGGCGTTGTCCACCGTGGCGGCCGCGCGCTCCGCGAAGTCCTCCGCAGTCCCCGTCGCCCCGGTTGGAGCGTCGACGGCCGCGCCTTCGATCGCGGCAAGCACTTTGAGCGGGTCGAGCCCGAGCTCCCGGGACTGCTTGATGACGACCTGCGAACCGAACGGTGTCAACGGCCCCGCAGGCAAGCCGAACATGCGTCGGAGCTGCTGGCCATCCAGCTGTGGCGCGTGTTCGTCCCCACTCAAGCCGAGTATTCGTGATCCCGTCTCGGCCTCCGCAGCGCGCTGCCCTCGCACATGCTGCTGCGCCGCCTGCCACCCGCCCTTGGCAGCGTCGGCGGTGCCGGCAGGGGTGGTGCCGCGCTTCTCGAGCCACGCGTGCCACCGCTCGCGCACAGGCTCCGGCACGTTACGGAGCGTCGATAACACCTCACCCTTCGCAAGGCGTTCCGGTACGAGCACCGACTCGCCGCCCGGGGATCGCTTCGGTCCGATTACGTCCATCCAGCCCATTGCTGCCGTCCCCTACTTCGCGGTCTTCAGGAGCTGGACGAAGGCGGCGAACCCGCCGGCGGCCTTCGCGGATTCGTCGACCGCCCGGCCGGCAGTTTCAGCTGAGGTTGTGAGCGTCTCGGCCGCGGCGGCAGTGGCGCGCTCTACGGGCGGACTGGACCAGCCCACCCGCTCGCCCCGGGTAGCACGCAGCAGCGCGCCGAGCCCGTCATCTGTGAGCGGAGCGGACCGGGTCTTGGGCGCAGAATCTGTCACGGGCGCTGCAGGATCTGCTCCTGCAGATGGCAGCTCATCGGCGGCCCGGGGAACGTCCGGGGGGGCCACAGCCGGTGAGTTCTCCGGAGTGGTGTTCCTAGCTCGCAGCCGTGCCAGCAAGTTGTCGCCGAAGCCCTTGATGGAGTCCACGTCCACTTGCGCGCGGGCGCGGGCTCCGGGGCCAGGCTCGCGGGACGCGTCGAACCCGGTAGCGTGCGGGCCAGGACCGGGGACGGTGGAGGTGGCATCCGAGGCAGGAGCGGTACCCCGTGGGCTGTCCGCCGCTGGTACAGGTGGGTGGGGGGTGGTCGCCGGCTGCTCCGGCTGCGGCCCGCTTGCTGAATCGGGGGCCTGGGGTGGGGATGCCTCCGGTACGGGCTGCTGCGCAGCCTCGGGCGCAGCGGCCTGCGGGGCACGCGCCTCACGGAACCCGTCCTTCATCTGCTGCAAGTTACTGCCCAGCGTGGCCCGGCTCAGCTTGATATCCATGGGATCCCCCCTCGGTCTACTCCCTGCCTGGTTGTCCGCACCTGGGAGCCTGGCGTTTCACGAGGCCAGCTTGGGATGCCCAGTGGCGGGGAACGATCCCTCCGGATGAGGTGGCTTTCACAACGTGGGCTTTGGGGAGCTGTGGCAGCCACGCTGGCGAGCTGCACGGTGGCCTGGGCTGCCGCGGGCACCGCACCCGCGGGCGAGAACGAGGACCCCACGGTGCCGGTCACGGAGTTGCGCGCCGGAGCCCAACCGGGCGCTCTGGTCACAGGGCGTGTGGCGGCAAACATCCCCATCGCCGACACGATGGTGGTGTCCCCAACGGTGATCCCGCTGCAGGAGGCGGTGCCGGGGCGACGGTACGCGGTGACGATCCGGGTGGAGAACCGGCGCCGCGCGCGCACGGACTTTGACCTCGTCCCCATCGGCGTTGCCGGGTCGCGCGAGCCCGGCCGGTCCGTGGAATACCTCGAGGATACGGATCCGGCCGCCGCAGCCACCGCTCGTTCCTGGCTGCGGCCCGTTGCCGCACGGGTGCGCCTCGAGCCCCGCGAGTACGCGGAGGTGCCCGTGGAGGTGGCCATCCCCGCGGACACCGGACCCGGCGGGCACTATGCGGCGATCGCAGTGCGGGCCCGCGCGACGGACTCAGGAGCGGACGATACGCAAGTGGGCGTGCAGAGCCAGATCGCGGTGACGCTGCTCGTGGAGATGGCGGGGGACCTCGAGCGACGGCTGCAGCTGCGACGGGTCTCCGCGCCCGGAGTGATCTGGAGCCGCGGCCCAGCGCGCGTGAGTGCGCGCGTGCGCAACACGGGCAATACCTTCGCCACGCCCAGCGGCACCGCGCAGGTGCGCAGCGTGTTCGGCTCGGTGGTGGCACGCTTCCCCGTTAATGCCGGGCGTGTGCTTCTCCCCGGCGGTGAGGGCGCCGCCGAGGCCACCTGGAAGCGGCCGCCCTGGTTCGGGCGGTACAGCATCCAGCTGCGCATGCAGGCGAGCGAGGGCGGTGCGCCCGTGCAGCGTCAGACCGTCACGTTCTGGGCGCTACCGCCCTGGTGGGTGTTTGCGCTTCTCGGGGGGCTGGTCGCCCTTGTGGTGTGGCGCATCCTGCGCAGCACCGGCGCCCATGAGGACGACCCAGACCAGTGGGAGGACCCGGAGGAGATTGCTTCCGGCGCTGGCGAGCCCGGTTCGCGGTGATGGGCCGACTCCCCGCGCACGGCCCGCGCGCCCATCCGTACTTCGCGTTGCCGGATCAGTGGCTCGATATCACCGAGCCGGAGTTGTACGTCGCGCCGCTACGGGTGCGCTACAAGCTGGCGGGCACGGGGCCCCCGCTCCTGCTCGTGCACGGCCTGCAGACCACCTCGTTCTCGTGGCGGTACGTGATCGACGCGTTGGCCCGCGACTTCACGGTGGTGGTGCCGGACGTGGTGGGCTGCGGTCTCACGTCCCACCCGGCCGACTTCGGGTATACGGCGGAGCACGTGGGGGACTTCCTGGCCGCGTTCATGCGTGGCGCCGCAGAGCAGCTCGATCTGCCGCCCCGCGCGGCCTGGAATGTGGCGGGCAACAGCCTGGGCGGTCTCTACGTAAGTGCGCTTGCTGCGCGGCATCCTGATCTCGTGCGGAGCCTGGTGGTCATACACGCACCGGGATTCGTGAGGCGGGCGAGTCGACTCGGCGTAGAGCTTCTGCGCCGTGGGCTCGCGCCACCGGCCGTGGCTCACCTGTTCGGTCCGTGGTTGGTGCGGCGGTACCTGGCGTACCACGACCCGTCGATCCGCAGTGAGGAGGAGATTGCCGAGTTCTCCCTGGCCTTTGCGGATCTGGAGGGGCGCCGGGCCTTCTTTCGCATCATCCGGGAGGGGCTCGGGCCCGCGCAGGCCGGGCAGCTTCCCGGCCTGCTGTCCCGCATCGCGGCGCCGACGCTGCTGATCTGGGCACGCAACGACACGCTCATCCCACCGGCCACCGGGGACCGGTGGCATCAGGCGTTGCCGGGGAGCAGGCTGGTTTGGTTGGACGAATCGTCGCATTTCACCCAGGTGGACCAGCCCGAGCGCACGGTGGAGCTGATCCGCTCCTTCGCGCAGGAGCCGTAGCTCAGGCGATTCAACCCAGGTTCAGAACATGGATTGCGGCGTGCCCTCCACAGGAGCTTCCTCGGCTCGCGCAGCACGAGCAGGTGCAGCAGCCGCCGGCACGGTGTCTCGCGCCTGAACCGCATCGGTGTCGTGCGCCGGCTGCTCTGCGTGGCCACCGCTCACGGCTCCCGTGAATGGATCGGGCTCGGCGGTTGCGGCGGCGGCCTCCTCGGCGGTGACGTTGAGCCGCTCGATGCGCGCAGCGGCGTAGTCCAGCTTGCGCTGGCAGTACGCATGCAGCGCCTCCCCACGCTCCCAGAGTGCGAGAGCCTGCTCAAGCCCGGTGTGCTGGTCCTCCAGCTGGGCCACGATGCGTTCGAGTTCGGCCTGGGCCTGCTCGAAGCTAAGCGTTTCCGGGTCCACGGTCTGCACTGCTGGGTTTTGCTGCTCGCTCACGCAGATTCCTCACCGTCCGTTGCGCCGTCCACCGCTGCCGTGAGGTGCCCGCGCGCAAGCGTCATCGTAACGCGCTCGCCCACCACGGCGTCCTGGCTGCTGCGCAGGATCGTGCCGTCTATGGCGCGCCGCACGATCGCGTACCCGCGCTCCAGGGTGGCCGAGGGCGAGAGTGCGCGCAGGCGGCCCACTACCTCCCGCTGCCGGGCTGCGCAGGCCGCCACCTGCACGCCGGCCGCCTGCCGCAGTGAGCGTCCGTCACGATCCAGCGCCGTGCGGGCCCGCTCCACGCGCACCGGCAGCACATCGAGCCGCTGGCTGACCACGGCGAGCCGGTGCCGCCGCTTGTGCACGGCGGCGTGCGTGGATGCAAGCGAGCGCGCCCGCAGCTGCGCGATGAAACCGCGCCGGTCCTCCACAATGCGCATGGGCGTGCGGTTCGTCAGGCGAGCCCGCAGGGCGTCCTGCCAGGCGCCGCGCTGGCGCACGCGGTCTGTGGTGCGCCCCCGCACCGCGCGCCGCTGACGCGCAAGCCGCTCCACGATCTGCGCGTGGTCCGGCACCACCGTGCGAGCGGCGGCGGTGGGCGTGCTCACACGCAGGTCGGCCACGTAGTCACTCAGTGGACTGTCCTTCTCGTGGCCAATGGCGGATACCACCGGCTTGGGGCACGCCGCGATGGCCCGGCACAAGCGCTCGTCACTGAACGGCAGGAAATGCTCGAAGGCGCCGCCACCACGCGTAATCACGATCACGTCCACATCCTCGATCCGCTCGAGCTTGCGCAGTGCAGCGAGCAGCAGCGGCGCCGCGCGCTCGCCTTGCACCAGGGTCTCCACCATCACCAGCTTCACGGGTGGGAAGCGCTCGGCCACGTTGCGCAGGAAATCGCCCTGTGCTGCCGCGTCCGCCCCGGTGATCACGCCCACACGGCGCGGCAGGAACGGCAGCGAACGCTTTCGCGACTCGTCGAACAGGCCCTCATCAGCCAGACGCGCCTTCAGCGCCTCGAGCTGCTGCATCAGCATGCCGCGGCCCACATGCTCGATCGCCTGGACGCGCAGCTGGAAGACCCCGTGGGGGGCGTAGATATCCGGCCGGCCGAACACCTGCACGCGCTCGCCGTCCGCCAGCTGGATGCGCAGCTGCTCGAAGCGCGTGCGGCCGATCGTGCAGTTGAGACGGTAGCCGTTCTCCGGGTCCTTGAGCGTGAAGTACACCATTGAGAGGTGCTTCAGGTGCTTGAAGTCCGAGAGCTCGCCCTGGACCCACATCGAGGGCAGCTCACTCACCCGCCGGCGCACGCCGAGCGCAAAGCCCGTTACGGACCACACCTTGCGGTCACCGAACCAGATGGGGTCGGTGGCGCCGTCGTATAGATCGTTTGCCACGGACGGGAGCGTTACATATCGGGACGAGCCGCATGCTGTCCAACCGGCCGGAACCCGCATGAGTTCGGGTGAAGCATCCCCTGATCCGGCCTCAGCCATCTTCGCGACAATCTGGGTGGAGGCGCGCAGCGGGAGCGCGCCGGCGGGAACGGGAGACAGATGACCCACGTTGCAAGCAATCCTTCGTCGCCCTACGCATACGCCCACACGCGTCCGACGGACCAGTGGCCTGCCACCTTCTACCGGCATGCGAGCGATCGTGGCTTCGCCCGCTACGCGTCTACGCGACAGGACTACCTGCCGAGAGGCTCTGATCGGCTGCCCGATGGTGTGCCGATCGTACCGTCCGGTGTCGTGTTGCGTCAGGCGCGCGACGGCAGCGCGATCCTCCGCTTCGATATGACCACCGTGAACCTCGGGCGAGGACCGCTTGAGATCGCGCTGGGCGACCTGCCGCCAGGCGCGAACCCGCGCACGGCGCGGCTGCAGGGACTGCAGCTCGTCTACAACAAGGACGCTGAGCGCGGCAAGCGGCGCGAAGTGGAGATCGATGGCAAGTTCCAGTTCCACCGTGCGCACGACCACATTCACTTCGAGGACTTCGCGCGTTACGAGTTGCTGCGCACGAACGGCAGCCGTGTCGGAGACGGCAAGAAGGTGTCGTTCCAAATCACGAACACAGACAACGTGAACGGCACGGTGGTCGGGCCGGACGGCCGCGCGCCGCTCGACCCCCAGGGCAGGCTCCTGGCGCGCCCCACGTGGGGGGGCGCCGAGGTGCAGGGCATGAACGTCGGCTTCGGGGACACGTACACCGCGGATCTGCCGGGGCAGGGGTTGCGGATCCCGGCGGGCGACATCGCGACGATCGCCCCGGGCGGGCACCGTGACTATGTGCTTCGCCAGAGCTTCGATCCCAGTAACCGCATCGTCGAGAGCAACGACGGCAACAATGTGATCGACGCCGTACTGCGCGTCCACAAGGACGCTGCCGGCACGCTCCGTTTGGAGCGACTGCAGACCCATCGCGCGCCAGTGCGGGAGACCGTGCGCGAGCGCGAACGGGGCTGATCCGCCGCCCTGCGCCACCGTGAGGCTCGAGCGGGGGACCACCGCATCGTGCAGACTCCCCTGCGTGCGCCAGAGGGGGCGCCCCTTATGTGGGATCGTAAGAGGTGGATGCAATGGGCATCGTGGACGGCGCGGTGGATTGGGTGATCAAGACCGGCGTCAAACATTTCGCGCGGCTGTGGCACAACGACGGCTATCTCGCCGAGCCGATGCAACCACCGCCCGGGACGAAGCTCGACCCGATCATCCTGGTCAACGGGTTCAGTGTGTACAACGAGGTTCTCTCGCCGGCGGCGCGCTCCATCCAGCGCGACGGAGGCCGGGTGTACGTGCCGGAACTTCCGAACAACGCGATGGACAGCATCGACGCCACGGCCAAGTTCCTCGCCGACTACGTTCAGAAGGTGTTGAAGGAGACTGGCGCCAAGAAGGTGGATATCGTCGGGTTCAGCGAGGGAGGGCTGATCCTGCGCTCATACATCAAGCACCACGGCGGCGGGCGTTACGTGGACGCTGCGGTGTCGCTCGCCACGCCGCAGCACGCCGTGCTGTTCGGGGGCCTGGGCAGGGCTCTGGAGGGCGTCGGCCTACTGAGGAAGGCAGTGCCTGAGGCCGCACGCGACATGATCGCCGGCAGCGACTATCTGCAGCGCCTCAACGCCGGCGATCCCACGCCCGGCAACGTGAGGTGGTACTCCATCTACGCGAGACACTTCGACGGCATCGTCTGGCCAGCGGACTCACCCGTGCTCCA
>Ga0136633_1003313_pt1 | contig 10656 bp, 9 predicted proteins | sample AntDrymeUQ832206_2_FD_105494 | JGI IMG/M metagenome (GOLD analysis project Ga0136633, IMG submission 105494) | Polar desert sand microbial communities from Dry Valleys, Antarctica - metaG UQ83 (22.06) | ecosystem: Environmental > Terrestrial > Soil > Desert | place: Antarctica: Dry Valley...
AACATCCAGAACGAGCGTGGCGCCGCTCTCGTCGAATACGCCCTCCTCCTGGCCCTCATCGCCGTGGTGTGCATCGTCGCCCTGACCACTCTGGGCGGCAAGGCCAACTCCAAGTTCGAGAGCATCGGCTCCAAGCTCTAGCTCAGACTTCCCCCCTGGCCCAGGACAAGGAGCGGACCTTCGGTCCGCTCCTTGTTCGCGTCAGGGCCGGCGTCAGCGCTGCAGCACGACGAAGTCATCCTCGCTGAAGGTCTCCCGCCATCCCGTCGCCAGCAGGATCTGGACGAGCGGCAGGTCCTTCTCCCACAACACAACGTCGATCCTTCGACGCTCGAGAACCTCCGAGACTCCCGGCCTGCCCTCCAGAAGAGTCCGGTAGTCCCTCGCCACCGACACGGGGTACATGTCATAGCGGTCGTCGATGAAGACTCTGGCCTCCTCGCCGTAGCGGAGCGTCAGGTAGTTGCCGACGTAGTCCTCATGGGCAAGACGGTGCGGCTCGGCCAGCAGGTCCTGTTCCTCCAGCCACGACACCGATCTCGCGGGATACGCGCGTATGTCGATCGGGTCGTTCGTGTAAATCGAGATGGCGAAGAATGCAAAGGCCGCGGTGATGAGCGCCAACATCGCCCGGTTGGTCCGGACGCTGCCCAGGGCACGGCCGGGCCCATCGGGCGCCGAGCTCGTCGGCCGCAGGGCGCGTCCCAGCACCGGCGCCAGCACCACGGCCAGCGGGCCGACGTTTCGGGACGCAAGCATGCTCGCGGCGGTGAACACGACGACAGGAACCGCATCACGCCAATTGAGGCGGGCGCGGAAGAGCAGCAGGAGGGCGATGGCCAGGAAGGCCAGAGCGAAGTATCCACCCTCCTTGGAGAAATCGGGTGACCGCCACTCGATGATGTTGCGGAATGACTCGCTCTTCTCGCCGAGGGTCAGGGGGAAGGCCAGCAGTCTGAGCCCGAGTGGGTTCAGGACCGAGGCCGCCAAGCCGGCCGCGAACCCGCCGACGTAGAGCCAGGTGACGCGGGGCCACACCCGCCAGTCGAGCCCTTCACCCACCGCTCTTGCCCCGAGCCAGACCAGCCCGAGGGGGAACGACCCGTGGCTGTTCACCCAGATCCACACGAGGGGGACGAGCAACCACGGCGATTTGCGGCGTTCCAGGATGGTGATGGTCAACGCCATGCAGATCAGTCCGAACAGGAGCGGCCGGGTGGACCATGGGGACGCTCCGACCCCCACCGCGGCGATACCGGCCAGGGCGGTACGCAGCGGTGACCCCGTCCGGGCCAGGCGGATGACCAGCCACGCCAGCAACGCCAGCAGGAGGGCCTGTTCGAGAACGACGAGCTTAAACCCGCCGATGCGGTACGCCCACCCGTAGGTCCATTCCGGCAACCAGCTCTGCACGACCCAGCGCTCGTCGGCCGCCGTGTAGGAGTATGGATCCGAGCGGGGGATGGCCCCGGTCCGGGCCATGTCGATCCCCGTCCGGAGATGGGTGAGCATCGAGTTGTCGCTGATCGGGCGGGCGCCGAGGCGGAACCCGAACAGCACGAACGCGGCCATGAAGAGCGACTCCATGCTCGGAGCCCTGATGAACTGCCTCAGTCGGGACACGCCACCGCCCCGCTAGGAGGCGGCGGCAGGATCGTCGACCGACCGGGCTCAGCCGGCAGCCGGCACCTCGCCACCCTCACCGACGTCGGCCTGGTCCTGGGCCTGGGCCGGCGCAGCGTCGGCGGCAGGGGCGGCAGCGTCGGCGCCGGCCGCCGGAGCGGCAGCCCCGCCGATCTCGGCTGCGTACTCGGCCCACGCGGCCTGCGCCTCGGTCTCGGGCGTGAAGTCGACGTTGGCGAACTCGCCGATGTAGTTGCCCTGCTCGTCGTACGCGTGCTCGCCGAACGCCTCCTGGTACTCGGCGGCCACGACACCGCCCTCGGCGGCCTGCTTGATGGAGAGGCTGATGCGCCGGCGCTGGAGGTCGAGGTCGATGATCTTGACCCACAGCTCCTCGCCGGGGGTGACGACCTGCTCGGGAAGGTCGACGTGGTGGGCGGCCATCTCCGAGATGTGGACCAGGCCCTCGATGCCCTCGCCCACCTGGACGAACGCCCCGAACGGCACCAGCTTGGTGACCCGGCCGTACACCAGCTCGCCCACCCGGTGGTTGTTGGCGAACTCCTGCCACGGGTCCTGCTGGGTGGCCTTGAGCGACAGGCTGATCCGCTCGCGATCGAGGTCGACCTCGAGCACCTGCACCTCGATCTCGTCGCCCACCTGGACGACGGACGCCGGGTGGTCGACGTGCTTCCAGGACAGCTCGGACACGTGCACGAGGCCGTCCATGCCGCCCAGGTCCACGAAGGCGCCGAAGTTGACCACCGAGGACACCGTTCCCTTGCGGATCTCGCCCGGCTTGAGGTTCTCGAGGAAGTCCTCGCGCTGCTCCTTCTGGGTCTCCTCCAGCCACGCCCGGCGGGACAGCACCACGTTGTTCCGGTGCTTGTCGAGCTCGATGATCTTGGCCTCGAGGGTGCGGCCGACGTAGGGCTGCAGGTCGCGCACCCGGCGCAGCTCCACGAGGGAGGCAGGGAGGAAGCCGCGCAGGCCGATGTCGAGGATCAGGCCGCCCTTGACCACCTCGATGACCGGACCGGAGACGACGCCGTTGGCCTCTTTGACCCGTTCAATCGTGCCCCAGGCCCGCTCGTACTGGGCCCGCTTCTTGGACAGGATCAGCCGACCCTCCTTGTCCTCCTTCTGGAGGACCAGGGCCTCGATCTCCTCGCCCATGGAGACGATCTCGTGGGGGTCGACGTCGTGGCGGATCGACAGCTCCCGGGCCGGGATCACGCCCTCGGACTTGAACCCGATGTCGAGCAGGACCTCGTCCTTGTCGACCTTGACCACGGTGCCCGTGACGATGTCGCCGTCGTCGAAATTGACGATGGTGCCATCGATGGCCTCCTCGAACGACATGCCGCCCAGGTCGTCGTCGACCACGCTCCGGAAGGTGTACTCACCCGCCTCGTTGAAGGTGCCCGGCTCGCCTGCGGCGACGGGCACCTCGGCGGCTGCGGTGGCTTCGGGGTTCGCTTCGATTTCGGGAGCGATCTGGTCGGACATGAGTAGGTCGGCCTTCTTTCCGGACGGGGAGGTCGGAGGGCGCGACGGTCGCAGCTCTCCGCGAGCCGATGCTATCAGCGGAGCCCTCAAATCCGAACTGGTGACGATCCGACACGCCCCGGCGTGTCGAAGTGTCACCAGCTCATGATTTGGCGTCCGCCCAGCTTGCGCCCCAGCTCAGGTTCACCTCGAGTGGGACGGACAGATCGGCGGCGCCGCGCATGGCTTCGAGGGTGAGGGCGGCGACCGCCTGCTCCTCGGACGGCTGCACCTCCACGATGACCTCGTCGTGGACCTGCAGCACGAGCCGGCTGGCCCGGCCCTGGTCCTCGAGGCCCCGGTCGAGGCGGACGAGGGCGACCTTGAAGATGTCGGCGGCCAGGCCCTGGATGCCGGCGTTCATGGCCTGGCGCTCCCCCGCCTGCCGCAACCGGTAGTTCGAGGAGGACAGCTCGGGGATCTGGCGCCGGCGGCCGAAGAGCGTCTCGGTGTAGCCCCGATCGCGAGCCTCGGCCACCGTCTGATCCATGTAGGCGCGGACGCTGGGGAAGGCCACGAAGTAGGCGTTAAGGATCTCCGCCGCCTCCTCGGTGGGGATGCCCAGCCGCTGGCCCAGGCCGAAGGACTCCATGCCGTAGGCCAGCCCGTAGGAGACCATCTTGGCCTTCGACCGCTGGCCCAGGGTCACCGCGGAGGGGTCCACGCCAAACAGCCGGGAGGCGGTGGCCATGTGGATGTCCTCGCCACTGGCGAACGCGTGTATGAGTCCCGGATCCTGCGCAAGGTGGGCGATCACCCGCAGCTCGATCTGGTTGTAGTCGGCCACCAGGAACCGGCAGCCGTCGGCGGGGATGAACGCCCGCCTGATGCGCCGGCCCTCCTCCGTGCGGATCGGGATGTTGTGGAGGTTGGGGCGGTCCGAGCTCAGCCGGCCGGTGCGGGCCACCGTCTGGTTGAAGCTGGCGTGGATCCGGCCGTCGGGCGCCACCTCGCCGAGCAGGCTCTCGCCGTAGGTCGACCGGAGCTTCTCCACCTCCCGGTACCGGAGCAGGGGATCGATCACGGGGTGCAGGCCTCTGAGTTTCTCGAGCGACGCCGCGTCGGTGGAGAAGCCCGTCTTGGTCTTTTTCTGGGGCTGCAGCCCGAGCTGGTCGAACAGCACCTTGCGGAGCTGCTGCGTGGAGTTCACCAGGAACCGGGTGCCGCACAGGTCCTGGATCTCCTCCTCCAGGCGCCGGCCCTCGGCCACCAGCCCGTCGTAGATGCGGCGCAGGAGGTCGCCGTCGACCCGGACGCCGACCTTCTCCATCCGGGCCAGCACCCTCACGAGCGGGCGCTCGACGTCGTCGTAGAGGCGCTGCAGGCCGCGGCTGTCCATCGCCTTCGAGAGGGCCGGCGCCAGCCGGGCGACGGCGACGGCCCGCCGGGCGGCATCTTCGGCTGGGTCGGGGGCGGTGCCCGAGAGATCGAGCTGGCCGGGTGGTGGCGCCTCGGGCGAGCGGATGTCGAGCCCCAGGAACCGCACGGCCAGGTCCTCGAGGAGGTATTGCGACTCGGCCGGGTCGAGCAGGTAGGCGGCGATGGCGGTGTCGACGTCGAGCCCCCGCACGTCGATGGCCCGCAGGTCCAGGGCCCGCATCAGCTCCTTGGACTTGTGGGTGGAGTACGTGCCGAAGTCGGCCGGAAGCAGGTCGGAGGGGACCCACGTGGCCTCCTCCTTGCCCTCCTCTGTCACTGCGATCCCGAGCAGCGGGCTGCGCCCCTCCTCGCCCTCCCAGACGGCCGCGATGCTGACGTCGCCCTCGAACGCCGCTGCCGCCTCCTCCGGGGTGGTCGCCCGGTGCACCGTCACGTCGAGCGTGTCGGTGGCCACCGGCGCCGGCGCCGCCGCGCCCGTCGCCTCCACGAACCGGGGATAGAGCGTGTTGAACTCGAGGAAGCGGAACAGCTCACGGACCGCGTCGGGATCCCACTGGCCCATGCGCAAGCTGTCGAGGTCGACGTCGAGGGGAACGTCGCGCACGAGGGGCGTGGCCGTGGCGTTCCGCCGGACCTGCTCCTCGTGGTTGACGAGGCTCTCGCGGAGCTTCGGTGTGTTCTTGTCGACGTTGGCGAAGACGCCGTCGAGGTCGCGGTAGGTGTTGATGAGCTTGGCGGCCGTCTTCGGGCCCACGCCCGGTACGCCCGGCAGGTTGTCGGACGGGTCGCCGCGGAGGGCGGCGTACTGCGGGTAGTCCGCCGGCGTCACGCCGGTGCGCTCCTTGATGCCCGCCTCGTCGTAGATCTTGTAATCGGTGACGCCCCGCATGTTGTAAAGCACCTTCACCAGCGGGTCCTCGACCAGCTGGTAGGCGTCGCGGTCACCGGTGACCACGAGGACCTCGTCGCCGCGGTCGCGGGCCTCGGTGGCGAGAGTGGCGATGACGTCATCGGCCTCGAACCCGGCCTTCTCCACGATCGGGATCTTGAGGGTCTCAACGACTTGCCGGACGAGCCCGAGCTGCTGGCGGAGGATGTCGGGCGCCTCGGCGCGGCCCGCCTTGTAGTCGCTGACCAGGGCGTGGCGGAAGGTCGGCTCCGGCAGATCGAGGGCCACCGCGATCTGGTCGGGCGTGTGGTCCTTGAGGAGGTTGATCAGCATCGACGTGAAGCCGAAGACTGCGTTGGTCACCTGCCCAGAGGCCAGCGCCAGGCTCGTGGGGAGGGCGAAGAAGGCGCGATAGGCCAGCGAGTTGCCGTCGATGAGCATGAGCTTGGCCACCGCCCGATGGTAGGGCTACGCAGCCGCTCAGATGTCGGCGGTGCCGCCGTCCCAGGTGAGGCGCAGGATGCCGTCGACCGTCTCGGCCCGGATGCCCAGGCACTCGATCACGACCGGCTCGACCGGCTCCGTCCGTCCGTTCCGATTCGCGAACAGTTCGACAGCCTTGGTCCTTGGATGGATCACCAGCGCCTCGCTGACGCCGACCGAGGCGTACCACTCGAGCTTCCGATACGTCTCGTCGTGAGGCGACAGGATCTCGACAACCACGGCGGCGGCACCTTCGATGCCGCGAGCGGAGGCAACCTCGGGGCGGGTGTACTGCTGATCCGGGATACGCCAGTCGTTGTCGACGCCTGGCCTGAAGAGTCCGGTGGGGTCATACCAGGGCTGGAAACCCAGCGCCTTCGCAATGGGCGCCAGGACGAGGAATGGCGATCGTCCAGGAGCGCCTGGGGCGCATCGAGCATCACAACTCTCACGGAACCGATCGTAGTGCCGGGGGGTACCATGCCGGCGTGGCTGACGGCTTCCACCCGCCCCTCGAGGAGTACCTGGAGACCGTCTGGGAGCTGGAGGAAGAGGGCATCCCGGTCATCCAGGCCCGCCTCGCCGAGCACCTCAACGTGTCGGCGCCGTCGGTGTCGGAGATGATCCGCCGGCTGAAGGGCGAGGGCTGGATCGACGCCGAGGGCCGGTTCATCACCCTCACCGACAAGGGCCGGGCCCGGGCCATCAGCGTGGTACGCAAGCACCGGCTGGCCGAGCGCCTGCTCACCGACGTGATCGGCCTTCCGTGGCACAAGACCCACGTCGAGGCCTGTCGCTGGGAGCACGTGATCTCCGACGAGGTCGAGGAGCGGATCGTCGTCCTGCTCGGCAACCCCGCCACCTGCCCCCACGGCAACCCCATCCCAGGCGCGGGCGGTCCCGAGCGCAACCTCACCGCGCTGGCCGGCTCCGAGCCGGGCGACAGGGTCCGCCTCGAACGGGTCACCGAGCAGGTCGAGGTGGACATGGAGGCCCTCATCTACCTCGACAGCCACGGTTTCGTGCCGGGCGCCGACGCCCAGGTGCGCTCCAAGGCGCCCGATGGCACGCTCACCTTGGAGCTCCAGGAGGGCACCATCGCCCTTGGGCCGGCGCTCGCCAGCCAGCTCTTCGTCGCCCGGGTCTAACCCTCGGTCGGCAGGGTGCCGTCGATGATCTGCTGGGCCACGTTGCGCATCTTGGCCCGGTGCTGCATGGCCGTCTTCTGGATGAACGAGAAGGCGTCGGCTTCGGACATCTTGTCGCGGTCCATGAGGAGACCCTTGGCCCGGCCCACGACGCGCTGGGTCTCCAGCCGCTCCTTCGTGCCCTCGACCTCGGCCTCCATGGCCCGCATGTCGGCGAACCGACCGAGCGCCACCTCGATGGCGGGCACCAGGTCGCTGGTCTGGAACGGCTTGACCAGGTAGTAGAAGGCGCCGGCGTCGCGCGCCTGCTCGACAAGATCCCGCTGGCTGAAGGCGGTGAGGATGAGCACCGCGGCGCGGCGGGAGCCGGTGATCTCCCGGGCTGCGGCGATGCCGTCCATGCCAGGCATCTTGATGTCGAGGATGGCCAGGTCGGGGTGCAGCTCCTTGACCAGCTCGACGGCCTCGTCGCCCCGCCCGACGGCGCCGACGACCTCATAGCCCTCCGCTTCGAGGGTTTCCTTCAGGTCGAGCCGGATCAGGGCCTCGTCCTCTGCGATCACGATACGGACGGCCACGTCGCTACGCCTGCTCCGCGAACAGGCGCTCGAGCAGCTCGTCCTGGGACTTCTGGAGCTCGGCGATCTGGGTCACCAGTTGCGCCCGGTGCCGGGACATGGCGTCGGCGTGCTTCTGGGCTTCCCGGTGCTCGCGGTCGGCCATGGGCGTCTCGGAAACCATGGCCCGCAGGCGGGCGTCGTCGGCGGCATCGGCGAGAAACGCCAGCTGCTCGTCGACCACGCCCAGCTCGGCCCGCAGTTGACGAAGCCGCTCGGCGGCCTCGGACAGCTTTCGTTCGACCAACCACTTCGACATAGGCGTCGCAGTCTACCGCCCACCTCCTCGGCCGCCCCGGTTTCGGCGACCGTAGACTCCGCCCGCATGGGCGCCGCCGACTGGGGAGTGCAGGAGCGCTGGCAGGACGCCCAGGGGAAGTGGCACGAGGTCTCCGCCGGGACGGTCGCCCGGGTTCTCGCCGCCATGGGCGCCGACGGCGATGCCTCGCCCCCGCCCGGGCCGACCGTGTTCGTGAGCCCCGGGCGCCCGGCCCCAGTGCACGGCCCGGCCGACCTCCACCTCGAGAACGGGGAGGTCGTCCGTATCGAGGGGCCGTTGCCGGCGGAGCTCCCCTACGGCTACCACGCCCTCGTGGACCTCGACGACGGGCGCCGGACCGACGTGGTGGTGTCACCCGGGAAGTGCCCGCTTCCCCCGAACGCGCCGGCGTGGGGATGGGCCGTCCAGCTCTACGCCGTCCGCTCGGCCGAGAGCTGGGGCATGGGCGACCTGGGCGACCTGCGCCGCCTCGGCCGCTGGGCGGCCCGGGACCTCGGGGCAGGGCTCGTCCTCGTCAACCCCCTACACGCCGCCCACCCCACGCTGCCCCAGTCGACGAGTCCCTACTTCCCGAGCAGCCGGAGGTTCCGCAACCCGTTGTACCTGCGGATCGAGGACGTCGACGGGGCCGGGGCGCTGGCGAACCTGTCCGAGCTGGCCGCCGCCGGCCAGGCGCTCAACCGCGAACGACACATCGACCGCGATGCGGTGTTCGTCCTCAAGATGAACGCGCTCGAGCAGCTCTGGGAGGGATTCCGGGGCGACCCGGCCTTCGATGCGTGGCGGGAGACCCAGGGACAGGCCCTCGCCGACTACGCGGCCTTCTGCGTGCTGGCCGAGGAGCACGGCGCCGACTGGCGGCGGTGGCCCGCCGGCGCGCAGCATCCCGGCGGTTCCGAGGTGGCTGCCGTGCGCGACGTCCGGTACGGGAGGTGGCGGTTCCACCAGTGGCTGCAGTGGCTGGTCGACCTTCAGCTGCAGGACGCCTCCGCCGAGATCAGCGTGATGCACGACCTTGCTGTGGGCGTGGATCCCGGCGGGGCCGACGGCTGGCTGTGGCAGGACCAGCTCGCCCTGGACATGGCCGTCGGCGCCCCGCCCGACGAGTTCAGCACCCAGGGCCAGACCTGGGGGCTGCCGCCCTTCGACCCGTGGCGGCTGCGCACCGCCGGCTACCAGCCGTTCATCCAGACGATCCGGGCCACCCTCGGTCACGCCGGGGGCCTCCGCCTCGACCACGTCATGGGCCTGTTCCGGCTGTGGTGGGTTCCCCGCGACGCATCGCCAGTGGAGGGGGCCTACGTCCGCTACGGCTCCGGTGACCTGCTCGACATCGTGGCCCTCGAATGCCACCGGGCGGGCGCCTATGCGGTGGGCGAGGACCTGGGAACGGTGGAGGACCACGTCCGCACCGAGCTGGCCGGCCGGGGCGTGCTTTCGTACCGCCTGGTGTGGTTCGAGCACACGCCACCGTCGCAGTACCCCCATCAGGCCCTGGCTGCGGTGACCACTCACGACCTGCCCACGATCGGCGGCCTCTGGACCGGTACCGACCTCGCCGACCAGAAGCGCATCGGCCTCGAGCCGAACGAGGTGTCGACCCGGGCCCTGCGGAGCCGCCTGCAGGAGGTCGCCGGCGTGGCCGACGACGCCCCCGTCGACGAGGTGGTGAGGGCCACCTACGAGGCGCTGTCCGATGCGCCGTGCATGCTGTTGACCGCCGGCCTCGACGACGCCCTCGGCGTCCGCGAGCGTCCGAACATGCCCGGCACCCTCGACGAGTGGCCCAACTGGCGCATCGCCCTTCCCCTCCCCCTGGAGGAGATCGAGGCCGACCCCCGACCCCGGGCTGTGGCCGCCGCCATCGACCGCCGATCATGATCATCGCCGGGCTGCGGCTCTGGATCGCCGGCACCAACGCCTGGGTCGTGTCCGCCGACGACGGCGGTGAGTGCGTCCTCGTCGACGCCCCGCCCGACCCGGGCGCCATCCTGAGCCACCTCGAGGAGCACGGGCTGCGCCTGGTCGCCCTGCTCGCCACCCACGGGCACGTGGACCACGTCGGCGGCGTGGGCGAGCTGTGCCGGGCCCAGGGCCAGGACGTGCCGGTCCACATCCACGACCACGACCGGCACATGCTCCTCGACCCGATCGGCACCAGCGGCACCCTTGGGCAGATCCTCGACTACGAGGATCTCGACCTCCGCCCGCCCGAGCTGCTTTCCGGGCTCGACGACGGTCAGCGGGTTTCTGGTGCCGGCATGACGTTCACCGCCATCCATACGCCCGGCCACACCCAGGGCTCGACGTGCTTCTTGCTGGAAGTGGAGGGTGAAGCGCCCGTGCTCTTCAGCGGCGACCACCTCTTCGCCGGTTCCATCGGCCGCACCGATCTCCCGGGCGGGAGCCACGAGCAGCTCATGGCGTCGATGGCCGCAAAGATCCTCCCTCTGGACGACGGCGTCCAGGTGCTACCCGGCCACGGCGACACCACGACCATCGGGAAGGAACGGGCTACGAACCCGTTCGTGCTGGAGCTGCTGCGCTCGGAGCGGTGATGCCCAGACGCGTAAAAGGCCGGTGCGACGGAGGGGAAGACCCGTCGCACCGGCCAGTACAGCTATCCAGGGGTTAGGCCTTGGGGGCGTCAGCCTGGCTTGCGGTCAGGGTGACGACACCCAGCGGGAT
>Ga0136633_1003314_pt1 | contig 10654 bp, 11 predicted proteins | sample AntDrymeUQ832206_2_FD_105494 | JGI IMG/M metagenome (GOLD analysis project Ga0136633, IMG submission 105494) | Polar desert sand microbial communities from Dry Valleys, Antarctica - metaG UQ83 (22.06) | ecosystem: Environmental > Terrestrial > Soil > Desert | place: Antarctica: Dry Valley...
GCGGTCGCCTTGGCCGTCGCGTCCGCCGCCGAGGCTGCTGCCGCGGCTGCGAGCAGCTCGCTGGCGCTCTGGCCGTCGACCTCGTCGGCGTTCAGGCCGGTCGCGACACCGGTCGCGTTCGTGATGAACGGCTTCTTCGTGTCGCCGCCGTTGCCGACGGTGATGGCGCCGGCGATGTCGCCGAGCGTCGCGTTGAACTCGAAGCCATAGCCGCGCGAGAGGTTGTTCACGCGGATGCAGGGGTTCTGCGGCGTCGGCGTGGCGCGCGAGCCGCCGGCCTGTGAGCGACAGCCGTAGACGGCGCCGCCGCCGCTGGAGGAGAGGTTGGACTGGCGCGTGACGTAGCCGCCCTTCATGCCCTGCGAAGACTTCAGGTTGCCGACGATCTCCGTCTCGCGCGTGGTCGTGCCGTTGCGCTTGCCCTCGCGCAGTGAGTCACCGGTCGCGGCGATGCCGAACGGCGCGATGCCGACGACGAGCAGGCCGGTCGCCAGCAGCACCGAGCGGGTGCGCGGCGACTTGTTGCCGAGGCCAAGGCTGCGCTTGCGCGGCAGACGATCGTGTGAAGAAGCGCCGGGCTCGGCGCCGTCGTTGCGTGCGTGCATGTTCAGTTCTCCCGATTCGTGGACGTACACGTCCTACGGAGCGACGCCCGGGGAGGTGCTTCGGGGGCGGGTTCTGGCGCGTCGGCGGGGTCGGCAGGAGGGCCGGAACGACAAGGGGGCGCCCGTGGGCGCCCCCTCGCGTCCATGGTCCTGGCTTTCGCCTAGCAGTTGAGCGAGACGTCGAACTCGCGGTCCGCCAGCACGCCGGCAGAGCTCCCGGTCCGTACCGTCACAGCGGTGTTGCCGGCGACCAGCGCCGGCGCCGCGACGATCTCGCCGAGGTTCACGCCGCTCAGGGTGCCGGTGACGGCGCACTTCGTAAGGTCGCCGGTGAACGTCACGACGTAGATGCCGCTGCCGTTGACGTGTGCCACCGTGCCGGTGACGCCGCGCGAGTTCGTGACCGCGGCGTCCGACTCGACCTGTGCGAACTTCGTATCGGCCTGCAGGCCGACACGCGCCGCCGCGATGAGCGCCGCCGCGTCGAGGTTGTCGAGGCGATCGGCGTTCAGGCCGGTCGCCACACCCGTCGCGTTCGTCACGAACGGCTTCTTCGTGTCGCCGCCGGCGCCGGCGGTGATCGCGCCGGCGACGTCGCCGATCGACGTGTTGAACTCGAACGCGAGGCCGCGCGACAGGTTGTTCGCGCGAACGCAGGGGTTCTGCGGGGTCGGGGTCGCGCGCGAGCCGCCGGCCTGTGAGCGACAGCCGTAGACCGCGCCGCCGCCGCTGGAGGAGAGGTTGGACTGGCGGGTCGAGTAGCCGCCCTTGAGGGCGGTGGTCGAGCCGATGTTGCTGATGATCTCGGTTTCGCGCGTGGTGGTGCCGTTGCGGGCGCCCTCGCGCAGCGTGTCGCCGGTGGCCGCGATGCCGAAGGGCGCGATGCCGACGACGAGCAGGCCCGTCGCGACGATGACTGAGCGCGTGCGCGGGGTCTTGCCCATCAGCAGGCCGCGCCTGCCTGAACGGGAACCGTCGGACTGCTCGCCGGAGACGGCGCGGTGGTTGCATCGGTGCATGATGAGACCTCTCTCTTCGTGGACGTTCGACATCACGCCGGCGATGGGCCGCGCGAGATGCGCCAGGGGTACGAGCCCAGGCGCGGACGAGGGGCGGATCGCACGTCGCCCCTGCGGTGCGAAGCGCGCCTGTCACCCGTTTCGACCCGCCACCACGCAGGAAGTTGCGCCAAGTTCCTATCCTCGGCGGGACGAATGCCGGCTTGCACGCGCGCGTCCAAGGGGACGAGCACGCGCTCCCTTCGGTGTTTGCGCGAGAATCGACAGCGTCCGAAGTGACAACGAGGAGCAACGCGTGAGCCAGACGACCGTGCCGACGACGAACGAGAAGCTGCTTGCCTGGGTGCAGGAGATCGCCGACCTCACCAAGCCCAAGCAGATCCACTGGTGTGACGGGTCGGCGGAGGAGTACGACGACCTTGCGCAGTTGCTCGTCGACTCGGGGACCTTCCAGCGGCTGTCGGATGCCAAGCGCCCGAACTCCTACCTGGCGCGCTCCGATCCCGGCGACGTCGCGCGTGTCGAGGACCGCACGTTCATCTGCTCGCAGGACGAGCACGACGCGGGCCCCACGAACAACTGGACCGACCCGACCGAGATGCGCCAGAAGCTCACCGGCCTGTTTGAGGGCTGCATGGAGGGCCGCACGATGTACGTCGTGCCCTTTTCGATGGGTCCGCTCGGCTCGCCGATCGCGCACATCGGCGTCGAGCTGACCGACTCCGCCTGCGTCGTGGAGAACATGCGGATCATGACCCGCATGGGCAAGGGCGCGCTCGACGTGCTCGGCTCAGACGGCGAGTTCGTCCCCTGCGTGCACTCCGTCGGCATGCCGCTGACCGAGGGCGTCGAGGATGTGCCGTGGCCGTGCAACGCCGAGAACAAGTACATCGTCCACTTTCCCGAGACGCGCGAGATCTGGTCCTACGGCTCGGGCTACGGCGGCAACGCCCTGCTCGGCAAGAAGTGCTTTGCGCTGCGGATCGCGTCGGTCATGGCCCGCGACGAGGGTTGGATGGCCGAGCACATGCTGATCCTCAAGCTGACGTCTCCCGAGGGCGAGGAGAAGGTCGTCACCGGCGCCTTCCCGAGCGCCTGCGGCAAGACGAACCTCGCGATGCTGATCCCGACGCTCGAAGGCTGGACGGTCGAGACGATCGGCGACGACATCGCCTGGATGAAGTTCGGCGACGACGGCAGGCTCTACGCGATCAACCCCGAGTCGGGCTTCTTCGGCGTCGCGCCGGGCACCGGCGAGAAGACGAACCCCAACGCGATGGCGACGGTCGCCGAGAACACGCTGTTCGCCAACTGCGCGCTGACCGACGACGGCGACGTGTGGTGGGAGGGCATGACGAAGGAACCGCCCGCGCACGCGATCGACTGGAAGGGCAACGACTGGACGCCCGACTCCGAGACGCCCGCCGCGCACCCCAACGGCCGCTTCACGACGCCCGCCTCGCAGGACCCGGCGATCGCGCCGGAGTGGGAGGACCCCAAGGGCGTCGCCGTCGACGCGATGCTGTTCGGCGGCCGCCGCGCAACGGTCGTGCCGCTCGTGACCGAGGCGACCGACTGGGAGCACGGCGTGTTTCTCGGCGCCACGATGAGCTCGGAGATGACGGCCGCAGCCGCGGGTGGCCTCGGCCAGCTGCGCTTCGACCCGTTCGCGATGCTCCCGTTCTGCGGCTACAACATGGCCGACTACTTCGCCCACTGGCTCGACATGGGCAAGCACGAGGGCGCGGATCTGCCGAGGATCTTCTACGTCAACTGGTTTCGCAAGGACCCGGACACCGGCAGGTTCATCTGGCCCGGGTTCGGCGAGAACTCGCGCGTGCTGAAGTGGGTCTTCGAGCGCTGCGCCGGCACGGCCGACGCCGTAGAGGGGCCCTTGGGCCTCGTCCCGACCGAGGGCGCGATCGACATGACCGGCCTGGACATGTCCGACGAGGACCTCGCGGCCGTGCTCGACGTCGATCTCGACGCGCTCAAGCTGCAGATCCCGCAGATGCGCGAGTTCCTCGACAAGTTCGGCGACGACCTGCCGGACGAGATCGCAGCGCAGCTCGACGCATTGGAAGGGCGGCTGGCGGCGGCATAGTCCGATCGGCGTCCTGCCCTGGGGTCATTCCGTGACCTCTGGGCAGGACGACGGCGTGCCGCGCGGCGTCTAAGCGGCTTCGCGGCCACGGCCCACGGGCCGCCAGCGGGCGCCGGCGGCTTTCGCCGATCGGGTCAGCTGCCGGCTCTTGCCGGTTGCCGGATCAACCAGCACGAGGTCCGCGCCCCCTGCGCGGCGGTCCTCCTCGCCGTAGGCGACCGTGCACAGCAGCAGCTTGGCGTCGGGCGAGAAGTCCTGGCTGAGGCAGAGCTGCTCTGGTCGCGGGCGGCGCAGTCGCTGTGTCGCGACGTCGATGATGTCGAGCAGCGGGCCGCGCGGGCCGTTGAGCGCGAGCAGTCGCCCGTCCGCGGACCACGACCCGCCCTCGGCGCAGCAGCGACGCACGAGCGTCGTGCGGCGCCTGCCGGCGATGTCGAGCACCGAGATTCCGGGGCCGCTGCCGTTCTCGTACACGGCGACCCGCAGGCCCTCGGGCGCCGCGACGAGGCCGGTGATGGTCCCCGAGGCGCGGAGCAGCAGGCGGTCGCGGCCGGAGCCGCCGTCGATGATCCGCACGTCGGATCGAAAGCGCCTGCCGCCGTGCAGCCGTGCGTAGACGAGATCCTCGCCGGCCCACACCGGAATCGCGTCGAAGTCGCGGTCCGTCGTCAGGCGGCGGCTGCGGCGGGTCGCGATGTCGACGAGCCGCAAGTCGCTCGGCGCCCCGGTCAGCGTCGCGTTGAAGCGCTCGCTGGGCGTGTTCGGCGAGCCGGCTCCTGGCGTCTGCACCGACACGGCGATCCGCTCGCCGTCCGGTGCCCAGGCGAACGGGTTGCCGTAGAACGAGGAAGCGGCGAGCCGCGACGCCACACGCCGGCGGTCCGATCCGTCCGCGTTCATCACGAAGAGGTCGCTGCGCGGCTGGGCGTCGGGCGGCGCCCCGCGAGCGGGTCGCGTGCTGTGGACAAAGGCGATCCGCAGGCCGTCGGGAGACCACTGGGGCAGCGAGTCGCCGAGGCCCGTCGCCCTCGTCAGCGCGCGCGGCCCACGGTCCCTGCCGTTCCAGACGCAGATCCGCCTGGCGCACGTGAACACGATCGTGTTCGAGCCCAGCGTGGGCAAGGCGCCCGCCTTCGTCGGGGCGCCCGGTCGCGATGGGGTCTTCGAAGCCGGCGGGTCCTCGTCGCCGATCATGCCGCTCAGCACGACGACGAGGCCGACGCCCACGAGCACGGCGGCGGCCAGAAGCACCCTGCGCATGACGCGGATCGTGTCAGAGGCGCCGTCAGTCGCGCCGCACCGCCTCAGCCAGCGCCGCCAGTCGCGCGTCCCACTGCGCGCCGACCTGCGTCATCCACGCGATCGCGTCGCCGAGCGGGGCGGGCGTCGCCTCGAAGCGCGTCTCGCGTCCGGCGCGGCGGGCGTCGACGAGCTGCGCCCGCTCGAGCTGCGCAAGGTGCTTGGCGACGGCCTGACGGCTGATCGGCAGTTGCGCCGCGAGCTCGGTCGCCGTGCACGCCTCGCCGGCCGCGACGGCGCGCAGGACCGAGCGGCGGGTCGGGTCGGCGAGGGCGGCGAAGACGGCCTGCTCGCCCTCGTGGTTCAAGCGGCGACGAGGTCGAGGCTGGCGCGCAGGCGCGCGAGCGCCGGCTCCCAGTCGAGCGCGCTGACGACCCAAGCGCTGCCGAGCGGCAGGCTCGGCGAGGCCGTGCCGGCAGCCGCGCTGAGCGCGCGCGGGCCGCCTCGCGCCCCGCCCGCCCACGGCGAGCCGCAGATCGGCGCGCCGGCGTAGCCGTGCTCGACGACGACGACGCGCGTGCCCGCGCCGGCATCCGCGTCGGCGAGCGTCAGCTCGACGAGCGTGGCGAGCGCGCCGTCGCCGTGCCACCAGAAGGACAGCAGCTCGCCGGGCTGCACCTCCTCGACGGTCGCCCAGCGCACCTCGCCGCCGGGCAGCGTCAGCTCGCCCTCGGCGCCCGCCTCGAGCTCCAGCGCGCCGTCCTGCACGAGCCAGCGGTCGAGCTCTGAGATCGCGTCCCAAGCGGTGTCGCGATCGACGGGCAGGGTGATCTCGCGACTGACGTCCATGGAGGCTCCTTCTTCGGATACGTGCAACTGAGCGGTTGCGCACATGCTAGCGTGCCGGCGAAGCCACACGCAACCAAATGGTTGCACGAAAGGAGCCGACATGCCACTCGTCCCGATGGTCGTCCAGCAGGACGGGCGCGGAGAGCGCTCGTTCGACATCTACAGCCGCCTGCTCAACGAGCGGATCGTGTTTCTCGGCCAGCCGATCGACGACGAGATCGCGAACCTCGTCGTCGCGCAGCTGCTGCACCTCGAGGCCGCCGATCCCGACCGCGACATCTCGCTGTACGTCAACTGCCCGGGGGGCGTCGTCTACGCCGGCCTGGCGATCTACGACACGATGCAGCACATCGCGCCCGACGTGCAGACGATCTGCTGCGGCATCGCGATGTCGATGGGGGCGCTGATCCTCACCGCCGGCGCGCCGGGCAAGCGGCTGACGCTGCCCAACGGGCGGATGCTCATCCACCAGCCCACGGGCGGTTACCAGGGGCAGTCCTCGGACATCGAGATCCACGCCCGCGAGACGCTCGCCGTGCGTGCCCGGCTGGACGAGCTGTACGCCCGGCACACGGGGCGCAGCGCCGCGCAGATCCACGTGGACTCCGACCGCGATCGTTACATGACGCCCGAGGAGGCGGTCGGCTACGGCCTCGTGGACCGCATCATCAGCGACCGGCGATGACCCGGCGCGGTCGCCGGCGCGCTACGGTCAGCGCACGATGGCGACCCAGATCGAGCACGGCAGCGACGACGTCGTGGCCGGCAGCGAGTGGAGCTCGGAGCTCTACCGGATCGCCACCGACCAGTTTGGTCGCGCCTCGCGGCTGCTGGACCTCGATCCCGAGTTCGTCGCGCGCCTCGGCGACCCGCGCCGGTCGCTCGTCGTGAACTTCCCGGTGCGGATGGACTCCGGCGACGTCCGCTCGATGACCGGCTATCGCGTTCAGCACACGCTGACGATGGGCCCGACGAAGGGCGGCTTTCGCTACGGGCCCGACGTCTCGCTCGGCGAGTGCGCGGCGCTGGCGATGTGGATGACGTGGAAGTGCGCGCTGCTCGGCCTGCCCTATGGCGGCGCGAAGGGCGGCGTGCGCTGCACGCCGAGCACGCTGAGCGACGGCGAGCTCGAGCGCCTGACGCGCCGCTACGCCGCCGAGCTGATCCCGATCATCGGCCCCGAGAAGGACATCCCCGCGCCCGACATGGCAACCGGCGAGCGCGAGATGGCATGGTTCATGGACACCTACTCCCAGCAGGTCGGCCACTCTGTGCCGGGCATCGTGACGGGCAAGCCGATCGTGCTCGGCGGCACCGTCGGGCGCCGCGAGGCCACCGGCCTCGGCGTCGTCTACGTGCTCGAGGCCGTCTGCAACCACATCGGCCTCGCGCTGCGCGAGTCGCGCGTGGCGATCCAGGGCTTCGGCAACGTCGGCAGCGTCGCGGCGCGCGAATTGCATGCGGTCGGCGCCACGGTCGTCGCGGTCTCCGATCGCTCCGGCGGGCTCGTCGCGCCCGACGGGCTCGACGTCACGGCGATCAGTGCCTGGCTCGAGCAGCACGGCGAGCTCGCCGGCTACCCGGACGCCGAGCACGTCGGTCCCGCGGATGTGCTCGAGGTGCCGTGCGAGATCCTGATCCCGGCCGCGCTCGAGCGCCAGATCTCCGCCGAGAACGCGGGGCGGCTGCAGTGCCGCCTGGTGATCGAGGCCGCCAACGGCCCGACGACGCCCGAGGCCGAGGCGATCCTGCGCGAGCGGGAGATCCTCGTCGTGCCCGACGTGCTCGCCAACTCCGGCGGCGTCACCGTGTCCTACTTCGAATGGGTGCAGGACCAGCAGCGCTACTCGTGGGACGAGATCGACGTCCAGGAGCGCCTGCGCCGCCAGCTGCGCGCCGCCTTCGGGCGCGTCGTCGACGCCGCGCAGCGCCATGACTGTGACTGGCGCATGGCCGCGCTGTCGGTCGCGATCGAGCGCGTCTCGCAGGCCGCGCGGCTGCGCGGCATCTACCCGTAGGCAGCGCGCGGTGTGAAGTCCCGAGCGCGCGCCGGTCCGAAGTCCCGAGGGCGCCGCGGCGCCATGCCCCGCGCGGCATGCGCCGCCGAAGCGTTTCGCGGCGCGTAAGACCTGTAGCGGACAATGCACTGCATGCGCCATCCCATCCGCCTGATTGCCCTCTTCGTCGCGGTGCTCGCCGCGGCGCCCGCCGCCCACGCGGCCAACGTCGAACTGCTGCACGGCACGGTGCGCGCTGCCGGCCACGACGCCGCCGGCCGCGCGGCCGTCGTGCAGGTCGACGGCGGGCGCCGGGTGCTGACCCTGCGGCGCTTTCGCATCGATCCCGGGCCCCAGGTCCGCGTGTACCTCGTGCCGCGCTCTGTGCGCGGCGACGGCGCTGTGCGCCGCGACTTCAAGGACCTCGGCCGCCTGAAGGGCAACCGCGGCAATCAGCAGTACTCGATCCCCGCGAGCGTCGACCTGCGCCGCTACAGCAGCGTGATCTTCTGGTGCGTGCCGTTCACGCAGACGCTCGCGCGGGCGAACCTCACACGCTCATGACGCTCGCGAGCAAACTGCTCGCACCGCCGCTCGTCGTCGTCGCGCTGCTCGCCGGGCTGTGGCTGTGGTCGGGCGTCGTCGCGCCCGGCTACTGGAGCGCGATCGTGCTCGGCGTCGCGTGGTTCGTCGCCTGCAGCGTGATCGTCGCCCGCTTCGCGAAGGCGCGCCCGGAGCTTCGCCCCTGGCTGCGCGGGACGTTCCTCGCCTGCTCCCTGGCGGCGGCGCTCGGCTTCTGGTGGACGTCGCTGCGCGACACGGTCGTCGACGAGCAGGTCGTCACGGGCGTCGCGGCGAGCGAGGTCAAGGACGCGGGGGCGGGCGGCGGCGACCCGCTCGCGCCGCAACCGCAGACGCAGGTCGCCGGCCGCGGCGGCGGCGCCGATCCGCTCGCGCCCCAGGCCCCGCGGCCCAGGCCCGCGCGCAACGTCGTCGAGCGCTCGGGCCCCGTGCGCCCGGCGTCGCACGACGCCTCCGGCACGGCGCGCGTCGTGCGGCTCGCCGCGGGCGGTCGCAGGCTGACGTTGTCGGGCGGCTTCGACATCGATCCCGGCCCCCAGGTGCGCGTCTACCTAGCGACGGATGCGCGCGGCGCCACGTTCCGCGACCTCGGCAAGCTCAAGGGCAGCAAGGGCGACCAGCAGTACCGCATCCCCGCCGGCACGAGCCTCGCGCGCTACGACACCGTCGTGTTCTGGTGCGTGCCGTTCACGGTGACGCTGGCGAGCGCGGACCTGCGCCCCGTCTGAGCGCTCAGTGGCGGTCGTCGCCGGTCGCGGCCGGCGGCCGCGACTCCTCGGCGAGCGACGTGATCGCCAGCGCACCGCGCGCGGCCTCCTCGAGCACCTGCGTCGCCTCTTCGGGCGAGCGGGCGTAGAGCTCGACGAGCAGGTGCACGACGATCTTGTCGCCGTCGTGCTTGTGGAAGCGCACGTGGGTGAAGAACTCGCGCGTGCCGTGGTCGCCGAAGGCCGCGTAGGAGAGCGCGTCACCGGCCTCGGGGCCCGAGCACGTCTCGACGTCCTCGGCATCGACGGCGACCGTGCACGAGGCGACCCAGGGCGTGCCGGCGATCATGCGCTCCCAGCGGTCCTCGATCGGCTCCACGCGACTGTTGTGAAAGCCGAGGTGCGGCTGGTCGTGCATGCACTCCAGGCACTGCACGACGGCCTCCTGCAGCTCGTCGACGGCCTCGGCGCGCTCACCGGTCTCGGGATCGATCTTGTGGATGCCCTCGTAGTGGACCTGAACTTCGAGGTCGGTCGACCAGCACCGATAGCAGCGCAGCCATGAACGGGCTTCTGAAGCTTCCATGCGCGCCCATGGTAGTGCGGGCCTTCGCGCCACCGGATGGGCCGCCCTACCATCCGGCGCATGAGCCCGAACGTGGACGACAGGCCGCTCGCGGGCCGCGTGGCGCTCGTCGCCGGCGCGACCCGCGGGGCGGGGCGCGCGATCGCGATCGAGCTCGGCGCCGCCGGCGCGACGGTCTACGGCACGGGACGCAGCACGCGTGGCAACCCCTCGCCGATGGCACGCGCCGAGACGATCGAGGAGACCGCCGAGCTCGTCGACGCGGCCGGCGGGCGGGGGATCGCCGTGCGCGTCGATCACACGCAGCCCGACGAGGTGGCGGCCCTCGTGCGCCGCATTGCCGCCGAGCAGGAGGGCCGCCTGGACGTGCTCGTCAACGACATCTGGGGCGGCGACCCGCTGACCGAGTGGCGCCCGTTCTGGGAGCACGATCTCGCAAACGGCCTCACGATCCAGCGCACCGGCGTGCACACCCATCTCGTCACGAGCTGGCACGCCGCGCCGCTGATGATCGCCCGCGGGCAGGGGCTGATCGTCGAGATCACCGGCGGCGTCGACGAGCGCTACCGCGGCTCGCTGTTCTACGACCTCGCAAAGTCGGGCGTGATCCGTCTCGCGCTCGCGCAGGCCGAGGAGCTGCGGCCGCACGGCATCGCGGCGGTTGCCGTCAGCCCCGGCTTTCTGCGCTCCGAGGCGATGCTCGACAACTTCGGCGTGACCGAGGCGACATGGCGCGACGCGATCGCGACCGACCGCCACTTCGCCGCCTCCGAGACGCCGCACTTCGTCGGGCGCGGGATCGCAGCGCTCGCGGCCGATCCGGACGTCATGGCCAAGAGCGGTGGCGCCCTGGGAAGCTGGCATCTGGGGCGCGAGTACGGCGTCGTCGACCTCGACGGCAGCCGCCCCGACTGGGGCGAGCACTTCGAACGCGAGGTGCTTTCGCAGCCGCGGGAGTAGCGGCCC
>Ga0136633_1003315_pt1 | contig 10654 bp, 5 predicted proteins | sample AntDrymeUQ832206_2_FD_105494 | JGI IMG/M metagenome (GOLD analysis project Ga0136633, IMG submission 105494) | Polar desert sand microbial communities from Dry Valleys, Antarctica - metaG UQ83 (22.06) | ecosystem: Environmental > Terrestrial > Soil > Desert | place: Antarctica: Dry Valley...
CCCGCCACGATCGTGACGTAGTCACCAGCCTGCATGCGGTCCAGCTCCAGCATCGAGCTATCGACCTGCCGGACCATCTCGTCGGTGTGCTGGACCGAGGGCACCAGGAACGTCTCGACCCCCCACACCAATGACAGCTGGCTGCGTACGGCGGGCACCGGGGTGAACGCCAGGAGCGGAACAGGTGAGCGGTGCTCGGCCAGCCGCCGGGCCGTGTCGCCGCTCTGCGTGAACGCCACCAGCGCCCTGGCCCCGACCTGCCGCGCGACCTGGGCAGCCGCCTTGGCGATCGCCCCCGCGATGTCGCTCGGCTCATGGCTGATCGGGGGGACCGCGTCGAGGGCCTCCTCGGCGGCCACGATGATCCGGGCCATCGTTGCCACGGTTTCCACCGGATAGGCGCCGATGCTGGTCTCCCCCGACAGCATCACCGCGTCGGCGCCGTCCAGGACGGCGTTGGCCACGTCGCTGGCCTCGGCCCTGGTGGGGCGCGAGTTGCCGATCATCGACTCGAGCATCTGGGTCGCCACGATGACCGGCTTGGCGCACTCACGGGCGGCCCGGATCGCCCGCATCTGCACAAGCGGAACGCGTTCCAGCGGCATCTCCACGCCGAGGTCGCCGCGGGCCACCATCAGGCCGTCGAAGGCAGCGACGATCTGATCGAGGTGCTCCACGGCCTGTGGCTTCTCGATCTTGGCGAGCACCGGAAGGCGGGCGCCCGACTCGTCCATGATCTGGTGCACCCGGTCGATGTCCGCGGCGCTACGCACGAAGGACAGAGCGACCAGGTCAGCCCGCAGGCCCATGGCAAACCGCAGGTCGGTCTCGTCCTTCTCCGACAGGGCGGGGACGCTGACCGCAGCCCCGGGCAGGGACAGCCCCTTGTTGTTGGAGACGACACCGCCCTCGGTGACGAGCAGCCGGATCTGGGGGCCGTCGACCGCCACGACCTTGAGGCCCACGTTGCCGTCGTCGACCAGCATCCGGTCCCCGACCTCAACGTCGCCGGCCAGCCCGAGATAGGTCGTGGACACGATGTCGTGGCAGCCCGCCACATCCTCGGTCGTGATCGTCACCTGCTCGCCGGCGGCCCAGGTGACCGGCCCAGCGACGAAGGTGCCCAGCCGGATCTTGGGACCCTGCAGGTCGACCAGCACGCCCACCCCGCGGCCGGACTCGTCACTGGCCTGTCGGATCCAGCGGTAGGCCTGCGCGTGGTCTTCGTGGCTGCCGTGGGAGAAGTTGAGCCGGGCGACATCCATGCCGGCGTAGACCAGTGCCCGGACCCGCTCGTAGGAGTGCGTCGCCGGCCCGAGGGTGCAGACGATTTTGGCCCGGCGCTTCACAGGATCACCCTAGGCGCCAGCGAGCCAGGCCTCCCGCAGCGCCGAGCCGTCAATCAGGTCCTTGGTGCACAGGGCCTGCACACAGGCCGTCACCGCCATCGCGATCGCGTGAAAGTCAGGATGCCCCTTTGCCGTGGACAGGCTGAGGGCACGCGCCGCAGCCAGCTGCGCCCTTGCCGCCTCGCGTTCGCGTCCGGCCTCCTGCGCGGCGCGGCAGGCCTCGTGCATCCGGGTGCTCCAGGCAAGCCCACCGCGACGCGCGACGTGGGCGTCGACTACGCGCCCCCAGCTCCGCTTGCGGGTGACGTCCTCGAGCAGCACCCGCAGGTCCTCCGCATAGGGCGTCTCGGGCAGCACCGCCGGCAGCGGCGACAGGACCCGGTCCCAGTGCTCGGCCAGCTCGGGCCGCCCCAGCCAGACCCCGGCAACCGCGTCGAGGGCCGACTCAGGGGCGCCCTCGCGGGCCAGCGACTCCAGCACCGCGAGCAGCCCGTCGGGCAGGTCATCAGGCCTGCTTCCGTCGTACGGCGAAAGGGCTTGGAGCTCTTCGGGGGTCAGGGCGAGGACGCGGTCGACGACGTCGGCGAGCTGCGCCCCTCGCGGGTGCTGGGCGAGCTGGATCGCCATGATGCTCGCGCTCGCCAGCGTGTACACGACACAGGTGTGCCCACTAGCGAGAGGTGGGAAGCACCGGAGCCGGTAACCGGGTCGAGCCGGTGAGGAAGGCGTCGACGGAGGCGGCCGCTGCACGGCCCTCCGCGATGGCCCAGACGATGAGCGACTGGCCACGGCCCATGTCGCCCGCCACGAAGACACCGGGCACCGTGGTCGCCCAACCGGCATCACGGACGACGTTGCTCCGACCGTCGAGCTCCACCCCGAGCTGCTCCAGCAGGCCCTGCTTCTCGGGGCCGAGGAAGCCCATGGCGAGCAGCACCAGTTGCGTGGGCAGGACCTGCTCGGTGCCAGGGATCGGCTGCATCGTGGCGTCGACCTCGATCAGCTCGATCTGCTCGACCTTGCCGTCGGTGCCGGTGAAGCCTCGGGTGTTGACCGAGAACACCCGCTCGCCGCCCTCCTCGTGCGCGCTGGACGTGCGGAGCATCAGGGGCCACGTGGGCCAGGGCGTCGAGCTGGCGCGCTGAGACGGCGGCTCGGGCATGATCTCGAGCTGGCGGACCGACGCCGCGCCCTGCCGGTGGGCGGTGCCGAGGCAGTCGGCCCCGGTGTCGCCGCCGCCGATGATGACGACGTGCTTGCCCTCGGCGCTGATGGGGGACGCGGCCAGATCGCCTTGCTGCACGCGGTTGGCGGGCTCGAGGAAGTCCATCGCCACGTGGATTCCGTCGAGCTCGCGGCCGGGGACCGGGAGGTCGCGCGGGATGGTCGCGCCACCCGCGAGCACCACTGCGTCGAACTCTCCCCGCAGCTCGTCAGCGGTGACATCGACGCCCACGTTGACCGAGGTGCGGAACTCTGTGCCCTCGGCGCGCAGCTGCTCCAGCCGACGGTCGAGGACCCGCTTCTCCATCTTGAACTCGGGGATGCCGTAGCGCAGCAGGCCGCCAATCCGGTCGGCCCGCTCCAGCACGACCACCTGGTGCCCGGCGCGGGTGAGCTGCTGGGCAGCGGCCAGGCCGGCCGGACCGGAGCCGACCACAGCGACCTTCTTGCCGGTCGACGGCCGAGGGTGCTGCGGCGGCACCCATTGCTCGTCGAAGGCCCGGTCGATGATCTCGACCTCGACCTGCTTGATGGTGACGGCGTCGTCGTTGATCGCCAGGACGCAGGCGGACTCGCACGGCGCGGGGCACAGCCGTCCCGTGAACTCCGGGAAGTTGTTGGTGGCGTGCAGCCGTTCGATCGCCTCGCGCCAGTCGCCCTTGTAGACCAGGTCGTTCCACTCGGGGATCAAGTTGCCGAGGGGGCAACCGTTGTGGCAGAAGGGGATGCCGCAGTCCATGCAGCGTGCGGCTTGCTCCTGGGCGGCCTCGGGTGGGAACTGTTCGTAGACCTCCTGCCAGTCACGGATGCGCACGTCGACCGGACGCCGGGTCGGCGTCTTTCGGTCGAGCTTGAGAAAGCCCGTGGGGTCAGCCATGTCAGTCCTTCCCTGCAGTGACCAGGTCGAGCTCAGACAGGACCCGCTTGTAGTCGCGCGGCATCACCTTGGTGAACCGCTCCGGCTGGTCGATCAGCGCAGCGGCCACCGGCGAGCCGGTGCAGGAAATGTGGTCGGTCAGCATCTGCCGCAGCGTCTCGAGGTCGCCGTCGTCGAGCGGGTCGAGGTCCACCATCTCGGTGTTGACCTTGGCCGGGTCGAGGTCGACGACGTAGGCGGTGCCACCGCTCATGCCCGCGGCGACGTTGCGGCCGGTGCTGCCGAGAATGGCCACCCGACCGCCGGTCATGTACTCACAGGCGTGGTCGCCCACGCCCTCGACGACGGCGGTGGCGCCGGAGTTGCGGACGCAGAAGCGCTCGCCGACCCGACCGCGGACGAACAGCGAGCCGCTGGTGGCGCCGTACAACAGGGTGTTGCCAGCGATGACGTTGTCCTCCGCGGCAAAGGTGGCCGCCAGGTCGGGACGAAGGGCGATCCGACCGCCGGACAGGCCCTTGCCGACGTAGTCGTTGGCATCGCCGTGCAGCCGCAGGGTGATGCCGCGGGGCAGGAAGGCACCGAACGACTGGCCCGCCGAGCCGGTGAAGGCAATGTCGATCGTGCCGTCCGGCAACCCGTCGCCGCCGTGCCTTCTCGTCACCTCGGCACCGAGCATCGTGCCGACGGTGCGGTTGATGTTGCGCACCGGCAGCTCGAGCTTCACCGGCGTCTTGTCGGTGAGGGCGCCTTCGCAGAGCTGGATCAGGGTGTTGTCCAGGGCGTGCTGCAGCCCGTGGTCCTGGTCGACCTTTCGAGACAGCGGCGTGCCGGCTGGCAGGTCGGGCACGTGGAGGACCGGCGCGAGATCGAGCCCGCTGGCCTTCCAGTGCTCGATGGCCCGCTTGGTGTCGAGCACCTCGGCGTGGCCGACGGCCTCCTCGATGGTGCGGAAGCCGAGCCGACTCAGGTGCTCGCGCACCTCCTCGGCGATGTACTCGAAGAAGGTGACGACGAACTCCGGCTGGCCGCTGAACGTCTTGCGCAGCTCGGGGTTCTGGGTGGCGATGCCCACCGGGCAGGTGTCGAGGTGACAGACCCGCATCATGATGCAGCCGCTCACGACGAGGGGCGCGGTCGCGAAGCCGAACTCCTCAGCGCCGAGCAGGGCGGCGATGACGACATCCCGACCCGTCTTGAGCTGGCCATCCACCTGGACGGTGATGCGGTCGCGCAGGTTGTTGAGCAGCAGCGTCTGCTGGGTCTCCGCCAGCCCGAGCTCCCAGGGCGAGCCGGCGTGCTTGAGCGAGGTCAGCGGGGACGCGCCGGTGCCGCCGTCGTGGCCGGAGATCAGCACCACGTCGGCGTGCGCCTTGGACACGCCCGCAGCAACCGTGCCGACGCCCACCTCCGCAACCAGCTTCACGTGGATCCGCGCCTCGTGGTTGGCGTTCTTCAGGTCGTGGATCAGCTGGGCCAGGTCCTCGATCGAGTAGATGTCGTGGTGCGGCGGCGGTGAGATGAGGCCGACGCCCGGCGTGGAGAACCGGGTCTTGGCGATCCAGGGATAGACCTTGTGGCCGGGGAGCTGTCCGCCCTCTCCCGGCTTGGCTCCCTGCGCCATCTTGATCTGCAGGTCGCTGGCGTTGACGAGGTACTCACTGGTCACGCCAAACCGGCCGGATGCGACCTGCTTGACCGCCGAGCGGCGCAGCGGGTCCTGCAGCCGTTCGGAGTCCTCGCCGCCCTCGCCGGTGTTGCTGCGGCCGCCGATCTGGTTCATCGCGATGGCGAGGGTCTCGTGCGCCTCCATCGAGATCGAGCCATAGGACATCGCCCCGGTGTTGAACCTGGTGCAGATGTCGGCGACCGACTCGACCTCCGCCAGTGGGACCGGTGGCCGCAGGCCCTCACGCAGGGAGAACAGCCCGCGCAGGGTGCCGGCCTTCGCCGACAGCTCGTCGACCTTTGACGTGTAGGCCTTGAAGACGTCGTACTGCTTGGTGCGGGTGGAGTGCTGGAGGGCGAAAACGGTCTCCGGGTTGAACAGGTGCACCTCCCCTTCGCGCCGCCATTGGTACTCACCGCCGACCTCGAGCCGCAGGTGCTTGCGCTCGCCTTCGTAGGCCCGCCGGTGTCGCGCGGCCACCTCCTCGGCGATGACGTCGAGGCCGATGCCCCCGAGCCGGCTGGAGGTGCCGGTGAAGTATTCGTCGACCAGCTCCTGCGACAGGCCGAGAGCCTCGAATACCTGGGCGCCGGTGTAGGAGGCGATGGTGGAGATGCCCATCTTCGACATCACCTTGAGCACGCCCTTGCCGAGCGCCTTGATCAGCGACTTCTGGGCCTGCTGGTAGGTGATCCCAGTCAGGACGCCGCTGCTGACGAGGTCCTCGACGGTCTCCATCGCGAGGTAAGGGTTGATCGCGGCGGCGCCGTAGCCGACCAGCAGCGCGACGTGGTGCACCTCCCGGACATCGCCGGCCTCGACCAGCAGCCCGACCCGGGTGCGGCTCTTCTCCCGGATCAAGTGGTGATGCACGGCGCTCGTCAGGAGAAGGGAGGGGATCGGGGCCATCGCCAGCGTCGACTCGCGGTCGGACAGCACGATCACCCGGGCGCCACCTGCGATGGCGGTGGACACCTCGCGGCGAACCCGGTCGAGGGCGTCGCGCAGCGCCTCTCCCCCGCCGTTGACGGGGTAGAGGCCGTAGATCGTGACGGCAGCCAGGCCAGGCTGATCACCGTCGTCGTTGATGCTGCGGATCTTGGCCAGCTCGTCGTTGTCGATGACGGGGAAGGGCAGCACCACCTGGCGACAGCTCGCGGCCGAGGGCTCGAGCAGGTTCTGCTCCGGTCCGATCGAGCCGGCCAGGGAGGTGACCAACTCCTCCCGGATGGCGTCGAGCGGCGGGTTGGTGACCTGCGCGAACAGCTGGCTGAAGTAGTCGAACAGCAGCCGCGGCTTCTCGCTGAGCACGGCCACCGGTGTGTCGGTGCCCATCGACCCGATCGGCTCGGCGCCGGTCGCGGCCATCGGCTGGAGCAGCAGCCGCAGCTCCTCTTCGGTGTAGCCGAAGGTCTGCTGCCGGCGCAGCACGGACTCGCGGGTGTAGACGACGTGCTCCCGCTCCGGCAGGTTCTCGAGCCGCAAGATCCCGCTGTGCAGCCAGTCGCCGTAGGGGTATTGGGCGGCCAGCTCTGCCTTGATCTCGTCGTCCTCGACGATCCGACCGCTCTTCGTGTCGACCAGGAACATCTTCCCGGGCTGCAACCTGCCCTTGCAGACGATGTCCTCGGCGGGGATGTCGAGCACGCCGACCTCGGAGGCGAGGATCACCCGGCCGTCGGTGGTCTGCCACCAGCGCGAGGGACGCAGGCCGTTGCGATCGAGCACCGCGCCGATCAGCTCGCCGTCGGTGAACGTCACGCAAGCCGGGCCGTCCCAGGGCTCCATAACCGAGCCGTGGAACTCATAGAACGCCTTCTTCGCCGGGTCCATGTCGACGGCGTTCTCCCACGCCTCCGGGACCATCATCAGCACGGCATGGGGCAGCGAGCGGCCGGCCATGTGCAGCAGCTCCAGCACCTCGTCGAAGCTCGCCGAGTCGGACCCACCGGGCGAACAGATCGGGAACAGCCGGCTGAGGTCGTCGGGCAATTCGTAAGGACCGCGCAGCAGCGCCTCGCGAGCCGTCATCCAGTTGCGGTTGCCGCGCACGGTGTTGATCTCGCCGTTGTGCGCGATGTAGCGGTAAGGGTGCGCCAGCGGCCAGCCCGGGAAGGTGTTGGGCGAGAACCGCGAGTGCACCAGCACCAGCGCGCTGTCGTAGCGCTCGTCCTGCAGGTCGGGGAAGAACGGCTGCAGCTGGCCGGTCGTGAGCATCCCCTTGTAGACCACGGTCCGGGTGGACAGCGACGGGAAGTAGGTGCCGGTCTCGTGCTCCGCGCGCTTACGGGTCACATAGGCACGACGCTCCATCGCGTACGGCGACAGCTCGGGGTCGATCGCTCCGAGGAAGACCTGGCGGAAGACGGGCATCACCTGCGCGGCCGTCCGTCCGATGCTGGCGCCGGTGGGGTCGATCGGCAGGTCGCGCCAGATCAGAACCTTCAGGCCCTCCTGCTCGGCGATCCGCTCGATGGCCAGCTGGGCGTCGACGGCGGCGCGCGCGTTGGTCGGTAGGAACGCGGTGCCGACGGCGTAGTGCTCGGGCAGCTCGACCGGCAGGATGGCGCGGAAGAAGGCATCCGGGATCTGGGTCAAAATGCCCGCGCCATCACCGGTGTCCGGCTCGGCGCCGGAGGCACCACGGTGGTCCAGGTTGCGCAGCGCCGTGAGCCCCTGCTCGATCAGGTCGTGGCTCTTGCGGCCAGCCACATCCACCACGAAGGCCACGCCACACGCGTCGTGCTCGTTGGCAGGATCGTAGAGACCCTGGGCTTGCGGAGACATGAGAAAAGCGACCTTCCTGAGGGGAGCGTGCACACCCCGGGACGTCGCTGGCCCAGATGACGAACATGTTACATGCGGCTAGGAGCCGATGGCGCTGCCGATGGCGTAGGTGAGGACTGCGGCGGCGGCACCCAGCAGCAGCTGGCGACTGCCGGCGTAGACCCACGAGCGGGTGGTGAACCGGCTGACCACCGCGCCGGCGGTGAACAGCCCGACTCCGGCGAGGCCCAGGGCCAGCGTCAGGCTGGTGGCGCCGAGCAGGTAGGGCAGCACCGGGAGCAGGGCGCCAATCGAGAAGGCGAGGAAGGAGGAGAAGGCCGCGGTCCACGGGCTCGGCAGGTCGTCCGGGTCGACCCCCAGCTCCTCGCGGGCGTGCACCCGCCAGACCTGCTCGGGATCCTTCGAGAGCTGCCGCGCCACCTCCTTGGCGAGTGCTGGCTCGATGCCCCGCCCGACGTAGATCGCGGCGAGTTCGGCCTCCTCGGCCTGGGGCACCCGCTCGATCTCTCGCTTCTCGATCTCGATCTCGGCCCGGGTCACCTCGGCCTGTGAGGCGACGCTGACGTACTCCCCCGTCGCCATCGAGAAGGCCCCCGCCGCGAGTCCGGCGAGCCCGGTCAGGATCACGTTGTGGGTGCTCACCTGGGCCCCGACGACACCTGCGATCAGGGCAGCGTTGCTGACCAGGCCATCGGTGACCCCGAAGACCGCCGGGCGGATCCAGCCGCCGGTGACATCACGGTGCTGGTGGTGGTGCTCCCCCGGCATCGACTTCTGCTCCGCCGTCATGGGCCGAGCCTATGCGGTCGGGGCCGGCCTTCCGGCGTACGACGAGGTAGGTGACGGCGGCCACGAAGAGGACGACCGAGACGTAGACGTTGAGGCGGATGCCGAAGAACTGGTTGGCCTCGTCGATGCGCAGCGCCTCGATCCAGCCGCGACCCACGCAGTAGGCAGCGACGTAGAGCGCGAGCGCCCGACCCTTGCCCAGCTTCCACCTGTTGTCCGCCCAGAGCACGAGTCCGGCCACGCCGAGGTTCCACAGCAGCTCGTAGAGGAAGGTCGGGTGGAAGGTGCCCGGCAGCCCGTCGGGTGAGTGGGCGCCGTCGATCTCGAGCGCCCAAGGGAGGTCGGTCGGCTTGCCGTAGAGCTCCTGGTTGAAGTAGTTGCCGAGCCGGCCGATCGCCTGGGCCACCGGCAGGAAGGGGGCGCAGACGTCGGCGACGGCGAGGAAGGAGATCCCCTTGCGGCGCAGGGTGAGCCAGGCCCCCAGCGCACCTCCGGCGATGCCGCCCCAGATGCCCAGCCCGCCGTGCCAGATGTAGAGCGCCTCGAGTGGGTCATCGAGGTAGACGTCGGGGCTGGTGATGACGTGGTAAATCCGCGCCCCGATCAGCCCGGCCGGCACGGCGATCGCAGCCATGTCGGCGATGACGCCCTTGTCGCCACCCTTGGCCACCCACCGGCGCTCGGCGAGGATGACCGCGGTGACCGCGCCGAGCAGGATGCAGAGGGCGTAGGCGCGGATCGGCAGCGGGCCCAGATGGAGCACGCCGGACGAAGGGCTGGGGATGGAGGCGAGGGGCACGGACTTCAGCCTAGAGGGTGTGGGCCTGTGGATAACGAGAGTGCCTGATAACTAAGGGAAACTCGCCCTGTGGACAGTCCGATTCTGTCGGACCTGGCTTGTAAGTTCGTCTCATGTCCACCACCTCTTGGCAGCACCGGCCGGTGCCGGAAGCTATGACCGATGAGCGCCTGGCGGCGTTGGTCGATGCTGAGGTGGAGCGGTCGGAGCGGATGCTGTTCACGTTGACTCCGCGCGAGGAGCTCGATGCGATCGGCCGGGCGCAGCAGTTGGCTGATCAGGCGTTCGCGCAGCAGGTCCGGGCGATCGCTGCGGCGCATTCCCGCTCGGTCGTCTCCGATCGGGAGTTCGCGGTTGACGAGCTCGCCCTGGCCCTCGGGGTGGGCTTCGGCACGGCAGCCAATGTGCTGCAGCAGGCCCTCGCGCTGGCCGCCCTGCCAGGCATGGTCGAAGCCATCCATGCCGGGCTGCTGACCCAACGCCATGCCCTGGCGGTGTTGCGGGAGCTTGATGCGGTCGAGCTGAGCGTCGAGCACCGGATCGCGATCGCCACGATCGTGCTGGCCCGGATGGTCAACCACACTCCCGGTGAGCTGGCGAAGCTGACCCGGCGGCTGATCTTGACCATCGACCTGGCCGCAGCGCAGGCCAGGCAGGACGCCGCGGCGCTGAAGAAACGGGTGTTGTTCTGGGACGACGTCGACGGCCAAGCCGTCATCCACGCAAAGGGCCCGATGCAGCAGATCGCCGCGGTCAAGGCCGCGATGGCTCGCTGGCTGAAGGACAACCCCGTCGAGGCCGACGATCCGCGGAGCGCATCGGAGCGGGAGTTCGACCTGTTCGTCGCACTGCTCACCGGCGGTGCTGAGCCTGGCTCGTGGCAAGCCCAAGTCATCGTGCCGTTCAGCACTGCTGACGGCGCGGAGCTCGAGCTGGCGGAGATCCCCGGCTTCGGCCCCATCCTTCCCTCCACCGCCCAAGAGCTCCTTCAGGATGCCGAGTGGTCCCAAGTCGCCGTTGATGAGGACGGCGTCGTGATCGCCGTCAGCGACCCCATCCCGGCACCGCGCAAGCCGGCGCCGTGCCCGCTCAAGGCGGAGCGGCTCGCTGAGCTGAGACGGCTGATCGCCCAGCCACCACCCGAGCGGCTGATGCCCGAG
>Ga0136633_1003317_pt1 | contig 10652 bp, 8 predicted proteins | sample AntDrymeUQ832206_2_FD_105494 | JGI IMG/M metagenome (GOLD analysis project Ga0136633, IMG submission 105494) | Polar desert sand microbial communities from Dry Valleys, Antarctica - metaG UQ83 (22.06) | ecosystem: Environmental > Terrestrial > Soil > Desert | place: Antarctica: Dry Valley...
CGGGGAGCCGAGGCCACGCACCGTCCCGAGCGTGCTGTGGGAGAGCTCCGGGAAGAAGCCGCGCTCGGTGAGATGCGGATCGGTGAAGGTCGCGGCGTAGTCGGCGATCTCTCCGCAGGGGACTCCCGCCGCGCGCAGGGCGTCGAGCCAGTGCGAGATCGGCCGCGTGACCGTGACTTCCTCGATGAGCGGGGTGAGCGCGGTCACGTTCCTCCGGCGCCGCGTCGCGTCCGCGAAGCGTTCGTCGCGCTCGAGTTGCTCCAGGCCGAGCGCGCGGCAGAAGGCGGTCCAGTTCGGCGGCGTCGTCGCGCCGACGATGAAGTGGCCGTCGCTCCCGCGGATCGCCTGGTACGGCGCGACGAGCTTGTGCGCGGAGCCGGACGCGCGCGGGATCTCACCCGTCGTGAAGTACTGTCCCGCCTCCCACACCGCGAGCGCGACAGAGGACTCGAGCATCGAGATGTCCACGAGCTGACCTCGCGCATCCCGGTCGCGTGCGGCGAGCGCGGCAAGGATCGCGATCGTTCCGTATAGGCCGGCCGCGAGGTCGGAGATCGCAACGCCGACCTTGACGGGCGGCCCGCCGTCTTCGCCTGTGACGCTCATGAGCCCGCTCATGCCTTGAACGATGATGTCGAGCGCGGGCCGGTCCGCGTACGGGCCGTCCTGCCCCCACCCGGTGACCGCGCAGTACACAAGACGGTCGTTGGACGCGAGCAGGTCCGCCGGGTCGAGGCCGAGATCGCGCATCGTGCCGGGACGCAGGTTCTCGACGATCACGTCGGCCGAAGCGGCGAGCCGCCGGAAGAGTGCGGCTCCCTCCTGGCGCTTCAGGTCGACGGCGAGACCGCGCTTCCCGCGGTTGAGGCGCGCGAAGTTGCCGCTCTCTCCGTCAACGATCGGATCGAGGAGCCGCGACAGATCGCCACCCTTCGGGTTCTCCACCTTCACGACGTCCGCGCCGAGGTCCGCGAGCTGCATGCCGCAGAAGGGGCCGGCCATGTAGTTGCCGACCTCGATGACGCGCACGCCTCTCAGCGGCGGCTCGCTCAGCAGCGGCCCGAGCGATCCCACGGATCCACCAGATCGGCGATCAGCCGCCAGGTCCGTCATCCCATGGCCTCGAGCCGCCGGATGCGCTCCTCCACCGGCGGGTGCGTGTCGAACAGCCCGTCGAAGAACGCGGGCCGGTCCTTCAGCGGGTTCGCGATGTACAGCGACGCGGTCGCCTTGTTCGCGACCTCGAGCGGTTCCCGGTCCGCGGCGATCTTGCGGAGCGCGCTCGCGAGTGCGGGCGGATAGCGCGTCAGGAGCGCCGCGGAGGCGTCCGCCAGGTATTCCCGCTGACGTGAGACCGCGAGCTGGATGAGGGTCGCGATGACCGGCGTCACCAGCGCCAGCGCGAACGCGAAAAGGGCGACCGCCCCGCCGCGGTCGCGATCGCGCCCCCGTCTGCCGCCCCACCACATCGAGCGCATGAGCCAGTCGGCGAGCAGCGCGACGGTGCCGACAAGAACGATCACGAGGAGCATGACGCGGATGTCGCGGTTGCCGATGTGCGACATCTCGTGCGCGAGCACCGCTTCGAGCTCGGTCCGTTCGAGCTTGGCGAGAAGTCCGCGCGTCACGGCGATGGAGGCATGCCTCGGGTCTCGGCCCGTGGCGAAGGCGTTCGGCGCGGTGTCGTCGATCAGGTAGAGCTTCGGTGTGGGCAAGCCGCTGCCGATCGCGAGCGCCTCGACAATGTTGCGCAGCTGTGGCTCCTCGCCCACCCCGAGCTCGCGCGCGTGGCTCATTCCGAGGACGACTTTGTCTCCGGCGAAGTACGAGCCCGCCGACGAAAGCGCTGAGAAGCCGATGGCGAACGGCATGAGCGCGGCTCCGCCGCCGGGCTGCAGATACTCGCCGAAGACGAATCCAAGGGCCAACACGATGAGCGTGAAGACCGCGATCAGCACGGCCGTGCGAATCCGGTTCGCGGCGAGCGCGTCGTAGATCGACAGGCGCGGGGCCGGACCGGCCACCCGTCTAGGTGAACTTCACCTGCGGCACCGCGCGCTCCGCCACGTCCGTGAGCTCGAAGTACTGCTCCGGTGTGAACCCGAACATCCCACCGAGCACGTTCGTCGGGAACGTCATGAGCGCGGTGTTGTAATCGCGCACGCCGCCGTTGTAGAAGCGGCGGGCGAATGCGATCTTGTCCTCGGTCGCGCTCAGATTCTCGGACAGATCCTTGAACTCCTGCACGGCCTGAAGCTGCGGGTATGCCTCCGCGACGGCGCGCAGGTTGAGCAGCGCACCGCCGAGCGCGTTCTCCGCGGAGGCGCGCTGTTCGGGGGAGCCGGAGGTCGCGGCGGCGATGGCCTGCGCGCGCGCCTGCGTGACGGCTTCGAACGTCTGCCGCTCGTGCGCGGCATAGCCCTTCACGGTCTCGACGAGATTGGGGATGAGGTCCCAGCGCCGCTTCAGCTGGACGTCGATGTCGGCCCAGGCCTCACGCACGCGCTGCCGCAGCGTGACGAGCCGGTTGTACATGGAGATCAGGAAGAACGCGAGCACGACCAGGATCCCGGCGACGACGAGCGCTATCTCCACTGGTGCCTCCCCCTAGCCGCTGGACGCCGCGCGCAGGCTCATGATGCCACCTCCGCTGCGACGCGCGGCATCACGCCGCGAGTATGCGCGTGGCGAGCTCCTGGACCGCCTCTCGCTCCGCCGGATCCAGGTTCGCGTCGGCAAGGCGCCGCTCGGCGACGGCCGCCAGGAGCTCGCGGACGCCGTCGCCGCCCGCCGCTTGCAGGAACTCGTGCGCGAAGCGGCGGCGCAGCATGTCGCGGACGCGGCCCGGAAGCGAGCTCGACTCCGGAAAGCCGCCGACGATCAGGAAGGTCATCGCGACGTCGGCCGCGGCGGGGCCGCGTGCGGCGTTCGCCCAGTCGATGACCCACGGCCCCTTGGCCGTGATGAGCACGTTGTCCGGGTGCAGATCGAGGTGCAGCAGCGAGGTGCCCGGGCCGACGGGCGCCTGCATCCAGGCCGGCGCCCGGATCGCGCCGAGCCGGCGGTGAAGGTCTCCGAGGAGGGCGGCGTGCGCGGACAGCCGCCACGGGCGGCGGGCGAGGTCGGCGCTCATGGTCCTGCCGTCGACACGCGCGACGACGAGGTCCGGGCCCTTCGCCTCACGGATCGCCGGCACGGGATAGCCGGTCTTGCGCGCATGCTCCATGACCGCCGCCTCGTGCTCGGCTGAACGGCCGGAGCGGTAGCGGCGCAGCACCCAGCGCTCATCGATCGCGAACACGTCCGCATCGCGGCCGCGGCCGATGAGGCGCAGCTCGCTCAGGGCAGGAGCTCTCGCGCCGCCTTCGCGATGTGCCAGGCCGAGATCCCGGCCGCGTGGAGGAGCTCGGCGGGCTTGCCGGAGGCCGGCATCTCACGCACCGCGAGATGCCGGTAGCGCAGGCCGAGCTCACCGCTGCCGGCGAGCGCGGCAAGGACGGCGTCACCGATGCCACCCTCGGGCCAGTGGTCCTCGACGACCACGATCCGGCCGCCGGTGGCGCGCGCGGCAGCGGTGAGCGCCTTGGTGTCGATCGGCTTCACGGAGTACGCGTCGATGAGGCGGACCTTCACGCCTTCGCCCGCGAGCTCGTCCGCCGCCTTCACGGCCTCGTGCACGGTGATGCCGGCGGCGACGATCGCGACCCGATCATCGGGGCCACCGCCGCGCACGAGCCGGCTGCCGCCGACCGGGAAGTCGTCATCGGCCCGGTAGAGGATCGGGGTCTTCTCGCGGGTCGTGCGGATGTAGCTGACGCCCCCGAGATCGGCCATCTGCGCGACCAGCTTCGCCGTCTGGTTCGCGTCGCACGGGTAGAGCACCGTCGAGCCGTGGACCGCGCGCATCATCGCGAGATCCTCGAGCGCCATCTGCGACGGTCCGTCCTCGCCGATGGAGACCCCTGCGTGCGAGCCGGAGAGGCGGATGTTCGCGCGCGATACCGCGGCCATGCGGATGAAGTCGTGGGCGCGCGTGAGGAACGCGGCGAACGTCGAGGCGAACGGCACGAGTCCGACCACCTGCATCCCGACCGCGGCCGCGACCAGCTGCTGCTCGGCGATGAACATCTCGAAGAAGCGATCCGGGTGCTCCTTCTTGAAGTCCTCGGCGTGGGTCGAGTTGCTCACCTCGGCGTCGAGCACGACCACATCGCCACGCGCCGCACCGAGCGCGGCGAGCGTCTCGCCGTACGCCTTGCGCGTCGCCAGCGGCTCGGTGTACGCCGTCAGCTGCGGCCGCCCGCGCGTGATGCCCGGCGGCGCCCAGGGCGCCGGCTTCCGGACCTCGAACGTCCGCGACGGCGCGTCGCCGAGCTCGGCAAGCGCCTGCTTCGTCTGCTCCGCGTCGAGCGTCTTGCCGTGCCAGCCTGGCTTGTCCGCGAGGAACGAGACGCCCTCGCCCTTGCGTGTCCTCGCGATGACGACGCATGGACGATCCGCGCCGCTCGCCGCGGTAAAGGCGTCGTCAATGGCGGCGACGTCATGCCCGTCCACGACGATCGCCTCCCAGCCGAAGGCGCGCGCGCGCGCCGCGTAGCGGTCGGTGTCCCACTCGAGCTGCGTCGGGCCGCGCTGACCGAGCCGGTTGACATCGATGATCGCGGTGAGATTGGTGAGGCCTTCGTGCCCGGCACGCTCGAAGGCCTCCCAGACGGATCCCTCGGCCGTCTCGCTGTCACCGAGCAGTGCCCACACGCGGTATGGCGCGCGGAGGACCCGCGCGCCCCCGAGAGCAACGCCGACCGCGATCGGGAAGCCTTGCCCCAGAGAACCCGTCGCGACATCGACCCAGGGGAGGATCGGCGTCGGGTGCCCCTCGAGCCGGCTGCCGAGCTTGCGGAACGTGAGCAGCTCCGCGTCATCGATCACACCCGCGGCGCGGAACATCGCATAGACGAGCGGCGACGCGTGACCCTTGGAGAAGATGAGGTGATCGTTGGCGGGGTCGTCGGGCCTGGACCAGTCGTAGCGGAGGTGACCCGCAAGGAGCACGGCCATGAGGTCGGCCGCCGAGAGTGACGAGGTCGGATGCCCGGAGCCTGCGGCGCTCGAGCAGCGGATGGCGTCGGCGCGCAGCTGTCGCGCGAGGTCGCGGTGGGCCTCGAGCCGGGTCCCGCGGTCAACTGCGATGGTCGCCACGTGGAGAACGGTACCCTTCCGCGGAAAGTGAGGAAAGCGATGGAGATCGGCCTCTACGGGCTCGGCCGCATGGGCGGGAACATGGTCACGCGGCTCGCGCGCGGTGGGCACAGCGTCGTGGCGGCCAACCGCTCGCCCGGACCCGTCAACGAGGCGAAGGACCACGGCGCCACGGGCGCGTACTCGATCGAGGAGCTTGTGCGGGCCCTCCAGCCGCCGCGCGTGCTCTGGTCGATGGTGCCAGCAGGCCAGGCGACCGACGACGCCCTGGACGAGATGGCCGCGCACGCCTCCCGGGGTGACGTGCTCGTCGACGGCGCGAACTCCTACTTCCGGGACTCGATGCGGCGCGCCGCGCACTACGGCGCCAAGGGGCTGCACTATCTCGACGTCGGCGTGTCCGGTGGTGTGTGGGGGCTCGATCTCGGCTATTGCATGATGGTCGGCGGGCCGGACGAGGCCGTCGGGATCGTGACGCCGGCGCTCGACACGCTCGCACCGCCGAACGGCTGGGCGCACTTCGGGAAGAGCGGCGCCGGGCACTTCGTGAAGATGGTGCACAACGGCATCGAGTACGGGATGATGCAGGCCTACGGCGAGGGCTTCGAGCTCCTGCACGCGAGCGAGTTCGAGCTCGACCTCCGGCAGGTGTCGCAGGTCTGGATGCAGGGCAGCGTCGTCCGCTCGTGGCTCCTCGAGCTTGCCGAGCGCGCCTTCGCGCAGGAGGGCAACGACCTCACCGCCATCAAGGGCTACGTCTCGGACTCGGGCGAGGGGCGCTGGACGATCAACGAGGCGATCGCCCACGACGTACCGATGACCGTGCTCGCGCACGCGCTTTTCGCGCGCTTCACCTCGCGGCAGGACGACTCGTACGCGATGAAGGTCGCTGCGGCCCTCCGCAACCAGTTCGGCGGCCACGCGGTGAAGAAAGACGAGGGGTGACGCCGGCAGCGAACACGACGCTCGCCAATCCCCTGCGTGCCGGACCGCGGCTGGCGCGCGTGCCGGAGCCGTCGATCCTGGTCATCTTCGGCGGCGCGGGCGACCTGACCTCGCGCAAGCTGCTCCCCGCGCTGTACAACCTCGCCCTCCAGCGGCTCCTCCCGCCCGCATTCGCGGTCGTGGGGGCGGGGCGGACCCGCATGGCCGAGGAGCAGTTCCGGGCGGAGCTGCGCAACGCGGTCGCTACCTTCAGCCGCACGAAGCCGCTGAATGAGGAGGTCTGGGCGAGCTTCGCGGAGCAGGTCCGCTACGTCTCGATCGGTACGCCGGAGGGCTACGACGAGCTGGCGCGGACGCTTGACGCGCTCGACCGCGGCATCGGTACGCAGGGGAACCGCCTCTTCTACCTCGCGACGCCGCCGAAGGCGTACGAGCCGATCGTGCGCGACATCGGGCTGCATGGCCTGTCGCGAACGGCCGGCTGGTCGCGCGTCGTCGTGGAGAAGCCCTTCGGGAACGACCTCCGCTCCGCGATGCACCTGTCGGAAAAGCTCCACGACGTGTTCCGCGAGGCGCAGATCTTCCGGATCGACCACTACCTCGGCAAAGAGACCGTGCAGAACATCCTTGTGCTGCGGTTCGCGAACGCGATCTTCGAGCCGCTCTGGACGCGGCAGTTCGTCGACCACGTGCAGATCACCGTCGCCGAATCGCTCGGTATCGAAGAGCGCGGCGAGTACTACGACGCCGCCGGCGCAGCACGCGACGTCGTGCAGAACCACCTCCTGCAGCTCCTCGCGCTCGTCGCGATGGAGCCGCCCGTGGCGTTCGACGCGGGTGCCGTGCGAGACGAGAAGATGAAGGTGGTCCGCGCGATGCGGCCCATCGGCACGCACGAGGTCGCCGAGCGGACCGTCCGCGGGCAGTACGCGAGCGGGTTCATCGAAGGCACGAGGGTGCCGGGCTACCACGACGAGCCGGGCGTCGCGCCGCTGTCGCAAACGGAGACTTACGTGGCGCTCCGGTGCTACGTGGACAACTGGCGGTGGGAGGGCACGCCCTTCTACCTACGCACGGGGAAGCGCCTGCCCAAGCGCGCGACGGAGATCGCGCTGCAGTTTCGCGCGGCGCCGCACCAGGTGTTCAGCCGCGACGCCTCCGCTGGACTCGATCCGAACACGCTCGTGCTGCGCATCCAGCCCGACGAGGGCACCTCGCTGAAGTTCGGCGCGAAGGTGCCGGTGCAGGGTGTGCGCATCCGCTCCGTGAACATGGACTTCGTGTACGGCGCCTCCTTCATGGTCGATGCGCCCGACGCGTACGAGACGCTCATCCTCGACGCGCTTCGGGGCGACGCGACCCTGTTCACGCGACGCGACGAGGTCGAGCAGCAGTGGACGTTCGTCGATCCGATCATCGAGGGCTGGTCGGCGGACCAAATCGATCTCCCGACGTACGCCGCGGGGACCTGGGGTCCGACGGAAGCCGACCTCCTGATCGCGCGCGACGGACGCGCGTGGCGCAAGCCGTGAAGCGCGAGCGAGGAGCGGCCCTGTCACGACGAGTGAGCACGCCTGTTCCTGAGCGTGGCACGGTTGTAGGCCGCGCTTGAGCACGGCATGAGCCCCGCGACCGACCAGACCGTCTGGGGTGCGCCGGCTTCGGGTGTCGCCGCGCTCGAGCGCGAGCTCGCGCGGCTGCGCCGCGCGCAGAGCGCGCAGGCGGCGGACCAGGGCCACGTCGTCGCGCGCGCCGCGGTGCTGAACCTCGTCGTTCACGCGACGCGCGAACCGCACGCGCGCCGCGCGGGGGCGACGATCGGGCAGCTGGCGCAGCGTCATCCCTCACGGGCGGTCATCGTCCACGCCGACCGCGATCTAGAGCCGGGCTTCGAGGCGCAGCTGGCGATGCACTGCCTGCTTCCTGCCGCCGACGCGGGGCGCCAGATCTGCTACGAGCAGATCCTCATCCGCGCCCGCGGTGACTCGGACGAGCGTCTGGCGAGCGCGGTCATCCCGCTTCTGCTCCCCGACCTGCCGGTCTTCCTCTGGTGGACCGGGACGCCGCCGGTCGATCAGCGCCACTTCGACGACCTGCTCGCTCTCGCCGACCGTTTCATCGTCGACTCCGCCGACTTCGCGCGTCCGGACCTGACCCTGCAGCAGATCGCATTGATCTGCGGTGCCGGACGCGGCCGGTACGGCGTGACAGACTTCAACTGGACGCGGATCACTGCGTGGCGTGAGCTGGTTGCGGCCTTCTTCGATGTCGCTGATTGGCGCGCGCTCCTGGCGCACATCAGCGGGATCCGCGTGGGGTTCGCGGTTGATGCGGACGGGCGGGACATCCACCCGTCGCAGGCGCTCCTGCTGATCGGGTGGCTGGGCTCCCGGCTCGGCTGGCGACCGACGGGAGCGCTCGCGCCATCCGAGGCCGGCGGCATGCTTTTCGCGATGCGTCGGCGCGACGGAGCGCAGATCCAGGTACGCGTGCGGCCGCGGTTCGAGCGCGGCCTCGCCGAAGGCGACCTGTCGGGACTCCGGCTGCAGGCCGAGCGCGACGGATCGCTGACCGAGTTCGTCGTGAAGCGCGTTCACGGCACGGCCCACGCGCTCGCGACCGTCACGCGGGGCGGACAGGTCATCTCGTCCCGCACCGTGCCGCTTCCCGCGCCGTCCGTCACGGAGCTGCTCGGCGAGGAGCTGACGATCGCGGGGAGCGATCGGATCTACGAGGACGCCCTGGCGGCGCTGGTGCGCCTGGCCTGAGGAACCCTCTCGCCTCGCCTGCTCGGCTCGGCGGGGCCCTGCGGCTCGGTCGGGCAAAGCCCTCCCTCACCTGGCCCGAGTTGTGCGCTGGCCGCAGCACAGTGGATCGACATGAGTGACGGGCGGCCGCGCCCGACCGAACGGCCAGCGGACCAGCTGATCGGTGACCGCTACCGGCTGATCGAGCACATCGAGCGTGGCGGAGCGGGCGACGTCTGGCTCGCGCGCGACGAGCGCCTCGATCGCGATGTCGCCGTGAAGATCCTCGGCGCTGAAGCGGACGATGCTTTCCGCGAGCGCTTCACGCACGAGGCACGCCGCGCCGCCTCCGTGACGCACCCGAACGTGGTCACCGTCTTCGACGAGGGAACGGACGGCGCCGACGCGTACATGGTCATGGAGTACGTGCGTGGCCGCACGCTCCGCGAGCTCATCGCGGAGCGCGGACCGTTGCCGCCGCACGAGGCCGCGCGTCTCGTCGCGCAGGTCGCGGCCGCGCTCGATGCGGCGCACGCGGCTGGCGTGGTGCATCTCGACGTGAAGCCGGCCAACGTGATCGTGAACGAGGCCGGCACCGCGAAGCTCACGGACTTCGGAGTCGCTACGGCCGCGCACGGCGAGGCGGAGCGGGAGCTCGTCGGCACGGCACGGTACGTCGCGCCGGAGCGTATCGAGGGTGCCGTGCCCACGCCCCGAAGCGATGTGTACGGGCTGGGTCTCGTCGCGTACGAGCTCCTCGCGGGTCGTCCCGCGTTCCAGGGAGTCGAGACGGACGACCTGCTCCGCATGCGGCTCGAAGGCGCGGCGCCGTCCCTGCGTGGCGCGCGCGTCGGCATCTCACCGGAGGTCGATCGTGCCGTCGCGAAGGCGCTCGAGCGCGATCCGCGGGACCGCTACCCGACGGCGGGCCAGTTCGCGGCGGCGTTGGGCCTGTCGGCGGAGCGCGGAGACGCGACCACACCGCTCACCACGGCGGCGGCGTCGGTCCGCACGCCGCCACGTCGGCGGATCGCCCTCCCGCAGGGCTTCCGGGTGCCTCCGATCGACAGCACCCTGGCGGTCCTCGCGGTGGTCCTCGTGCTGCTCGCCGTGATCGCGCTGTTCCGCAACTTCCCGGCCGACACGACGACGCGGGGCGGCGCCGCCGCGACGAGCGCTCCTCCGGCAAGCGCTCCTGCAGCGACCGGTGCCGCGCTACGGGCACCGAACGTCGTGGGGCAAAGGCTCGACAAGGCCATCAAGACGTTGCGCGACGCGGGCTTTGGCGTCGTCGCGTGGGACGTCGCCCAAGGCGCCTCAGGCAAGTCATGCGACGTCGCCCGGCAGGAGCCCGCGGGCGAGGCGGCGTTCGCGCGTGGGCAAGACGCAAAGGTCTTCTACGTCGCCGGAAAGGATTGCACGAAGGCCGATGACTGACTCGCGCGCGGGGGCGCGCAGCGACGCCGGGAAGGTCCGCGAGAGCAACGAGGACAGCTGGATCGTGCGCGAGCAGCGCGGCGTGGCGCTCCTTGCGGTAGCGGACGGGGTCGGGGGGGTCGCCGGCGGCGAGCGGGCGAGCGCTGCGGCGATCGAGACGCTCTCGCGTCGTTTCTACGAGTCGCTGGCGACAGGGGACCTGCGCTCATCGCTCGCGACAGCGGTGCGCGAGGCGAACGACGCGGTCGTCCGCGCCGCAGCGGACCGCGGCGAGTCGTCCGCGACCACGCTCGTCGCTGCGGCAGTCCGCAAGGGCGAGGCAAC
>Ga0136633_1003318_pt1 | contig 10650 bp, 4 predicted proteins | sample AntDrymeUQ832206_2_FD_105494 | JGI IMG/M metagenome (GOLD analysis project Ga0136633, IMG submission 105494) | Polar desert sand microbial communities from Dry Valleys, Antarctica - metaG UQ83 (22.06) | ecosystem: Environmental > Terrestrial > Soil > Desert | place: Antarctica: Dry Valley...
CCGGGGGCGGGACCACGACGGGGGGCTCGACCACCGGGGGGACGACCGGGGGCGGGACCACGACGGGGGGCTCGACCACCGGGGGGACGACCGGGGGCGGGACCACGACGGGGGGCTCGACCGGGGGCGGGTCCACGACCGGCGGGACGACCGGGGGCGGGTCCACGACCGGCGGGACGACCGGGGGCGGGATGACGACTGGCTCGGTCAGGATGTTGTTGGTCACCGAGACCGTGCAGGTCACCGTTCCCCCGCCACCGTTCCCGGAGCCGTTGCACTGGTTCACGTCGACCGGCAGGGCCGAGCTCTCGGTCGATTCTGGCACCGTGCACCGGACCCGCATCGTGCCGCCACCGCCGTTACCGGAGTCGTTGCACTGGGTGATGGTGGCGTCGGTCGTGTTGCCGATCGGGTCGCACATCACTGTCGGTAGCGTGCCGCCGCCTGCACCCGACCCGTTGCACTGGTTGATCGTGGCCGGCGTGGGCACCGAAGGACCGGTGATGTTGTTGATGATGTGCACGTTGCACTCGACGGTGCCGCCGCCACCACTGCCCGAGCCGTTGCACTGGTCCACTGACGTGGTCAGCTCATCAGAAGGCGTGACGGTGGAGACGCAGTTCAGCAGGGCGTTGGCCGCACCATGGCACTCCTCGATCTCGACGGTCGAGCTTGTGTTTCCGGTCGCCAGGTTGAGATTGTTCGTGATGGTGACCTCGCAGGCCACCGCCTGACCACCGACGTTGTCCGTGCCGTTGCACTGCTTGACCGCTCCAGGCGGGTTGGCGGGGGCAGCAGCCAGAAGGGCGGTCGGTGCGGAGGCCGGCGGCGTAATGGCGGGACTGGTGATGATCCCGGCCCCCCGTGCGGCCTGGGCCGCGGGATCGGTCGGCGAGCTCGACGGCACGACCGGAGTCGCCGGGACGGGCAAAGCCGCCACGGTCACCGGCAGGTCGGCCACCGGAGCCCGCCTGTCCGGCACGGCCGCAACGCTAGGCCCGGTGGGGGTGACGGAAGGGTTCGCGCCACTCGTCGAGCCGGTGAGGCTCGTCGGCGGGTCACCCAGGGAATTCGTGACCGGGGCGGTACTCGGGGTGGCCGGGGTGGACCCGGCGAGAATCACCGTGTCGGCTGCTGAACCCTCCAGAGTCGGGCCCGGCTGCACCACTGTGGCGGCTCGAGGAACGATCGCCTGCATGGGCGAGGCAGTGGGGGCGGGAGGCGACACAGGCGGCACAGGCGCCACCGCGACCGTGGTGGTTGTGGGCGGTGCAGCAGGCACGGACACAGAGACGACGCGCCCGGCCACCGCCTCGGCACGGGTGAGCTGAAGGTCGGGCACCGCCTCACGCCCCACGCTCGGATCGACCACCAGTGGCGACGCCGGGACGCCGGGCTCCGCATGGGCTGGCTCACGCACCGACTCCCAGCCCAGCAGCACGAGGACTGCGACAAGGAAGAGTCCGCCAAGGACACCCACTTTGCATCGCGCAGAGGCCGAACGCGGAGACCTATATGGTGAAAGGGCGAACTCGGATGACGTCACCGCACTCCTCGGGTCACGCCATTTGGACGGTCATCTGCCGCCGGTCCGAACGTGATGGACACAGTGTCGACACAGGCACCGGTTTGGCCTAGAGCCCATCGCACTAGTGCGATTGCGGCGGCGCGTCCCGAACGGCCTACCGGGCGCTCACCCACCGCCGATGTGCGGTTCAGGATGGATCGGTACCACAGGAAATTTGCTGAAAAGGTCGCTGAATGGGAGCGCGCCCACTGTCCCGGCTCAGCTTCCGCGTGGAGCGGACGAAGTGGACAACTCTCCCTCGCGACAGAGGTGCAGGGAGTCCATTGCCAACCCAGAATCCAGCCTTCGCTCCGCTCATAGTGCGTTTGCATCAGAACACCCATGATCCTTCTGTCGGCCACCGGAGACGGACCGCCACGGAACTGGTAGTCTGGGAACGAACGGCGAACGGCTGGTTGAACCGGGAACTGTTCTCCCTCAGGGACGTGAGAAGCACGGCCCCGACGACAGTTCGACGGAGGTCGGCTGCGCTGATGTCGCAGGCTGAGCACTTATCCGACGAATCTCTGAGCATCGCTGACTCGCACTGGCAGCTGATCGCCGAGTCCATCCCGCATATCGTCTGGATGGCGGCGCCCGACGGCCGCGTCGAATACATAAACCAGCAAGGCAACGAGTACACCGGCTGGCCCCCGGGGGTTGCCTACGCCCGCGCTTGGCTCGAAGTCGTTCACCCCGAAGACGCCGCCGGCGCCGATCGGGCGTGGCGGGATGCCAGTCGAATGGGGGCGCCCTATATCGCGGAGTACCGCATCCGCCGGGCCGACGGTGCGTACCGCTGGCATGTCAGCCGGGCGCTTCCCCTGCGCGACGCCGCCGGGCAGATCGTCAGGTGGATCGGCACCGCCACCGACAATCACGACCACAAGACCACCGAGGCCGGGTTGCGTGAGGCGCATCGGACGGCGGCGGAGGCTCTGACCCTTCTGGCCACCCTCCAAGCCGAGGCGCCGGTGGGATTCGGCTTCGTCGACCGCAACCCGTGCCTCGTCCGGCTGAACAAGGAACTGGCCTCCATGACCGGCGCTCCTGCGGAGGAACTAGTCGGGCGCCCTGTCGCCGAGGCCGTCCCAGAGCTGTGGGAGCAGCTGGAGCCGGTCTTCCTCCATGTGCTCGCCACCGGCGAGGCCGTCCGGAACATGCCGGTCGCCCACCGACCCGCCGGCACGGGTGGGCGCGAGGGGCTGGCCAGCTACTACCCGGTGCGGATCGGCAACAAGATCATCGGCGTCGGCCTGCTCGTTTTCGACGTGACCGACCGGCTCAAGCTTGCGACGGCCCTGCACGAGTTGACGAGGGCGGAGGACTGCCGCTCGGCGGAGGAGTTCCGCTCGGCGGTCATGAGCGAGGTGGCCGAGGGCGTGTACACCCAGGACGGCGCCGGCCGGCTGATGTACATGAACAGCGCCGCATCCAGGATGCTCGGCTGGGCCGAGAGTGAGGTATGCGGAAAGCCCATGCACGAGGTGGCCCATTTCCAGACCGCCGACGGCGCGCTGCCGGCCGATGACTCCGCTCCCCGCCTGGAAGGGGCCGGAGGTGGGGTGTTCACCCGGAGGGACGGCTCGACGTTCGCAGTGGCGTACTCGGCTGTCCCGTTGCACACAGGATCCACCGACGCCGGCCATGCGGTCATCTTCCGTGACGCCAGCGCACCCGGACGCTCCCCGAATGTCATTCGTGTCCTGATAGCAGACAGTGACAAATCCACCACCCGGTCCTTTCAGGCCCTGCTCGACCGCCACGAAGGCATCGAGGTGGTAGCCGTGTCGCCGACGTCGGCCTCTGCGATGTGGGAGGCCGAGCGGCTACGCCCCGACGTTGCGCTCGTCAACTTCGATCTTCCCGACCTCGACGGGGTCACGACGGCAAGGCGCATGAAGGCCGCCGCCCGATCGTGCAGCGTCATCCTCATGACCGACCGGTACGACGACGATGTCGCACTGGCCAGCATCGAGGCCGGATGCGCAGGTGTGCTCGACAAGGGGCGGGCGTGGGTGGAACTGGTGAGTGCGGTGCGTGCCGCTTTCCACGGGGAAACGACCATCTCCCAGCACGAGCTCCAGCGCGTCGTCTCGAAGGTGCGGGGAGGAGGACATCCCGGCAGGGCCACCGACCTCACCGACCGGGAAGAAGGGGTCCTCGCGTGCATGCGGGACGGCCTTTCGAACGCTGAGGTAGCCCAACGGCTGGGAATCACACCGAATACCGTCCGCAACCACGTGCAGCGAATCCTGTTCAAGTTGAACGTGCACTCCAAGTTGGAGGCGGTCGTCGTGACGTCCCGCGAGGGCCTCCACCGTGAGTGATGTGACTGGCATGGCTCGGATACATCCGTCGACACCGCAGGTCGCGCCGCCCGGGTTCGTTCATGGGGGCGGCTGAGCTATGCCGCCCGTTGAACATGTGTCGGAAACCTGGCTTGACATGGCTGAGTCCCGCTGGCAGCGGATCGCCGAGAAGATCCCCCATGTCGTCTGGATGGCTTCGGCGACAGGCCAGACCGAATTCCTGAACCAGCAGGCGCGCGACTACCTGGGCTGGCCACCCGACAGATCCCTCGAAGATCTCTGGAAGGTGATCTTCCACCCTGACGACGCAGCGGGGGTGTACCGCACGTGGGTGCATGCAATCCGCACCCGCACCGGCTACACCGCTGAGTTCCGCCTTCGCCGCTTCGACGGCGAGTACCGCTGGCATTGCGGCCGTGGCCTGCCCATCGGAGACGCCGACGGCGATGCCACCCGGTGGATCGGCACCGCGACGGACATCGACGACCACAAGAGGTCCGAGGCGGCCCTGCGGGAGATCGATGATCAACTGGAGGCGGCGCAGCGCCAGACGCAGGTCGGAAGCTGGTACACCGACGTGGTGAACGGGACCCACCAGTGGTCGGCCGAGATGTACCGCCTCCTGGGTTGTGAGCCGGGGCAGCTGGAACCCCACCCGGAGCGGTTCCTCGAACGCGTGCACACGGCCGACGTCGGGAGCATGCGCGCCGTCGCGTCGGCGCAGAGGTCGCAGCCGGAGGTTCGTGAGGTCGAGCTCCGGATCGTCCTACCCGGCACCGGGCTGCGCTGGCTGGTGATCCGCTCCGAGCCCGTCCTGGGCGCCAACGGCGAGGTAGTAGGCGTCCACGGCACGGCCCAGGACGTGACGGAACGCCGGCTCGCCGAGGACCGATTGCGGTTCCAGGCCAACCTGCTCGACGCCGTCGGCGAGGCGGTCATCGCCACCGATCTCACCGGAACCGTCATCTACTGGGGGCCGGGCGCCGAGGAGCTGTACGGGTGGAAGGCGGACGAGGCGGCGGGCCGGCGCATCACAGACCTGATCCCGCCGGTGCAGGCGAGTTGTGTCGCAACCGACATCCTGGACCGTCTACCCGAGGGCCAGAGCTGGGCGGGAATGATGCTGCTCCGGCGGCGGGACGGCTCCACATTCACCGCTCAGATCACCCGCACCCCCGTGCACGATGCCGAGGGCCGGCTCGTCGGCATCATCGCCATCTCCTCTGACGTCACCGTACGCGAGGAGGCCAACGCGGAGCTCGAGCGGGCGCACCGCACCACGGCAGAGGCGCTCACCCTGCTTGACACCCTTCAGAGGGAGGCGCCGGTCGGGTTCGGTTTCGTCGATCGTGAGTTCCGATACGTCCGGCTGAACCACGAGCTCGCTTCGATCATCGGAGCACCGGCCGAGGACGTGATCGGACGAACGGTCTCCGACGTGGTGCTGCCTGAGTTGTGGGAACGGCTGGAGCCTGTCTACCGCCGTGTTCTGGCCACCGGGAACGCCGTCCGCAACCAGCCGCTGGTCGGGTTGCACAAGCTAGGCGGGGAGGTACGGGAGTGGTTGGCGAGCCACTACCCGGTCCGTGTCGACGACAAGATCATCGGCATCGGGATCGTCGTCCACGACGTCACCGACCGGGCGAGATCCGAGGGATTCCGCTCGGCCGTGATGAGCCAGGTGGTCGACGGTGTGTACACCCAGGATTGCGACGGGCTGCTGACCTATATGAACAGTGCGGCGTCGAAGCTGCTGGGCTGGACCGAGGACGAACTGCGTGGCAAGCCCATGCACGAGATGGTCCACTTCCAGAACTCCGATGGCACCCGGGTCGGCGTCGCCGACTGCGCGTTGCTTACCGAGGGGGCGCACGGTCGCCTCAAACGCAGCGCCGGCGAGTCCTTCACCAGGAAGGACGGTTCCACCTTCCCCGTTGCCTACTCGTCGGTTCCGTTGCGCACCGGGTCGACGGTCGAGGGCGTGGCCGTGGTCTTCCGCGACGTCAGCGAGCCCGGCTCGTCGCCGAACGTGATCCGGGTGCTGCTCGTCGACAACGACACGAGGGCCACCGCTTCGTTCCAGGCGTTGCTCGACCGCCATGAGGGGATCGAGGTGGTGGCGGTGGCCACGACGTCGGCATCGGCGGTCGAGTGCGCCGGGCGGCTGAAGCCCGACGTCGTCCTGGTCAACGTGGAGCTTCCCGACCTCGACGGGGTGGCGACGGCGGAGGCGATCAGGTCCGACGCCCCTTCCACCAGGATCATCCTCATGAGTGACACCCACGACGACACCCTGGCCGTCGCCGGCTTGGAGGCCGGCTGCGCCGGCGTGCTGGACAAGAGTCGGGCCTGGGTGGAGCTGGTGAGCGCGGTGCGCGCCGCCTACCACGGCGAGACGATCATCTCCCAGGAGGAGCTCCAGCGCGTGCTGTCCAAGGCGCGAGGGGGCGCTGGTGGTCGGGCCACCCACCTCACCGAGCGGGAGGAGCAGGTCCTGGCCTGCATGCGGGAGGGGCTGTCCAACGCCCAGGTGGCCGCACGGCTCGGAGTCACCTCCAACACCGTCCGTAACCACGTGCAGCGCGTTCTCTACAAGCTGAACGTTCACTCCAAGCTCGAGGCGGTCGTCCGCACCTCCCGTGATGGCCTGCGGGCCGAGCCATCGTGACTCTGGCCGAGCCCGACTGGCGGCTGATTGCCGAGTCCATCCCCCATCTCGCATGGGTCGCCTCGTCGGCCGGACAGATCGAGTATCTGAACCAGCTGGCCGGCGACTACCTCGGCCGGACACCTGAGACGATGCTCGACGAGATCAGGATGGTCATGCACCCTGACGACGCACCCGCCGTTCACAGTGCCTGGCAGCAGGCGGTGGACACGGAGACGGCGTTCATGGCGGAGTACCGCATGGCGGGTGCCGACGGTGAGTTCCACTGGTTCTGCGGGAGAGGGCAGCCCGTCGGGGAGGCCGGCTCTGTCACCAGGTGGATCTGCACCGCCACGCACATCGACGACCAGAAGCGCACCGAGGCAGCGGTGCAAGAGAGCAGTGACCGCCTTGCGCACGCCCAGCGGCTCACCCATGTCGGGAGCTGGTCCGTCGACGTGGCCACCGGCACCCACACGTGGTCCGACGAGCTGTACCGCCTGCTCGGCTACGAGGCCCGCGAGTTCGAGCCCGACACGGACCGGTTCGTCGCGCGCCTGCACCCTGTCGACGCCAGCCGGATCCGGGATGCGCTGCGAAGGCAGGTCTCCCACGGCGAGGCATGGGAGGGCGAGCTCAGGATCGTGCTCCCGGATGCCGGGGTGCGGTGGTTGGAGGCGCGCACGGAGCCCGTCCTGGACGACAGCGGTGAGGTGGTCGGCATCCATGGCACGGCCCAGGACGTGACCGGGCGCAAACTGGTCGGGGAGCGGCTGCGGTTACAGGCGGATCTGCTCGACGCCGTCGGCGAGGCGGTCATCGCCACCGACCTCGCCGGGAGCATCATCTACTGGGGTCCAGGATCCGAGCACCTGTACGGGTGGGAGGCGAAGGAGGCGCTGGGCCGAAGCATCACCGACATGATCCCGACGGTTCATGGCAGCTACGACGGCGCGGACGTCATGGGCCGCCGGGACCGGGGCGAGCGCTGGGCCGGCACGATGGAGCTCAGGCGGCGCGACGGCTCCGCCTTCCTCGCCGAGATCGGGCGTACCCCGGTGCTCGACGGTGGCGGCCGCCTGGTGGCACTCATCGGAACGTCCTCAGACGTCACCGCCCGGGAGGAGCTCAACGCGCGCCTGGTCACGGCACATCGTGAGGCCGAGGAGAGCCTGACCCTCCTCGACACCCTCCAATCGGAGGCGCCGGTGGGCTTCGCATTCGTCGACCGGGACGTTCGACTGGTTCGCATCAATCCCGAGTTTGCGTCCTTCATCGGGGCCAGAGCCGAGGAGATGGTCGGACAGCGCCTCGCCGATGTGCTGCCCTCTGCCTGGTGGGACGAGCTGTCCCCGATCTGCCGCCATGTCTTCGATTCGGGCGAGGCGGTCACGGATCAGCGGCTCAGCTCACCGCTGGGCGCCGGCATCCCACGGCGCGAGATCACGACGAGCCACTATCCGATCCGGATCGAGGACGAGATCATCGGCATCGGTGTGGTCGTCAACGACATCACCGAGCGGGTGAGGGCCGAGGGCTTTCGCTCGGCCGTGATGAGCCAGGTCGTCGACGGTGTGTACACCCTCGACGTGTATGGGCATCTGCTGTACATGAACAAGGCGGCGTCGAAGATGCTGGGTTGGACCGAGAAGGAGCTGCGTGGCTGCGACATGCACGAGGCAGTCGACTTCCAGAGGTCTGACGGCACCCGAGTAAGCGCTCGCGACCGGGCATTCCTGGGCGAGGGGTCCCCGGGTCACCTGGAACGCAGCGCCGGCGAGTCCTTCACCCGGAAGGACGGCTCCACCTTCTCGGTGGCCTACTCGTCGGTGCCCCTGCGCACCGGGACGACGGTGGAGGGTGTGGTCGTGGTCTTCCGTGACGTCAGCGAGCCCGGCTCGTCGCCGAACCTGATCCGGGTCCTGATCGTGGACAGCGACCGGATAGCCAGCGCGTCGTTCCAGGCGTTGCTCGACCGCCACGAGGGCATCGACGTGGTCGCAGTGGCCACGACCTCGGCATCGGCGGTAGCGAGTGCCGAGCGGCTGACACCCGACGTCGTCCTCGTCAACCTGGACCTTCCCGACCTGGACGGGCTGGCGACGGCGCTGCTGATCAAGACCCACGACCCCTACGTCAAGGCCATTCTCATGAGCGAGAAGCACGACGACGCCACCGCCATCGCCTGCATCGAGGTCGGGTGCGCCGGCGTACTCGACAAGAGCCGGGCCTGGGTGGAGCTGGTGAGCGCGGTGCGCGCCGCCTACCACGGCGAGACGATCATCTCCCAGGAGGAGCTCCAGCGCGTGCTGTCCAAGGTGCGTGGTGGCGCCGCCGGTCGGGCCACCCACCTCACCGACCGGGAGGAGCAGGTTCTCGCCTGCATGCGGGAGGGGCTGTCCAACGCCCAGGTGGCCGACCGGCTCGGAGTCACCCCCAACACGGTCCGCAACCACGTGCAGCGCATCCTGTACAAGCTGAACGTGCACTCCAAGCTCGAGGCGGTCGTCCTCACCTCCCGCGAGGGTCTGCAGCAGGGTCGACCCTGACGAGACCAACGCCCGATCAGGGCTCGAATCGGTAACCGGCCCCCGAGACGGTCCGGATCCAGCGGGGCTGTGCCGGGTCGGACTCGATCTTCTGACGGATGCGACGGACGTGCTCCGTGACGGTCTTCGAGGTCTGCCAGTCGGGTGAGGAGTGCCAGACGTCGGACAGCAGCTGGCCACGGGAGAAGACACGGCGGGGTGCGCCGGCCAGGTGGGCCAACAGGTCGAACTCGAGCCGGGTCAGCTCCACCACCTGCTCGTCGACGAGCACCTCACGGACATCGGTGTCGATGCGGAGGCCGGCGAAAGCCAGGGTGCACGGACCGCCGGTCTCCTCGAAGACGGAGGCGAGATCGGTGCGGGTGGCGAAAGCGGTGGTGGTCATGAACCCAGTGTCCGCCTGCCGGGCGGGCGTGCAAAGACTCGAATGCGCTAGTGCATGTGCGCCATGCCTAGGGCCTGACGCAACTGCACTAGCGCAATCGAGTCTTGGCGATGGAACAGGACACGACGACACTGGGTCCGGTGATGACTACACCGTACGTACGCCAAAGCTGTGACGTCGATACCGGCCGCCCCGGCCGGGAGTCGACCGCCGCTCGGCGTGAGGAATTGGCGGAAGCGTACCGGCAGCTCGAGAGGAGCGCCCTGCACGACTCACTGACCGGTCTCGCCAACCGGTCCCAGCTGGTCGTGCGGCTGGCGGCTCTCGACGCCACGCGCCTGCTGACGTCGGCTCTGGTCATCGTGGACCTCGACGATTTCAAGGACGTCAACGACACCTTCGGCGATGCCGAGGGCGACGAGCTGCTCCGCACCGCAGCGGCGAGGATGCGCAGCTGCATACGCCCCGGAGACCTCCTGGCCAGGCTGGGCGGCGACGAGTTCGCGGTGCTACTGGAAGGGACGGGCGCCGAGGCGGCGGAGGACCTGGCCCGGCGAGCCGTCGAGGCCATGAACGTTCCGTTCACCGTCGGCGGCGAGCTGTGCCATGTGACCGCCAGCGTCGGTGTGGCCGTCGGCACGGTGGACATCGTCAACCCCCAGGTCCTGCTGCGCTCCGCCGACCTGGCCATGTACGAGGCCAAGTCAAGGGGAAAAGGCCGTTTCGTCCGCTTCGACGTGTCGATGAGCGACGCCCTGACCCTTCGGACACGCACCGAAGGTGAGCTGCGGCAAGCCATCGAGCGCGACCAGCTCGTCCTGCACTACCAACCCATCATGGACGTCAGCTCCGGCGACATGGCCGGCGTCGAGGCGCTCGTGCGCTGGCAGCACCCGGTGCGCGGCCTGCTCGGCCCCGGCGAGTTCGTCCCCCTGGCTGAGCGCACGGGCGCCATCGTCGCCCTCGGCGCCTGGGTCCTCGGCACCGCATGCCGTCAGGCCGCAACCTGGCAGGCGGCGCGGCCCGGCCAGACGCCGCTCGTCGTCTCGGTCAACGTCTCGGCCCGCCAGCTCGACGAGCCGACCTTCGTGATCACCGTGTCCCGGATCCTCGCGGAAACGGGCCTCGATCCCGGAAGCCTGTGCCTGGAGGTCACCGAGACGGCGATGATGTCCAACCCCGCCGGCGTC
>Ga0136633_1003319_pt1 | contig 10650 bp, 3 predicted proteins | sample AntDrymeUQ832206_2_FD_105494 | JGI IMG/M metagenome (GOLD analysis project Ga0136633, IMG submission 105494) | Polar desert sand microbial communities from Dry Valleys, Antarctica - metaG UQ83 (22.06) | ecosystem: Environmental > Terrestrial > Soil > Desert | place: Antarctica: Dry Valley...
CTTGCAATGGTTGTGACGCCCTGATTCAGTATCCGCGAAGAAAGCGGAGACGGGTCGATGATGGGTGAGCGGACGGTGGCGCAGGAAGCGCTATTTTACGAGTTCAGCCTCGAGCGACACGTGTCTGATGGCGCAACAATCTGACCTCGGCCGGATCAAGGCCTGCCTCCACAAGTAACTGATTAAATCGGAGGGGCACGGGCATTCTCGCATACGATAAGTGACGTGCACCAAAGGGCTCTGCTTCAGTCCACAGTCAAGTTCAATGTTACTCATCGTCTGTAGATCGATCGTCGGCAGCGGCGTCTGTCCAAACCGTGGATATTCGCAAGCGCCTCGGATCGAACGTCAAGCGTCTTCGGCTGGAGAAGGGCTGGAGCCAGGAAGATTTCGCCGATCGGGCGGATATCCACCGGACTTATGTCAGCGATATTGAACGGGCCGCGCGCAACCCGACAATCACCGTCGTCGAGAAGCTTGCCAAAGCGTTGAAGGTGAAAGCTTCGGTGCTGATCGAATGAGCGGCGCGGACGTCCGCTAAGCGCCCATCCCGGTCACTCTCGGCAGTTTCGTTGGAGCTCATAAGCCGCCGCTCGTTCAGCAAGTCGGCAAAATCCTCTTTTGACCCATTGCGGTGATTCACCACCAGGTGCATCCTCGTATTGAAGACAGCGGGGCGCGCAGTGTTTCGATTGATGACGGTTCGGCCGCCGCATGGACGGAACACGGTGTTTTGGGAGCTGGTCATCGCAACAGTTGGCGCCTTGGTTGCCTTCGCGGCGCAACAGTGGGCCGAGGCAAGGTCACAGCACACCAAGTACAAACCGCTCCACTTATGCGGTTGAATGGAAAAAAATTTCTTCTGGAGCAATCTGATCGACGCAGCAGTTAGCGACTTTAAGCTCAAGTAGGAGAGTCTCGATTCGTCGTAATGTCCGAGAATTCGATCAATTCCCCGTTTCGAAATAATGATTGAAGGGGCGCGCCCAAGTCATTTACGTGCGATTCTGCGTGAGCTGGGTATTGCCCGGGCATCGCTGTGGCAAAATCTCAATCCTATTCGCGAAGAAATTTTCAGCGCCGATCGGCTGGAAGAGCACGCCCGGAGCCTAGCGGCCGCGCAGCCCGTGGCGACCAAATGGGTGCGTCGCGAGTCGCTGACCTCACGGCTGAACGAAAATGAGGCAGCGTTGCGGCTTGCTTTCCGGACAACCATCCGGGCTGTTGAGGCTGGGACAGCGATCACGCCGGCTGCAGAGTGGCTTTCCGACAACTTCCATGTCGTGGAGCGCCAGATCCGCGAGGTCAGGGAGGATCTTCCGCCGGGTTACTACCGGCAGCTTCCGAAGCTTATCTCGGGTCCTTACGTCGGCTATCCTCGCGTGCTTGGACTGGCATGGGCTTTCGTCGCTCATACCGACAGCCAATTCGATGCAGAACTGCTGCGGCGTTACGTGAAGGCCTACCAGGAGGTACAACCGCTCACGATCGGAGAGCTGTGGGCGGTGGCTATCACTCTTCGCATTGTGCTGCTCGAGAATCTGCGCCGCATCGCCGTACTGATCGAGCAGAGCCAGACGTCACGTCAGCAGGCCGACGAGCTTGCCGGACGACTGCTCGGTCTCGGCGAGCGGGATCGGGAGCCGTTGGCAAAGGTGCTGGCTGACGGGCCATCCGCGCGGGTGTCGAATACTTTCGCGGTGCAGTTCGTGCATATGTTGCGCGACCAGACGCCGGATATGGCAGGTGCCCTGACTTGGCTTGACGAGCGCCTGGCGGAGCAAGGGACGACCCTCGACGACGCGGTCAGAAGTGAACAGGAGCGCCAAGTCGCCGCCTCGATCACCGTGCGCAACATCATAATAAGCATGCGGACGATCTCTGAATTAGACTGGATGGCCCTGTTCGAGCGGATCAGCTTAGTTGACGACGTGCTGGCCGGCAGCGGTCTCTACGCTCAAATGAGCTTTGCCACTCGCAACCTTTACCGCACCGCGATTGAGGAGCTGGCGCGAAGCTCGCCACGCTCGGAACTCGAGGTTGCCGAAATCGCGGCCCGTGCTGCCGACCAATCCGCGTCAACCGAACCCCTAAATCCGCAGCGGAGCGACCCAGGTTACTATCTGATCGGCGCCGGCCGCAAGCTGTTCGAGGCCCAGATCGGATTCCGGCCGCCCGTCCGTGCCTGGGCGCAACGAATGTATCGTTCCTTAGGCCTGGGCGGCTACGCAACTAGCATCCTTACGGTGGCCGCGCTGGTCTTGATTGTGCCCTTGCTCGCTCTATCCGCCATTGGTCTGGGGCCCATTTGGCTGTCGGTGCTGGCGTTATTGGGCGCGATCCCTGCTCTCGACGCTTCGGTGGCGCTCGTGAATGCGTGGTTCACCCGATCTCTCCCGGCGACTCTCCTGCCGTCGCTCGAGCTGCGAGACGGAGTGCCTCAGGAGCTGCGGACCCTGGTCGCCGTTCCGATAATCTTAACGTCGCTCGGTAACATCGAAGAGCAAATCGAAAATCTTGAGATTCACTATCTCGCCGGTCTCGATGGCAACGTGCACTTTGCGTTGCTCTCAGACTGGCCCGATGCAGATAGCGAGACGCAAGGTGGCGAGGAAGCCTTCTTCGTAGCAGCGGCCGAGGGCATCGCCCGGCTCAATTCCAAATATGCGGCAATGGCGAGCGGCGACCGCTTTCTGCTCCTCCAGCGCCGGAGGGTCTGGAACGAGACCGAGCGGCGCTGGATTGGCTGGGAGCGCAAGCGCGGTAAGCTGCACGAGCTCAACCGCTTGCTGCGCGGTGCTGTCGATACGACGTTCGTTACGATCGACGGGCGCCCGCCGCTCACGCCAACTGGCATTCAATATGTGATCACGCTGGATGCCGACACAAAGCTGCCACGCGAAACCGTCAGGCGCCTAGTCGGCAAGATCGCACACCCGCTCAACCAGCCACGCTTCGACCCAACAAAAGGACGTGTGGTTGAAGGGCACGGTATTCTTCAGCCGCGCATTTCGGCGGCCTTGCCGATCGAGAACAAGGGCACGCTTTTCCAGCGGATCTTTTCCGGCGCCACCGGCATCGATCCCTACACAGCTGCGGTATCGGATGTTTATCAGGACCTGTTCGGCGAAGGTTCTTATGCAGGCAAGGGCATCTATCACCTCGACACGTTCGAGGCTTCACTCGCAGGCCGCGTCCCCGACTCGACGTTGCTGAGCCACGATCTGTTTGAGGGGATTTTTGCACGCGCCGGCTTGGCATCGGACATCGAGGTCGTCGAAGACTATCCCGAGCGCTACGACATCGCGATGCGCCGGCACCATCGCTGGGCGCGCGGAGACTGGCAGCTTCTCCCGTGGATATTGGGCGTGCAGCGTGGAGGCAGCTCCGTTCCCGCCGTAGGCCGAGCCAAGATGGTCGACAACCTCCGACGCAGTCTCACCGCGCCTTGCTGCTTGCTCGCCTTGATGACGGGCTGGGCGGCGCCGCTGGACGCGGCTATGTTATGGACTGGCTTCATCTTTCTGACACTAGGTTTCCCTGCTTTTCTCCCGCTGGTCGATACGGTGCTGAGCCAGCCACCGGGCATCACCATTCGGAGCCGGTTGAGCGCGGCCACCGACGATGTGCAGCTGGCGCTGGCCCGGTGGCTCCTGCAAATCGTTCAGCTCGCCGGGCAAGCTTGGATGATGGGCGATGCTATCGTCCGGACGCTCGTCCGGCTCACAGTGACCCGGCGCAAACTGCTGCGATGGACGACGGCCGCCGCGTTAGCGAGCGGACCCGAGCCGGGCGTCTTGGACTACTTTCGCCGCATGGCTGGGGGCGTAGTCATCGGTTTGGCAAGTGTCGCGTTCACTTGGTATTACAACCCTGCGACGCTGCCGCTGGCGCTGGCCTTCGGCGTCCTGTGGATCTCCTCACCGGGTGTCGCTTATTTCATCAGCCGACCGCCGCAGCTGCTGCCCAGACAGATGATCAACCGCCAAGAGGGGCAGGCACTGCGGCGAATCGCGCGGCAAACGTGGCGGTATTTCGAGACCTTCGTCGGGCCCGAAGACAATATGCTTCCGCCGGACAACTTTCAGGAAGACCCGATCCCCGTCGTCGCGCACCGCACCTCCCCCACGAACATTGGCATGTATCTGCTATCCGTTGTCAGCGCCCGCGATTTCGGCTGGATAGGAACACTCGATGCGGTTGAACGGATGGAGGCTACCCTCTCAACCCTACGCCAACTCGACCGGTATCGCGGGCATTTCTACAATTGGTACGACACCCGGGATTTACGCGTGCTCGAGCCGGCCTACATCTCGTCGGTCGACAGCGGCAATCTGGCGGGAAATCTCATCGTCGCCGCCGCGGCGTGCCGAGGATGGTTGGAGGGCCCAGCTGACTCGGACTCTTGCCTTGCCGGCGCCGGGGACGCCCTCGGGCTCGCCCGGGAGGCGGCAGAAGCGCTACGTGGACCAGGCGATCGGACACCGAACACGTTGCGGACGATCCTTGCGGCGCTGGACACCCTCTCTGACCGCGTCGACGCAACCGCCGCCGGCGCGCTGCTCGATCCCAATAACCTCGCGTCGCTTACTGAAGCTGCCGAACGGATCGCCGATGACGCCAGTGCCCGATCGATCGAGTCCGGCGACAACGCTGGGGACGAATTGTATTTCTGGACGAACGCGGCGTGGGCGACCCTCGTCAGCCACCGCCGCGACATCGGCCAGGCGGAGTTCGCCGCGCTCTTTGAGCGCCTCGGGACGCTTGCCAGCGCGATGCTCGAGATGGCGCTTGATATGGAGTTTGATTTCCTGCTGGACGAAGACCGCAAGCTACTGTCGATCGGCTACCTAGCGCACGAAGGGAAGCTGGACAGCAACTGCTACGATCTGCTTGCCTCCGAAGCGCGGCTGGCGAGCTTTCTTGCGATTGCGAAGGGAGACGTGCCCGCCCGCCACTGGTTTCGCCTCGGTCATGCGGTGACTCCATTGGCTGGCGGCCCGGCGCTGATCTCATGGTCGGGTTCAATGTTTGAGTATCTAATGCCTACGTTGATCATGCGCTCGCCCGTGGGCAGCCTGCTCGAGCGCACTGAATATCGCATCGTCAAGCGCCAGATCGAATATGGCCGACAGCAGGATCTGCCTTGGGGCATATCCGAATCCGGATTTAACGCGCGCGACCTCGAGCTGACCTATCAATATTCCAATTTCGGCGTGCCGGGTCTCGGCCTCAAGCGCGGGCTCGGCGAGAACAAGGTTATCGCCCCTTACGCCACCGGACTTGCCGCAATGATTGATCCGCAGGCGGCGCTGAAAAACTTTGCTCGGCTTGTCGGTGCCGGCGGCCGCGGCCGCTACGGCTTCTACGAGGCGCTGGATTTTACACCCAGCCGTCACCCGGAAGGCGAGGCCTGCGCCGTGGTTCGCAGCTTCATGGCGCATCATCAAGGAATGACTGTGGTGGCGATTGCCAACGCCGTCCTTAACGAAATCATGCGAGCCCGCTTTCATCAGGAGCCGCTCGTGAAAGCCGCCGAGCTGCTGCTGCAGGAGCGCATGCCGCGTCAGATTGCGGTGGCCTTCCCTCTAATCGCGGAAGAGGGCAAGGCTGCCGGGCGAGTAAGGGAAATCGAGCCCCCGGCCGGCAGGCGCTACGACCGCCCCGACAGCGAAACGCCTGCCACCCACATGCTTTGCAACGGCCGCTATTCTCTCATGCTGACCGCCGCCGGATCCGGCCAGGCCCGGTGGCGCGACCTTTCGGTGACGCGCTGGCGCTCAGACACGACGTGCGACGACTGGGGCTCCTACATCTATCTGCGGGACGTCGAAAGCGGGGAGGTGTGGTCTGCGGCCTACCAGCCGACCCGGAAAGAGCCAGACAGCTACGCCGTGCTGTTCAATGAGGATCGCGCCGAGTATTCGCGGCGCGACGGCGACCTGACGACCACGATGAACGTGGTGGTATCGGCCGAGGACGATTCAGAGGCTCGCCGGATCGCGATCTCAAACAGCGGCCGCACATCGCGCGTGATCGAAATCACGTCTTACGTCGAATTGTCGCTGGCGACACAGTTGGCCGACGTCGCTCACCCGGCTTTCTCGAAGTTGTTCGTGGAAACCGAGCGCCTCGCCAGCAGCGGAGCGCTACTCGCTCAGCGGCGCAAGCGGGGACCCGACGATGTCGACGTCGTCGCGGCGCATCTGATGGTCGTCGAGGGCAAGTCGGTTGGCAATCTTGAGTTCGAGACTGATCGGTCGCAATTCCTCGGTCGCGGCCGGGCCGCCGGGGCCCCGCGCGCGATGGAAGGCCGCTCGCTAAGCGGTTCGACGGGCACGGTTCTCGATCCAATCTTCGCGTTGCGCTCGCGCATCGAGTTGGCACCTGGCGCGACGGTTCACGTGACCTATTGGACAATGGTCGGCTCCACCCGCGACGCGGTACTTGCCCTAATCGACAAGAATGGAGCCGCGACGGCGTTCGAGCGCGCCGCCGCGCTGGCCTGGACGCAGGCCCAGGTACAGCTGCATCATTTGCGTCTGAGTGCCGGCGACGCAGCGCAGTTCCAGCGGCTGGCGGGCCATGTGCTCTACCCCTCGCCTAGCTTGCGACCGCCGTCGGACGCGATCCAGAAAGGCGCCGGACCGCAGACGGGCCTTTGGTCGCTCGGGATCTCGGGGGACTTGTCGATCATTGTGCTGCGGGTATCGGACGCTGAGCATGTCGGTATCGTCCGCGAGCTTATGCAGGCCTCGGATTATTGGCGCATGAAGCGCCTCGTATTCGATATCGTGATCCTCAACGAACGGAGCACGTCCTACACGCAGGAGCTCCAGAACGAGCTCGAGAGCATTGTTCGGGTCAGTCTAGGCCGCGCCCAGTTTGGCGAACGGCCGAAGGGCGGCGTGTTCGTGCTACGTGCCGATTTATTACCGCCGGAGACTCGTTCACTGCTGCTGTCTGCCGCCCGTGTCGTGCTGATCGGGCAGAATGGCCGGTTGGCGGGTCAACTGCAGGCGCGGCGCACGCCAGTCGTGCATGGGCGTCGGCGCCATCCTCGGCGATCATCGCAGACGTCCGGGCCGCAGGTCGCGCGGCCGACCGGCCTCGAATATTTCAACGGCCTCGGCGGGTTCGCGAAAAATGGCCGCGAATATGTTATCGTTCTTGGGCCGGGTCAGAACCCCCCAGCTCCTTGGATCAACGTAGTCGCCAATCCGATCTTTGGCTTCCAGGTTTCGGAAAGTGGCGCAGGCTATTCCTGGGCGCTGAACAGCCGCGAGCACCAAGTCACTCCCTGGTCCAATGATCCCGTCCGCAATCCACCCGGCCAGTGCTTTTTCGTCCGCGACGACGAGACGTGGGAGCTGTGCAGCCCTACAGCGTCGCCTCTTCGTGACGAAGACGGCGTCTATATCGCCCGACACGGCCAGGGCTACAGCCGATTCGAGCATAACGCCTGCGAGCTGGAGCTGGAACTTCTCGAATATGTGCCGCTCGCGGACCCGTTGAAGATCTCGCGGCTAAAGATACGCAATACGTCCGGTCGAACCCGCCGACTGTCGGTCACCTCCTACGCGGAATGGGTGCTGGGCCCTTCCCGTCGGGTGTCCGCAGTCCATACCGTCACGGCCATTGACGAGATCACAAACGCGCTTTTGTCGCGCAATAAGTGGAGCGCGGACTTCGGCGAACGAGTTGCTTTCGTCGATCTCGGTGGGCGCCAGACCAGTTGGACTGGCGACCGCACCGAGTTCATCGGCCGAAACGGCAATCTCGACTACCCTGCGGCGCTGTGCGGTCGCCTGCCGCTCTCCAATCGTGTCGGTGCCGGTTTCGATCCGTGCGGTGTTCTTCAAGCAAAAATCGAACTTGCGCCGGGCGAAAGCATCGAAGTCGTCAACCTTCTGGGAGAAGGTGCGAACGCCGACGAAGCCAGGCAGCTGATCGCACGCTATCGATCGGCCGATCTGGACAGCGTCCTGACAGAGGTTGAGCGCTTCTGGGAAACGATCGTCGGTGATGTTCAAATCAAGACGCCCGACCGAGCGCTTGACATCATGGTAAACGGCTGGCTGCTCTATCAGTCACTCGCCTGCCGTGTTTGGGCACGCTCCGGCTTCTATCAAGCGAGCGGCGCTTATGGCTTCCGCGACCAACTGCAAGACGTGATGGCGATCAGCCACAGCAATCCCGCGATTGCGCGGGAGCATTTGATGCGCGCGGCGGGACGCCAGTTCGTCGAAGGCGACGTCCAACATTGGTGGCTGCCTCACAGCGGCGTCGGGGTCCGGACGCGTATCTCAGATGCCCGGATCTGGCTTGCGCTTGTCACCGCGCATTATGTCAACGTCACCGGCGACGGCGCCGCGCTGGACGAACAAACACTATTTATAGCAGGCCCGATGTTGGCGCCGGAGGAGCATGAAAAATTCTTTCTTCCCGATACCTCGGGTGTATCGGCAAGCCTCTACGAACATTGCGCTCGAGCACTCGACGCCAGCCTAGCCGTTGGCGACCACGGCGCACCGCTAATAGGCGGTGGCGACTGGAACGACGGCTTTAACCGCGTCGGCCAGGACGGCAAGGGCGAGAGCGTCTGGCTCGGCTGGTTCCTTTACACCGCGCTCAAAGCTTTCATACCACTCGCCGAGTCACGCAATGACGAAATGCGTGCTTCGATATGGGACAGCCATGCCACGAGTTTGCGCACCGCGTTGAATGAGAACGCTTGGGATGGAGATTGGTACAAGCGAGGGTGGTTCGATAATGGCACGCCATTGGGATCGGCGGCGAGCGACGAATGTCGGATCGACTCGATCGCCCAGTCATGGGCGGTGATTTCGAGGGCAGGCAATCCTGAGCATGTTGCCCGTGCTATCGCCGCCCTCGAACGGGAGCTTATCGCCCCTGAGACGGGTCTGGCGATGCTTTTCGCACCGCCATTCGAACACACCCCGCTCGACCCTGGCTACATCAAAGGATATCCGCCGGGCGTTCGCGAAAATGGCGGCCAGTACACCCACGCGGCCTTGTGGACAGTGTGCGCTTTCGCAATTCTCGGCGAGGGCGACAAGGCGGCGGGCCTGCTCGCCATGCTCAACCCGATCAATCACAGCCGTACCCGTCCGGAAGCGCATCGTTACAAGCTCGAGCCCTATGCGGTCGCGGCGGACATCTATTCGCGTCCGCCGCACGTGGGGCGTGGTGGATGGAGCTGGTATACAGGCGCAGCGGGGTGGATGCATCGCGCCGCAGTGGAATATGTTCTGGGCCTCCGAGTTGAAGGCGCTCATCTGTGCCTCGCACCCTGCGTCCCCAAATATTGGCCTCGCTTCGAAATGACCCTTAGGCACGGATCGGATAAGTACGAGATCGTGGTCGAGAATCCGGACGGCGTCTGCGAAGGCATCACATCGGCGAGTTATGACGGCATTATCGTCGACGAGCGGCCGCTCCGTCTCGAACTAAGGAATGATGGCGAAACTCACAAAATCCGAATCATCCTTGGATCGCTCCCATCCTAGGGGATGCAGATAACCAGATCGACGGCGTCAACACTGGACCAGACTTAACCGTTCTGGAATCGTGAAGGGGAGCCATTATCGCATCCGGTCGGAGGCCCGGTATTGTGAGCCTGATTTCCTCTGCCGGCCGTGGAGGATGGAAGCGGAAGGGGCGTCCAAGCAATAACCGATGATCGATACAGCGGCCGAGCTGCGACCCGAAGCGGACATACGTAAACGCTGCAATCATAGCTGATGCTGGGATCATAGCGACTGCCCTGACCGAGTGGCGAAACCTTGCCGCCTGATCGCGACAACGCGTTGCTCAGCTCGCGCCTATCGGAGACTGATTGTAATCCTACTGTCAGCTCAGATTGTTTGGTGTCGCCTTTCATGGTAAACAGACTCGGAACAAAGATGATAGGATTTTGCCATGACGTCCGATCCGAATAACGAAAAGCGGGAAAGTGGTCTCGACTATCGGGTGAGAACGTACAACGAAGCCACCGCAGCCTTCAAGAAGCAGCACGAGCTCGCCGAGAAGGAGAAGGAAAAGAAGCGGGATCAGACTGGCACGGAGAAAGTTTGACGTCGGCACTGGCCGACTAAATGTACATCGATAACGAGACGGTACCACTGGTTCGATGCCGGTGAAATCAAGGGCGAGGACAACCGCGGCGAAGGCTTCACCGCTCCCTACTGTGGCCACAACATCGACTTCGGCGTGCGCGTCGCCTTTTGAAGTGGGATCTGGGTAGCTAGAAGCTCCCAGCCAACCGCTTTATTGAACATTATCGTCGTCAGCCCTAAGATGTAACGTCGAACCGGTGCTGGCCTAATTCAAATCCGTACCCACATTTGGCGGTTGGTTGCGGCGCTCCGTTCCGCAGCGACCGGTTCACGAATGGTGGTGCTTAGCGCAAGCGCGTTCGGCTCAAATACGTGCTATGGAAGCGGTAGAGGAAAGGTCCGTTTCGGGTCGATGCCGTTGAAAAAGTCGGCCTTGCAATGGTTGTGACGCCCTGATTCAGTATCCCCGAAGAAAGCGGAGACGGGTCGATGATGGGTGAGCGGACGGTGGCGCAGGAAGCGCTATTTTACGAGTTCAGCCTCGAGCGACACGTGCCCGCGGATCACCTCC
>Ga0136633_1003320_pt1 | contig 10648 bp, 12 predicted proteins | sample AntDrymeUQ832206_2_FD_105494 | JGI IMG/M metagenome (GOLD analysis project Ga0136633, IMG submission 105494) | Polar desert sand microbial communities from Dry Valleys, Antarctica - metaG UQ83 (22.06) | ecosystem: Environmental > Terrestrial > Soil > Desert | place: Antarctica: Dry Valley...
CTACCGGACCCCGCCGGAGCGCAGCGGAGGCCCTGCCGGCAGGCCGTCAAGGCTCGGTGCGGGTCGCGACCGGCAAGCAGGAGCGAGAGCACCGAGCCGGCCTACCGGACCCCGCCGGAGCGCCGACAGGGCTCGGTGCGGGTCGCGACCAGAGGACCTGGAGGCTCCGGTAGCGTCGCCTCGATGGCAACCCTCGTGACCTTCCACGCCCACCCCGACGACGAATCGATCGCCATGGGGGGGGTCATGGCCAAAGCCGCCGATGAGGGCCACCGGGTGGTGCTCGTGGTGGCGACAAGGGGTGAGCACGGCGAGGTGGCGGACGGGTTCCTCGACCCCGGCGAGGAACTGTGGCAGCGCCGGGACCAGGAGACGCGGGCCTGCGCGGAGATCCTCGGCGTGGCCCGGGTGGAGTTCCTCGACTACGTCGACTCCGGCATGATCGGCATGCCCGAGAACGATTTGCCCAGCTGCTTCTGGCAGGCCGACATCGAGGAGGCGGCGGGACGGCTGGCGGCCATCCTCACCGAGGAGCAGGCCGACGTGGTCACGGTGTACGACGAGAACGGCGTCTACGGCCACCCGGACCACATCCAGGTGCACCGGGTCGGCATGCGCGCTGCCGAGCTGGCCGGCACGCGCCGGGTGTACATGAGCACCATCAACCGCGACCACCTGGAGCGGAACTTCCTTGCCGCCCTCGAGGCCGGTGCAGAGTTGCCCGGCGAGATCAGCGCCGAGGCCCTCAGGGAGCTGGGCGTCAGCGAGGACCGCATCACCACCGGCGTCGATGTCCGCCCGTGGCTGGGCCGGAAGCGGTCCGCCATGGCCGCCCATGCCAGCCAGATCTCCGAGACGTCGTTCTTCCTGGCCCTGGCACCGGAGATGTTCGAGTCCGCCTTCGGCACGGAGTGGTTCATCCGCTCCGACGCGCCACCCGGAACGGTCGAGACCGACCTGTTCAACGGCCTCAGTTGAGCGAGCATGTTCGACGGCCCTTGAGGGCCGGTGAGCGCAGCCACCAGGGAACACCGTGACGCTGGCGGGCTTCCACCAGGGCTGGGCGTGGGTGGTCATCGTCGGCAACGGTCTCGCCGGCCTGTGGGCGCTCGGTGCCGGGCGATGGGAGGCGCTCCGCCGGCCGGTGCTGTGGTGGTTCACCGGTGCGGCCCAGGTGTCGGCCTTCGTCGAGGTCGGCCTGGGCGTGGCCATGGTGGCCGGGCGCACAGTGCCCGACCTCCAGTTCCACATGTTCTACGGATTCCTGATCCTCGTGGCCGTCGGCATCATCTACTCCTACCGCCAGCAGCTACGGGACCGCGTCTACCTCCTCTACGGCCTGGGAGGGCTCTTCATCATGGGACTGGGGATCCGAGCCCTCCAGGTCGGTCCGCGCTAGGCGAGACGCAGGGTCCGCTGCATCGTTCCTTCCGACCGAAGGTCAGAGGTGCACGACCGAACAGGTGGTGGTCCGGGTGATCCCGTTGATGAGCTGGATGCTATTGACGACGAGGCGCCCGAGATCGTCCATGGATTCGGCCTCGGCCAGGACGATCACGTCGTAGTTGCCCGTCACGTTGTGAGCGGCGATCACGCCTTCTATCCCGCCGACTTCCTCTGCGACCTGGGCCGACCTACCTACGTCGGTCTGGATCAGCACGTACGCCTGCGCTGCCAATGAACCTCCCTCGCCTCGGTGATCTCGGACTGACTTTCGAACGGAGGTCTACTCGGAAGACAAGCGCTTTTCCAGGGCGTCGAGCTCGTCGCGCAACTCCACAGGGAGCCGCTCGCCCAGAGTGGCGTAGTGCTCCTCGATCGACGGCACCTCGGCCCGCCACTCGTCGGAGTCGACGCGAAGGAGCTCGGCCAGGTCGTCGGGAGCCACGTCGAGGCCCTCGACGTTGATCCCGCCCTCGGCGGGGACCAGGCCGACGGGGGTCTCGACCGCGTCTGCCGTGCCGGCCACCCGGTCGAAGATCCACGCCAGCACCCGGCTGTTCTCGCCGAAGCCCGGCCACAACCACCTGCCTTCGGGGCTCTTGCGGAACCAGTTGACGTAGTAGAGCCTGGGCAGCTTGGCCACCTCCGCCGAGGCGCCGATGTGCAACCACTGGCCGAGGTAGTCGCCCATGTTGTAGCCGCAGAACGGCAGCATGGCGAAGGGGTCACGGCGCAGCTTCCCGACCGCGCCGGCGGCGGCCGCCGTGGTCTCCGAGGCCATGATCGAGCCGAGGAACACGCCCTGCTTCCAGCTGCGGGCTTCCTGGACCAGAGGCACCACCGTCGAGCGCCGGCCGCCGAAGAGGATGGCCGAGATCGGGACGCCCTTGGGGTCCTCCCACTCGGGGGCGATGGTGGGGCACTGGCCCGCCGGCGCAGTGAAGCGGGCGTTTGGGTGGGCAGCCGGGGTGCCGGACTCGGGTGTCCAGTCCTGGCGCTTCCAGTCGGTGAGGTGGGCCGGGAGCTCCTCGGTCATGCCCTCCCACCACACGTCACCGTCGTCGGTGAGGGCGGTGTTGGTGAAGATGCAGTTGGAGTGGAGTGTCTCCATGGCGTTGTGGTTGGTCCCGTGCGACGTGCCCGGCGCCACACCGAAGAAGCCGGCCTCGGGATTGATGGCCCACAGCCGGCCGTCGGCACCGAACTTCATCCAGCAGATGTCGTCGCCCACCGTCTCGACCTTCCAGCCGGGGAGCGTGGGGACAAGCATGGCCAGGTTGGTCTTGCCGCAGGCCGACGGGAAGGCGGCGGCGATGTACTTTGCCTCACCGGCCGGGTTCGTCAGCTTGAGGATGAGCATGTGCTCGGCCAGCCAGCCGTCGTCGCGAGCCATCGACGAGGCGATGCGCAGGGCGAAGCACTTCTTGCCCAGCAAGGCGTTGCCGCCGTACCCGGAGCCGTACGACCAGATGGCCCGTTCCTCGGGGAAGTGGACAATGTACTTGTTGTCCGCGTCGCACGGCCACGGCACGTCGGCCTGGCCGGCCTCCAGGGGGGCGCCGACCGAGTGCAGGCAGGGCACGAAGGCGCCGTCGGGACCGAGCGAGTCGAGCACCTTCCGGCCCATGCGGGTCATGATCCGCATGTTGACGGCCACGTAGGCCGAGTCGGTGATCTCCACGCCGATGTGGGCGATCGGGGAGCCGATGGGGCCCATGCTGAAGGGCACCACGTACATGGCGCGGCCCTTCATCGAACCCCGGAACAGCTCGGTGAGGGTGGCCTTCATCTCCGACGGCTCACGCCAGTTGTTGGTGGGGCCGGCGTCGATCTCCTTGGCCGAGCAGATGAACGTGCGGTCCTCGACGCGGGCGACGTCGCCCGGGTCGGACGTGGCCCAGTGGCTGTTGGGCCGCTTGGCGTCGTCGAGGCGGGTCAGCGTGCCCCCGTCGACCAGCAGCCGGCACAGCCGGTCGTACTCCTCCTGGGAGCCGTCGCACCACTCCACCCGGTCCGGCTGGCAGAGTGCCTCCACCTCTTGCACCCAGTCGAGCAGTCGCTGGTTGGAGGTGGTGGTCGGGGCGACGGCGGCGGTCACGGCGTCCTACCGTCCGGTCGGGGGGCGAAGCCCGGGGTGCCCATGTCGACCTCTGATCCCAGCCGCACCATGGTGGCCCGTCCGTCGCCGTCGAGGTCGAAGACCACTCGCTGGCCCTGCCGGAGCATTCGGAACACCGAGCCGGTGAGGGCGTGGGGGGAGAGGTCGTACTCGGAACGGTCCGTGTCCCGCATCACCACGCCCTCCGCGGTTCCCGGGTCGTAGGACTTGATGACTCCCTGCAAGAGTCCTCCTTGCGTGCGGATAGCGTCTGAGTCTGACGTTATCTGAATTCGCCCTCATAGAGCGCCTGCGCCACCGCCTCGTGGGCCCTGCGGGCCAGACGTGGGTGGGAGACGACGTGGCCGTGGTCCCGGGCCTGTCCGGGGCGATGCTGCTGGCCGCGGACGCGGTCGTGGCGGGGGTCCATTGCGACCTCGACCTGGTGGGCCTCGACGACATGGGTTGGAAGGCCGTCGTGGCGAACGTGAGCGACGTCGCGGCCGTCGGGGGACGGCCTGCCTACGCACTGGTCACCGTCGCCGGGCCGCTCGCCACCATCGATTTCGACCTGCTCTACGACGGCCTGATGGCTGCGTCGGACGCGTACGAGTGCCCGATCGTGGGTGGCGACCTGTCAACCTCGGTGACACTCGTCGTCTCCGTTGCGATCGTCGGTGACGCCGGCGACCCGGAACCGCCTCCCGTGCTCCGTTCTGGCGCCCGGCCGGGCGACGTCCTGTTCGTGACCGGTCCGCTCGGGTCCTCAGCCGCCGGCCTCGAGCTCCTCCGCACGGCAAACCCGTCCGAGGCGCCCGACCTTGTCCTGTCCCACCGCCGCCCGCGCGCCCGCCTCGACGAGGGCACCGCAGCCCGGGTGGCGGGAGCGACGGCCATGATCGACGTCTCCGACGGCCTGTCGTCGGACCTCCGCCACCTGGCCGACGCCTCGGGGGTCGGGGTCGTGCTCGACCGGGTGCCCGTCGCCATCGGGGTCAGCCGGGTCAGCGACGACCCCGAGGCCATGGCCCTCGGCGGTGGCGAGGACTTCGAGCTCCTCTTCGCCGCCCCCGACCCGGAGCGCATCGAGGCGACCTTCGCCGAACGGGGCCTGGGCACGCCCTTGCGGATCGGCCGCTGCACCGCCGACCCTGCGGAGCGCCGCCTGCGCGGCAAGGATCTCCCGGTCCTGGGCTGGGAGCACCGATGACTCCGCCGGAGGGGCGCCGGCGGGTGGCGCTCACGATCGCCGGCTCCGACTCCAGTGGCGGGGCGGGTATCGAGGCCGACCTCAAGACCTTCGAGGCCCACGGCGTGTGGGGCACGGCAGCCATCACCGCGGTGACGGCCCAGAACACCCTGGGTGTGCAGGCGGTGGAGGCCCTCACGCCCGAGGTGGTCCGGGCCCAGATCGCCTCCGTGGTGTCCGATCTCGGGATCGATGCGGCCAAGACCGGCATGCTGTCGTCGGCCGGCGTGGTGGAGGCGGTCGTCGCCACCGTCACCGAGCTCGGCGTGCGGCCGCTGGTGGTCGACCCGGTGATGGTGGCCTCCACCGGCGGCCGGCTGCTCGACCCGGACGCTGTCGACGCGGTGCGGCACCTGCTCCTGCCGCGGGCGACGGTGCTCACGCCCAACCTGGCGGAGGCGGCCGTCCTGGTGGGCTTCGAGGTGGCCGACCGGGCGGGAATGGAACGGGCGGCCCGGATCCTGATCGACATGGGGCCCGACGTGGTCCTGGTGAAGGGGGGGCACCTGGAGGGCGAGACGTCGCCCGACTGCCTCTTGGTGGCCGGTGACGAGCCCGTGTGGCTCGAGGGGGCCCGCCTGGCGGCCAGGGGCGCCCACGGGTCGGGCTGCGTGCTGTCGGCCGCCATCTGTGCCGAGCTGGCCCGGGGCATGGAACCGGCCGACGCCTGCGTGGCGGCCAAGCGGTTCGTCAAGCGGGCCATCGAGGCCGGCCCCGCCCTGGGCGAGGGCGTCGTCCCCGTCGACCCCGGCTGGGCCCGGTCCCAGGAGCGGTCGCCATAGCACTACCGTCGGATCCGGTGGATGGCGACCGCCTCGACGAGGATCAGATCGCGCTGGTCATCCGGCGGGCCACCGAGCTCGACGGCCAGTCGCCGGCGGGCCAGCCCGGGCTCGACCTCGTGCTCCTGGAGGAGGCGGCGGTGGAGGCCGGGCTGTCGCGGGAGTCGGTCCGGCGGGCGGTGGCCGAGCTACGGGCCGGCGCACTGCGCGTCGACGCCGACCCCCCGGCCCGCCGGGCGAGCCTGGGGCCGACGACCCTCACCGTCGCCCGGTGCGTGCGGGGGCCCTTCCCGCCGGTGAACGACATCCTTCGCCGCTTTCTCGCCAAGGAGCAGTTCCACCTCCGGAGGGACTTCGGCACCAGCTCCACCTGGACCCGCCGCCAGGACGTCGGGGCACGGGTCAGGATCCAGTACGACAAGAGCATCCACCGGCGCCTGCTGCTGCGCGACGCGGAGCAGGTGGAGATGGCGGTGGTCGACGAACCGGGCGGCGCCGGGATGGTGATGGTCAAGCTGACCGTCGACGTGAAGTCGCTCCGCCGGGCCCACCGCGTGGCCGTCGGCCAAGGGGCCGGCGCAGGGGCGGTGGCCGCCGGCGTCGGGCTCATCCTCGGTATGCCCGAGGCACTGGTCATCGTGCCGGCGGCCGCAGCCTCGGGCGTCGGCATCGGACACCGCGTGGGCGTGCGCCGCTACCGCAGGAGCGTCGAGGACCTGGAGACCGCGCTCGAGGGCTTCCTCGACAGCGTCGAGCGCCGGGGCCGGTAGAGCCTGGCTAGCCGGGGGCGCCGAAGATGAGCGGCGGCGGCTCGATGAACCGGACCGATTCGGTGACCCGGCGGATGTTCTCCGGCAGCGGGTCGAGGGGGAGCTCGGTCTCGCCGTCGTCAGTGGTGATCTTGGTGACCAGCTCCTGGTCGCTCACGAGCAGGACGCGGTTGAAGGTCTTCTCGAAGAGCGACTTGGGGCCGGCGATGCCGAAGCTCGACCCCAGCGGGGCATGCACCTCGAAGCCGATCGAGGTAAAGTGGCCCTTGGCCGGCGTGATCGACGCCAGGTCGTTGGCCGGGACGGCCAGCGTGACCACCGCGGACACCCACGGTTCCTGCATCATGTGAAGGACCTGCTTCTCAGACGCTCAGCGGACTGACTTCTGGACCTTGCCGGCCTTGATGCACGACGTGCAGACCGACATCCGGCGGGGGGTTCCGTTGACGATCGTCCGGATCCGCTGGATGTTGGGGTTCCAGCGCCGGCGCGTGCGCCGGTGCGAGTGGCTCACGGCCATACCGAAACTTGGGTGCTTTCCACAAACCTGACAGACCGCGGCCATGGGGGACAAGGGTAGTCGACCGGGCTCCCCACTACGATTCTGCGACATGGAGACCCTGGGCCCCGAGCAGCTGCGCGCCACCATGGTGGCCTACCGCGACCTTCTCCGAGCCCACCAGGACCGCCTCAACCGGCTGAACGTCTATCCCGTCCCCGACGGCGACACCGGCACGAACATGGCGCTCACCCTCGAGTCGGTCGTGACCGGCCTGGACGGTGCCGACGTGACCGCGGTGCAGAAGGCGGTCGTCCACGGGTCGCTCATGGGGGCGCGCGGCAACTCGGGGGTGATTCTCTCCCAGATCCTGCGGGGCCTGGCCGAGGGGCTGGGCGGCAACCCTGTCGACGCCCCGGGTGTGGCCGACGCCCTGCTCGGCGCCAGCCGGCTGGCCGACGCCGCCGTGATGCGCCCGGTGGAGGGCACCATCCTCACCGTCGCCCGCGATGCGGCCACTGCCGCCGACCGGGCCCGCGAGGGTGGCCTCGTCGACGTGCTGGAGGCGGCGGCGGCTGCAGCGGCCACCTCCCTAGAGCACACGCCCAAGCTGCTGGCGGTGCTGGCCGAGGCGGGCGTGGTCGACGCCGGGGGCGCCGGCTTCGTCCTCCTGGTCGACGCCCTCCTCCACGTGGCCGACGGCCGGCTCCCGCCCGAGCCCGACACGGAGCCGACGGCCGCCGCCCCCCAGGTCGTGGCCGAAGCTGCCGAGGAGCAGCACGGCGAGGGTGGCCGGTACGAGGTCATGTACTTCCTCGAGGCGCCCGACGAGGCGGTCGAGGAGTTCAAGCAGGCCTGGGATGCCATCGGCGACTCCATCGTCGTGGTCGGCGGCGAGGGCCTGTGGAACTGCCACATCCACACCGACGACATCGGCGCCGCCGTGGAGGCCGCGATCGACGCCGGCGGACGGCCCCGCAAGATCCGGGTCACCGACCTCCACCAGCAGGTGGCCGACGAGCGCCGCAACCGGGCGCAGGTCACCACGGCGGTCGTGGCCGTGGGCGCAGGTGAGGGCGTCGACGACATCCTGCGGTCGCTCGGCGTGCAGGAGGTGGTGGCCGGTGGGCAGTCGATGAACCCGTCCACCGCCCAGCTCCTCGACGCCATCGAGGCCACCGCCGCTGACGGCGTGATCGTCCTGCCGAACAACAAGAACGTGGTGCCGGTGGCCGAGCAGGCTGCCCGCCTGGGGAGCCGGCCGGTCCGGGTGGTGCCCACCAAGAGCGTGGGCGAGGGCCTTGCGTCGCTGCTCGCCTACGACGCCAAGGCCGACGTCGACTCCAACGTGACCGCCATGGTCGAGGCCGCCACGCGGGTGGCGTGGGGAGAGGTGATACGGGCGGTGCGCGATTCGGCCAGCACGCCGGGCGGTCCCGTCCACGAGGGCGACTGGCTCGGCCTCGACCACGGGACGATCACCGTCGTCGAACCCGAGCTGGCCGACGCCGCCTGCCGGTTGCTCGACCGTCTCGTCTCCGGGAGCCACGAGGTGGTCACCCTCATCGAGGGCGACGGGTCCCAGCCCGCGGTGACCGGCCAGATCACCGAGTGGCTGGCCAAGCACCGCCCGGACGCGTCGGTCGATGTGCACCACGGCGGTCAGCCCCTGGCCGCCTACCTCCTCAGCGCGGAGTGACCGGACGCCGCCTCGGGCAGCTGGCGATCATCCCTGTCGCCGAGCTGAAGGGGGTGGGGGCGAAGAAGGCAGAGGGCCTGGAGGTCATGGGGATCCGGACCGTCCTCGACCTGCTGACCCACTATCCCCGCCGCTACCTCGACCGGACCCGGCAGACGTCGATCGGCGAGATGAAGGAGCACGAGGAGGCCATGGTCCTGGCCACGGTGAAGCGGGTGCAGTCCCGCCGCACCCGCCAGCGCCGGGCCATGGTCGACGTGGACGTGTTCGACGGCTCCAGCTATTTGCACGTCGTCTTCTTCAACCAGCCGTGGCGGGCCAAGCAGCTCTCCGTCGGCACCCAGGCCGTGTTCTTCGGGAAGATGGAGCGGTACAAGGGGCGCCCCCAGATGACGAATCCGGTGGTCGATCTGGTCGGCGACCGGACCGGGAAGATCGTCCCCATCTACCAGCAGTCCGAGAAGGCGGGCCTGGCCACGTGGGAGCTGGCCGCCTTCATCGAGGAGGCGCTGGCCCGGGCCGGGCCGATGGCCGACCCCCTGCCCGAGGAGTGGCGTGACCGCCTCGACGTGGTCGACCGCTCGTGGGCCTTCCGCACCATCCACAATCCCGAGTCGATGGCCGCGGCCCAGTCCGCCCGCCGCAGGCTGGTGGTCGACGAGCTGCTGCGCCTGCAGCTGGCACTGGTCATGCGCAAGCGGGCCGTGGAGCGGGAGTCCAAGGGCATCCGCCACATGGTGGACGGCGAGCTGGTCCGTCGGTTCCACGGCAGCCTTCCGTTCCCGCTCACCGGTGCCCAGGAGCGGGCCATCGCCACCATCGCCGAGGACCTGGCCGGGCCCCATCCCATGCACCGGCTGCTCCAGGGTGACGTGGGCTCGGGCAAGACCCTGGTGGCCGTCACCGCGCTGCTCATGGCCGTCCAGGGAGGGTTCCAGGGCGCGTTCATGGCGCCGACGGAGGTGCTGGCCGAGCAGCACGGGCTGTCCGTCCGCCACGTGCTGGGCGGCCTCGAGGTGCCGGATCCCGGCACCCTCACCGGCGACCGCCCGTTGCGGGTCGACCTGATCACCAACCGGACGGCGGCGGGGGAGCGGACCCGGATCCTCGCCCGGCTGGCCGAAGGCACCGTCGACCTGCTCATCGGCACCCACGCCCTGCTGGAGGAGAAGGTTGCGTTCCACGCCCTCGGGGTCATCGTGATCGACGAGCAGCACCGCTTCGGCGTCGAGCAGCGGGCCGCCCTGCGGGGCAAGGGCGACGATCCCGACGTTCTCGTCATGACGGCCACGCCCATTCCCCGGACGGCGGCCATGACCGTCTACGGCGATCTCGACGTGACCGTCCTCGACGAGATGCCGCCCGGGCGGTCGCCGGTGGTCACCCACTGGGCCCGGGGGGAGACGGAGGAGGCCGAGGCGTTCGCCCGGGTGGCCACCGAGGTGGCCGCCGGTCGTCAGGCCTACGTGGTGTGCCCGCTCGTCGAGGAGTCCGAGAAGGTGGCGGCCAAGGCGGCAACCGTGGAGTTCGCCCGCCTGCGTGACGAGGTGTGGCCGGATCTGCGCCTGGCTCTCCTCCACGGCCAGATGCCGTCGAAGGAGAAGGAGTCGGTCATGGGTTCCTTCCGGGCCGGCGACCTCGACGTGCTCGTGGCCACGACGGTGATCGAGGTGGGCGTCGACGTGCCCAATGCCACCGTCATGATCATCGAGGACGCCGACCGCTTCGGCATGGCCCAGCTCCACCAGCTCCGAGGCCGGGTGGGGCGGGGCGCCGACCAGGCGTGGTGCTACCTCCTGGGCACGGCCACGACACCTGACTCCGAGGAGCGCCTGGCCGCCATCGAGCGCAGCACCGACGGCTTCGAGCTGGCCGAGGTCGACCTCGACATCAGGGGCGAGGGCACCGTGCTCGGCACCCGCCAGAAGGGCCAGAGCGACCTCAAGCTGGCCAGCCTGCGCCGTGACAAGGAGTGGGTCGGCCGGGCCCGGGAGGTGGCTTTCGCCATCGTCGACGCCGACCCCACCCTCGCCGGCCACGCCGTGCTCCGGGAGGAGCTCCGCCTCCTGGTCGAGCCCGAGGAAGCGGAGTTCCTCTTCAAGAGCTGA
>Ga0136633_1003321_pt1 | contig 10647 bp, 8 predicted proteins | sample AntDrymeUQ832206_2_FD_105494 | JGI IMG/M metagenome (GOLD analysis project Ga0136633, IMG submission 105494) | Polar desert sand microbial communities from Dry Valleys, Antarctica - metaG UQ83 (22.06) | ecosystem: Environmental > Terrestrial > Soil > Desert | place: Antarctica: Dry Valley...
CCGCGCTCGCGACCGGGCTCGCGCAGTCGCGAATCGGCGCGGCAGCCATGGGCGTGATCGCCGAGAAGCCGGAGCTGACCGGCCGCGCCATCCTGATGGTCGCGATCCCCGAAACGCTCGTCATCCTCGGCTTCGCTGTTGCGGCGATGACGATCGTGCTGCTCTGATGCCGCTTGCCGATCTACTCCGGGTGATCCAGGCCGAGGCCGACGAGGACCTCGCCAGGCTCGAACGCGATACGGAGGCGGAGGCCGAGGCGCTTGTCGAGCGCGCGCGCATCGAGGCGCGCGCGCTCGAAGACGAGCTGGCGGCCGCGCCCGAGGCGGAGGGGAGTCGCGAGGCGGAGCGGACGCTCGCGCTTGCGCGCCTCGACGCGGCCGCCGCCCTCCGGGCTGCACAGGAGGAGTCGTTCGTCTCGCTCCTCGACGGCGTTCGCGCTGAGCTCGCCGCCCTGCGCGACAGCGAGCGGTACCCGCAGCTCCTGCGGGCGCTCGTCGCCGAGAGCCGGCGTGCGCTGCCCGCCGCCGGCGTCCTGCGCGTCGACCCGCGGGACGCCGAGCTCGCCCGGCCGCTCGCCGGCGGGCTCCGGCTCGAGCCGGAACTCGAGACATGGGGCGGCGTCGAGCTTACGAGTGACGACGGCCGCCTCGTCCGGAACACGTTCGAGGAGCGGCTCGCCAACGCAGAGCCGCTCCTGCGCCTGCGCGTCGCCGAGCGACTCGACCGCAGCGCCGAGCCGCTGGCCGGAACCCTGCGATGAAGTTCCTCGCCGGCGCCGACTTTGCCTACGGCAACACCCGCCTGCGCGCCCGCAAGGGCGGCCTCCTGTCGCCCGCCGACTGCGAGCGCCTTGTCGGCAAGGACGTCGAGGCCCTCCTCGGCGCCCTCGACGGAACCCCGTACGCCCAGGACGTCGAGGCGGCGCTCACGCGCCAGCATGGGCTGCGACGACTCCACGAGGCGATCCGCCTCCACCTCGGTCGCTCGCTGGAAGAGATGCGCTCCTTCTATTCCGGTCCGGCGCGCGAGCTCGTCGACCTGCTGCTCTCGCGCTTCGACGTCCAGAACGTCGTCGCGCTGCTGCGCGCTCAGGCCGGTAGCTCCCGCTCGGCCGAGGACGCGCTCCTCGCGGTCGTCCCCGTCGGCTGGCTCCTCGAGCCGCTCGCGCGCGAGATCCTCCGCCAGCACGAGCTGGCCGGGGCGGTCGCGCTCCTCGCCCGCTGGACGCCCGACGCCGCCCAGGCGCGCGCGCTCCGCGCCGCCTTCGCCGAGTATGAGCGCAGCGACGACCTCGCGGCCTTCGAGCGGGCGATCCTCGCCGACCACTTCACCCGGCTCGCCGAGGCGCTCGAGCGGGCGGGCCAGGGCGGCGAGACGCTGCTCCGGTTCGTCCGGCGGGAGATCGACGAGCAGAATCTCCTCGTTGCCCTCCGCCTGCGCAGCGCGCTCGAGCGAGGCGAGGTAACGGAGCTCGCGCTCGAGGGCGAGCTGCTGCCCGGTGGGCGAGTCTCGGCCGCCTCGCTGGAAGCGGCCGTGCGCAGCCTGGCGGCGGTCTCGGATCTCAGCTCGCTCGGCGGCGAGGCATGGCGAGCGCCGCTCGCACGCTGGGCGACGACCGGTGACCTCGTCGCCCTGGAGCGAGAGCTCGAGCGACGCAGGGTCGCCGACGCGACCGCGCTCTTCGCCGAGGGCGACCCGCTCTCGATCGACGTGCCGCTCGCGTTTTCGGTCGCCAAGCAGACGGAGGCGCAGAACCTGCGCCTCCTCGGCGAGGCGGCCGTCCGCCACAGCGACCCGGAGCTCGTTCGGCACCAGTTGCTCGCAGGAGGGCCGGCGTGAGCCGCCTGCTCGTACTGACGACGCCGGATCTCGCTCCCGGTTACCGCCTTGCAGGCGCCACCGCACTCGAGGTCTCCTCGCCCGTTGAGACCTCATCCCGGCTCGAAGAGCTCCTCCCGCACGAGCGCGGCGTCATCGCCGTCCACGAGCCCTACTTCCAGGCGCTCGACCGAGCGCTTCGGGCGCGGCTCGACGCACTCCGGGCGCCGCTCGTGGTGCCGCTGCCGGCGGGCGTGGGCGCCGAGGGCGCCGGCGAGCGGCGAGAGCGCCTGCTGCAGATGCTCTGGCAGGCGGTCGGCTACGAGATCACATTCGACAGCGAAGGAAGGACGAAATGAGCACAGGGTCACTGCTCGAAAGCCCGCCCGTCACCGGGGAGATCTGGCGCGTTGCCGGCCCCGTCGTGGTGGCGCGCGGGCTCCCCGGCGTGCGGCTCTACAACGTCGTCCGCGTCGGCGAGATGGCATTGCCCGGCGAGGTGATCCGCCTCGACGGCGAACGGGCGACGATTCAGGTGTATGAGGACACGGCCGGGTTGCGACCGGGCGAGCCGGTCGTCGATACGGGCCGGCCGCTCGAGGTCGAGCTCGGACCCGGCTTGCTCGGCCGCATCTTCGACGGCACCCAACGACCACTCGAGGTGCTGGCGCGCGTGGGCGACGACCCACTCGGGCGGCCGATGCTCCCGCGCGGCGTTGACGTGCCCGCGCTCGACCGCGAGCGCGCGTGGCCGTTCGAACCGCGCGTCGCCGAGGGCGATGCTGTCGAGCCCGGCGACGTGCTCGGCGTCGTCGCCGAGACCGTCGCGTTCGAGCATCGGATCCTCGTACCCGCAGGCGCCGGTGGCACGGTCACCGCCGTCCGCTCCGGACCGACGCGGCTCGACGAGCCGGTGGCTTGGATCGAGGGCGAGCCGGTGACGCTGCTGCAGCGCTGGGCGGTGCGCGAGCCGCGGCCGTTCGCACGCCGCCTCGAGGCCACGACGCCGCTCGTCACCGGACAGAGGGCGATCGACGTCCTCTTCCCGATCGCCCGCGGCGGCGCCGCGACCATCCCGGGCGGCTTTGGCACCGGCAAGACGGTGCTCGAGCAGTCGCTCGCGAAATGGGCACATGCCGACGTCGTCGTCTACGTGGGCTGCGGCGAGCGCGGCAACGAGCTGACCGAGGTGCTCGAGGAGTTCCCCGAGCTCGTCGATCCGCGCACCGGCGCCTCGTTGATGGAGCGGACGATCCTGATCGCGAACACCTCGAACATGCCGGTCGCCGCGCGTGAGGCGTCGATCTACACGGGGATCACGCTCGCCGAGTACTTCCGCGACCAGGGCTACCACGTCGCGCTGATGGCTGACTCGACGAGCCGCTGGGGCGAGGCGCTGCGCGAGGTCTCCGGCAGGCTCGAGGAGATGCCCGCCGAGGAGGGCTACCCCGCCTACCTCTCGGCGCGACTCGCCGAGTTCTACGAGCGGGCGGGCGCCGTCCGTTGCCTCGGCTCTGCAGAGAGCGAGGGCTCCGTGACGGTCGTCGGCGCCGTCTCGCCGGCCGGCGGCGACTTCTCGGAGCCGATCACCCAGCACTCGCTGCGCCTGGCGGGCACGTTCTGGGCGCTCGACACGACCCTCGCACGCCAGCGCCATTTCCCGGCGATCGACTGGAACCGCAGCTACACCCTCTACGACCTCACCGGTTGGTTTCGGCAGGAGGTCGCGACCGACTGGGAGGAGCACCGCGCCTGGGCACGTGAGCTGCTCGGACGGGAGAGCGAGCTGCTGGATGTCGTCCAACTGCTCGGCACCGACTCGCTCGCGCCGCCCCAACGCGTCATCCTGCGCACCGGCCGCCTGCTGCGCGAGGATTTCCTCCAGCAGTCGGCCTTCGACGAGCGCGACGCCTACTGCGACCTGCAAAAGCAGATCGCGATGCTGCGAACGATCCGGCGCGCACACGAGGCGCTCGTCGCGGCAGTCGCCCGCGGAGCGTCGGCCGAGGACGCAGGCGCGATGCCGACGCTGGCCGATGTCGCGCGGATGCGCGATTGGCCGCCGGACGAGGCCGAAGAACGAGCAGAGGCGTTGGCGGCACGGATCGAGCGCGAACTGGAGGAGGTACGTTGACCAGGCTCTACACGATCGAGCACCGGACCGTCAGCTACGTCTCGGGCCCGCTGCTCGTGGCCGAACGAGCGGAGGGCGTCGGCTACGGCGAGCTCGTCGAGGTGGTCACGCCGGCCGGGGAGCGGCGGCGCGGCCAGGTGCTCGAGGTCGAGGGCGACCGGATGGTCGTGCAGGTGCTTGGCGGCACGCGCGGTCTCGACATCCCCTCGACGGCCGTGCTCGTCCGTGCCCAGGCGGCCCGGCTGCCGGTGGGTCCCGACTTGATCGGGCGGATCCTCGACGGGAGCGGCCGCCCGATCGACGGCGGCCCGCCGCTTCTCCCGGAAGGCGAGCGCGACCTGAACGGGCTGCCGCTGAACCCGGTCGCCCGCGCCCACCCGTCCGAGTTCATCGAGACGGGGATCTCGGCGATCGACGGCCTGCACACGCTCGTCCGGGGGCAGAAGCTGCCGGTCTTCTCGGGCTTCGGGCTGCCGGGGCTCGAGCTCGCGGCGACGATCGCCGAGAACGCACGCGTCCCGGGCGCCGACGAGGGCTTCGTCGTCGTCTTCGCCGCCATCGGCGTGACCGACCGCGAGGCGGCGTTTCTCCGGCGTCGCTTCGCCGAGGGCGCCGCGCTCGAGCGATCCGTGCTCTTCCTCAACCTCGCCGACGAGCCGACCGTCGAGCGGCTCACCTGCCCGCGCGCCGCGCTCACGGCCGCCGAGTACCTCGCCTTCGAGCGCGGTCTCGACGTGCTCGTCGTGCTCGTCGACATGACCAACTACTGCGAGGCGCTCCGCGAGGTCGCCGCCGCACGCGAGGAGATCCCCGGCCGCCGCGGCTACCCCGGCTACATGTACACCGACCTCGCCTCGCTCTACGAGCGGGCAGGGCGGATCCGCGGTCGCCCAGGGTCCGTGACCCAGCTGCCGATCCTCTCGATGCCCGACGACGACGTCACGCACCCGATCCCCGACCTGACAGGGTACATCACCGAGGGCCAGATCGTGCTCTCGCGCGAGCTCGATCGGCGCGGCATCTCGCCGCCGATCGACGTGCTCCCCTCGCTCAGCCGTCTGATGAACGCGGGCATCGGCGCCGGCAAGACGCGCGAGGATCACCGCGGCGTCGCCGACCAGCTCTACGCGTTCCTCGCCCGCGGGCGCGAACTGCGGCGGCTCGTCTCGATCATCGGCGAGCAGGCGCTCTCCGACGACGACCGGCGCACGCTCACCTTCGCGGACGAGTTCGAGCAGCGCTTCGTCGGTCAGGGCAGCGAGCGGCGCTCGATCGAGGAGACGCTCGAGCTCGCCTGGGAGCTCCTCGCGCGATTCCCGGCAGGCGAGCTGAAGCGGATCAAGCCGGAGCTGATCGACCGGTACGCCAAGGCCGCGGAAAGGCGCAGCGGCGAGCCGCAAGGCGAGGATGCGTCTCGTCCTTGACACACGAACAACAATGCGCTACTTTGAGTTCTGTAAACCGGAGGGGAGTATCCCCTCGAGGCGCCGCCGTCAGTCCGGCCGACGGCCCGGCGGCGCCGGCGTCTCGCGCGTCTGGGAGAGACCTCCGGCTGACCGTCCCAACGATCAGTCGGAAGGAGACTCCATGACCTCGGCACGCGCCTCAACGTCAACGCTCCCACGTCGTTGCTTTGTCTGCGATGTCCCTCTCTCGCAGGCCGTCCGCGAGGGCGTCGAGATCGACTACTGCCCCCGCTGCCGCTCGATCTGGCTCGACCGGGGCGAGACTCGAGAAGCTCGTCAACCGGCTCGGCGCTTGGTACCCCGAGACAGACGAAGGGCTCGAGACGCCCTGGTGGGACGAGGGCGCCGACCGCATCGGGCCGAGCACGCGGCTCGACGACCTCTTCGACGTCCGGTGACGATGATCGCCCAGCCCCGCCCGCTCGCGCTCGCCACGGAAGCCGAGGCGTCGCGCCTGCGCCGCCTGGACGCTGCCATGGGCGTACTTCCACCGGTCTAGGAGGACGACCGTGGCGACTCTCGACCTCACGCACGAGCAGCCTGCCGGGATCCCCTTCGCCTGGCACGCCACACCGGCCGGCGAGGTCCTCGAGGCCTTCGCAAGCCACGAGGACGGACTTGACGCGGCCGACGCCGCACGCCGGCTGGCCGCCCACGGCCCGAACGTGATCCCGCTGGCCGGCGCGGACGGTGCCCTGCGGGTGCTCGTCCGTCAGATCAACAACCCGCTGATCTGGGTGCTGATCGGCGCCGGAGCGCTCGCGATCGCGCTGGGGAAGAGGATCGACGGCGTCGTCGTCCTCGGCGTTGTGGTGGCGAACGCCCTCATCGGCTTCGTCCAGGAGTTCCGGGCCGGGAGGGCGATCGAGGCCCTGATCCAGATGGTGCCCGACTCTGCGACCGTCTTCCGCAAAGGGGCGCGGCTGACGGTGCCCGCGGCCGAGCTCGTGCCCGGCGACGTCGTCCAGCTCGGCTCGGGCGACAAGGTGCCCGCCGACGTGCGCCTCCTCGACGTCCGCAACCTCCAGATCGACGAGGCGGCCCTGACCGGCGAGTCGGTGCCGGTGGCGAAGGGAGCCGCGCCCGTCGAGCCGGAGAGCACGATCGCCGACCGGTTCAGCATGGCCTACGGCGGCACGCTCGTCACGTACGGGACGGGCACCGCAGTCGTCGTCGCGACCGGCGGAGCGACCGAGCTCGGCCGGATCTCGTCGCTACTCGAAGGCGCCTCCAAGCTCGAGACGCCGCTGACGCAGGCGATGGCACGGGTCGCGACCTGGCTCACGGTCGCGATCTCCGCCGTCGCCGCGCTCCTGATCGCAGTCGGCCTCGCGCGCGGCTACCCGTTCGTCGACGCGGTCCTCGCCGGCATCGCGCTTGCCGTCGGCGCGATCCCGGAGGGCCTGCCGGCGATCATCACGATCGCGCTCGCGATCGGCGTCCAGCGGATGGCCCGGCACCACGCCGTCATCCGGCGGCTACCCGCGGTCGAGACGCTCGGCTCGACGACCGTCGTCTGCACCGACAAGACGGGCACGCTGACACGGAACGAGATGACAGTTCAGGAGCTCTGGACCCCCACCGGCGGTGTCTACCGCCTTACCGGGGTCGGCTACTCACCCGAGGGGGAGCTCTTCCGCGGCGGCGACAGCGTGGCCGAGTCACCGGCCGACGTGCAGGCGCTCGTCCGGAGCGCGGTCCTCTGCAGCGACGCCGCCGTCGCGCTCGAAGACGGCGGCTGGCGCGTTCACGGCGACCCGACCGAGGGCGCGCTCATCGTTGCGGCGCGCAAGGCCGGTGGGGACCCTGAGGCGCTGCGCCGGCGGCACCCGCGTCTCGACGTGATTTCGTTCGAGTCGGAGCGACAGTTCATGGCGACACTGCACGCCGGCGAGATCCTGCTCAAGGGAGCCCCCGAGGTGATCCTCGCTCGCTGCGACCACGTCGACGCGGACGTGTTCCATGCCGAGGTCGAGCGCATGGCCACCCAGGGGATGCGCGTACTCGCCGTCGCGCGGCGCGCACATCCGGGCTCCTCGCTCGACGAGGGCGACGTCGACGGCGGCTTCGAGCTGCTCGGCCTCCAGGGCATGATCGACCCGCCCCGGCCGGAGGCGATCGAAGCCGTCGCCGCCTGCCACCGTGCCGGCATCAACGTCAAGATGATTACCGGCGACCACCGCGTGACCGCCGAGGCCATCGCGCGCGACCTCGGCCTGCTCGACGAGGACCAGCGCGGGCTCACAGGCACCGAGCTCGCCCGCCTCTCCGACGCCGAGCTCGCCGTGGCGGTCAAGCGCACAAACGTATTCGCGCGCGTCGCGCCCGAGCACAAGCTCCGCCTCGTCACCGCGCTCCAGGCCCAGGGCGAGGTGGCGGCCATGACCGGCGACGGTGTCAACGACGCGCCCGCGCTCAAGCAGGCCAACATCGGCGTCGCGATGGGGATCACCGGCACGGCCGTCTCGAAAGAGGCCGCCGACATCGTGCTCGCCGACGACAACTTCGCGAGTATCGCCGCCGCCGTTGAGGAGGGGCGGCGGGTCTACGACAACCTCGTCAAGGCGCTCGCCTTCGTCCTGCCCACCAACGTCGGCTTCGCGCTCGTGATCCTGCTCTCGGTGCTCTTCTTCCCGATCGAGGACGGCGTGCCGCTGCTGCCGATGGAGCCGGCGCAGCTGCTCTGGATCAACCTCGTCGCCACCGTCGCGCTCGCGCTCCCGCTCGCCTTCGAGGCGAAAGAGCCGGACCTGATGCGGCGGCCGCCGCGCCGGCCCGACGCGCCCATCCTCAGCCGCTTCATCCTCGTGCGTACCGTGATCGTCGCAGCGCTGATGACGGCGGGTGCGATCGGCCTCTTCCTCTGGGAGTACTACGTGGAGGTCGACCGCGGTGTCCCGAGCGCGACGGCCCTCGCCGAGGCGCAGACGACGGCTGTGACGACCGTGATCCTCTTCCAGATCTTCTACCTGCTCAACTGCCGCTCGCTCCGTGACTCGGTGCTCACGATCGGACTCTGGACGAACCCGACCGTCTACGCAGGCATCGCCGCACTGCTTCTGCTCCAGCTCGGCTTCGTCTACCTCCCCTTCATGAACGAGGTCTTCGGCTCGGCGCCGCTCGCCCTCGACGCCTGGCTCGCCGCGGCCCTCGTCTCGGCCGTCGTCCTGCCCGTGATCTCGCTCGAGAAGCGGGTGCGCCAGATGCTTCATAAGAGAGAATTGTAAAACACGTACTAATCTGCTATAGTTGAACGCGCGAGGGGAGTATCCCCAGAGGGTTCCGCCGTCAGGACGGCCAGTTGGCCCGGCGGAACCGGCCGTAGGCTGGGAGAGACCGCGCAATCCGGCCAACCGTCGTCAAGGAGGTATGCGCCGTCCCAGGCCCCGCTACCTGAGAGCAAGCCTCGCCTTCGTGCTCGCCCAGAGAGCCCAGGCGCGGCATCTGCGCCGGCTCGTCTCCCGGCTTCGCATCTCCAAGCACTCCGCCGGCTCTCGGCCCTCGCAGGACTCACCCGAACGGACACTTCGATGATGCTCGCAAACACCGCCCAGACCGACACCGCCGTCTCGCTCTTCGACCGGATCGTGGTCGGCATCGACGAGACGCCCGAGAGCCTCGAGGCGGCGCGGCAAGCGACCGTCCTCCGTGCTCCCGGCGGCACGCTGCACCTCCTCGCTGTCGTCGACGCGGCGAAGGCAATCCATACAGGCTTCGCGGCAAGAAGAGTCGCCGACCAGATGCTGAACGGCGGCCGCCATGCGCTCGACCGGGCGGCCGAGGCGACCGGCGCCACCTCGAGCACGCTGCTCACCGGCAGGCCGATGCCGCTCCTGCTCGAGCGGCTCCGCCGCCAGCAGGCGACGCTCGTCGCGCTCGGCTGCCACCACCACCACCGCACAGCCGGGCTTCTGGTCGGCACAGTCGGATCGGTACTACTCAGGGACGCACCCTGTTCCCTTCTGCTCGCCCGTCGGGAGAGCTGGCCGGATGGGCGGCCGGAACGGATCGTCGCCGGCGTCGACGGCTCCCCCGAGTCGGCGCGTGCCGTCGAGGTGGCGCGCGCTCTGCGAGACAGGTTCGGCGCCCGGCTCGCGCTCGTCGTCGGAGTCGGAGGCAAGCTCGGTGACGCAGCCGCGGTCACCGACCTCTACCCGGAGGCGATCGTCGACGAGCGGCCGCCCGTTGACGCGCTCATCGCCGCCTCCTGCGCGGCCGACCTCGTCGTCGTCGGCAGCCGCGGCCTCCACGGCCTCCAGGCACTCGGCAGCGTCAGCGAGCGCGTTGCCCACCGCGCCCACGCCTCCGTTCTCGTCGTCCGCGACCTCCAGTCGAGGCCGGCGCGATGAGCGTCGTCGGCACACCGACGCCCGACACCGTGCCGTGCGTCGGCTACCGACGGTCGGTCTGCGGTATCGACGGCTTGCCGGCAGCGGCATCGTCAACTTTCCGAGGCCGGTAGTTGCGGGACCAGTCCGGGCAGAATCTGGGCGCGCCTGTCGCTGGTGCGGAGAAGGCTCAGCTTGCCTCCGTGGCCGTCACTCGTGATGAAGGCCAGCGGTCGCGTCGAGACCTTTACGAATGCGTACATCTCTCGATCGCGTTGACGAAGATGGCAACTCGATGTCCGAAAAATGTCCGTCCGCGCTGAGATCGGTTGCTGACGGCGACCAGCTCTCGTGGCCCACAATTCCGCAAGACGGCACGTAGAGCCATGTTCCTCCATCTCGCTTCAACATGGCCCAACCACTGGCCTGCCCTGCGGAGGCAGAATTCAACGTCTACGTAGCGCGCACTCAGGCAGCAGGGCGGCTTCGGCGTCGAACCGCGGATTCGGTGCGGACCCCCTGCCGCCCGACCCGCGTCCGTCGCTTGTGCTGACAACGTGCCGTGGTATCACCGAAGTATGCACCGCATGCGCCTCGGCGGCATCCATGGCTCGCCTGACCCACGGTTTCAAGCTAAATTCGTGACTCAGAAAGAAAGTAGAGAGGCCCATACGGGCCGCGAACGCCGCTGCTAACAGAATGTTTTCGCGCCGTGGTGGCACGTAGGTGTGCACGACGTGCGTGCTCACGACGCGCGTGATTCTGTCGACGCTGGTGCTCGCCGACGCCGACGAGTACGTGGTAGTCGAGCTCCGTCTGCGGAGGTCGTGCGGGCTGAATGGTGGGGTGTTAGACGCCTTGCATGCGCGAGCGAGCGCGGTCCGGAATCGGCCGGCGTTAA
>Ga0136633_1003322_pt1 | contig 10646 bp, 11 predicted proteins | sample AntDrymeUQ832206_2_FD_105494 | JGI IMG/M metagenome (GOLD analysis project Ga0136633, IMG submission 105494) | Polar desert sand microbial communities from Dry Valleys, Antarctica - metaG UQ83 (22.06) | ecosystem: Environmental > Terrestrial > Soil > Desert | place: Antarctica: Dry Valley...
CCGAACGCCGGCGTCGTCGCCGGGCTCATCCTGCGGGCCGGCTGAACCACTTCCGCAAATCGGCGGTCGGCAACCGGTCATTCACCTCAATTCACTCCGACGCGCCCCGGTATCCATGTACGACAGCCCTACCACCCGGCTTGGCCATTGACAGAAGGATGTCATCGACGTACAGATGACGGTGGTGGCGCTCGATGCGGTAGACAACTAGCCCTACCAGTTGCCCGAGGGTCTCGTCCGACGCGCCGACATCACCACCGATCACGTTCCGCCAAGCGCTCCGGCAGACCCCGCTGAGTGGACCAAGCGGTATTGGGTCAAGTCGACAGCAGGTTCACTTGCACGTTCGGGCGCAAGGACGTTCAAACCATCGGTACGCGCTCCTGTTCCGCGACTACCTCCGCGCCGATCCGGCTGCCGCAGGAGCGTACGGGCAGCTCAAGCGTGCGTTGGCTGCTGCGGCCGCCGACGACTGGAACGCGTATACGTAGTCAAAGACCCCGCCTGCGATCTCATCATCCGCGCAGCAGAGAACTGGGCAGTTCGGGTCGGCTGGACGCCGCCAGAAAGCGACAGGTAGCCGTCAGTCCGTCGCAAGTGCTCAGCATGGCAACGCGCCCGAGGCGAGCCGCCCGTCATCGGTCTCCTCGACACGCAGCCTTCAGCGGGCCCGGATAGGGCCTCTCCGCATCGCGGCATATGGTCACGTTGCGTGGCGTCAATCTGGGTGGAGAGCCTGGGCCGCAACTTCGCCGGAGCCCTCGGCCTGCTGGAGGCTGCGATCCGGGACTGTACGGCTGAGCTTGGGAAGCGAGCATGTGGGAGGTGCCGGTCCTGGATACCGACCACCAACGCCCCGACGGACACGTCCTCACCGACCCCGTCCCGCGCCATGCGCTGGTCCAGCGGCACTCGACGCCGTGGGGCGTGGCGTGGCACGCGCTCGAAGTGCATGACTACGACCTCACCGGCGAGTTCGCCCCTTGGTCCCCACCGCCTCCCTTCAGCGGGAAGGCGCATTGGCGGGATCTCACGCTGTTGCCCAGGGCATGGTCGCGCTCCGACATGCTCAGGTATGTCTACCTCCGCCTCAAGGCCTCCCATCCGGCGGCGTTTCGGTGGCCTGCTGTTCATCCGGGCGGCACAGGGAAGCGTGCCCCCGGCCCGTTTGCCGCGCTTGACGATCAGCCCAGGCCGTCAGTGATGAGGTACTGGGGGCTTATCGCGTCGCCGGGGCGCCACGACGGTGAACTCGGCGGTGCGTACCACGTCGCCGGACTTGAAATCGAGGAACAGCCGGTACTGGCCGGCAGTGGGCACCGGCGCGATGAAGGTGATCTTTCCCCCGGCCGGCGGATGATGTTCATGCCCCGGCGTGCCCTCAGGATGGACGTGCAGGAAGGCAAGGTCGCCGACCCGCAGCGCCACCAAGTGGCCGAAGGCCCCCAGATAGGGCTGCAGATCGGCCGGCTTTCCAGATTGCGTCACGGTGAACGTCAGCTTCGATCCCCCGACGACCACCTGACCAGCCAAGGCGACCTTGAAGCTGTCGACGGTGGCAGCGAGGGCGGGCTTGGGGAGTGCGGCGGCCTTGAACGCACCGGATGCCATCAGGTCCACCGCGAGGGTCATGGGCATCGGCATGGCCTGGCCCGAGGGCTGGAAGTTGGCGAAGGCCTTGTAGACCCCGCCGGATGCTACGGCCAGTGGCACGCTCCAGGTGCCGCTGGCGGCTCTCGTCGGGTGAACATGCTGATAGCCGGCGAGGTCACGGCGCACGATGATCAAGTGCAGCTCTTTGTCATGCAGGACGGTATATGACTTGACCGGTTTGCCGTCCTTGCCGGTCACTTTGAAGGCGAAGGGCGAAGTGGTGCCTGGGGTCAGCTCGGCGCTCGTTGGAACCAGGGTGTAGCCGTCCGTCGAGACGGCCAGGCCCTGGGGGCCATCGTGGTTCATTGGTTCCATAGGGTCACTCCCATTCGACGGCGGGTCAGGGAGGAAAGCCGCTCCAGAGAGCGACAGTCCGACAGTGAGTAGTCGCTATCAAGCTATCGGGGCATCAGATCAGCCGAGGTCTCGGTGGTCGGTTCCCAGTCCCGCCGTCAGTGGCTCGCGGGTTGCAGCCGGCAGTCGGGGAAGAGATCTTCCAAGGAGCTGGCCTTCGAACTGGGCCACGACCCGCCCTCACCGGGTGCCGGTGGCGGCGGCCAGGAACCGGGCCACTCGGTCGAGGGCTGCGGTATCACGTGCGGTCGGGGCCAGGGGTGGGCCCGCTCCGTGCTCGTGGTTGGCTGCAGTCGGGTCGGACAGGTCCTCCGGCGTCGGCCCTGAGACCACCAACGTCGAGCCGCTACCCGTAGAGGTGACGACCTGGGCGCCCGGGATGGCGACGGCCAGCCGTTGCGGGTCGTACGGTGCCGGGTCGGCGGGGACGACGATCATGGTGGGCACCCTCACCTTGGCGGCCTCCGCTGCAGGGTCGAACCCGTAGAGCTCGGCCAGGAACCCGGCCTCCTGGGCCGGCAACAGCGGCCGCACCTCGGTCCGGAGGGTGTCGAGCGGCGGGATCGTCCGGGTGGCGAGGAGCTTGGCGACCTCTGACCGGAGCGCTTCGGCTGCCTCGGGGCCGGAGCGGGTCTGGAGCTGGGAGGCCCGGACGTCGAGGAGGGACCGCCCGGGCGTAGCGATGAGAACCACGCGCTTGACTCGTGGGTCGGTGGCGGCCAAGCGCAGGGCCACGAGACCGCCTTGGTCGTAGCCAACGACGGCGAGGTCCCGTCCTGCGGTCTCCCGGCGCTGGGCCAGCAGGTCGAGGCCGGCGCGGGCGTCGGCCACGAGGTCGTCGATGGTCAGCCGGACATCGGGCTCGATCTTGCTCTGACCCGTTCCCCGCTGGTCGTAGCGGTAAGAGGCCACGCCGGCCCCTGTCAACGTGCTCGCCAGGTCTTTCCCCAGTGGGTCGGCGGTGCCGGTCTGGGCCAGGAGTCCGCCGGCGCCGGCGGTGGGCACAACGAGGACGCCGGGCACGCTCGAGCCCGCCTCGGTGGCCGGCATGGCGAACGTGCCGAATAGCTTGACCTTGCCTGCCCCCTCGAACTGCACCGGCCGCTCGCCCGGAGCGGACACGGATCCGCCCGGGGGGCCGGTGGCCTCGTCGGTGGTGCCGCTACCACCGCTGCTGCAGGCCGCAACCAGAAGGGTGACGAAGAAGAGTGCGGAGATCCTGGACCGGGTGCTCATGCGTGGCTCCTACCCCCTGCGGGCAGGGCCAATGCGGTGCGGTCGCAGTCGCTCCTACCCTCGACGACCGCTCAGCAGTCCGTGTCTGCAATTCTCACCGTACTCCCGGAGGGTGGCCCAGCATGATCACGGACTTCGCAGCCGACTGGTTCCATCCAAGGGATCGGGGCCATCGCGTCTGGGCGGGCGCCTTCTGGGAGGCAATGGTCAGCGACCCTGCACTGGTCGCCCTCGAGCTTCCGGACTCCTGACGCCCGGCGGTGGCCATCACTGGGTGCAGACGGCAGCTCACCGGCGGACGCCTGCGGGGGCCTTGTCCGGGAGGTTGCGCTTTACCAAGGGCCGAGCGGGGACAGATCGTTCGGCAACGTGGATGCGGGGCGGGGCGAAGCGGCGGAGGCGGTTGGCGTTGGTCACAACCGAGAGTGAACTGGCGGCCATGGCGGCCGCAGCGATCATCGGGCTGAGCAGCAGACCCGTGAAGGGGTAGAGCAGCCCGGCGGCGATGGGGATGCCGAGGGCGTTGTAGCCGAAGGCGAAACCGAGATTCTGGCGGATGTTGCGCATCGTGGCCTTCGACAGTGCGATGGCGGTCACCAGCCCGCCGAGGTTCCCGCTGATCAGGGTGACATCGGCGGCCTCAATGGCCACGTCGGTACCTGTCCCTATGGCGATGCCGACATCGGCCTGGGCGAGGGCAGGTGCGTCGTTGATCCCATCTCCCACCATCCCCACGACCCGACCGTCAGCTTGGAGGCGGCGCACCTCGGCCGCCTTGTCGCCTGGAAGGACATCGGCCATCACCCGGTCGATACCGACCATGTGGGCCACGGCTTCGGCGGTCCGGAGGTTGTCACCGGTGAGCATCACCACGTCGAGCCCGAGGCTACGGAGGGCGGCGACGGCGGCGATGGCATCGTCCTTGATCGTGTCGGCGACTGCGATCACGCCCGCTGCCCGGCCGTCGATGGCGACGAGCATCGGAGTCTTGCCCTCCCCGGACAGCCGATCGGCCACTGCGCTCAATTCGGCCGCGTCGACACCGGCATCGGTCAGGAGCCGGCGGTTGCCGACCAGGAGCCGCTGCCCACTGACGGTGGCGAGGACTCCCTTGCCGGTCACGGAGTCGAACGCATCCGGCTCCACCAGGACGATGCCGCGCTCGGTGGCCCCGGTGACGATGGCCTGGGCAAGGGGGTGCTCTGAGCGTCGTTCGGCGCCCGCCACCAGCGTCAGCAGTTCCGCTTCCGGGGTGGGCCCGGTGATGACGACATCGGTGAGGGCCGGCCTGCCCTTTGTGAGGGTGCCCGTCTTGTCCACGATGATGGTGTCGAGCTTGTGGGCGGTCTCCAGCGCCTCAGCAGAGCGGATCAGAACGCCGGCCTCGGCCCCCTTGCCGGTCGCGACCATGATCGACATCGGTGTGGCCAAGCCGAGGGCGCAGGGGCAGGCGATGATGAGAACCGCCACCGAGGCCACCAAGCCGAAGGTCAGGGCAGGGTCGGGCCCGAAATCGAACCAGACCACAAAGGTGGCGATGGCCACGAAGAGGACCCCGGGAACGAACCAGCGCGAGGTCGCGTCGGCCAGGCGCTGGATCGGGGCCTTGGAGCTCTGGGCAGCCTGCACAAGGCGCACGATCTGGGCCAGCATCGTCTCCCGGCCGACCTTGGTAGCCCGCATCCGGAACGCCCCGGTCTGATTGACGGTGGCACCGATAGCCACGTCGCCCGGGCCCTTCTCCACCGGCATGGACTCGCCTGTCACCATCGACTCGTCCACCGCCGACTGGCCGTCGAGGATCTCCCCGTCCACCGGTACCTTCTCACCCGGGCGGACCAGCACCACATCGCCAACGACGACCTCATCCACGGGAACTTCGACCTCGACGCCTCCTCGGAGCACGCGAGCAGTGCGGGGCTGGAGGCCGAGCAGGCGGCGGATGGCCTCGCCGGTGCCGGCCTTGGCCCGGGCTTCGAGCAGCCGGCCGACGATGATCAGCGTCAGGATCACCCGACCGCTTCGAAGTAGACCTCCCGCACCTCCATCGGGACCAGGCCAGGTGCCATCGTGACCAGCGCCGAATAGCCGAACGCAGCGGTGGTGCCCAGGGTGATGAGGCTGTTCATGTCAGCGGCCCGGTGGTCGAGGGCAAGCCACCCGGTCCTGTGGATGGGCCAGCCCACCCAGAACATGACCGGGGCGATCATTGCGAGCTGGACCCAGCGGTCGAGCAGCACGCCGGGGACCCAGGTCGCCATGAGGAACTCGTCGGCCATGACTGCGACAAGGATGGGCACACTCAGCAACACGCCCACGATCAATCGGCGGGTGAGTTGACCGACCTCGGCGCGCCGAGCGGCAGCCTCGGCGTCCTCCTCGCCCTCGGCGCTCGCCGGCCCGGCTTCTGTAGAAGCCACGTGCGTCGTAGAGCTGCCGGCAGGCGGATCGCCCTCCACGATCAATGAGCCGCGGATCATGTTCATCCCGCATGCGAACCCGAACGTGCCGGGTCGGTCGACAGTCAACTCGATCACGGTGGTCGCCTGCGGGGCCAACCAGTGGCTGACGGCCAGGTCAGGGAAGACGACTCGGGCACTGCAGTCGCCGGCCTCCTGGCGATCGAACGCGATCCGCAGGGGCATACCCGTGCGCGCTCGCGCCGAATTCGGCGAGTAGCCCCCGTTCACCGTGATCCGGACCTCTTGAGCGCCCTGGACCTCCACCGCCTCCGTGGCCGGGCGGGCACGGAAGAAGAAGCGGCCGAGAACGGCGATCAGCGCCCCTCCGGTGAGGGTGACGACGAGCTGCAAGATGGTCATCAGACAGTTCTCCTTCGGTGCTGGATCAGCACCCCTCAATTGTCTGTCGAGGAACCTCGAACCGGAAGAGGCTTTGGTCCCGACGACGTGGGGACATCGCCTCCGGTGACAACGGCCGACCGAGCGCATGCTGTAGGGGAGAATCCATACAAGGAGCCCACTATGCATACCAATCGCATGCTTCCCTACCTCGCAGCTGCCGCCGTCGTGGCTGCCGTGCTCGTCGCAGTCGGAGCTCCGCTTGCGTCGCTGCTGCCCTTCGCTCTTCTGCTTGTGTGCCCCCTCATGATGGTCCTCATGATGCGCCGCATGTCGGGCTCTGGCGCAGACCACACCGGCCCGGCACCTGAACAGGACCCCGCCACCAACGCGGACCCCGTTCGGCCCGGCGGGTCGACGCGCTGAACGCACGATTACCGTTGCTGCGTGGGGGCGGCGTCCGACCGGACTACCCATCGTCGGGGCCCTGTGGAGGCTGCAGCGGCTGGAGCGCAACCTGGGGCGCCCCGAAGCAGTCTCGCAAGGAGCGACGGGGTGGCGGGCCGAGCTGGGCGACTGGCGCCAGCGGTTCTCGGCGGCCGCGACCGAGATGGAGTCCCTCCGCGCCGACCGCCTCGCCGGACTGCGTGACAACACGAGGTGCGCCGGGGATGGCACAACTGCCACCCGCCCTCCGCCACGATGACCCGACGGCCAGATCGACTCCTTGAAGCAGGACCTAGCCCCCGGATGTCCGGTTCTCGTGAACCGGAGTGGCCGCTCCGAACCAGGACGCAAGTGCTTGAGGCAGCTCTGGGTCCGTGAGGTCTCCCGCCCAGGCGACATGTCCATCGGGGCGGATCAACACAGCCGGGGGAGCAGCGATCTCACCAAGGACCGGGAGCTCCCATACGCCCGCATGCTTGGCGTCGACCATCCGGACTCGGTTCGCCCAAGGAGAAATGTCGAAACCGCCGGGTTCACCGAGGTTGAGGAGCACGGGCCGAGCGTCGTGCAACAGGGTGAAGACGCGCGTGGGACCGTCGGCGGTGTGCAAATCGAGGTCGGGCATGCGCCGCCCGAGCAGTGGGTGCCCCTCTCCAAGGTCGTAGTGGATGTCAAGACCGGAGAGCATCGCGACGATGCACCTGCGCGGCTCGTCCATGCTCAACAGCTCGGTCATGGTGTCGCGGAGGGCCTGGTGACGGTCGTCGGGGCTGCTGAGCGCGACCTGCGCCATGGTGTTGCGCAACACCCGGGCACCGACCGGATGCCGTTCGGCGTGGTAGGTGTCCAGGAGGCTCTCGGGTGATGTCTTGTTGACCACCTGGGCCAGCTTCCATCCCAGGTTCACGGCATCCTGTACACCGGTGTTGAGGCCCTGGCCGCCTTGCGGGGGATGCACGTGTGCGGCGTCCCCTGCCAGCAGAACACGGCCGTGGCGGTAGGCAGCTGCCTGCCGGGTCATGTCGGTGAACCTCGAGATCCAGTTGGCGCTGTGCAGGCCGTAGTCCGTCCCGTACACGGCGACGAGTGCCTCGCGAAGCTCGTCCATGCTGGGGTTGCCGTTGTGTTCGACGTGTCGTTCAGTGATTACGAGCCGAACCGGCTCCCCCTCTTCCCTCCGTCCGATGGCATGGGTGCCGACGCTGTCCCGACGAAAGCCGAGCTCCGGCTCCTCGTCCATCTCGACCGCGGCGATCATCCAGCTGGTCGAGGGATCCAACCCCGCGAAGTCGATGCCGGCTGCCTTGCGGATCAGGCTGCGTCCTCCGTCGCAACCGACGAGATACGCCGCCCGAAGCGACGTGTCCCCGGACAGCTCGACATCGACCCCGGTGTCGTCTTGAGCGAAGCCCACCACCTCGCGGCTGCGAAGGATCGGAACCCCGAGCTCGCCGACCCAGTCAGCCAGGATGGGCTCGAAGTCACTTTGCCAGAGCGCAAGCACGTAGTTGTGGCGGGTGGGGAAGTCGCTGATGTCCAAGGGGATCAGGGAGAAGCCGAGCCTCGGATGTTTTTGCCCGGCCGAGACGAATCGCTCCGCGATACCACGCTGATCGAGCACCTCGATGGTGCGGGAGTGAAGACCTCCGGCGCGCGATCCGTCGAGATATTGACTGGCGCGACGTTCGACGATGACGACGTCGACCCCCGCCAACGCCAGCTCGCCGGCCAGCATCAGTCCGGTCGGACCTCCGCCTGCAATCACCACCGCGTGCTCGGTCAATGCCGCTCCCCGGCGAAGGCTGCACCGGACAGGGGCAGCCAGCTCGCGCCGAGCGACCGCGCGCCAGCACCGGTCGGTCTCGTCCTCCCCGCCGACTCCTCGACCGGTTCAGCGCTCCCGCTCGACCCATCTGCCCAAATCGACACACGCATTCCGCATCTCCTGGCTCCAGAGGTCTGGCTGTGAAGGCTCAGCGAACGAGTTATGGTCAGCACGTTTGGGTCGCTTGCGGCAAGCCCCCTCCCTCGCGCTAGGTTGTCAATGTCGGCAAAGGGCGGCGAATCGAGGACGACGCAGTCCGGCCGCTGGTCGTCACGGCGGACACGGAGGCCTACTCCGACACGTCATATCCGAGTTCCCGTCCGAGTACGGGATGGCCAGTAAGGTCCTGCAGAAACGCCTCGGCACGCCGACATCGGGACAACTCTCGGCACCTACACCCCCACCGTCACCGAGCAAACACCGCGAGGCATGGGCCCGGCTCGACAACGTTTTCGGCTTACAACCTCTGGCCGTAGAGAAGCCGACGCGGCGTGTGGACAGCGGGCGCCGCAGCCCTCAGCGAGCCGGCACGTAGACTCGCTACCGTGCCGATCGGAGTGCTCGTTGGTCTGGTGTCGGGCATTCTCACCTGCCTCGTCACCGAGATCTACTGCCACCGCGGCCTCGCTCACCGGGCCTTCCGGATCCATCCGGTGCTGGCGTGGTTCCTCAGTGGCTTCATGCAGGTCTACGGCGGGGTCCATCCTGAAACGTGGGCGGGGGTCCATCGCCTGCACCACCGTTACGCCGACACGCCGCTTGATCCCCACTCGCCTCTCCAGCGCAGCTCTCTTTCAGTGCTGATCGGCACCCCCCACCTGGTCGCCGTGGCCAGGCAGCGGCTGCCGGCCGATGCTGCCCCCGGGACGGGGAGACTTCACCTCGTCATCCGCGCCCTGATCTTCGCCTTCTGGCTCGTCACCATCGGGCCTGCTCAGACGCTGGCCGCGCTGGCCGTTCACCTCGTCTGCTACCTCGGCACCATGGGGATGGTAAACACCGTCGGACATCGGTCAGGGCGCAAGCCACATCCCGACTTCCCGGGATACGACCTGGCATGGATATCCCTCCTACTGCTGGGCCACGGCTACCACAACTCCCATCACGCCCATCCGGGGGCCGCCCGCACGGGGCTCCTCGACCCGATCTGGCCCGTTGTGCGCGTACTCTCCTGGCTGGGACTTCTCTCCCTGGAGGAGCAGCGGGCGCGCGCACAGCCCCGGGCGTGCTGCATGGCGTCCGCCTCCGTGGCTCCCGGCCGGTAGAGGGGCGGAAGGCCTGCCGACCCGACGGCTCGGTTCGCATCGCTGGGCGTGCTGCGCGAGAGCGAAGGACACCGACGACCTAGTCAACCGGGTCGCCGCGTCCTCACCGACCTGGGCTACGGCCTCGGTGACGTCGTCTAGTCGGGGCCGCGAACGGAGGGCCGCGGTCGCTACCTGGCTGGCGTGCGCCAAGCCGGGTGCGGTCCATTTCCGCCGAACACGCTGCGCCCAGCGAGCCGCTACGCCAGGTCATGGCGGACAGTGGCGGCCGAATCGTCATCAAGGGTCGGGCCAGGAACGAGCTCGATCGACTCAGCGAATCGGTCGAAGGCGAGCGGATACCTCACCTGGGCGCGGATGGAAGGGTCGTCGTGGGACAAGCGGAGGACCTGCGCCGCCTCCGGGGGCGCCCACGATGGGAGCGTGATCTCGATTCCGTGAGGGGGCTGCTGTCGAGCAGGCTGAGGTCGCAAACTAGGGTCCAGCTAGATCTGGTCTCACTCCATATCTCGGCTAGGCTTCGGACGTGTCGGGCGAAATCTCCATCGACAACCCTGCCCTTCTCCGCCGGCACGGCTTGCATGTAACCGCGCAGCGTCTGGCTGTCCTGCGGGCGGTGACCGACCGACCGCACAGCACCGCAGACGACATCGACAAGCTCGTCCGCGCCGAGATCGGCGCCATCTCCCATCAGGCGGTGTATGACGCCCTTGGCGCCCTCACCGACAAGGGCCTCCTGCGTCGAATCCAGCCCGCCGGGTCGCCGGCCCGCTACGAGGACCGGGTCGGCGACAACCACCACCACCTCATCTGCCGAAGCTGCCGCCGTATGGTCGACGTGAACTGTGCGGTCGGCGACACCCCGTGCCTCACGGCCTCCGACGACTCGGGCTACGAGATAGACGAGGCCGAGGTCGTCTACTGGGGTCGATGTCCCGAGTGTGTTGCGGGAACTCCGCAACCGACGTCCGGACAATCGTCGAAAGCAATCAGCCACCCGAAGGAAACCTCGAGACAGGAGAAGAACCGCCGTGTCTGACACCCGCAGCGAAAGCGAAAGCGAAA
>Ga0136633_1003323_pt1 | contig 10646 bp, 13 predicted proteins | sample AntDrymeUQ832206_2_FD_105494 | JGI IMG/M metagenome (GOLD analysis project Ga0136633, IMG submission 105494) | Polar desert sand microbial communities from Dry Valleys, Antarctica - metaG UQ83 (22.06) | ecosystem: Environmental > Terrestrial > Soil > Desert | place: Antarctica: Dry Valley...
CCGGGGTGCTGCTGAAGATGGGGACCTACGGGCTCGTGCGCGTGAACCTGCAGATGCTGCCCGACGCGTTCGCGGAGTACGCCCTCGCGGTGGCGATCCTCGGCCTCGTCTCCGCCCTCTACGGGTCGCTCGTCGCGCTCGCCCAGCGCGACCTCAAGCGGCTGATCGCCTACACCTCGGTCAACCACATGGGCTACGTGGTCATCGCGGTGGCGGCCGCCGCCGCACCCGGGATCAGCGTGACGGCCCGCCGGCTCGCGATCGACGGCGCCGTCCTGCAGATGGTCGCGCACGGCATCGTCACCGCCGCGCTGTTCTTCATCGCGGGTTTCGTCCTCACCCGCGCCAAGACCCGTGACCTCGACGAGCTCTCCGGGCTCATGCGGCCGATGCCCGTCTACGGCGTGCTCACGGCGGTGGCGATGTTCGCGTCGCTCGGCCTTCCCGGCCTGGCGCAGTTCCCCGCCGAGCTGCAGATCTTCCTCGGGACGTTCGACGTCTTCCCGGCGGTCGCGGTCATCGCCCTGCTCGGGCTCGTGATCACGGCCGCTCTGTTCCTGCTGGCGCTGCAGCGCGCCTTCCTCGGCGAGCCCGACGAGCGCACGCGCGGGCTGCGCGACCTCGACGCGCGTGAGCTCGGCGTCCTCGTCCCGCTGATCGCCCTCACCGTGGCGCTCGGCGTCTATCCGCGCCTGGCCCTCGACCTGATCTCCGCCGCGGGCTGGCTGACCGGGTGAACGTGCTCGAGGAGACGAAGGCGATGGAGGACCGGATGCTGGGGGAGCTGGTCTGGCTCTCTCCGATCGGCGCGCTGGTCGTCGCCTCGATCGTCGCGGTGCTGGCGACCTTGATCGTCCCGCGTCACCGCCAGGGGCTGGTCGGCGCCTGGGCGGCGGGCGCGCACCTGAGCGCCGCCGCGCTCGCGGCCGGCGTCTGGCTCGACCTGGGACCGGCGCGGGTGATGGAGGGGACGGTCGACATGGACGGGCTGGCACTCGCGACGATCGGCCTGATCGGCGTCGCCGGCGCGATCGCGGTGGCGATGGCGCGTCCGGTCGTGGCGGGCACCGATCGCGAGAGCGAGTTCTACGCCGTGCTCACCGCCGCCAACCTCGCCGCCGCCGTCCTGGTCGCCGCCGCCGACATCGCACTCGTCGCGATGGCCCTGGGCATGCTCTCGCTGACGTCGTTCGTGCTCACCGGCTACCTGCGCGACTCGCCGGCGGGCAACGAGGCATCGATCAAGTACTACATCTACGGGAGCGTCGCGGGAGCGGGCATGGTCTTCGGCTTCTCGTGGTGGTTCGGCCTGACCGGGCAGACGGGCCTGAGGGCCATCGGCGACACCCTGGCCGACGCCCCGACCGCCGCTGTCGTGGTCTCAACGGCCCTCGTCGTCCTCGGCCTGGGCTACAAGGCCGCGCTCGTCCCGTTCCACTTCTGGGTCCCGGACGTCTACGCGGGCGCGCCGCTGCCGGTCGCCGCCTATCTCTCCGTGCTCCCGAAGATCGCGGGGTTGATCGCGCTCGCGCGGGTGCTCTCGCTCGCCCTTCCCGACGATGGCGCAGGCTGGTCGACCGCGATCGCGGTGATCGCCGCGGCGACGATGACCTACGGCAACCTGGCCGCCCTGTGGCAGCGCGACGTCGTGCGGCTGCTGGCGTACTCCTCGATCGCCCAGTCGGGGTACCTGCTGATGGGCGTCGCGGCCCTTGGGGCGTCGGATCTGGGGCTGCCCGCGCTGGTCTACTTCGCCATCGCCTACGCGGCGACCAACCTCGCCGCGTTCGCCGTGGTCATGGCCGTCCAGCGCGAGCGCGGATCGGTCGACGTCGGCGCGTTCGCCGGCCTCGGGCGCGCGCATCCGTGGTGGACCGCTGCGCTCATCCTCGCGTTCCTGTCGCTGCTCGGACTGCCGCCCCTCAGCGGCTTCGTCGGCAAGCTCGAGGTCTTCACGGCGGCGATCGACGCCGGCCAGGCGTGGCTCGCCGTCGTGGCGGTGGTCAACACCGTCGTCTCGCTCTTCTACTACCTGCGGGTGATCGCCCCGGCAGTGCTGGAAGCGCCGCACGATCCGGACCTCATCGCCCGGCCCGCGGCCCCGGCCCTGGCCGTCGCCCTGGCGGTCACCAGCGTCGCCACGGTCGCGATCGGACTCGGCGCCGAGCCGCTGCTCGAGCTCGCCGAGCGGGCGCTGATCGCGAGCTGACGCCGACTGCCGAGAAGACGCCGGTTTCAGCTGTCCGAAGCGAGCAGGCGAAGCGCGGCGGAGCGGCCCGGTAGGCCCGCGATGCCCCCGACGGGAGCTGTTCCTGCCCCGCTTATATAAAGACCTTGGACCGGAGTTCCGTGGCTTGCGAGGGCTGGGGTGGGCCTACGCGGTCCGAGTTGATCGAGGGTCACGTCGATGTGCATGGGGTGGGCGCCCGGCCAGCGGAGGTCCTGCGCCATGGCCTCGGGTGTCCGCACCTCGACGCCGACGACGCTCGATCGAAATCCGGGAGCTCGGCGATCCACTTGCTCGACGAGGTCGTCGGCGAGTGCTTCTCCTTGTCGATCCCACCCTTGCTCAATCTGATACGGGGCCGCGGGGCAGGCCAGGTACACGGTGTGGTGCCCGGGAGGAGCGAGGCTGTCATCGAGTGCGGATGGAGTGAAGGCGTACGCCGGTGCCGGCCGGATGAGGTGGCCCGCGTCGGCGGCGCGGAAGCCGCGGCCGAGGTCGTCCAAGCTGTCGACGTAGCTCTGCAGGCCGTTCCAGTCCCCGGGTCTCGAGTCGGTGTAGGCGGGGAGCGCGGTGGTGGCCACGTGGGCCACGAACTGCACGGCGTTGGAACGATGAACCGCTCTGAGATCACTGGCGACACGGCCGGTCAGCGGGGGGTCGAGGAGATCGAGCAGCGCGCTGCGCGGCTCGATGGCGGCCACGACTGCGTCGGCGGCGATCCGCGTGCCATCCGACAGGCACACGGCCCGAACCCGGCCTTGGGGCGCATCGATGCGCTCGACTGGGGCGCTGCAACGCAGCTCGCCTCCCGACGAGCGCAGCCGGGCCACGAGCGCATCGGTCAGGGCTTGGGATCCGCCGACCGGGTGCCACTGGCCGTAGCGGTGATAGGCGGCCTGCCAATAGGCGAAGAATGCTCCGCCGATCACGTCCGGACCTGCGCCGGCGTGCGCAGCAAAGGCGCTCAGCGGCGCTCGGGTCAGATCTGACGGCAACCTCCGGCGCAGGAGGCTGCCGTACGGCGAGAGCAGATCCGGCAGCGTCTGCAGCGGCCGCCGCCTCAAGGTCCTTGCCAGGGCGATGCCGAACCCGCGAAGTCGCACCAGGGGCGGCTCCCCGGCCTGCATGACGGCAACCGCCGCCTCCACGACGGGCGTCGCGTCGCCCATGAATGCGGCGTACGCGCGCGCTTCACCCCGATCGATCTCTGCGATCGACCGCGCGGTGGCCTCGATGGACCGGTGGAAGCGGACGCGGCGGCCGTCTTCGAAGATCCCCACCGCGAAGGGATCCATCTCCCGGTATTCCAGACCCATTTCCGAGAGTCCGAGTTCGTGCGGGATGGACGTCATGTTGATGATGTTGTGCGCTGCCGCGTGCGTGTTGAAGCGGTAGCCGGGAATCGTCTCTTCGGTCCGGCATCCGCCACCAGCACTAGCGGCCTGCTCGAGCACGAGGACTTCGAGCCCGGCGGCGGCGAGGTAGCAGGCGCAGACCAGGCCGTTGTGACCGCCGCCGATGACCACGATCTTCCGCGGCGTCACGGTTTGCGCGCCGATCCGAGGATGAAGGGCACCTTTGGGCTCATCAGGCTCGGACTGAATGCGAACCGGTCACAGCGTTCGACGACGAAGCCGGCATCGGTGATCGCCGCCAGCGTGTCGCGCGTGGGATGGCAGCCCCCTGCGAGCCGGGGCCAGACGCCGCCTCGGTCAGCGAGTTCGAGGAACGCCCTCAGGGGCTGGCTGTCTGCGTGGACGTGCTCGTAGAACCGGAGCGTTCCGCCAGGTCGAAGCACGCGATGCGCCTCGGCCAGGGCCGCGCTCGGGTCGGGAACGGTGCACAAGACCAGGGATGCGACGACGGCGTCGATGGTGCCATCGTCGAATGGCAGCCTCTCCGCGGTGCCTGCGAGCACACGCACGGTGACTTCAAGGCTTCGGGCCGCGTCCATGGCCTGTCGCCGGAAACGAGGCTCAGGCTCGACCGCCATCACCTCTTCGACCGCCGGTGGGTAAAGCGAGAAGTTCGCCCCGTCAGCCGGTCCCAGCTCGACGACCCGCCCGGTCAACCCGGCCACGGTGCGGCGCCGGTGCTCGGTCTCACCACGCCGGAGCGCTGTCCGGCGGTTGAGCCGGTAGAAGCGGACGAAGCACGGGTTGCTGATGTCCGCCACGCTCAACCGTGACCTGCTGGATCTCGCGCAACGAGCGGCGAACGAGACCGAGAGCGCAGTCCGCTGATCATGCAGGTCCACGCTAGCGGCGCGCAGCAGGGCGCGCCGCTTCATGCGGTTGCGGATCTTCTTCGCCTCGTCGATCCTGAAGGCACCCGGTTCGAACTCTGGGAGCCTCCGCCGGGCGGGTGGACGATGGGCGCGGACGGGCTCGAACCGGCGGCCGGTCGTTCCCTCGCCCGAAACGGCCAGTCTGCAGCGACTCGCCTCGTTGCTGTGCGAGCTCGGCGCCGAGCTTTACGGCACCGGTGACTTCCGGGCCTACGAGTTCCCGTTTGATCCGCGCGATCCGCAGCAGCTCGCCGAAGGAGGCAACTTTCTACTGCTCACCCGGCTGGGTCGGCTCGACATGATTGCACGAGCGGAGACCCGAAGATCGCGAGCTCTGGCCAACTGCGCACGCCCGCGGCGCGGGCCTCAGTCTCGGTCGGGAGGCTCGAGGTACACGACGCGGTCGGCGAGCGGTTGGTCCAGTGCCCCTAGAACTGCGGCGACGAGCGACTTGCGTCCTGGGGGTCGGCGCGAGAAGCGGGATGAGAGCGCGATCAGAACGCCCGCGTGTGGTCGCCCGGCGCCTGTGTGCTGCGCGGCGATGCGCGCGAAGTCGCTCACGTTCTCGGTTAGCAGGACAAGGTCTTCGCTGACGGCGGCGGCGAACAGGTCGAGGTCCGAGCGTCCGGCGAGCCCGAGGTCAGCGGCGGTGATGGCGGCGGCCCCTGCCGCATCGAGCGCCTTCGCGAGCGCGGCCGGATACATCTCGTCGAGCAGGAGCCTCACCCGGTGTCAGCGGCGGTGGTTTCGGCGCGGTGCAGCTCGATGCGGGCAGCGACTTCGTCGGGGTAGGCGGAGCGATAGCGCTGCGCCGCGTCGATCTGGGGCGCTGTGATGGTGCTCTCAGACACGAGCGCGGCGATCGGGTCGGGCTCGTCGGAGAGGTCATCGAGCCATAGCGCCACTTCCCAGACGTCGGGGCCGCCGACGAGCCCGGCGCGGCGGCCGGTGGGTCCGTCGCGGAAGGTGATCAGCGGGTGCTCGTCGCGGCGGGCGCCCTCCTCGGCATAACGCCGCAGGCGGTCTGAGAGGGTCTCGCCGGCGGCGCGCGCTCGCATGCGCAACCGTTCGGCAAGGCTTTCGTCGAGGCGGACTGAGATGTTCACGGACACGTTTGGATTGTTGCACATTGTCAACGCGACGGACGAGCCCGAGGGCTGTTGACATTTGGGGCAAGACTCGTATGTATCGCCTGCCAAGGCGCCGGCGTGCCGTCCTCGAGGCGTTGCCATGGCAAGCAGGAGCGGATCTCCTCCACGAACCAGACGGTTGTATCTGCAGGTCGATGCTGGATGCTGCTTCGATGGAATCGACTCTGTCGGCTTCGCCCTGTTTGTTGCGGGCATGGCTGCGGCGACAATCGTCCGCGCGCTCATGCCCCGCCTGATGCTGCTCAAGCTCCGTCGCGATGTCGGACGGGTGAACGCGGGCGACTATCGGTTCCTCCAGAACTTCGTCGCCGCCGGAATTCAAGGAGAGGTCCGCGAGCTCTTCATCGCCGGTCCGCCCTGGCGCCTCTCGCTGCTTGTGCGGTTCGACGACTGGGCGGACGCATCCGACGGCACGCGGATCTAGGCGAACGGGACGGTGCTGGCCGCTCGCACTCGCTGGGGACGGATAGTCCACCAAGAGGTCTTCTACGAGGACACCGAGCGCATCGTCCGGTTCGATGCCGTGCTGCGCGAGCGCGGCATCAAGCCCGTCGCATGAGCACGCGGGCGACGCACCGGCGATGCGGCCACCCCCGTGAGGACGGGCCGGCTGATCGCCGCGCCGTGACATCAGCCCTGCGCTCGGCGGGCCGCAGGCCCGCCTCTTGACTTGAGGTACTGCACGAAACTCGTGTGGACAACTCGAGGAACAGCACCGCCACCTGCGCCAGCGTTCGGAATGTCACCCGAGCCGGAGCGCCCCGGTAGACAGTCCATGACCTAGCCGATGGAGCCGAGCGGCTCTGAACCGTGGTACTGGCACCACCGCCAACCGCCCTCGCCGCGAACGAGTACGCCGGTAACACGGTACGGACGCTCGCTCACGCTGCCGTCTTGCTGCACTGTCTGCCACGGGGCATCTGCGATGAGCCAAGCAACGTCACCGAGGACCGAGATCCGACGATCGACCCATCGCCAGTCGTGGGACGTCGATCGCGAGGTAAGCGCGGTCAGGCATCTGCGCACCGCCTCTTGACCGATGAACTGCTCACCGGAGGCCGAGCCCAGGATCGCCACGTCCGCCCGTTCGAGCAACCAGACGGCCTCGGCCGCCGCAACATCCCTTGCCCTCAGAGCCGCGCCAAAAGCGTCAACAGCTGCCAGGACATCGTTCACTGCGGACACCCGATCAACCTCTCTCACGGCCTTGAATGATCGCAGCTCAGCCGTTGTCGTCGAGTTGAAGCCCATCCGTCGCACACTTGGCTGGGCGAGCGTCCTAGCTCGTCGCGGATGCTGTCGAGGTCAGCGGGATCGATGACGCGCCGACGTCCGTCGGTCGTCGCAGTCAGGCGACCGTTGCGGATCCAGCGCCGCACCGTCTCGGGGGCTGCGCCCGACGCGGATCGCGGCTTCCTCGACGGTCAGCATGACTGGATCGTATGACTCCCGGCGGCGTGCCAAAACCGGGACAAAAACCGGGACAAAACTCGAATTCGCGGTGATCGCCTGGGATCGCCGAGCATCCAGAATCCCAAAACCCAAAACCCAAAACCTACCGACCTGCGAAGACGGCAACCTGGGGTATGAGGCAAGTAGAGCTTGGCGCAGCCAGCAAGCCTCGTGCCGTCGGGCCCCAGTTTCTCACACGGCCGAACGGCTGCGAGCGCGATGCCGTTGCGCTCGCTCGTCGCCCTGGCGCTCGTCGCCATCTGCACCACGCGCCCGGAGAATCCCCGAACCGCCTCACGCCAGACGGCCTCGTCGAAACGCACCGACAGACGGCGCTCGCTGCCGGCCAACTCAACCTTCGCGGTCGGCGGAGCCCATCCCGTCGACGAGCGAAGCGAAGTCCTCGCTGCTCGCTGGAATCGTCCCTAACCGCCCGTGGACCGCGTCGATCACCGGCGGCGAGCTGACCTCGAGCAACTGAGACGCGAGGCGATCCATGCGTGCGGCCACACGTTCGGCCTGCTGGTCGCTCAACCCAGCGAGGCCCGACAGCGTGCGCTCAGCCCCCTGAGCTGATCCTCGAGCTGGGTAATCGCATCATCCGACGATCCACTCATGCCTGCAAAGGTATACCGACGCGCCTGCGTCCCAGCGGCCGTTCGCCTTCGTGCTCCAGCTGGCTCGCGACGCGGAACGCGAGCTGGTGTGGGTGTTCGTCGCCTTCGGGCCGCGTCACCCCGCGGCAGGCGTGCGCACCGTGTATGAGCGTGCGCACCGCCAACTGCATGGGCGGTTTCCTAACCGTCGCTGAGTTGCCGGAGTGCTCCGTTGTCTCCCGAACCGCCGGGTCGAAGACGGCAAGGAACTCAGTGTTCGCCGGTCGCGGCGCCGAGGCGGTCGTTGAGTCTTGGGCAATGCGGCCGTCCGTGAGCAACACGTCGGTCGACGGTCGCGTACGGCGGAGTCGAGGCCGTCCGCGTCACCGACGGCCGCCACGAATGTTCCCCGAGAGCGTTCTCTGCGTCAGTTACACCCGCTGAGGTGGGCGCCGCCCAGGGTGCGACTTGACTCGGGCCGAGCCGCGAATTACGGTCGCGCCATGCCCCGCGCCCGCCATTGCCTCCCCGTCCTGATCGCCGTCGCGTCGAGCCTCACGCTCGCCCCTGCCTCCGCCGGCGCCGCCGTGCGCCTGCACCTCGGCGGGTACTTCAACGACGGGAGCGCGATCACGCTGACCCTGAACAAGGCGCGCACGGCGGTGACCGCGGTGAACGCCTACGTCACCGGCCACTGCAGCGACAACAAGCCGCTGCAGGTCCGCGCCAACCTCCTGCTCGCCCCGGATCCGGCGCAGGCCCACCCGAAGGCCGGACAGCGCGTCCTCACGGGCGGCAAGCTCGCGAGCGGGGCCTTCAGCGCGACCTCCGAGACGCCATCGACCTATACGACCTCCGAGGGGGACGGCACGGGCGTCCTGAAGGAGACGGTCGCCGGCAAGGTGCCGCGCAGCGGCCTGGCCCGTGGCACCTACACCGCCACGATCACCCTCACGACCCCGAGCGGCAAGACGATCGACTGCGCGACGGACACGATGCGCTGGACCGCGCTTGCGAATCCGCGCATCTACGCCGGGTCCACCAACGACAACCTCCCCGTGGTGGTCGAGCTCAATGCGAGCGCCACGAAGGTCTCGATGGTGCGCTTCGCCTGGCGCGGGAACTGCACGAACGCCGGCGGGCCGTACACGACCTACTACTCCGAGCAGCTGAAGAACTTCCCGATCCGGTGGCGCGGGTCGCGGTTCTCCTGGGGCGACTCGTTCCCGGTGCACGAGAACCACGACGACGGCAGCAAGGCCGATCTGAAGTACGCCCTTCGCTCGAAGGTCACGGCGACCAAATCGACCGGGACGATCAACATCACGCTTACGACGACCAAGGCCGACGGCGCCGCGGACGCCTCCTGCACGAGCGGGACGCTGCGCTACACCGCACTGAACTGACGCGAGGCCGAGCAACTGTCCCGTAACACGACACCCGCAGGTCCACGACAAGACCGAAAAACCGAAAAACCTGAATGTGCGCGGACCTCGAAGATCGACAGCAGGGCATCGTTCGTGATGTTGCCCGTGGCGACGATGAGCAGTTCTCGCGGCGAGCCCACGAGCAGGTGGCCGTCCCGGAAGTCCCGGTCCTTCGTGACGACAACACGGCCGTCAGCGTCGGCGAGTTCTGCGATCTGGCGGTCGGTCGAGCGGTTCCCGTCGGGCAGCTCGATCGTATGCAGCGCGTCGTGTCCAGTTCGGTTCAGGAACTCCGCGAGTCGAAGCGGCAGCTGGGCGTCGATCAGGAACTTCACGCCGCCGACAGCGGGACCACGCGGCTGCGTCCCGCCGCGCGAGCACCGAACTCCAACGCGGCGAGGATGTCGTCGCGCTCCAGGTCCGGATAGTCAGCGAGTACCTCGTCGATCGTCATGCCCGCCGACAGCAGCTCGAGCGTGTTCTCAACGGTGTAGCGCAGCCCTCTGATCGTCGGCTGGCCGTGGCACACCGCGGGGTCCGACGTGATGCGCTCAAGTCGAGACACACGCCCACGATACCGCCACGACACGATGGGGGCTTGTGACGGCGCGAGACGTAAGCGTGGCGAGGCCGAGGCGATCTATGCGCAGGGCCGCGATGCCGTCGTGTCGGTGCTGGTGGCGCTGTCGGCGCAGAACGAGCGGCTCGAGGTGCAGGTGCAGAAGCTGACCGCGCGGGTCGCCAGGCAGGACGAGCGGATCGCGACGCTCGAGCGGCAGCTGGGTCGGTCGTCGAAGAACTCTTCGCAGCCGCCGAGCGCCGACCCTCCGGGCATCGCGCCGCGGCGCGGGAAGGACCCCTCGGGTCGCAAGCAGGGCGCCCAGCCCGGGCATGAGGGCAAGGGCCGTCCGTTGTTGCCGGCGTGGGCGGTCGACGAGATCGTCGAGCACTGGCCGGCCGGGTGCGGGTGCGGGCATGTGTTCTGCGCCGCGGAGCGGGTCGCGGTCGGCGAGCCGGTGCGCCGCCAGGTCGAGGAGCTGCCGGTGATGGCCACGCGCGTGACCGAGCACCGCGCCCAGCGCGTGGTCTGTCCCGGCTGCGGCGCCAAGCAGGCCGATGGCCTCGAGCCCTGCGCGCTTGACGGCGCGCGCGAGTGCACGGCCTCCGATGTTGCGGTGGTCGTACGCCCGCCCGTCGCGTGAGCAGAACACGAGGTCGTGTCGTCCGCTGTGCTCGCTCGCGACTCTGTGTTCCCGGAGGCTCGCGGCAAGTGCCGGCGTGACCTCGATGCAGCGCCTCGACCGCGCGGTCTTGAGCATCACGCGCGCGCCCTTGCGGTCGACCTGCTGGCGGAAGGTGACGGTCGCATCGTCGAGGTCGATGTCCTGCCACTCAAGGCCGAGCACCTCGGCGAGCCTTCCTCCGCTCTCGGCGGCGGTCTCGAAGATCAAGCGGTAGCGCTCGTCGACTGCGTCGAGTAGGCGGCCCAACTCGTTTGGATCGAGA
>Ga0136633_1003324_pt1 | contig 10645 bp, 10 predicted proteins | sample AntDrymeUQ832206_2_FD_105494 | JGI IMG/M metagenome (GOLD analysis project Ga0136633, IMG submission 105494) | Polar desert sand microbial communities from Dry Valleys, Antarctica - metaG UQ83 (22.06) | ecosystem: Environmental > Terrestrial > Soil > Desert | place: Antarctica: Dry Valley...
CCGCGGTTCGCCGCCTCCGGCGGTCCCGGAGCGGACGAGCTGACCGGCTCCTCGACGGCCGATTCCTTGTTCGGCGATCAAGGGGATGACATCGTCCGCGGGATGGGAGGCGACGATCGCCTGATCGAGTACAGCGACCCCTCGGACCCCTCGGGCAACGATCAGATCCTCGGCGGCGATGGTCACGACCGTCTCGAGGGCGGGGATGGCGACGACGAGCTTCGTGGTGGTGCGGGCTCAGACGCGCTCTTCAGCGGCCCCGGCCAGAACATCGTCGACGGCGGCCCGGGCGTCGACATCGCGAGTTACTCGAGACTTCTGGCGACGGGTCCGACGGGTCCGGACAAACCCGGTGCGGTCGTGACGCTCGACGCGGACGGTGCGACGACCGGCAACGGGGTGGTGGGCGTCAACAGCGACACGATCCTCGCTTTGGAGGACGTCAACGGCACGAACGGCGCCGACACGCTCAGGGGCTCCTCGCTCGGCAACGTCCTTGACGGCCGGGAGGGAAACGACACGATCTTCGGCGGCGGCGGCTTCGACAGCCTGTTCGGCGGCACGGGAGACGATGCCATCGACTCCATGGATGCGGGCACGGCCGACCGCGTCAACTGTGGCGCGCAGGCCGGTGACACCGCGACAGTCGACGACGTCGATCAGGTCGTGAGCTGTCCCGACGAGGGGGCAGGGCTGACGGTGCTCGACACCACGCCTCCCGAGACGACGATCGACGGGCTGACGGTTCCCAAGACCCCGAAGCATTCGGTCACGCTGAGCTTCAGCGGCTCCGACAGCGGCGCAAGCGCTGTCGTCTTCGAGTGCAAGCTCGACGGCGGGGCCTTCGCGCCCTGCGGGTCGCCCCACACCTACACGAAGCTGAAGCGCGGCCACCACACGGTGCAGGTCCGCGCCAAGGACGCGGCCGGCAACGTCGATCCGACGCCGGCGATGCGAACCTTCACGACGTAAGGGCCCGTGGCGACGAGCCGCGGCTAGAGCTCTTGCACCTCGTCCGCCTCGGGCTCCGCGTTCTCGTGGTCGTCGACGATGTCCTCGTCGGTGTGGATCGCGCCCGCGAGCCCGGAGCCGTGGCGGACCTGGAAGGCCTGCATGAGCTCGTCGCGCGCATCGCCGTCAATCGGGACCTCATCGGAGATGAGGACCCAGTCGGCGCCCTCGAAGTCCTCCATGTTGAAGATCTCCGTGTCGACATCGGGGGAGTCGTCGATGATGACGAGCACCTCGGTCTGGGGATTGAAGTACGTCCCCGGGCGGTTGACGATGTCTTCGAAGTCGAACTGTCGCGGATTGGCCATAGCCCTATCTCTATCAGGTCAGGTCGCGGATCCGCCGCTCGATCTCCTCCTCGACATCGAGCGGCTCCGCGCCGCCGCGTACCCGCCTGGCGTTGCGGGCAAGCACGTGGTCGCGGATCTCCTCGCGCAGCCCGTCGTCGACGTCGGCCGGCGGTGCCGGCGCAAGCGCGGCCCGCTCGGCCTCGACGTCCTGCGGCGCCTCGCCGCGCCGCACACGCCGCGCGTTGCGCGCTTCGAGCATCTGGCGGATCTCCTCGTCGCGCTCGTCGGCCGAGCCCGCCGCGCTCCCCGCGCCGGCCGCGCCGGCCGCGGCGCCGTCACGCCCGTCGTCCTCGTGATCGCGCACGAGCCCGCCGCCGCCGATCTCCCGATAGCTGCGTCCGGTGCCGACGAGCGTGAACACCGCGACGATCGCGCCGACCACCGCGACAACCCAGACGATGGTTCCGAACGCGTCCTCCATCGCGCCAGATGATCTCATCCCGGCTCAGCGCGGCGCCTGCTGGTGCAGCGCCAGCCGCCAATGTCGTAGCTTCGTCCACCCTGCCGGCGCGCATACCCGACATCCGGGGGTGACGTCCGCTAGGCTGCGGGGTACCACGGTTGACTGACCAGTCAATCTAACGCTGTAGACCCCCTCTTCAGGAGCCCCCCATGGTCGATTTCAGCCTGACCGACGAGCAGAAGAACCTCCGCGAGCTGGCGCACGACTTCGCCGCCAAGGAGATCCGTCCAGTGGCCTGGGAGCTCGACCGCGACGGCGCGTGGCCGCAGGCGATCATCGACAAGGCGCACGAGGTCGGCCTCATGAACACCCACATGCCCGAGGAGTACGGGGGAGCGGGCCTGAACTACCTCGACGGCTGCATCATCGAGGAGGAGCTCTCCTGGGGCTGCTCAGGCGTGCAGACGTCGCTGGGCGCCAACGGCCTGGCCTCCGCGCCGGTCATGCTGGGCGGCTCGGAGGAGGTCAAGCGCGAGTTCGGCGAGGAGCTCGTTGCGACGCCGAAGCTCGCGTCCTTCTGCCTCACCGAGCCCGACGCCGGCTCTGACGTCTCGGGCATGCGCACTCGCGCCGTGCGCCAGGGCGACAAGTACGTCCTCAACGGATCAAAGTGCTTCATCACCAACGGCAGCTACGCCGACTGGTTCGTCGTCTACGCCAAGACCGATCCCGAGGCCGGCCACCGCGGCATCTCCGCCTTCCTCGTCCGGAAGGACGCCACGGTCATCGTGGACAAGAAGGAGGACAAGATGGGCCAGCGGGCGTCGAACACCGCGACCATCACCTTCAACGACACCGAGGTCGACGCGCGCTACCTGCTCGGCGAGGAGAACAAGGGCTTCAAGCTCGCGATGATGGTGCTCGACCGCACGCGTCCCGGCGTCGCCGCGATGGCCACCGGCATCGCTCGCGCCGCGTTCGAGTTCGCCACGACGTACTCCAAGGAGCGCGTCCAGTTCGGCGTGCCGATCGCGATGCACCAGGCGATCCAGTTCATGATCGCCGACATGGCGACGAAGGTGCACCTCTCGCGCCTGGCCACGTGGAACAGCGCCGTGCTGCTCGACCAGGGCAAGCGCAACACGCTGGAGTCCTCGCACGCCAAGCGCTTCGCGGCCGACTCCGCGATGGAGGTCGCCACCGACGCCGTGCAGGTCTACGGCGGCTACGGCTTCATCAAGGACTACCCCGTCGAGAAGCTCATGCGCGACGCGAAGATCATGCAGCTCTACGAAGGCACGTCACAGATCCAGCGGCTCGTCATCGCCCGCGAGACGCTGCTGCCGCGGCGCATCGAAGAGCCGGCCACGGCGACCGCCTGATCGACCCGGCGGCGATCTGCGCGGGCGGCCCGGCGGGCCGCCCGCCGTTGTCCCTCGCCACCCCGCTGTTGATGCCGACCCGCAGGGCATACTGGACCAATGGCTCCTCGTCATCCCTCGACGGAGGCCGCGGTCGCCGACGCCGCCGCCCAGAGCGACGTCCGCGCTGCGGCCGGCGCGAAGGGCGCTGCGGCGCGCCAGGGGGAGGGCGGGCCGGGGTCAAGCGACCCGCTGCTCGCCGGGCTGCGCAAGACCGGCCTGTTGCGACTGCTCGTTCTGCACCTGCTCGGCGCGGGCCCGTCGTACGGCAACCAGCTCATGGAGCGCGTCGGCTCGCTGACCGGCGGCCTGCTCGCCGTCAACCCGAACACGATGTATCCGCTGCTGCGCGCGCTGGAGGCCGAGGGCCTCGTGGCCGGCGAGTGGGAGCACCCCGAGCGCCGCTCGCGGCGCTTCTACCGGCTGACGGGGCCCGGCAGCGCCGAACGCGACCGGCTGGCGGCGGAGGTCGCGCCGCGGTTGGACGAGATCGCCGCCGCCGTCGACCTGATTCAGCGCGAGCTGGTGGGCTGAGGCCGCCGATGGGCACGGTCGCGGCGCGGCAGATGCTGCCGGACGCCTCGATCGCCGAGGCGCAGGCGCTCTGGCTGGATCTCGATCGCTGGCCGGGCTTCGTCGACGGCTTTCGCACGATCGCCCGTCGCCAGGGCGACTGGCCGCACGCCGGCGCGCGCATCGTATGGGACTCGTCGCGCAACGGCCGTGGGCGTGTCGTCGAGCAGGTGACGGACTTCGAGCCGGGCGTCACCCAGCTCGTGCGCGTCGAGGACCCGCAGCTGCGCGGCACCCAGCACGTGCGCTTCACCGCCTACGACGGCGGCTGCGAGATCTCGCTCGAGCTCGACTACGAGCTGAAGGCCGCGGGGCTCGGCGGCCGCCTCACCGACATCCTCTTCGTGCGTCGCGCGCTCGGCGATGCCCTGCGCCGCACGCTGCGGCGCTTCGCCGTCGAGCTCGAGGCCGATCGCGCCACGCACGCTGAATCTGAGCGGCCCCAGCCGCATTCCCGCAACGAGAAGGAGTCCTGAAAGCAATGTTCGTGTTCAAGGCCGCGGTCGTCGGAGCCGGCACGATGGGCGGCGAGATCGCCCAGGTGATCGCCTCCGCCGGCATCCCGGTGGTGCTGAAGGACGTCAGGCAGGAGTTCGTCGAGCTCGGCCTCAAGAAGGCCCGCGAGGTCACCGCCGCGCAGCTCGGCGGGCTCGTCCACAAGCAGAAGATCACCCAGGAGCAGGCCGACGCCCAGGCGCAGGAGATCCTCGGGCGCATCCACGGCACGACCGAGTACGAGGGCTTCGGCGACGTCGACTTCGTCATCGAGGCCGTGCCGGAGCGGATGGCGATCAAGCAGGCCGTCTTCGCCGAGCTCGACGCGCTCGTGCCCGGCCACGCGATCCTCGCTTCGAACACCTCCGCGCTGCCGGTCAGCGAGATGGCCGACGCGACCTCGCGCCCCGACAAGGTCGTCGGCTTTCATTTCTTCTACCCGGCCTCGTTCATGCGCCTCGTGGAGATCGTCGAGGGCGCCGACACGTCGCCCGAGACGATGCAGACCGCCACCACGTTCGCCCAGGCGATCCGCAAGATGCCGATCGCCTGCGGCGAGCAGCCGGGCTTCGTCGTCAACCGGATCCTGAACTCGGCGATCAGCGAGGTCTGGCGCTTCCAGGAGTCGGGCGGCCTGTCGATCAAGGCGATCGACGACGCAGTGTCGGTGGCGGGCGTCGCGCCGATGGGTCCATTCTTCCTCACCGACCTGCTCGGACTGGACACCGTGCTGCACGTCGCGCAGCATCTGCAGGAGTCCTACGGCCCGGAGTCCTTCTACGTCCACCAGGGGATGAAGGTCTACGTCGAGGCTGGCGAGCTCGGCGCCAAGACCGGCAAGGGCTTCTACGACAACGGCCAGCCGCGCAGCGAGGGCGACACCGAGTTCGACCACGACGAGCTGACGCAGCGCTTCGTGCTCAAGGCGTTCGTCGAGGCCTGTCTCGTGCTCGAGGACGGGATGGCCACCGTGCGCGACATCGACCTGGGCATGATGGCCGGTGCCGGCCTGATCCCGCCGCCGTTCGCGCGCGCCGACCAGACGGGCCTCGATGACGTGCTCGCCGCGCTGCAGACCGCCGCGGAGGAGTGGGGCGAGCAGTTCGCGCCGCCGCTGATCCTGCGCCGGCTCGTCGCGCAGGGGCGCCTGGGCGCCAAGAGCGGCCAGGGCTTCTTCGCCTACAAGCAGCCCGACGACGGCTTCGAGCAGGGCGAGGCCGTGCAGCTGCAGACGCGTGACGGCTACGCAATCGCCTGGCTCGACCGCCCGCCCGCGAACTCGATCTCGCCCCAGGTCATCGAGGAGCTCGGCCGCATCTGGGAGCACGTCGACGCCGACGATTCGATCCGCGCGCTGATCATCGCGTCGGCCAACCCGATGCTGTGGTGCGCGGGCGCCGACATCAAGGGCTTCACGAAGCTCGACGCGCAGAGCGGCGCGCAGCTGCTCGCCGACGCGCACGCACTGCTGCGCCGCATGGAGCAGTCGTCGACCGTGACGATCGCCGCGGTCAACGCCGTGGCCTACGGCGGCGGCTGCGAGCTGGCGATGGGCTGCGACGTGCGCATCGCCGCCCAATCGGCGAGCTTCGGCCAGCCCGAGGTCAACCTCGGCATCATCCCCGGCTTCGGCGGCACGCAGCGCCTGCCGCGCCTCGTCGGGACGGCCCGGGCGCTCGAGCTCAACCTCACCGGCGATCCGATCTCGGCCGAGGAGGCCTACGAGATCGGCCTCGTCAACCGCGTCGTGCCCGACCACGAGCTGCACGACCTGGCGCGCGCCTGGGCGCGCAAGCTCGGCGGCCAGGCGCCGCTGGCGGTCGGAGCGATCAAGCGCACGACGGCCGGCGACGCCGACCTCGACGAGGGCATCGAGGCCGAGAAGGCCGCCTTCGGCGAGGTCTTCGCGACCGCCGACGCGCGCGAGGGGATCGGCGCGTTTCTCGGCAAGCGCTCGCCGCAGTGGACGGGCAGGTAGCGGCGAACTCGGACCCCGCCGCGGTCGCGGCGCTGGCAGAGCGTGTGCGCTGCGCCGGGTCCGTGGTCGCGCTGACCGGCGCCGGGATCTCGGTCCCCTCCAGAACCCCGGACTTCCGCACGCCGGGCACCGGCCTGTGGGAGAACGTCGACCCGATGGAGGTCGCGCACATCGATGCCTGGTGCGCCGACCCCGAGCGCTTCTGGAGCTTTTAGGACAGGCGCTTGAAGTGCGTCCGCTTGATGAGCGGCTTGCCGAGTTCCCGCGCAGGCACGTCGTGCACGGCATCCTCGGGCAGCGGAACGTCCTGCTGGGAGACGAGGTCGACGGCGAGGACCGGACTGTCGGCGGGCATGCTGCCGAGCTCGCGGATCTCCGCCAGCGAGATCGTCCCCTTGTGCCACGTGTGGATCGTGTTCTCGACCCACACTTCGTACTGGGGCTCGTCCGGAGAGGCTTCGCTACTCATGTCGACTACTCCTTCGTGTTTGCGACGCGACGGGACTCGCAACGTTCCTACCCGGGCGGCCGCGCGGTGTATCCGCGAACGCCGCGCACGGCGGACGGATACGCAGTTCGTCGTCTCAGTTCTCGTGTGCCCGGGAACGCAGAGAACGATGCCACCACATTGGGAGGTCAGCTTCTCTACGGCCGCGGCCTGCTCCTAAGCGTCAGACGCCGCCGGCGGTCCGCGCGCGCAGCGCGGCCTCGATTCGCGCCACCACGGCGCGGATGAGTTCGATCTGCGCGTCGTCGAGGCCACCCTGCAACGCGGCGTTGGCGGTCGCGCCGACGGCGGCGCGGTACTCGCGCAGCTGGGCAAGGCGCTGCGGCAGGCCCTCGACCTCGCGCCACGGCTCAAGCTCGGCGAGCGCCGCCTCGAAGGCGATGCGCAGCCCGAGCGCGGCCTCGCGCCAGCGCTCGGCGTCGGCGTCCAGCCGGGTGCGGAGCGTGAGCTCCTCGCAGGCCAGCGCCACGTCGCGGGCGGCCAGCAGCCCGGCCAGGCGCTCCTGGGGACGCAGCGCGTGAACCCGTCCCGCCCCCCCGCGCAGCGCGCGGCCGGCCTGACGCGGCAGCTCGCGCGCGCGGTCCCAGCGCCCGTCGGCGACGTGCTCGCCACGGCCGAAGCCGACGCGCACGACCAGCGCCTGGGCGCGGGCGACCTCGCGGGCGTAGGGGTCGGCGGCGGCGATGCGATGGGCGTGCAGCACGCGGTTGAGGCGCACCACGGCGTCGTCGGCGAGCGCGTCGAGGTCGGCGCCCGCGAGCCAGGCCGCGGCGGCCTCGTAGCCGTCGAGCGCGGCGGTGCCGACGAGCGTCGCGCGCGACGTCACGACCGGCTCGGGCGGCGGCTCGGGCGCGGCGGCGACCGATCGCCCGCGCCGGCGCGAGAGCAGCCGGTGGCGCTCCGGCGCGCCGAGGACACCGAGGACGAGCACGTGGGAGGGAGCCTCGCCGAGCCGCTCGCGGATCGTGTGGCGCCCGGGCTCGGGTCCCAATGCCCAGGGAAATTCGAACTGCACAAAGCGAAACCGCCGTGACTCGGGAGTCACGGCGGTTTCGGGTACGTCCCCTGCTGGCTTGACGGCTACTCGGCCTTGTGTGCGCGGCTGGCGCGCCCGAGTGCCGTGGACTTGATCGCGTACTTCGACGGCGCGAGCTTGACCGTCGGGTTGTCGATCTGGCCGAGGCGGTCGATCAGCTTGATCCACTGCGAGGGCTTGAGGACCGACTCCACCAGCTTGCCGCCCTTGCTCGCGTCGAACTGCGGACGGAAGCCGAGATGGATGTGATCGGCGTGGTCACCCATCGCCAGCGTGTTCGTCGCGCCCTCGTAGTTCATCAGCGTGATGATCTGCGCGGGCTGCATCGTGCCCTGCAGCGTCAGCAGACGTCGCACGGCGATGTCGGTGATCGAGCCCGGGCCCTGGTTGCCCAGGATCGGCACGCCGTTGAGCTTGGCGATGTCGACCGCGTTACCGGACGAGTGCGCCGAGACGTTGCCGCTCGTGGTGTAGAGGCCGTGGCCACAGCGCAGTGAGGTGACCGTCGGCTTCATGCCCGAGGCGGCGAGGAACTCGAGCGAAGCCAGCACGCGGCGGTCGACGACCCCGGCCGCGATGTCACGGCGACCACAGGAGTACAGCTCGATCCGCGGGTTGGCCAGCACGCGCTGGATGAGCGCGTCCTTGCCCATCAGCAGGATCTGACCGATCGTGGCGCCCTTGGCTCCCTCTCCGAAGAACGGGTTCTTGCCCTGCGCACGGTAGATGGCGGTGGACTCGAGCAGCTTCCAGCCGTCGAGGATCGGCTTCGGATCGATCCGCGGAGCACCGCGGCCGGCCGGGCGGATCTCGAACAGCGTGTGCGGCGCGACGTTCGGTGCCGTGGTGCCGATCCGGCCGAGGATCGTGCCCGCGATGACGCGGCGGCCGGGGACGAGGCTCTTGAGCACCACGTCGTCACGGTTGAGGCCGTAGACGCCGGTGAAGTAGGACTTGATGCTCGTGCCGTCCGCCAGCGCGGACTCCGACTCGAGCAGCTGCTCCTTGCCGCCCGCCGACATCGCGTTGGGGCGCGTCGGGTTGGCGAAGAGGCGCTCCTTGGTGAGCTTGGTCGCGGTGTCCACGACCGGCTCGACCTTCTTGAGCGCGGTCTTCAGCTTGGCCGAGGCCTTGTTCGATCCGGCGCTGGCGGCCTCCGTCGGCGCGGCTTCGGCCTTGGGAAGCGCGAGCTCCTTGGCGATGGACTCCTTGCTCTGCGTCTTGGCCTTCGGCACCGGCACCTGGCGGGCGAGCTTCTTCAGGCCCGCGTAGGTGTACGTGTTGCCGTAGACGTCGCGCATCATCACGAAGTTGCCGAGGCGCTTGCTCTGGCCGACCTTGACGATCTTGCCGTCCTGGACGGCGACGACCGGCGAGCCCGCCTTCGCGAAGATGTTGACCCCGCGACGCGTCGACTTGCCCTCGATCGGCAGGGCGGCGTTCTTGCCACGGGCCACGCGGCGGTTGGCGTCGCGCTCGGAGATGTCGTCGGCGTACTTCGACGCGGCATGGACCGGGAACCGGGCCTGCGTCAGACCGCTCAGCGACCCGATCAGGTCAGCCGGCATGCCGCCGATGAAGCGTGCCCGCATGAGCACGGAGTCGACGTACCAGTCGGCGTGGTTGTAGGCGAAGATCGCCTTGCGCAGATCCTGGTCGGCACCCGCTGCCTTGAGGTAGCGCGCGGCCGCGAAGATCGCGTCGACCGGGTTGTACGGGTCCTTCTTGCCGTCGCCGTTGGCATCGACGCCGTAGGCCTTCCAGCTCGACGGGATGAACTGCATCCAGCCCATGGCGCCGGCGGACGAGACGTTGAGGTTGCGGCCGTAGTCGGTCTCGATCTCGTTGATCGCGGCCAGAACCTCCCAGCGCACGCCGTACTGGATGCCGGCGGCCTGGTAGATCGACAGCAGGAACGGCGGGATGGCGAACTTGTTGATGAAGAAGTTCGGAACGCCGACCGGCACCGGGCCCAGGGTTGCCAGGGACATGGTCGGGTTCGTGAGCGTCGGGATGCCGTTGGAATGACGCAGGCGGGTCTTCGTGGGGCGCGCGCGCTCGGGCAGCTGCGTGCTGAGAAGACGACCGGCCGAGTCGAAGACCGGCTGACCGACGGAAGGCTTGCCCTTCTTCTTCTTGCTGGGCTTGACGACGTCCAGCAGCTGGTCCTGTGCCTCGGCAGCCGGCGACGCGGGAGCGGTCGTGGCCGGCGCCTGCTGCGTGGGTGCAGCCGGCGTGATGCTCAGCAGCGGTCCGCCGGCGGTGCCGGACGTGGAGCCGACCTCCCTGAGGCTCAGAAGCGGCAGCTTCAGGCCGGGGAACTGCACTTGGCTGAGCGGCGTGCTCGCCGGAATGTCCAGCGTCACGGTGCGCTTGATGTTGCCAAGGAGCGTGAGCTCGAATGTGCGGGTGTCAGCCCCCGCAGGTGACGCGATGGTCCCGAGACCGACACCGATGCCGCCGGTCATGGCCAAGGCGATGAGAAGCCTACGCTTGTGGTGCATGTGTTCCTGCATCTCCCCCCTGGAGGTGTCCCGAATCACGCGAGCCCGATGACGCGTGCGCGGCAGACTATCGGGAATCGGCGCCAAACGCTAAACCCGCGATAAGCGACTGCTCGCGTAGGGAGCATTACACCGTGCGGGGCGGACGAGGGCAAGGGCTGGTATCCGGCTCGCGCCGCGCCCGGGTGCGTACACCGGCGGCGTACGCATGACGCGCGCCCGCGAGGCGACGGGACTGCGGTAGCCTCCGAATGCCCCGCCAACCAGGAGGAATTCCCGCCCCATGAGCGACTATGACGAGGCCGAAGGCCTGCGCGAGCGGCTGACGAAGCAGGGCGAGGACACGCTCGGCAAGCTCGCCGAGGA
>Ga0136633_1003325_pt1 | contig 10644 bp, 10 predicted proteins | sample AntDrymeUQ832206_2_FD_105494 | JGI IMG/M metagenome (GOLD analysis project Ga0136633, IMG submission 105494) | Polar desert sand microbial communities from Dry Valleys, Antarctica - metaG UQ83 (22.06) | ecosystem: Environmental > Terrestrial > Soil > Desert | place: Antarctica: Dry Valley...
CAACGCGGGGGATGTCATCGAGAATGGCAGCCATGCCGGGACTCCGGGGACGTGAACCTCAGGCGGTGACAAACCGAAGGATAAGCGGCCCCGAGAGTTCCGGCTTAACTTAATGCGTATGGGGCATGGCACCCCGGACGGTCGCGGACATAAATGGTGTGACCCCCAATCGCCGAGTCTTTACGCTAAACGCCGCAGGCCACGGTTGCAAGCACGAAGCGGATGCGGCGGCATGTTTCTGAGAATTCATGCGACAGTGTCCACTTGTTGTGACGAAAATCCTCGTCAAATCAGGCACGATTTCGGCGTGATTCGAAGCGTTTCGGCGCCGTCTGAACGACGATTCAGACGGGTTTCGACGTGTTTGGAAACGGTTTTGCACGCCAAATGTGAGGGGCCTATCGCCGGATTTACCGAATGAAGTCGTCACTCGCCGCAGTCGCGTCCGGCGCGCCAGTCAAACGGGGGCGAAAAGGTATGATCCTTTTCCAACCCGTGCCGCCGTCTGCCAGCCATTTTGCCAGGAATTCGCCAAACTCCCAACGACGATTGGCAGGCAGGTGGCAGACGGCCAAGAAATCTCCTCATTTCATGCCAAATTGTGCAATTCCGCGACTGTCACTCGGACGGGTCGCCGGTATTACGCCCGCCGTAGATTGAGGTCGTAACATACCCCGAAGCGGCCTGCGGAGTCCTGTGAAACGGAAGGCGGGGGAAACCGTGCTAGTTCTGATCAACGCCGTCGGCCTGACGCCGCGACTGCTGGAACACGCCCCGCGGCTGAAGGCCCTCGCGGACGCCGGGTGGAGCACGCCGGTGCGGGACGTGCTGCCGGCCGTCACCATGTCGGCCCAGGCGACCATCCTGACCGGCGAACCCGTGGACCGCCACGGCATCGTCGGCAACGGCTGGCTGTACCGCGACACGAACGAAATCCGCTTCTGGCAGCAGTCCAATTACCTGCTGGAAGCCGAGCCGTTCTACGCCACCGCCAAGCGCCGGGCGGCCGCCCGCAACCGGAAGTTCAAGTCCGCGAAAGTCTTCTGGTGGTTCAACCAGGGGGCCGACGTTGACCTGAGCCTGACGCCGAAGCCGCACTACGGCGTGGACGGCAACAAAGTCTTCGGCGTCAGCAGCACGCCGGAAGCCTTCGCCCGCACCATCGAAGACCGAATCGGCACGTTCCCGTTCCACACGTTCTGGGGGCCGAAGGCCGGGCTGCCCAGCACGCGCTGGATCGCGCGGGCCGCGGCCGAGACGGTGACGCTCGAACGCCCCGACCTGACGATGGCCTACCTGCCGCACCTCGACTACGACCCGCAGCGCTACGGCCCCGGCGCGTGTGACATGCGCAAACTGGTGAGGCAACTGGACGACGCCTGCGAACCGCTGCTCGACGCCGCCAAGAACGCCGGCGCCGACGTGTGGGTGGTCAGCGAGTACGGCCACTGCGACGTGACCATGCCCGTCTACCTGAACCGCGTCCTGCGCGACTTGGGTTTTCTGGCGGTGCGGCACGGCCCGTTCGGCGAACAGTTGGAAACGTTCCAGAGCCGGGCGTTCGCCGTCGTCGATCACCAACTGGCCCACGTGTACGTCCGCGACCCGAAGGACGTCAAAGCCGTCCGCGACCTGCTGACCGGCGTGCCGGGCGTCGCCAAGATTTACGCGGGCGAGGAGCGCGCCGACATCGGCCTCGACCACCCGCGTGCCGGCGAGTTGATCCTGCTCGCCGAGCCGTCGGCGTGGTTCGCTTACCCGTTCTGGCTCGACGACGCCAACGCCCCGGACTACGCCCGGGCCGTCGCCATCCACCACAAGCCCGGCTACGACCCGGCCGAGATGTTCTTCGACCCGAAACTCTCGTTCCCGATGCTCAGGATGATGCGCAAACTAGCCCAGAAGAAAATCGGCCTGCGCACGATCTTCGACGTGGTCCCGCTGGACGCCAGCATCGTGAGAGGCAGTCACGGATTAATGGCGGTTGATCCACAAGACGGCCCGCTGTTGGTGGGCAACGGGCCGAGGCCGTCGGGAAGCGTGTTGCCGATGACGGCGATCCGAGACTTGGTTTTGGCGAAGTTGGGGTTGGCCGAGTGAAACCGTGTAAGCGCGGGGGTTCCGGCCGGTAGTTGGTTCCATCGCGGGTCCAAAGCTATTGATTTCTTGGCGAACCGGCGCGGGACGCGCCCCACTCAACCACCCGGACGGATCACCCCATGTCGAACAGCGTTTTGTTTCAGCCCTTCCCGCTGCATGACCTCACATTGCCGAACCGGATCGTGCGGGCGCCGATGACTCGTTCCCGGGCCGGGATTAACCGCGTCCCGAATCAACTAATGGCCGACTACTACGCCCAGCGCGGCGACGCGGGGTTGCTGATTACGGAAGCGACCACGATTTCCGAAGAGGCGAACGGGTGGAACGAGTCGCCGAGCATTTACACCGACGAGATGACCGAGGGGTGGAAGTCCACCGTTGACGCCGTCCACGCGAAGGGGGGCGTGGTCTTCCTGCAACTGTGGCACCTCGGCCGGTCGTCGCACAGCAGCTTTCACGGCGGGAAACTCGCCGTCGCCCCGTCGGCCGTCAAAATTAACGAGCCGTCCATCCACACGCCGGCCGGCAAGCAACCGCACGAGACGCCGCGGGCTTTGGAGACGGCCGAGATTCCCCGCGTCGTGGCCGACTACCGCGCGGCCGCCGAGCGGGCCAAGGCGGCCGGGTTCGACGGCGTCGAAGTCCACGGGGCCAACGGCTACCTGATCGACACATTCCTGCAATCGAAGACCAACCACCGCGAAGACCAGTACGGCGGCAGCGTGGCCAACCGCTACCAGTTTTTGAAGGAAGTCGTCGAGGCCGTCACGACGGTCTGGCCGGCGAGCCGCGTCGGCGTGCGAATTTCTCCGAACGGGGCGTTCAACGACATGGGGTCGCCCGACTACCGCGAGCAGTTCATTTACGTCGCCGGCCAACTGAACGCCGCCGGCCTCGCGTACCTGCACGTCATGGACGGCACCGGCTTCGGCTTCCATAAACTCGGCGAGCCGATGTCGCTGGCCGAGTTCCGCAAGGTGTTCCACGGCCCGCTCATGGGCAACGTCGGCTACACGAAAAAGACCGCCGAGCAAGCGATCACCGCCGGCCACGCCGACCTGATCGCCTTCGGCCGCCCGTTCATCAGTAACCCGGACCTTGTCGAGCGCTTTAAGAACGATTGGACGTTGGAGAAGATGGCCCCGATGTCCGACTGGTACTCTCCCATCGGCGAAAAGGGGTACACCGACTTCCCGGTGTATGCCGGCTGAGGCGTCACGGCCCCGGAGTGTCTGCGCCGCTTCGGCCGCGTGTCCTCGTGTCACAGGCGCAAGTCCGCTTTCAACTTCAGCACCGCGACTTCTTTCGCCTTCGCCTCGACCTCAACCGTCGCGGTCAAATCGTGCCAGCAGTCGGGGAAGTCGTTCACGTCGATGAAGTCGTGGTGGCGTTCCGGCTTGGCCCCCTCCCAGCCGTCGAGGGGGCTGGAGACGTGGAACAGCGGCTCCCGGTTCCATGTGGCGACAGCCGCGGCCGTGGCGTCTTCGACGCTCAGGCCGTCGGGGTAGCAACGGTGGTGGTGGACGTCGTACACCAACGGCACGCCGGCCGAACGGCATACGGGCAGCAGGTCGGCGGGGGTGAAAATTTTGTCGTCGTTCTCGACGGTCAGGCGTTGCCGGACGCGCGGCGACAGCCGGTCCAAGTTACGGGCGAAGTCGGCGAGGGCGGCCGGCTTGTCGCCGAACGCCCCGCCGCCGTGGACGTTGATGACGTCGGCCCCGACCCACTCGGCCACTTCGGCCTGGTACTCCAACTCCGCCACGGAAGCCGTCACCACGTCGGGCCGCTTCGAGTTCAACACGACGAACTGGTCTGGGTGGAACCCTGTGCGCAAGTTGTTCTCGCGGGCGAACGCCCCGCACGCCCGGTACGCGGCGACGACGCCGGCGGCCCCCGGCAAGTCGTCAATGCGGTAGCCGGCCGTCGGGTGCGTCTTCAGCGGCAGGATTTGACTGTTGATGCGGAACGCGCCGATGCAACACGCCTTGCAGAACGTGAGTGCGGCCATTAGAGCGCCGGCGTTCGCCAAGCAAAGGGCAGACAGTTTCGCCAGCGCGGCCGGCCGGTCGAGCCGGGAAACGGCGGCCGCCGTCGTGGTCCCGAACTTGATCGGCTCGTCGCGGAACGTGCAGCATAGGCCGAGGCGGGGCATGCGCTTCACTCGCCTTCGTCCGCGTCGTTCCAGTCGGGCTGTTTGATCTTGTTGTCGGCGTCCACGAGGATTACGGTCGGCTCGAACTTGCGGGCCTTTTTAGTGGGCATCGACGTGTATGTGGCGATGATGACCAGGTCGCCGGGCTTGATAAGGTGGGCGCCGGCGCCGTTGACGCAGACGGTGCCCGAGTTGGCTTCGCCGGGCAGGGCGTAGGTTACGAGGCGAGCGCCGTTGGTCACGTCCCAGACGTGGATTTGCTCGTAGGGCAGGATGTCGGCGGCTTCGAGCAAGACCTCGTCAATGGTCAAGCTCCCCTCGTAGTGCATGTCCGCCCCGGTCACGGTCGCCCGGTGGATCTTCGCCTTGAACATCACCCGTTGCATGAGAGCCACGCCTTCTGAATCGGTTCGTTTCTACCCGAGTTCTCATTCTAGGCTCGGGCGGCGTGTCAGGCACGCCTTGCCGCGGGCGGGCCGCACGGGGATAATCGGCGGATGGCCGACGCCGAACTCCGCACGATCTTGCTGGTCCGGCCCGCCGACGACCGCGGCGTGTTCGTGTTCCGCATCGTCGCCGCCCGCCGGACGGCCTTCTACGCGGCCAAGGAAATCCCCTGTCACATCGGCGGCCGCGGCTTCGCGTTCCACAAGCTGGGGGTCGGGGAGTTGATGCACGCCCGCGTCGGCCGCCGCGAAGACTGCTCGTGCGAGTGTCTGGGCTTCCTGCGCTGGGGCCGCTGCCGGCACGTACTGGGGCTGGCGGCGCTGATCCGGAAGAGGCAGATTTAACCATGCCGCAGCAGCCCCACCGACACCACTCAACAGCGTTGAAATTACTGAACGTATCCGACCGTTTGCACGATCGACCAGTACCCTTTGGGCAAGGCGTCGGCGAGCCGCTTGTGCGCCTGCTCTGCCAAGGCCATCGTTGGGAACCTCAAATCGACCTTGCCGTTTGGGAGGGCGAATCCACCCTCGGCGAGCATGGCCTGTTTGACGTCCTCCTCGTTGATTTCTGATCGACGCATCATCGGCACAACGGAGTAGGGTAACACCTGTTGCTCGATCGCTTCCGGGTGCGTCACGCCGAGCGCCTGAGCCACTTGCAACGTTGACCCGTTGTAGGCCGCAAGGATCATAGCGCTTCGCTCCGTGGGACTGAACACGCTCCAAGCGTCCCATACCACCAGCACGTCAAATCGATCTGGCCGCTCGAACGGGATCTCGAAGATGACCGGGCCGCCCGGCGCCGCCTCCCCCGTCAGTTCTTTCGCGAGCCGCTTCGCCACGTCTTGTCGCTGTTCGGGCGTGATGACCGCCGTCTGAACTTGACCACGGATGACCGGCATGTTACCCCTCCGAAAGTTTTTCGTGATTGTCTTTCAGCCAAGCCACGTCGCGTCGAACGCTGGCTAACTGCCCGTCGGTTATGTCAATGACTTTATACCTCAACTCTGGCCGCCAGTATTTGTAGATTTCAATGGCCTTGTTTACGGCTTCTCTCAATCGCTGGGCGTCGGGGACGGCCAGCGCGCCGGACAATGATCGTTGCCACTCCAAAAACCTGGCCCACCCGACAAGGGGATGCGGGTCACTGTTCATTAAAAACACCCCTGACTCAAGCCGCAATTGCCGAGCCTGCACCATGCGGCGGTGGCGGGTGTCCCGATCAATGTGTTCGTAAGGTTTGAAACCAGCGCTGCGGTAGTACGCAGCAGACAGCCACATCTCCGCGCTGTACCCATAGAAATAGAGTGCTGCCAGCCGCTGGCGCTGATCCCGTAAAATGTCCGCTGAGATGAAGCGGTAATGACCGGCTCTTTCGAGCCTTGTCACAGTGTCTGGCGACAACCGCTCTGCCAAGGGTGGCATTTCCCTCATTTCAAATCCTCATGCGGAGGGGGCGCCAGTTGTCAACGCCCGATCTCTGACATCATGCCACTTCACTTCTTTTCGCTGATGCAGTACACCCCCGCCACGGTGCGGATGTAAATGCTGCCGTTGGCCAGGGCCGGCGTGCCCATGATTTCTTCCTTGAGATCGTTGCTGGCCAGCACCTTCGCGGTGTCCCCGGCTTTCAGCACGGTGCAAATGCCCGCGTCGTCGAAGGTGTAAATCTTGCCGTCGCCGGCGATCGGGGAGGCCCAGAAGGCCCCCTTCCCCTTGCTGACGCGCTCGCTCCAGAGTTCCTTGCCGTCGGACAGGTTGCCGCACACCAGCGTGCCGATCCGGCCGACGACGCTGTAAACTTTGCCGTCGTACACCACCGGCGAGGCGTTGCCGGGGGAGAGTTTGGGGGACTTCCACAGTTCCTTGACTCCACCCTTCCCGTCCGGTTTGACGGCCAACAGGTTGCCGCGGGCCGGCAGCAGCACCACGTCGCCGGCCGTCACGGCCGTCGGGATGCCGCCCGTCTCGCCGGGCACGCCCCACGCTTTCTTGCCGTCGGCGGCGCCGTAGGCGATGGTCTCCTTCGGCGTGGCGAAGATCAACTCGGCGGCGCTCCCCGTCACGCGCAGTGTCGGCGTTACCCAGTTGATGTCGCGCGGCCGGTCGATCTTCCAGACGTTCTGGCCGTAAGCCGTGTCCACCGCGGCGAGGAACGATTCGCCGGCCGTGTCCATCGGGACGATCAGCGTGTCCTTGTACAAGACCGGCGACGAGGCCATGCCGACTTGGTTGGCGATGTTCGGGTAGTCTTCCGCGAGGGAGCGGTACCACTTGAGGTTGCCGTCGAGGTCGTAGGCGACGAGGTCGGCCGTGGCGAACAGGCAGTAGACGCCGTCCGCGTTGACGCACGGGCTGGGGGCGGCCATCGCCGACTTCGGGTGGTGCCCGGTGTTGCCGGTCGCCGCCAGTTGCCGGTGCCACAAGATTTTGCCGGTGTCGGCGTCGAAGCACTGGACGTGCAGCTTGTCGTTGCGGACGCCGGCCGACGACGTGACGAACAGCTTCTTGCCGAACACGACCGGCGACGCGACGCTGCGGCCCGGCGTCTCGGCCTTCCACTTCACGTTCTCAGTCTGGCTCCATATGGTGGGCAGTCCTTTTTCGTCCGACACGCCGGAGGCGTTCGGCCCGCGGAACTGCGGCCAGTCTCCGGCGCCTGCGACCCCGACCCACAACACGACGGCGACGGCGGCGAAACGTGCGTACATGCGGAAGCCCTTCAGCGTGCGGCGATTGACACGGGACATGATAGCCCGCCGCCGCCCGGATGGCGTCCCCCGCGGCCGGCGGGTATGATGACGGAGACTGAAAGGAGAGGCCATGAGCGCGAAAACGACCCTCGACGTGGACACGCCGCCGCTGCGGGACGGCGACCGGCTGACGGCCGGCGAGTTCCACCGGCGGTATGAAGCGATGCCGAATGTCAAGCAAGTCAATTTGGTGAACGGAGTGGTCCATATGGCTTCCCCGATCCGGTTGGAGCGTCACGGCGGGCCGCAGGGCGCCGTGCAAACATGGTTCGGGCAGTACCTCGTTCGCTTGCCGGGCGTCCGAATGTACGGCCCGTCCACGTTCCGGGTCGACGAGGCGAACGAGGTGGAACCGGACGTCATGCTGATTCTGGCGCCGGAATACGGCGGGCGGTCATGGGCGGACGACGACGATTATCTCCGAGGGGTTCCGGAGTTGGTCGTCGAAATCGCGGCCAGCTCCGCCCGACTCGATGCCGGGGAGAAACGCGACTTGTACGAACGGATCGGCGTCCAAGAATACGTGTTGTGGCGGGTGAACGACGACGAGATCGACTGGTGGGCGAACACCGCCGCCGGCTTCGAGTCGCTGCCGGCGGACGAGGCCGGCGTCATCCGTTCGCGTGTCTTCCCGGGCCTGTGGCTCGATCCGGCCGCGCTGGTCGCCCGCGACGGCAACCGCTTGGCTGACGTCGTCGATCTGGGCAAGGCGTCGCTGGAGTACGCGGCGTTCTTCGATCATTTGAGGCGCCTTGCCGCCGGTGAAGATTCATAAGGCACGGGGACTCAGCGTGAGCGTTTCCACGCCCGCCGCCGCGATCTCCTCGTCCGTGAACGCCACCGCCACGCCTTCGCCCGAACGCCACTTCTCGAACAAGTCTGTGTAGTTCGCCGAGAACGGGTTGCCCGACTGGCCGCCGGCCAGTTGCCAACGGCTCGCGGCCCAATTCCCGACATCAATGACCGCCCGCAGATTCGGCAAACTCTTTGCCGGCCCCAACGGGTCGAGGGGCATGGCGGCGGAGTGGTTGGGCGTGTGTTCGTCGCCGCCGACCGCGACGGGGCCGACGTTAAACGCGGCCTTCAGCGGGCCGCGGGCCATCATTACGTGGTTCAGCGTCAACGGGCGAGCCTTGCCCCATTGCCATCGCTTCAGGTCCGGGCCGAGGGTCTTCTTCCCGTCCGCGACGGCGGTTTCCAACGCGGCGGCGATCATCGGAGACCAGCCGCCGTGGAACCAGCCCAAGGGCTGTTCGTTCATCAATTTGACGGCGTGGCCCCAGCGGCGGAAGCCGAAGAAGTTGTTGGCGTTCAACACGGTCGGCCCTTGGCCCACCGCCCAGCGCCAACTGTTCGGGGCTTTTTCCTTGGCGATCCGGCACGCGATTTCGGCCATGAAGAGTTGCAGGACCGTCGCGGCCGGCGCGTCGGCCGACACGTTGCCGTCCCATGCGCGAAGAATTTCCAATGCGTCGGCGACGGCGGGCGTTTCCGGAATCGCCAGCACCGTCTCCCGTATGTCGCGCCACGGGATTGAACGCACACTTTGCTGAATCGCCCCGCAGTCGGCGAGGGTGATCTTGACCTTGGCCGCCAAGTCCTCGGCGATCACGTCGTGCCGGTAGCGGTCGAGCCAGTCGGCCCCGAGGAAGGCCCCGGCATTCTCGGGCCGCGGGCGGTTGTTCGCGGTGGCGACGTAGCCTTGCGCCGGGTTCTCGGCCCACGGCAAGTCTTCATACGGCAGGCGGTTGGGCGTCCAGTCGTTGCCGGCGACCCAGCCGGGCTTGGGCAACATGCCGAAGCCGTTGCCGCGGACGGGCAGGTCGCCGACGAACTGCCAGCCGGTCGTCCCGGTCGCGTCGGCGTAGACGAGGTTCATCGGGAAGCCGGGCCAGTGGCGGAAGGCCTCGCGGAACTCGGCGAACGTCTTGACCTTGGTCGCCCCGAGCCAGCCGTTGATCGGCGCCGGGTCGAGCCAGACGGCCCGCAGGCTCAGGGCTTCCGGCGTGTCTTTTAAGACGGAACTGATCACCGGGCCGCGCGGCGTGGCGATCACCTCTTCGACCACGTCCGCGGCCTTCTTCACCTTGATGACTTCCCGCCGCACCTCGCACGGGAGCCACGCATCGCCTTGGAGGTATTCCCACGTCCCGTTCGTCTGGCGGACTTGTTCGAGGAACAAGTCCGCGTTGTCGGACAGGCCGGCGGTGACGCCCCACGCGGCGTGGCCGTTGTGACCGCACGGGAACGACGGCGAGCCGACGAACGAGGCCCCAGTGATCGTCAGCGTCGGCGTGCGCAGGGTGGCGAAGTACCACGGGGCCGGGATCACCGCCCCGAGATGCGGGTCGTTGGCTAGGATCGGCCGGCCGGTCGCCGACTTGCCGGGCGAGACGACCCAGTTGTTCGACCCGCCGGCCGGCGGCACCAGACCGTGCAGAGCGGCCACGTCTTGCGCCAGCCGGTCCAACATGGTGATCGCGCCGGGCGAGACGTTGCCCAAGTTGGGAAGCGTTTCGCCGGCCATCTCGGCGACGGCCGGGTCGAGGGCGGTCAGCGCGTCCGGGCCGTCCGCCAACAGGATGCGCAAGCGGGCCAGTTCGGAGTCCCAGTTCGACGACATCACCCACGGCTGCAACTTCAGGAACGCCAGCACGTCGGCCGGCTCCCACGGCGTCGGGGCCGTGCGCAGGACGACGAATTCGTGCGGCCGCTTCGGCAGGCCGTGGGTGTACCCGGCGTTGATGCCGGCGGTGTACGCGTGCAGCAGCAATTTTCCTTCTGCGGGGACCACTTCCAATTGCTCCTCGGCCGCGTGGCGGAAGCCGACTTTGCGGGCGAGGCGGTCCACGGGCAACGCCGCCGGGCCGACGACCTCGCAGAGCGAGCCGCGGGTGAGGCGCAGCAGGATTTCGAGTTGGGCCGGGCGGTCTTGGGCGTGGCAGAAGCCGAGGGCGAACCACGCGTCATGGTCGGTGGCGGCCGTGATGAACGGGATGCCGTGGCGGTCGCGGCGAATGGTGACGGGGCCGTCCAGGCCGGGGACGGCCAGCGTGCCGCGGGCGGTCGGCAGCCGCTTGCCGAGGAGGCCGCGCAGGGCGAGGCGCAGGAGGTTCATAGGGGACAGGGTATCCGTATCATGCCCGCATGACGACGCTCCGCTGCCCCGCCTGCAAAGCCGACAACG
>Ga0136633_1003326_pt1 | contig 10644 bp, 8 predicted proteins | sample AntDrymeUQ832206_2_FD_105494 | JGI IMG/M metagenome (GOLD analysis project Ga0136633, IMG submission 105494) | Polar desert sand microbial communities from Dry Valleys, Antarctica - metaG UQ83 (22.06) | ecosystem: Environmental > Terrestrial > Soil > Desert | place: Antarctica: Dry Valley...
ACTGCACCGTGCCGGTATCGAAGTAATCCTCGACGTGGTCTACAACCACACGGCGGAGGGGGACCATCGCGGCCCCACCCTGTCGATGCGCGGGTTGGACAACCGCGCCTATTACCACCTGAGGAAGTCCGCGCCGGGCCTCTACGAGAACTACACCGGCACAGGCAACAGCCTGAACCTGGGGCATCCCCGGGTGCTGCAGCTGGTGATGGACTCCCTGCGCTACTGGGTCACCGAGATGCGTGTGGACGGTTTCCGTTTCGACCTCGCCGCGACCCTCGGCCGCCACGGGCGGCCACATGGGAGCGCCGACGCCGGCTTCGACTGCGAGGCGGCCTTCTTCCACGCCATTCGCCAGGACCCGGTACTCGGGCGAGTCAAGCTGATTGCCGAGCCCTGGGATATCGGCAGCGACGGCTACCAGGCCGGCCGGTTTCCTCCCGGCTGGTCGGAGTGGAACGACCGGTTCCGCGATTCGGTGCGTTCGTTCTGGATCAGCAAGGGCGCCTACCGCGGCGACATGGCGCATCGCGTGGCCGGGTCGGACGATCTCTTTCGCCATGGCGGAAGGCTCCCCCAGGCCAGCATCAACTACGTGACCGCGCACGATGGGTTCACCCTGCACGACCTGGTCAGCTATTCGCAGAAGCACAACGAGGCCAACGGCGAAGGCAACCACGACGGCACATCGCACAACTACAGCTGGAACTGCGGCGACGAGGGCCCGACCGACCTGCTGATGGTGAACGCGCTGCGGGCGCGCCTCAAGCGGGCACTCCTGGCGACCCTGTTCCTGTCGCAGGGCGTGCCGATGCTGCTCGGGGGCGACGAGATGGGCAGGACCCAGCGTGGTAACAACAACGCTTACAACCAGGATAACGAGATCAGCTGGTTCGACTGGGCACAGGCGGACGAGGACCTGATCGGATTCACGGCCTGGATGATCCGCCTGCGCCGGGAGCACCCTCAGCTGCGCGCCCGCCGATGGCTCCGACTGCGTGGCTCCGCCGTCCACCCTGACCTGCAGGATGCCGTCTGGTACAACCGCCTGGGGGAGGAAATGACTGCGGCGCAGTGGAACAGCGACAGCGGCCGTTACGTCTTCGGCTTGCGGCTCGACGGGCAACGACAGGCTCAGCCTGGCCAGCCTGGCGAACCCGGTCGAGCGGATCAATCCGACCTGATGATGCTCTTCAATGCCGACGCGGCCGACGTGACGTTCGAACTGCCGCCCGGTCGCTGGCAACCGCTCATGGACTCCGGGCAGCGCGAAGGCCGGCCAAGCCTGGAATCGGTTACCGGCCCGCTTCTGCTGAAGGCGCGCAGCCTCACCTTGCTGAGGCAAAGCTGATCCCGATCGCGCCTGCCGACCCCATGACGATCGACACCACCCGCGCAAGCGGCATCCTGCTTCACCCGGTATCGCTGCCGGATCCCGGGCGCGTCGTCACCTCCGGAAAAGCGCCGACCTCCCCCAGCCTGCTGGCCCCCGGCAGCGGCGACTTCGGCCAGTCCGCCTTCCATTTTGTCGACTGGCTCGCGGCTGCCGGCCAGCAGCTCTGGCAGGTGCTCCCGCTCGGTCCGGTGGGCCCGGGCAACTCGCCCTACATGAGCCCCTCGGCGTTCGCGCTGAATCCCCTGTTGGTCGATCTCCAGGATCTGGTGAGCAATGGCTGGCTGGACCCGGCAGTCGCGCAGCAGGTCGCCGAAGCCGCCCTTCCCGGCACCCGCGCCGACGCCGGCAATCGGATCGACTACGCCGCGGTGACGCGCTTCCGGATGGCCTGCCTGCGCGAGGCCGCCCGGCGATTCTTCGGCACCACCACGGCACGCGACGATTTCAATCTGTTCTGCGCAAGAGAAGCAACCTGGCTGGACGACTACGCGCTCTTCATGACGATTGGAGAGCGGCACCCGCACCTGGCCTGGCACCAGTGGCCCGCGTCCCTGGCAGGTCGCGACCCGGCCGCGCTCGCGGATGCACGCAAGCGCTGGCACGACGAGATCGGTTTCTGGGCCTTCGTGCAGTGGACCGCCTACCGCCAGTGGGGCGCGGTCAAGCGGCATGCGGGTGAACGCGGGGTACGCATCATCGGAGACCTGCCGATCTTTGTCGCGCTTCACAGCGCCGATGTCTGGTCCAATCCCGCCTTGTTCGACCTTGACCGCCATCTCCGGCCGCGCGTCGTGGCCGGTGTACCCCCCGACTATTTCAGCGCAACCGGCCAGTTGTGGGGCAATCCGGTCTACCGCTGGGACCGCCATGCCGAGGAGAACTATGCCTGGTGGATACGGCGGGTGCGGGCCGCACTGACCACGGCGGACCTGGTGCGAATCGATCATTTCCGCGGCTTCGCGGCCTACTGGGAGGTACCGGCCAAGGCCCTCGACGCGATCGACGGCAACTGGATTCCGGGACCCGGCCTGGCGTTCTTCGATGCGGTCATCGCCGATCTGCGCAAGCACCCCGGATCCGGGCTCGGCGACCTGCAGGCGGCGCGCTTGCCGATAATCGCGGAAGATCTGGGCACCGTCACGCCGGATGTCACGGCATTGCGCGAGGCCGTCGGGCTACCCGGCATGCGGGTTCTCCAGTTCGCGTTCGGCGATGACGCAAACAATCTCTACCTGCCCCACAACTACTCGCGCGACACCGTCGTGTACAGCGGCACGCACGACAACGACACCAGCTTCGGCTGGTTCTCCGCCGCTCCCGCCTCGGAGCGGGCGCGGGCGCAAGTCTACCTGAAAACCGACGCTCGCGAAATCAACTGGGACCTGATTCATGCGGCCTCCCAATCGGTTGCCGCCATGGCGATCTACCCGCTCCAGGACGTGCTTGGCCTCGGCAGCGACGCACGCATGAACCGGCCGGGCGACGCGGAGGGCTGCTGGGGCTGGCGCTTCGACTGGCCGCAGGTCCAGCCCTGGCACGCCGAGCGCCTCAAGCAGATATCCGCCGCCCACGGGAGAAACGGTTTACGCTAGGATCCTGTATGCCGGCTGCGAGCACCGGCGTGCAGCCTCTCAAGGGGCGGCCCGGTAGCGTGATTCAGCCACCTCGGGCTGGAACGGATCCTGCGCCAAACGCGCAACGGCGCTGCGAAGCCAGGTATGGGCGGGTGCCGTCTGCTTGCGCCGGTGCCACAACATGTCCACCTGCAGCGGCGGTACCTGGACCGGCAGTGGCTGCCATGCGAGCTTGTCGGCAATGCCGGTGGACGGTATGAAATCCCGGGGCAGTATGGTGAGCAGGTCGGAGTTCGCCACCACTTGCGCGGCGGTGAAGAACTGGTTGACCGTGAGCACAATGCGCCGCGAACGCTTGATGACCGCCAGTGCCTCATCCACGAAGCCGAAGGGCCGCCCGGAGAAGCTGACCAGCAGATGACGTGCGCCGCAGTAGGCATCCAGCGAAATCGGCGCACCCGCCAGCGGATGATCCTGGCGCATGGCGCAGACGTACCGGCCGCTGTAAACCGGCGCATGACCGAAGGTGTCCGAGGTGTCCTCCTGCATCTCGCCGAGGGTGATCGCCGCGATCACCGCGGGGAAGTAGCCCACTGCCATGTGGACCTCGTCACCTTCCAGCAAGACCCTCGGGTCGCGGGTGGTCAGGGGCCGCACCCGCATCGAAGCCCGGGGGGCCTCGGTCTCCAGCGTCTTGAGCAGGCGCGGGATGATGATCGCTGCGGTGGCGTCGGCCATGGCCACCACGAACGTGCTGCGGGTGGTGGAGGGATCGAAATCGATCGGGGCGATGGCAGCCCGAAGGCTGGCGAGCGCCTCCCGGACCGCGGGCCAGATCGACAGGGCGAACGGGGTTGGCATGACGCCATAGCCGGCGCGGGTCACCAGTTCATCGCCCAGGGCATCCCTGAGGCGGCGCAGGGCATTGCTTGCCGCCGGCTGGGTGATGGCGAGGTTGCGGGCGGCGCGGGTGAGGTTGCGCTCGGCCATGACTTCGTCGAATACCCGCAGCAAGTTGAGGTCGAGGGTGAGGAAATTCATTTCACGTCGCCTAGGCTGAATCATCTATGCATTCTACACATAGTATCCATTCAAATCATCAATTTGAATAATGGTAGATCGTCCCAATGTTGATGGTGAAGGCGGGCGGCACTGGCGCCGACCTGCCTGCACCAGAGGAATCGATGTCAGCTAAGAAGTTACCAAAACACCAGGGGCTCGACCGCGCAGTTCTGGCTGCCACCCGGATTCGCCGGATCCTGCGCTCCGTCCGTCGGGCGCTTGCGATCAGCCAGCCTGTGGCCGCGCCTGCAGCCCGGCGACCCCGTTGAGCGCGGACTTATCGGACAGATTTCCCGAGCAGTTCCGCGTAAAGTGCGCGGTAGTGCTCAGCCGCTTCGTCCCATGAGTGATTGCGAGCCATGGCGGTGTGAATCATTTCGCGCCACCGGGCCGGGTCCGCATAGGCCGCAACCGAGCGCGCGATCGCCTCTTCGAGATCCGCAGTGCGGGCCCGGTCGAACAGGAACCCGGTCGCTGCCGGACCGCCGGCCTGCGCGGCGCCATCGTCTGTCACCGTATCTGCGAGGCCGCCCACCCGGCGCACCAGAGGCAGGGTGCCGTAGCGCAAGCCGTACATCTGGGTGAGCCCGCAGGGCTCGAACCGGGACGGCACCAGGATCACGTCGGCGGCCGCAATTAACCGGTGCGCCATCGCTTCGTCGTAGTTCAGCCGCACGAACACCGACTGCGGATGCGCCCGTGCCGCGGCCGCGAAGGCTTCCTCGAGGTGGCGCTCCCCGGTGCCCAGCACCAGGAGTTGCGCGCCATGGCCGAGCAATGCCGGCAGCGCCGACAGGACGAGATCGCTGCCCTTCTGGTCGGCCAGGCGGCTGACCATGACGAACAGCGGCCGGCGAGCGTCCACGGTCAGCCCGCTGGCTGCCTGCTGCTCGGCCTTGCAGCGGGCCTTGCCCGAGAGATCGTCCCGGCTGTAACGGGCCGGAAGGCGCGGGTCCGTGCCGGGATCCCACTGACGGCAGTCGATGCCGTTGAGAATGCCGCTCAGCCGGTCACGGCGAACCCCGATAACCCCGTCCAGACCCGCGCCGAACTCCGGGGTGCAGATCTCCTGGGCATAGCGAGGACTCACCGTGGTCAGCCGATCCGACAGCACCAGGCCCGCCTTCATGAAATTGCCGTAGCCGTGGAACTCCAACCCCTCTGCGCTGAGCAGCGAGGCGGGCAGGGCAAGCTCCCGATATTCGTCCAGCGGAAAGCTGCCCTGGTAGGCGAGGTTATGGACGGTAAAGACGGTGCGCACGCTGCGCGCCGGGTGCGCATGGAGATAGGCAGGTCCGAGCCCCGCATGCCAGTCGTGGCAGTGCAGGATGTCGGCCCGCCAGTCGGCGTCGAACTCGCCGAACGCCAGGTGCGCGACAGCCCACCCGAAGGCGGCGAATCGGCGATAGTTGTCGCGCCATTCGAGGCCGTCCGGCCCGAGATAGGGATTGCCCTCCCGATCGAACAGCCAGGGTGCGTCGACGAGATAGACCATCAGGCCGCTATCGGGCATCCGGCCCCGCCGGATCGTCAGGCTGGCCGCTCCGAAGACGGGACCCACCTGGGCGAGAGCCTGCTGCTCGAGCACGCCCTCACGAATCGACGGAAACCCCGGCAACACCAGCCGGACGTCCACACCTTGCGACCGAAGCACCGGCGGCAAGGCGCCGACGACGTCCGCGAGGCCCCCGGTCTTCAGTAGCGGAAAGACTTCCGCGGCCGCATGCAGGACCCTCAAAGGCTTTCCAGCATCGAGCGGGTGATCAGGGTCACGCCATTGCGGCTGCGATGGAACCGGCGTGCATCCTCCTCGGGATCCTCGCCGACCACCAGTCCGTCCGGGATGCGGCAACGGTGGTCGACGATCGTCCGGGTCAGTCGCGCATGCCGGCCCACTTCGACTTCCGGCAGGAGCACGGACCAATCCACTTTCGCGTAGGAGTGGACCCGGCAACTCGAGAACAGCAGCGAGCGGTTCAACTGGCCGGAGATGATGCAGCCGCCGGACACGGTCGACTCGAGGGCCATGCCGCGACGATCCCCGGCGTTGTGCACGAACTTCGCCGGCGGAAGCTGCTCCTGGAAGGTCCAGATCGGCCAGTCCCGGTCATACAGATTCAGCTCCGGCGTGGTCGCCGTCAGGTCGATGTTGGCCTCCCAGTAAGCGTCCACCGTACCGACATCCCGCCAGTAGTGCGTCGTGCCGGGCTGGTTGAACACGCAGCTCATCTCGAAGGGGTGGGCGAGGACATAACCGGCCTTGACCGCGCGCGGCAGCACGTCCTTGCCGAAGTCGTGATTGGAATCCGGATCCATCATGTCCTGATGCAGGGCGTCATACAGGAAGTCGGCCGAGAAGATATAGATGCCCATCGACGCCAGCGAGCGGTCCGGCTTCCCGGGCATGTGCGGCGGATCGGCCGGCTTTTCGACGAAGGCGGTGACGCGGCGGTTCTCGCCGACGGCGATGACGCCAAAGTCGCTGGCCTCCGCCCGTGACACCTCGACGCAGGCAACCGTGCAGGGCGCGGCACTCTCGACATGATCGGCCAGCATCCGGGCGTAATCCATCTTGTAGATGTGATCGCCCGCCAGCACCACCACGTATTCGGGCCGGTTGGCACGCACGATGTCAAGGCTCTGGAAAACCGCGTCGGCGGTGCCGCGGTACCACGAGTGGTCGTCGATACGCTGCTGCGCCGGTATCAGGTCGATGAATTCGTTCATCTCCGACTTCAGGAAACCCCAGCCGCGCTGCAGGTGCCGCAGCAGGCTGTGCGACTTGTACTGCGTCAGCACGCCGATACGGCGCATGCCGGAGTTCATGCAGTTCGACAGCGCAAAGTCGACGATCCGGAACTTGCCGCCGAAGTAGACCGCCGGCTTGCAGCGGATGTCGGTGAGCTGCTTGAGCCGGCTGCCACGACCGCCGGCCAGCACCAGCGCCATCGCCCTTTTCGGCAGCCGACCCTCCATCGTCCGGTAGCTCATGTCTTCTCTCATCGTTCGATTCCGGGTCGGATGACGGTCACCAGGGGATTGGCGCCGATCATGTAGGCAAGCTCAGCGGGGCGCTCGACGTCCCAGAGGGCGAGTTCCGCCCGCAGGCCGGTCGCGATCCGACCGATCTGGCCGCCGAGCCCGAGAGCAGCCGCTGCATGGACGGTGAACCCGGCAAGCGCCTCTTCCGGGGTCAGGCGAAACAGGGTGCAAGCCATGCTCATCGCGGTCAGCGGCGACACCAGTGGCGACGAGCCGGGATTGCAGTCGGTCGCCAGCGCGATCGGTACTCCGTGGCGCCGCAACGCCGCAACCGGCGGCAAGCGGGTTTCACGAAGGCAGTAGAAGGCGCCCGGCAGCAATACCGCCACTGTTCCCGCCGACGCGAGATCGGCGATCCCCGCCTCGTCGGCATACTCGAGATGGTCCGCCGACAGTGCGCCGTAGCGGGCGGCCAGCGCAGCGCCCCCGAGATCGGACAACTGATCGGCATGCAGCTTGACCGGCAGGCCCTGGGCGCGCGCGGCTTCGAAGACGCGCGCGCACTGTGCCGGCGAAAAGCCGATGCCCTCGCAGAACGCATCCACCGCATCGGCAAGACCGGCAGCCACCGCGGCCGGGATCATCGCCTGGCAGATCTCGTCGACGTATTCGTCCGCACGGTCGGCGAATTCCGGCGGCAGGGCATGGGCGGCGAGCAGCGTGGTCTGCACCCGGGTCGCATCCGTCTCGCCCTCGCCAAGCCGGCGGGCCACCCGCAGCATTTTCAGTTCGTTCGCGGTATCGAGCCCGTAGCCGGACTTGATCTCCACGGTGGTGACCCCCTGGGAGACCAGCGCGGCCAGACGGGTGCGGGCAGACCGCAGCAGTTCCGCCTCGCTTGCCGCACGGGTGGCCGCAACGGTTGCCAGGATGCCGCACCCCGCCTGAGCGATCTCCTCGTAACTTGCGCCCTGCAGCCGCAACTCGAACTCGGCCGAGCGGTTGCCGCCGTAGACCAGGTGGGTATGGCAGTCCACCAGCCCCGGCGTCAGCCAACCGCCCCCGCCGTCGATGCGGTCGACACAATCGAAGGCGGGCGCCTCGGCGCGGGCGCCGACCCATGATATCCGCCCGCTACGGACCGCGACCAGGCCGTCCGCCACCGCCCCGTACTGTGCGCCGGTCATGGTTGCGAGTCCGCAATTCTCGACGATCAGGTCGACCTGCATGCAACCCCTGTTTGAACTCCACTTGTCGAAGTCTGGCATATTTGTCGGGAAATGACTCGATGCCACCGCCACTGGCCGTGCCCGCCCCGATGAAGTCACTGCATGCCCGTTTCCTGATGACCGAAAAGGGTTGGCTCGAATCCGCCACCGTCGCCATCGACGACGCCGGACTGATCCGATCAGTGACGCCCGGCAGCGCGCCCGCTGCCAGCGAAACGGCCGACCTGCTGATCCCGGGGATGCCCAATGCCCATTGCCACGCATTCCAGCGTGGCATCGCGGGACTCACCGAGCGCGCCAGCGGCCAATCGGCCGACAGTTTCTGGACCTGGCGCGAACGCATGTACCAGGCCGTGCAGGACCTGGACGCCGGATCCCTGTACGAGACGGCGCAGCAGCTCTATCGTGACCTGCGCACGCGCGGCTATACGTCCGTCGCGGAGTTCCACTATGCCCACCGGCTCGGTGGCAGCAGCGCCGACGAGACCGCCGAGGCATTGTGCCGGGCTGCCGCCGAGGCCGGAATGCGCCTGCTGCTGCTGCCGGTGCTGTACCGGCGCGGCGGACTCGACGGCAGTCCGCTGTCGGAGCGACAGCAAGGCTTCGCCCTCGATCTCGACGCCTACGGCCTGCTGCTGCAGGGATTGACTGCCCGCATGGCCCGTCATCCGCACCTGTCGGTGGGGATCGCGCCACACTCGCTGCGTGCGCTCAGCGCTGACGACCTTCAGGAAGCGCTCGCGCTTCGCGACGCCATTGTCCCCGGCTGTCCGGTCCACATCCACATCAGCGAGCAGGCGGCCGAGGTCGCTGCCGCACGCGAGCACCTCGGCACCACCCCGATCGACTGGCTGTGTGCCAATGCCGCCGTCGACGCCAGCTGGGTGCTGGTGCATGCGACCCACGCGACGGCCGCGGAGCTGCAACTGGCGCGCGCCCGCAATTCGGTCATCTGCATCTGCACCACCACCGAAGCCAACCTCGGCGACGGCCTCTTCGACATCGAGCGCTGGTGGCGGCTGGGCGGCGCCCTGGCAATCGGCAGCGACAGCAACGTGGGCGTGGATCCCGCCGAGGAACTGCGCTGGCTGGAGTATCAGGCAAGGCTGCGCCAGCAGCGCAGATCCCTGCTGGTCGATGCCGATTCCCCTCATCCGGGGAGCAATCTGTGGCGCCGGGCAGTGGCCGGCGGCCGGCAGGCGCTCGGTTGCGCCCATGCCGGCATTTCAGTCGGGGCGCCGGCGGAACTACTGGCGATCAAGGTCGCCGGACCGTCCTTCAGTCCTGAGGTAGCAATGGATGACCTGGTGTTCGCCCAGCGCCTGACCCGGCTGGGCCCGGTCGGCTGAGCACCCGCTCAGCTGCTCGCCTGACCGACGTCCCGGCCCGTGTTATCCGGTGAACCGCCGACCGGGTCGGGGCCCGGCACCGGCTCCTGCGCCGCGCCCTTATCGACGACCTGGTCCGGATCCTGGCTCTGCGGTTCTGCCGAGGTGTCGGCGCCGCCTTCGTTCGGACCGGCTTTGCGCAGCTTCTTCTCTTCTTTCTTCTGCTTCTTGGCTAGATCTCGCTGACGCTTTGCGAACGCATAGTTCGGTTTGGCCATTCCGGCTCCTCTTCAAGATGTGCGGTGCTCGCTGCCGCCGCGAATTTACTGTGACATGGTAAAGCGCTTTGGGATTTCCGCCTGCCGGCGGCGCCAACCTCAGCTGAGAGGTACCAGGGCCTCCCGTGCGCCGGCCTGGGCGCGGCAGCGCTCGAGCCAGCTCTCCAGGCCGGGCCGCTCGCGCCGGACCACCGGCATGGCGTACCAGCGGTGCAGCGCACAGGCGAGCGGGATATCGGCCATGGTGAAGCGGTCACCGACGATGAAGGAGCGGGCAGCAAGCGCCGCGTCGAGGACACCGACCAGGGACTCGGTCTGCTCCAACGACTCGTCGATCAGCGACTGCTGCCTGTCTGCCGGCGGGGTGCGCACCAACTGGATGAACGCCACCCGCATTGCCGGGGTCAGTTCGGTCGCCTGCCAGTCCATCCACTGGTCGCAGCGAGCGCTCTCCCCGCGGTCCTCGGGGCAAAGACCGGCGCCGGCATGCCTGGCGCAGAGGTAGCGCAGGATGGCGTTGGATTCCCACAGCACGAGGCCGTCATCCTCGACGACCGGAACCTTGCCATTCGGATTCAGCAGGCGAAAGGACGGGGCATCGACGACGCCGAAGGCGCCCCCGGCGTCAACGCGCTCGAAATCCAGCCCAAGGGCCCGGGCACACCACACGACTTTCTGGACGTTGATCGAACTCAGGCGCCCCCATATCTTCAGCATGCAATTCTCCTTCGTATCCCCACGACGTTTCCCGCGGGCGCGGGCTCGTGCACCGCGCCTGCCGGATGATAGCCACTC
>Ga0136633_1003327_pt1 | contig 10643 bp, 10 predicted proteins | sample AntDrymeUQ832206_2_FD_105494 | JGI IMG/M metagenome (GOLD analysis project Ga0136633, IMG submission 105494) | Polar desert sand microbial communities from Dry Valleys, Antarctica - metaG UQ83 (22.06) | ecosystem: Environmental > Terrestrial > Soil > Desert | place: Antarctica: Dry Valley...
ACGGTTGCGCATCCGGCGTGCCGCTGTCTACAAGCGATCACGCGGCACATGACGGCTAACGGCTAATCGAAGGAGAACGGCGTGTCTCGAAGGGCGTACGGAAGCGGTTCGGTGTGGAGCGAGCCGAGGAAGGATCACGAAGTCTGGATGGGTCAGATCCGCGTGAACGGCAAGCAGCGGCAGAAGATGCTCGGGCGCGTGCGCTCGAAGGGAGGAAGCGACGGCCTGACGCGGGCGATGGCAGAACGCGCCCTGCGCGACTTCCGCGCGAGCGAAGAGGACGCGGCAGAGCGTGAGGAGGCGATGCCAACGAAGGCCAAGACGACGCTCGCGGACGTCGCTGAGGTCCACTTCCACTACCTCGCGACGGTCATGGGGCGCAAGCAGCGAACGGTCGATGACTACCGCTCGATGCTGCGGGTTCACCTGGTCCCGTTCTTCGGGGACGTCGGCGTCAAGGACATCTCGAAGACGGACGTCGAGCGGTTCATGGAGCACGTCATCACCTCGGGGCGTTCGCGCGGGACGATGCTGAACTTGGTCAACCTGCTGCACGCGATCCTCAAGGAAGCGTTGCTCGCGGACCTCGTTGACTTCAACGCCGTCGAGAAGACACGGCGCCCGAAGGCACCAGGAGTCAACAAGAAGATTCGGTGGCTGACGCCTGAGGACGTGCAAGCGCTGATCCGTGCCGCCCCCCACGACGACTTCGGGCGCATCGAGGCGCCGCTGTATCTCGTCGCCGCATGGACGGGACTGCGGGAAGGCGAACTGTTCGCGCTGCGTTGGCAGAACGTCGACTTTGGCGCGGGGCTCATCCGAGTGCGCGAATCGTGGTCGGGCGGGTTGCTTTCGGACCCGAAATCCTACGGGTCTGTGCGCAGCGTGCCCATGATCCCCACGGTCGCTCAGACCCTCGCGCAACTCGCCTCACGCGACCTGCGCGTGGGCGATGACGACCTCGTGTTCGCGCATCCTCACAAGGGCACGTTCCTGTCGCCCTACACGATCGTGCCGAGGTTCAAGAAGGCGCTCGTGCGGGCGGGCGTCCGCGAGGTTCGGTTCCACGACCTTCGCCACACGTTCGGGACTCAGATGGCAGCGGGCGGCGTGCCGATGAGGACGCTGCAAGCGTGGATGGGTCACGCCAGCGTGCAGACGACGGAGGTCTACGCGCAGTACGCCTCGGACCCTTCGGGCGGGCGCGACCTCGCGCAACGGGCGTTCGAGGTGGTCAACTCACGGAACAACTGCTCAATAACTGCTGCGCCATCAGGCGCCGTTGACGACGTTGCAGCGTGACGACGCCACCTCAACGAAAGAACGCCTGCATTGCAGGCGTTTTGACGTGTCTCAAGAGGAGGGAGAGGGATTCGAACCCTCGGTACGGCGTAACCGCACAACGGTTTTCGAGACCGCCCCATTCAACCGCTCTGGCATCCCTCCGGGGTACGCGAGGCGCACCGTATGACGCAGCCAGGGAGGGTACCGCGAACTTGACGGCGAAGGCTCAACGCCGCGGGCGGTCGACGCCGACGGACGGGCCGGCCGCCGTCACGGCCGGAACCGCTCGATCCACGTACGGCCTCGGTCCTTGGTCTCCTTGATCGTCGCGTCGCTGAGCACGACGAACGCGCGCTCGGCGTCGAGCGCCTTGATCCGGTAGGGCTCGCCGCCGGGACTTCCACGCTGCTCCCACGTGCGGCCCCGGTCACGCTAGACCCGAAAGCTGCCGTCGTGGTCAGCACGCATGAGCGCCTCGCGCACCGGCCACTTCAGAGGTGACGTGGGCAGCAGCCGCGGTCGAGCGGCGCGATCGCGCCCGCGAGTACGCCTCACCGCGGCCGGCCCGGCCGACGGGCTTTCGGGGGTTTGGCCCGTCAGGTCTGCGAGGGCTCGGCGACCGCGGGCGTCCCGAGACCGTCAGTCCGCGCAACGCGCCAGACGAACGGGGCAGCGGAAACCCCGAACAGAACCGCGACCATGATCAGGTAGCGCTCGAGGTAGCCGTCGTGCTGCAGGCCGGTGAGGAACGCGAAGTTGCTGTCGCTCTTGCCGGTGATGTTCCCGACGAAGGCCAGGAATGTCAGGCCCGAGATGACGGCCGGGAAGCGGACGTAATTGACGACGGGCATCTCGCGCAGGCGGGCGCGCTGCGCTAGGCGGTCGAGGCCGCTGTAGGCAGGGAGCAGCACCAGGTCGTGCAGGATCAGGCCGGCGACGAACCACAGCAGCAGGTTGCCGACCGCGTCGATGTCGACGACCTGCAGGATCGTCCAGAGCACCAGCGGCAGCATCACGAGATGCGCGAGGACGTGCACGGGGCCCGCGCCGTAGCGGCGGCGCAGCGCGCTCACGCCGAAAACTCCATCCGCCCGACCCACTTCGTGCAGTGGACTCCCGGGAGCGCAGGCGTGATGATCCGCGCGGGGAAGCCGTGATCGCGCGAGAGCTCGGCGCCGTTGACCTGCAGCGCCAGCAGCGTGCGGTCGTTCCGGGCGCTGTCGCCGCTCAGCGACGCCTGGCCGAGCACCGCATCCTGCAGTGATTTCACGAACACCCCCGAGGGCTCGCGTGCGCCCACGAGGGCGCCGAGCTCCCGAACGCGGACGCCGGTCCAGGTCTGCCGTGTCGACCACCCCTCCACGCAGCTGATGATCAGCTTCTCGGTGCTCTGGGGCATCGCCCGCAGGTCGGCCGGCGTGAGCATCCGCATGCCGTCCGGCCCGCGCAGCTCGAGCCGGTACCGCCCCGCCATTATCGCCGACGGCTCGATTTCTGAGCCGGCGAATGTCTTGTTGACCGGAAAGTCGTTGGGGCCGCCGCCGGAGACCCGGCGCGGCGCCAGGAACGCGATCTCGCGCAGCGGACCGCCGATCGACTGGCCGGCGTTGGCCACCAGGATCGTCGCGGACGACGCTCCGGCCAGGGCGAGGACGCCGCGGCGGGTGATCGTCGGCTCGCGCGGGTTCTCGGGCACCAGGCCGGGCTCGTCCTGCAGCTCGACGGGGTCGATCGTCACTTCGGCGAGGACCTTCTCGCGCAGCGGTGCGAGCCCCTCGCGCACGCGCCACGCCCGGCGGATGCTTGGGATCTTGATCGCCAGGTGGATGATCAGCGACACGACGAAGACGATCGCGGCGTAGTAGTGCGCGACGATGAAGTTGAAGTCGAAGCCGTACCAGAGCTGGTAGTTGGCGACCCCGCTGGCGAACAGGAAGATCGCGCTGCCGACCAGCAGGGCAATCGAGAGCCGCTCGATCGCGTGGGCCGGCGAGCGAGCGGGCGGCCAGGCGAACAGCCGCGGGATCACCGACCACAGCTTCACGGCGAGGAACGGCAGCATCGCCAGGCCGATGTTGACGTGCAGGCCCTGGGACAGCGCGTAGAGCCACCCGGGTCCCGCAGGCCAGCCGAACGGGTCCAGCAGATCGACCGGGACGATCGCGTTGCCGCGGAGGTCCGACTCGTAGGCCGTGTGCGAAGCAAAGCCCGTCAGCGTCAGGATCACCAGCCCGACCAGCAGCAGCGTCCCGACCACCGCGGTCAGGTAGGTCCCTCTGATCGGGCTGCGCCAGAACGCCGGGTCGGTTGGTCCCGGCGGGGGCGTCTTCAGCTTCTCGGCCGCGGAAGGCGATGAACCGGCGTCCATGCCTTAGATGTACCCGGTGGCGGCCGCGGCCGGTAGGGCTCCGCGGACACGCTTCCTAACGGCGGATGGTTAGCGATCCATGTGTCGCGGACCCACATCATCGCGAAGTGCATCCCAGCCGCGCGGCACGCTCCACGATGCTCACGCGGAGCCGCCTGGAGAACGCTGACGCGGGCGCCGCGTCAGCCTCAGGCGATAGCCAGCGCCGGCGCTAGGGAGCACCAGCTCACGGCCGCCTCCTGCAGCAGTTCGATCATGATCTGCGCCGCCGGCGTCAGGGGAACCCCCGCGAGCGTGGCGATCGCGACGTGCCGGACCGGTCTGTCGACCAGCGGGCGCACCACGACCGTCGGATGGGAAGGCAGGAGCGCGAGCTCGGGCACCAGCGTGATGCCCCTGCCTGTGGCCACGATGGCCTGCAGTGCAGCGAAGTCGACGGTCTGGTAGCGCCGTTCGATGGCCGGGTCGAAGCCGACGCGTCGGCAAAGCACGCGAAGATCCCCCTCCCACGGCGAGCAGCCGGACGGCCCACCGAGGAGGCGCTCCCCCTCGAGATCTGCGATCTCGATCCGCTCGCGCTGCGCGAGTGGATGGTCGCCGGGCAGCATGATCGAGAACGGGTCGTCGAACAGCTCCAAGCAGTCGATCTCGCGGTCCTGGCAGACGATGCGCCCGTCGTAGTCGGTCGAGAGGGTCAGATGATCGAAGTCGAACACGGCGGCGAGGTCGATCGCGCGCTCCTTGAGCCGGCCGACGCTCTCGTACGGCTCCCCTTCGAAGAACGAGAGCTCTACCTGCGGGAAGCGATCCTGGAAGGCGCCCATCGTCTGCGCGACGAAGCGCACGGTCGCCGTCGGAAACGAGCCGACGCGCAGGCGCCCCGCGACCCCGCCGGCCACTGCGTCGAGTTGGCCTTGGGCCTCGTTGAGCCGGGCGAAGATCGCGTCCAGGTGCCCGACGAGCGCCTCGGCGGCCGCCGTGATGCGCATGCCTCGCGGGGTGCGCTCGAAGAGCGCAGAGCCCAGATCGCGTGCGAGGCCGGCCATCTGCTGCGAGACCGCCGAGGGCGTGAAGTGCAGCGCCTCCGCCGCAGCCGCGTAGCTGCCGCAGCGCGCGACCTCTCGCAGCGTCGCGAGTCGGCGGAGGTCGAGCAGCGCGGTCGGCGGGATCCGACCGACGATGTCCGAGGGATCGAAGGGCGCGATCGACGACACCCGATCCGCGCGCGGGTCGCACGCCCCGGCCGGACGGGGAGCGGCGCGGTCGAATCCGTCGCCCGGAAGTGGGAGGCTGGGCAGCCCAGGTGTGTCAGGCACGTCAGTCATCTCGCCGCCCCCAGGCTCGCGGAGTCCGTACTGGCGGGAACGTCGCGTCGGTTTGAGTAGAGGTGGTGATGGTCACGGTTGACTCCTCGCAATCTCGCTAGCGAAAACAAGGAAGTCATGCACCGCTGCCTGAGCTGATACCCCGCCAGCCGGACCCCGGCGCAGATGCCCTCCGCGCGCCAAGTTTATCTCCGGTGAGGCGGGCGGCAAACACCCCGATTATCAGGTAAGGCGACGGTCACCGTCGCACGTCACGCGGCCATCGCCTGCACGCTGCGGACCCACGCCACGAGGAGCACGCCGCCCGCAACGTTGCCGACGATCGCCACGGCGGTGTTGCACACCAGGTCGATGGCGTCGGCGGCGGTGGTGCCGGCGACGATGCCGAAGAGGATCTCCCCGAAGCCCACGACGGAGTGGTTGGTGCTCGGCGCCAGCAGGACGAAGCCGACGATCAGCGCGATGACCACGCGGGTCAGGTCGCTCTCGGCCGCCTCGGCCAGCCAGGTGAACACGGTGATCACCACGCCGCCGAGCACCGCGCTCACGAACGCCGCGAGCACGTCCCGCTCGGCGAGCGTGTCGGCCAGGTCGCCGGCCGCCGCGAGCGCCTCGGGCTCGAGCACGCCCGGGGTGCTGGCCATGGCCACGAGGAGCGTGATGCCGACGAGGTTCAGCGCGAACGTGATCACCCACAGTCGCAGCACCGAGGCCTTCGTGGCGTGCCCGGAGATGACGGCGGCGACGGGGATCAGGAAGTTCTCGGTGAACAGCTCCGCGCGCCCGACAGTCAGGAACACGAAGCCAATCCCGAATGTCGCCGAGCCCAGCACGTGCGCGGGCGCTGGCGGCATCACCTCCGTCAGCGCTCCCGTGGTCACCACGAGCGCGAGCAGCCCGAGCGTGACGTGGAAGCCGCCGAGCAGCCCGGTCGCGGCGAGCACCGCCGCGGGGTGTGCCAAGCGCCGCTGCCCGTCCTCGAGGCTGTCCTGCCAGATCTCGCGCGGCTTGCGGCCGATCAAGCGCGCTGCCCGACGCCTACCGCTCGGCCCGCGCCGCGCCCAGCGCCTCGCCGGCCGTCCAGATCGCCGCTCCCAGCAGCAGCAGATCCTTCAGCAGGAACTGCCCGGGATCGGGCGACGGGTAGGGGAAGCCGTACCCGGGCTGCCACGCACCTGGCGTGCTGAACACGAAGGTCAAGGTGAGCAGGAACACGAAGATCGCACCGATGCTTCCCAGGGCGGAGATCCGGGGCGAGAGCGGGCGTGTCGCGATCAGCAGCGCGAGCGTGATCTCCACGACCCCGAGGAACCCCGAGAAGGTGCGCACGCTGACGATGTCGTAGACCCACGACAGGAACGGTGAGTTCGCGGCGAACTTCTCCACCGCGAGCGCCTCGTACGCGGTGAACTTCAGCGTGCCGACCGACAGCAGGATGACGACCAGGCCGTAGCGCAGGACGCCCGCGCCGAGCCTCTGCAGCGTCGGGTCGGGTTCCGACCGGTACGCCGCCTCAGACATGGGTGCTGCTCGCTGGCAATTTCATGGCGTCCCGATCACGACGGCTTGACTGCGGCACGGACCGGACGCACTCTGACCCAGCGCGATCGGCAGCGCGACCAGGACCGCTAACCGACGAACGTAAGCTCGGCTGACATGGCGATCAAGCGCCCTGTCCGACGTTCATCATCAGCCCGCCGTCGATGAAGTAGGTGGAGCCGGTGACGTAGTCGCTGTCGGAGGAGGCCAGGAAGAGCGCGAGCTTGGCGACCTCCTCGGGCTCGGCGGCGCGCTTGAACGGGATGCTCTTCACTTGCTCGTCCAGCAGCTCGGGGTCGTCGATCGCAGGCTGGTTGAACGGCGTGAGGACCATGCCGGGCCCGAGGTTGTTGACGTTGATGCCCATCGGCGCCAGCTCGAGCGCGAGGACGTGGGTGAGGTTGCGCAGCGCGCCCTTGGAGCAGTCGTAGTCGGCGCCGCCCGCGTTAGGAAGCTCCTGGTGCACGGAGGTGACGTTGATGATCTTGCCGCCGGGTGCGTCGCCGGCCTTGCGCAGCTGCACGTAGCGCCGACAGCAGAAGAACGCGCCGTACACGTTGGTCCTGATCGCCTTGTCCCATGTCTCGGTGTCGAGCTCAAAGACCTCCTTGCCGGCGGCGTCGACCCCGGCGTTGTTCATCAGGATGTCGACGCGGCCGAAGGCCTCGGTCGCCGCCGTGAACATCGCGTGCACCTGCTGCTCGTCGCCGATATCGGCCTGCGTGACGATCGCACGCCTTCCCGCGGCCTCGACCGCCTGCCGTGTCGTCTCGGCGCCGTCGGCGTCGTCGAGGTAGTGCACGACGACGTCTGCTCCCTCCCGTGCGAAGGCGATCGCCGTGGCGTGGCCGATCCCGGAATCCGAACCGGTGATCAGCGCTATCTTGCTGTCGAGACGTGCGGTCATGAGGGTTGCTCCTTGGTTGTCTGCGTGAGGCGCCACGCGGCGTTGATGAGTCCGACGTGCGAGAAGGCCTGCGGGTAGTTGCCCAGCAGCTCCTTACGGTCGGGGTCGGCCTCCTCCGCGAGCAGCCCGAGGTCGTTGGCGTAGGAGGTGGCCCGTTCGAACCAGGTCTCGGCCCGGTCGGTCGCGCCTCCCAGCGCGAGGCACTCGACCAGCCAGTAGGTGCAGATCAGGAAGCCCATCGGGTCGTCGGACCAGCGGCGGACGAGGCCGACGTCACCGAGCTCGCGCTCGACGGCCTCGATCGTCGCCCACATCCGCTCGTCGTCGGCCGGGACGAAGCCCACGAGCGGCAGCAGCAGCACCGATGCGTCCAGTTCGTCGGAGCCGAAGGCGCCCGTGTAGGCGCCGGCGGCGTCGCTCCATCCCTTGGTCAGTACGGCGGTCCTCACGCGCTCGCGCGCATCCTCCCAGCGGTCGAGTGCCGCCCCGTCGCCCAGAAGCGGCGCCAGGCGGATCGCACGGTCCAGGGCGACCCAGCACATCACCTTCGAGGACACGTACTGGCGAGACTGGTCGCGCGCCTCCCACATGCCGGCGTCGGGCTCGCGCCAGCTCCCGGCAGCGCGATTGGCCAGCGCGATCAGGAGCTGCCGTGTCGGCTCCTCGAGCTCGCCGAGCTGGTCGCGCAGCTGCACGGCGGCGTCGAGGACCTCACCGAGGACGTCTAGCTGCTCCTGGTCCCACGCGGCGTTGCCGACCCGGACCGGGCGGCTGGCGCGGAAGCCGGGCAGATGCGTGAGCTCGTGCTCGGTCAGGTCGCGCTCGCCCTCGACGCCGTACATGATCTGCACGCGTTCGTCGCCGAGATGGCCGCCGGCGTCGGCGATCCAGCGGAACAGGCGGCCGGCCTCGTCGGGGCACGCGGCGATCCACAGCGAGCGGATCGTAAGGCTGAGGTCGCGCAGCCAGGCGTAGCGGTAGTCGAAGTTCAGCTCGTCGCCGATGATCTCGGGGAGCGATGTCGTCGCGGCCGCCACGACCGCGCCCGTCGGCTGAAAGGTCAGCCCTTGGAGCACCAGGGAGCTGCGCCGTACCGCGGCACGATGGCGGCCGTGGTAGCCGTCGTGCAGCTGCGACCACGACTCCCACCCGGCGATCGTGTCCTCCAGGGTGGGCTGCTCCTCCTCGTCGTGCGCTCCCGTCCGCGCCGACGAGGGCGTGTAGCTGAGCCGAAGGTCGACCCGCTCGCCGGCCGCGACGGTGAAGCGGCCGGTCGCGAAGCCCGGACCGGGGGTGAGCGCGATCGGCCCATGGAGGGCCAGGCGGACCGGGCCCCCGCGGGCGATCATCGCGTCCGCCCCCGCGGCCACGTGTGGAACGGTGAGCCCGTACTCCATCCGCGGCGCGAACTCGGTCGTCAGCTCGACCGCGCCGCCAGCGGCCTCGACGCGGCGCAGCAGCACGTGCGGGCTGCGCATGCCGATCTCGTGGCCGCGCGCCCCCGGCTCGAGCCCCAGGGCGTCGGTGACCGTGACCTCCCCCTGCTCGGTCGCGAACACCGTGCGCAGCACCAGCGTGTCCGGCACGTACTCGCGAACGACCTCGAACGCCGCCGTCGGCGCCAGGCTCCAGTACCCCGCGTCGGGGCCGAGCAGCCGCCCGAACACCGACGGGGAGTCAAAGCGCGGCACACACCACCAGTCCACCGACCCCTCCCGGCTGACAAGCGCCGCCGACTGCGAGTCGGAGAGGAAGGCGTAGTCGCCGATGGCCGGCACGGGCCTCAGAACCGCCCGCCGGGCCAGGCCACGCCGCTGTAGCGCTCCACGATCGGGCCGGAGGGCGGCGCGACGGGGCAGAAGCGATCGCTGCGCATCAGCGTTCCGGGGAAGATCCGGGCGAACGGGTCCAGCGCCCAGTCCACCGGCTCGCGCGTCACCGTGAGCGCCCCGCCGTAGCGCGCCTCGTCGAGGGCCAGCGTCGTGCAGCAGACGAAACGGTCACCGAGCAGATCGAACCACCAGGCCATGGCGTCGCGGCGGACCTGCTGGATCTCTGGCTGGTCGTAAGGCAGCGCCGCGGCGGGGTCGTCCAGCGCGCACAGGTGCACGTGCGCGGCGAGCACCGGCTCGCCCGCGAGCACGCGCGGGTCGACCATGAACTCCCGCCCGAGCAGGGTGACGGTGTTCATCGCTCCCAGTCATCCCGCACGGCCGCCGAGATCGTCCGCATGTCCTGGCGGACGTCCTCCTGGGTCGGCCGGCCCCAGTACCAGTTGCCGTCGTAGCGCCGTTGGATCGTCAGGTCCGGGAAGAGCGTGAACGCCGTCGGGCGATAGGGGTGGTGCAGCGTGTCGGTCTCCTCCAGCAGGTCGAGCCGATCGATCCAGCGGCGCTCGGCGTCGGAGAGGAACGTGAAGCGCGCGCCCAGTCCGGCGCGGAAGGCCGACTGCGTCTCCGGCGCATCGACGCTGACCACGACGATCCGCGCATAGGCGACCTCGAACTCGTCCTGCAGCGCGGTCATCCCGCGCAGGTGGCGCTGCTCCTTGGGGCACCACCAGCCGCGCGAGAACAGCAGCGCGACCGGATCGCCCGCGGCGAGCTCGGACAGCGAGCGCGCTCGTCCGGTGTGGTCTGGGAGGTCGAGGTCGGGGAAGTGCTCACCGGGTTGCAGTGACAGCCGGTTCATGCGGCGACGCTCGCTCGTTCCGGATGGATGGGCCTGGCCGCCAGGCGCGCGGCGAGGACCGGCCCCGACGCCGGCGAGGTGAGCGTCGCGGTCATGACCGATGCGGGAGGAATTCCTGGACCTTCTCGGCGAAGCTGCGCTGGATGATCGCCCGGGAGTCCGGGTCGCGCTTGAGCAGCGCCCGGGCCAGCGACTTAGCCTGATCGAAGCCAATGTGCGGCGGCAGGCACGCCACCTCGGGATCGGTCAACGCCTCGATCACCACCGGCCGGTCGGCGGCCAGCGCCGCGTCCCACGCCGGACCGATCGCCTCCGGCGTCTCGACGCGGATGCCCCGCAGCCCGATGAGCTCGGCGTAACCCGCGTACGGGAAGTCGGGCAGGCCCTGGGCGGCCTCGAACTTCGGATCGCCGGCCATCGCACGCTGCTCCCACGTCACCTGATTGAGGTCGCGGTTGTTCAGCACCAGCACGATCAGCCGAGGATCGCTCCAGCGCTCCCAGTACTTCGCGACGGTGACGAGCTCTGA
>Ga0136633_1003328_pt1 | contig 10636 bp, 10 predicted proteins | sample AntDrymeUQ832206_2_FD_105494 | JGI IMG/M metagenome (GOLD analysis project Ga0136633, IMG submission 105494) | Polar desert sand microbial communities from Dry Valleys, Antarctica - metaG UQ83 (22.06) | ecosystem: Environmental > Terrestrial > Soil > Desert | place: Antarctica: Dry Valley...
CGAGGATGAACTTGGCCACCGGGTCGGAACGCTGGCCTGTCAGGTGGCGGCCGACGCGGTCCGAGAAGCCGATGGAGGTCTGCCCGACGTAGATGGGCTCACCGTCATAGTCGTAGTAGGCGTAGATGCCGATGCCCTTGGACAGCTTGTGGCCCGGGTCGGAGGGATCCGGTAGCTCCATGATCTCCTTGATCATGGCGGTGATCCGGATAACTGCCTTGGGTGGTGCTTCCCTGCGTCCAACCACGGAGTTCAGCTCCTATGCGACGGCTATCCGGTCGCTGCGGAACCTACAGCCGTTGAGCCTTGGCATGTGGCCAGCACGGGCAGGAGGTACTGCGTGCCGATCCAGCGGATGACATCGACTATGACGGCGTCCCCGAAGCCGAACAGCGCCTGGTTGGTTGTGCCAGCACGAAGGCGGTAGCCGCCGGCACCCATAAGACGGGCGTACTCCAGCGGCGTCATCCAGCGGATCCGCACCTCACCGCGACCAACCTCGACGAGGGCTTGCTTGCTCGAGCCGCCCCCGGTGGTGCGGAGGCAGCCTGCGATCGCGTCGCGACGGAGCTCCCACACGGCCACGCCGTTGCGAGTTCGTCGATAGGCAGTGCGCCAGTGCGTGCGGGGGCTGTCGCGAAGCGCCGCCACGCGCTGCTCCTGCAGCGGGCTGAGGCTGTCGAGGAAGCGGGCGGTGCGCTCGGCATCCCACCAGCGGGCATCGGTCCTATCGACCCGCTGGATGATGCTTGCCAGGTCGGCCGGGCCCGCGGGCAGGGCGGGCAGCGGGTGGGCGTGTAGGCGCAGAGCGGCGTTGTCCCGATACACGTCCAAGATCCACTGCGGCCGCGTGTCGTTAGGCCGCGCTGGCGGCGCGAGCGGGGAGTCAGCTGGATCCTGCAGGCCTACGATGAACATCCGCGGGCGGCTCTGGGGCACAAAGTGGCGGCCGTCGATGGCGAAGATGTCGCAGGAGTAGCCAAGCTCGTTGAGCTTGACGATCGCCGCGGTCAGATCGGCTCCACCGTGGCTGCTGGCGAACCCATAGACGTTCTCGAGGAGCACGGCAGTGGGCTTGTGCTCCGAGAGCTCGTCCAGCACCCGCGCGAACTCCCAGAACATCCCGCTCTGGACACCGGCGAGGCCCTTGCGGTTGCCCGCGAGGCTCAGATCCACGCAGGGGAACGAGGCAGTAGCCAGGCTGAGGTCCTGCGGGAGGTGCTGCCCGCGGACCTTGCGAACGTCGCCCAGGTGGAAGTGGCTCTTCCCGTCGGGTCGGTTGGCGACGTAGAGGGCGTGCTTCTGAGGCTCGATGTCGTTGGCCCACGCCACGTCGAATCCAACCGGCTCGAGCGCCTCGGCTACTAGGCCGATCCCAGCGAAGAACTCGGCGGTCTTGAGGACCGGGAGGCTCTCAGATTCGCTCATCGTCACGCCGTGACCATACAGGCGCCGGCACGCTCAACTGTGGGAGGTGTTTGAGTGGGCACGCGGGGATGGTAGCGCCGTTCGAACAATTGTTCGAGCCGCCGGTCAGGGGGGGCGTCTCGGGCTTCGGCACCGTCCCCCCGTGGGGGCTGGCCAGCTGCGGGACGGTCCGGGCGCGGGCTCTACCCCGACCGGCGACCTGCCCAGCATGCACCGTTCAGGAGGCCGCTGAGCGGTTCTCCACAGGCCGTGCAGTTGTACACAGATTCAGCTGAGCATCGTTCGGGCCACCGTGAGCAGCTCCAGGTCGGGCACCGTGGAGCCCTCCTCCTTCATCTGGGCGGCAATCACGGCTGCCCGCAGGTAGATGTCCGGGTCGATGCCTGTGAGTTTGCTCAGCTCCCGTGCCCACATGCCTGCTTGTGTCTGCTGCTCAACGGCCCATGCGGCGTGCCGGCGGGCGTTGATGGTCCCGCGGCGTGCGGAGAGCATCTCGGACTGGGCCTTGTACGTCTTGGCAGCGCCCACGTCCATGGCCTAACCCTGCCAGGTCAGCGCTCGGTGAGGTGTGCGACCAGTCGCGGGTTGTCGCGAAGCAGCATCACCAGCGGGCCTTCCAGCACCCGGCACAGCTTCTCCTCAGTGCCGTCCTCCATGTCGTGCCCCAGGCCGGTGATGTGGAAGATCGCGTGCAGCAGCTCGTGCACCAGAACGACCCGGGACGCGTCGGGCAGCAGCTGCGGGCTGAGGCTGATCTGCTGCTTGGTGTGGTCGCACACGCCATCCAGCTCGCTCTTCTGCTCAACCTGCTCCCGGTCGTGGGAGGCAGCCTTCGAGGAGACCCGGTAAGTGAGCGGGCCGACCTTGATGCGGGCGGGCAGTGCCATGGGGTCTCCTCGGGGTCCCCTCCCACCGTCCGGGAGCAGAACTGACCGGCTCGCAACCCGGCACCCGTCCTGCACCCGTGTTTCCGGCACGCTCAGCGTGGACTTGGCGTGCCCAGGGTATGAACGGCGCACCAGGACGCCGGAGGCATCGGCGCAGGTCAGAGGCCGATTAGCCTTCTGATCTGCAGCTATCCATCACTCGCCAGATCGTCGTGCCCACGGCGTACTCAGCCGTGGTCATGCCCTCCTCGGGGTCCGTTGCGACCAGTCGCGAGTGGTAGGCGGTCGTGAGCCGGATGAACGCCGAGCGGACGGTGGACAGGACAGACATGGAGACCTCCAGGTCAGCAACGCCAGGGTGGCGCCGCAGGGTGCCGGGCTGGTGCCCGACGGCTCCAGGCTGTGGGTCGGCAGGAGCCGGTGGCGGCCTCGCCGCAAGGATGTGGACAAGAGCTGCGGCTGTGGAGCGGCATCCGCTCCGACCCGGTCACAGGGTCGACAGGACCGGCCCCGCCAGCCCGATCACGGCGGGCACCACCCCGATCAGCAGGAACGCCGGGAGGAAGCACAGGCCAAGCGGACCTACGACGAGCACCCCGGCGCGGCGCGCCCCCCGCTCGGCAGCCGCGCGCGCGTCGCGCCTCGCGTCATCAGCCACCCGCTGCACCGCTGCGGCCACCGGAGCGCCCCCCACGGCCGCCCGTGACATAGCCCTTGCCGCAGCTCCGGCCGGTCCGCGGTCCTGACCCAGGGAGAGCCAGGCATCGGCAGCCGCCGAACCGAGGGCAAGCCGGGCAGCCACCGTCGCCAACCGGTCGCCGCACGGCCCTGGCAGGGCGGCCGCCACGGCGATCAGCGCGTCCGACGTGAGGGCGCCGCCGACCAGGCAGGCAGCGAGCAGGTCCAGGGCGAGGGGCAGGTCACGGGCGACCTCGGCATCGTCGTCCGACACGGCACTCAGCCTGGCGATCCCCCGCGGGCCGAGCAGCACGAACGCGGTGGCTACGACGATCCCCAGCGCCCCGCCGAGCAGTGCCCAGCCTGCTACGCCGGCCAGCAGGCAAGCGGCACGGGCGGCCGAAGACGAGATCCCTACCGGTGGCTCAACCGGTGCCGGTGGGCGCAACGCAAGCAGCCGACGAGCCGGTCGTGGCCGGGTGAGCAGCAGCGCCACGGCCGCAGCCATGAGCGCGGCTGCCGGAAGCGCCCCGGTGCTGCTCATGACTCGGCGCGCCGCGGTGCGGAGTTGAGGTCGGTGCTCACCGACTGCCACCTGCAGCCGCCACCAGGCGCGAGGTCCACCACAGGCCAAGCGCCTCAAGACAGAGGCCGAGTCCCAGGCACACGAGACCGACCGTCGTGTGCAGCAGGACGTGCAACGGGTCGGCGCCCAGGCCAGCCGCCAGCGCGATCCCGGCGATGGGCAGCAGCGCCAGCATGCCAGCGGTGGCGCGTGGCCCAGCGAGCTCGGCCTCGACTGCCAAGCGCTGGCCCTGTTCCGCCCGCAGCCCCTCAGCCAGCCGCTCGATCGCCGCGGCCAGCGAACTGCCCGTTCCGGCGCAGACCTGCCAGCAGGCCGCCAGCCCCGTCAAGAGGTGGGGGACGGCGCTGCGATCGACGTCACGGAGCAGGCAGGTGACCGGATCGGCGCCGATCCGGCCGCTTCCGGCCGCGGCCAAGAGCGCGCCAGCGAACCGCCCACTGGCCACCACTGCCGCCGCCTCCAGTGCTACGTCAGGTGAGCGCCCCGCGCGCAGCTCCGAGGACAGCACGGCCAGTGCCTCCGCAGCCCCCGACCGCTCGTCATCGCGGGTCCGGGCAGCGATCTTGTGTGCCACGGTACGGCGGAGGGCGAAGGCGGCGAGACCCCCGAGCAGCGCCGCTGCCACCCCGGAGGCCACCAGCAGCACGGGTGCCAGCAGCCAGGCCAGGTGCGGCCAGAGCAGCCCCGGCTGGGGCGGGGGACCGGCCATTCCCCGGGCCATCCCCTCGGCCCTCGCCTGGGCCACGTATCGGGGCGCCGGGGGAGCGCCGGTCAACAACAGCGCCGCGGCTCCCAACAGCAGGGCCGGGACCCACGCGGCCGCCGACCAGGCACCGCCCGCGGTTACTCCGTCCGAGCTGGCGACTGGCATGGCGACTGCCGCGGCGGCTGTCCAGATCGCTGTCACGGCGCACGTAGCAGCCGGTCAAGCTCCGCACCTGACCGACCCGTGATCCCGGTGGCCTGCCGCCCGTCCCAGGACCACGCGGGTTCGGCAACCACGAGGCCGTCGTGGCCGCGCCGAAGGACGCAGACCTCCGAAACCCGACGCCGGACGCCCGTCCGGTCGAGGTGGACCGCGACCCGCAGCCCCGAGGCCAGCTGGCTGTGCAGGGCGTCGCGTTGCAGTCCAGCCACCGTGGCCAGCGCCTCAAGCCGGGCAGGGACGTCGCTTGCCGAGTTGGCGTGCAGGGTGCCGCAGCCGCCCTCGTGGCCAGTGTTGAGCGCGGCCAGCAGATCAACGACCTCGGCTCCTCGGACCTCCCCGACCACGACCCGGTCAGGGCGCATCCGGAGGGCCTGCCGGACGAGGTCGCGCAGGCTGACGGCGCCCGCTCCCTCGACGTTGGCGGGGCGGGCCTCGAGCCGGACCACGTGGGGGTGAGCGGGCGCCAGCTCACCAGCGTCCTCGACCAGCAGAATGCGGTCACCCACGTCGACGAGGGACAGCAGGGCGGAGAGCAACGTCGTCTTGCCGGTGCCGGTGCCGCCGCTGATGAGGAACGCCACCCGGGACAGCACCAGCCGCTCCAAAAGGTCGGCACCGTCCGGGGGCACCGTGCCGGAGGCGGTGAGTTCCGCCAAGGTAAAGACCGTGCGGCGCGGCACGCGCAACGACAGGCAGGTGCCACGCGGTGAGACCGGCGGCAGCACGGCGTGTAAACGAACGCCGTTGGCCAACCGAGCGTCGACCCAGGGCTGCGCATCGTCGAGCCGGCGGCCCGTCGGAGCCGCGAGCCGGACGGCGAGCCGGCGCACGGCGGCCTCGTCCGCAAAGGCCACGTCCACCCGCCGCAGCCCCTCACCTCGATCGACCCACACCTCGTCGAACCCGTTGACCAGCACGTCGGTGACCAAGGGATCCCGAAGGAACGGCTCGAGCACTCCGGCGCCAGCGATCTCGCTCTGCAGCGATCGCAGAACCGCCAGGACCTCGACGTCACCACGCAAGCCGCCACCCTCGTCGCGGAGGGCGGCGGCCACCCTGGCCGGGCTCGCCGGTTCGTGACCGGCAGCCAACCGGTCGCGCACCCGGCGTAGCAGGGCCTGATCCACCACCACCTCGGGCAGCAAGTCGGTCGTCACGCGGCGCGGCTGGTTGCCGACCCGGTCAGGGTGTCGAGCAGGTCGTTGCACGCAGCCGCCAACGGGGAGCGCGACCGGGCCGTCGGGGGCTCACCGCGGTCGAGGGCGGCGCCGAGCCCCGGCTCGGCACGGACCTCGAACGCCAACGGCAGGTTGAGCGCGCGGGCTAGGTCAGCTGGCCTGAGGTCGACAGGTGACGGCCCCCGGACGACCAGCCTCAGGTCAGAGCAGAGCAACGCCGACCGGGTCGCCACCCGGCCAGCCGAGGCCGTGGCGCGGACCTCGGCGGGGACGACGACAAGGGTGGTCGAGGCGGTCGAGAGCACCTCCACAGTGCACTCGTCGAAGGACCGAGGCAGGTCGACAACGGTGAGCTCGCAGCTGCGGCGGGCGGCGCCCAGGACCGCAGCCATCGCCTCCACCGGCACCGACGTCACCTCGCCTCTGTCCCACGACAGCACCGGGAGGTCGTCGAACCGCGGCAGCGCGTCGGACAGCGCCTGCGCGGCCAACCGGCCCCGCGTCGAGACCAGGTCTGGCCATCGCAAACCTGGCGTCAGCTCACCGCCGAAGACCAGGTCGATGCCGCCGCCCAGGGGGTCGGCGTCGACCAGCAGGGTGCGCAGGCCACGGCGGACCGCCGTGAGCGCAAGTGCACACGCGAGCGTGGTCGCACCGGCACCTCCCCGGCCCCCGAGCACGGCCACCAGCACGCCATCCCTGCCGCCACCCTCGACGGCATCGTCCAGCGCGGCGATCAGCCAGCCCTCAGCGTCGGGCAGCAAGGCGACCTGCTCGGCCCCGACCTCGACCGCCTGCTGCCAGACGCTGGCGTCGTCGAGGTCGTTTCCGACGAGGATGAGGCGGGGGCGGCGGACCAGTCGGGCGGCAGCGCAGCGGGCGACCAGATCCTGGCCGACGAGCACCAGCGAGGCAGCTGACCAGTAGCGGCGGGCCGTGCCCACGTCGTGAGCGACGTCGACCTCCACACCTGCGGTGGCCGCCAGGCGCAGCAGGTCGTCCAGCAAACCGCCATCAGCGGTAACGAGCAACGGCCGGGGGGCGGCGACGGACGCGGTGACTGACACGTTGGCTAACACGGCGGCTCCAGGTGGCGAGAGCGCCACCGTGCCGCGTCAGGACGTCGTACCGCGTGGGTGAGAGGGATCTGTGGAGAGCCCAAACTGCCTGTGGACAGCAGAAGACCCCCGCCGGGGGGGGTGGCGGGGGTCTTCTGACAGTCCGGCTCCAGGGGGGTGTCGAGCCGAACCAGTATCGGGTGCGGCCCTGGGGGGGCCGCTCCTGACCGGGTTGTGTCCCGCTCAGCGACGCCTAAACCTGGGCCAGACAACTATCTTGGGGGCATGGCGGCAGCGTTCTTCGACCTGGACAAGACGGTGATCGCCAAGAGCAGCACGCTGGCGTTCGGCCGGCCCTTCTACCGGGGCGGGCTGGTCAACCGGCGGGCCGTCCTGAAGAGCTCGTTCGCGCAGTTCGTCTACCTGCTCCAGGGGGCCGACGAGGACTCGATGGATCGGATGCGCGACTACCTCAAGACGCTGTGCGCGGGCTGGGACGTCCAGCAGGTCCACGACATCGTGGCCGAGACGCTGCACGACCTGATCGACCCACTGGTCTACGCCGAAGCGGTCGACCTGTTCGACGAGCACCGGGCCGCGGGTCGCGAAGTGGTGCTGGTCAGCTCGTCGGGCGAGGAGGTCGTCGGCCCGATCGGCGAGATGCTGGGGGTGGACCGCGTCATCGCCACCCGGATGGTGATCGAGGACGGCCGCTACACCGGAGACATCGAATTCTACGCGTACGGCAACAACAAGCGCAGCGCCATCCTCGAGCTGTCCGAGGGCGAGGGCTGGGACCTGGCCGACTGCTTCGCCTACAGCGACTCCGCGACCGACGTCCCGATGCTCGAGGCGGTCGGTCACCCGTTCGCGGTGAACCCCGACAAGCCGCTGCGCAAGGTGGCCGCCGAGCGGGACTGGCCGGTCCTGGCCTTCGCCAAGCCGGTGCGGGCCCGGAGCCGGGTGCCACAGCGCGTGTCCCGCGGTGTCCAGACGGCCGCCACCTCCCCCGCGACCTACGCCGGCATGACCGCCGTCGGCAGCCTCGCGCTCGTGGGCTGGCTGCTGGCCAGGCGGGGTCACCGGACGACCTGACCCGGACCGTCCAGGTTTGTGACGCCGGTCACAGATTTTGCTTGACAGCCAAGGCTTCCAGGCGGAATGTGGAGCCCACGGAACGCCGCCAGCGGGCGGACTCGATCCCCCCGACGGTGGTCCGTGCAGTACGAGTCCGAGCACCCACGTGCGATCAGCCGCGAGAGGCACATCGAGCGGGTCCACAGGTTCGAGAAAGGATCACCGGACCCAGTGCGATGACGAGAATGCACGCTTTGGTCACTCGGCCGTAGTGCATGGCGACGGGGCCCCCCTTCGGGAGGGCCCCGTTCCGTTATCTGAGCACCCTCTGCACGTTGTCCGAACGGCCTGTGCCTAGGGCAACACCGGCTTCGGACAGGTCGGGGGGAGGGCTGCGGTCAGGGGGTCTCGCGCTTGATGGCCTCGCAGACGGCGACGCCCTCGCGAGCGCCCAGAGCGACCGCCTCGGCGCAGTGCACGAGCCAGGCCGCGAGCCCGTCGCGGCCACCGTGGACGTAGCCCCGCGCCGCCTCGGCGTAGGCGTGGCTATGGCTGGCGCGCAGGCCGGCGGCGTCGAGTTCCGCATGGCCGACCTCCGGAGCGGAGACCGCCTTGGGGTCGAGGCCGCGGTCGATGAGCACCAGCCGGGCGGCGGCGCGAGCCACCAACCCGTCGACCGAGCCGAAGGCCCGTAGGGCGAGTAGTTCGCCGTGGACGACAGCTGCCACCACAACTGCTGGCGCCTTGGTCGGGGCCAGCAGCAACCGGGAGAGCCCGTCGAGCCGGGCCGACACCTCCAGTGGCTGGGGTGCCTCGCCGAGGTCGAGCGGATCGGCCGCGGGATCGGTTGGCAGGGTGCGCGGGCGGCCGAGGTGCTCGTCGGGCAGCCCGAGATCTGCGGCGGCCAGCACGTGCAGCCTGGCGAGAGCCTGGCGGGGCGACGTGTGCCAGGAGGTCAGCACCGAGCCGAGGTCGGCGTGCACCCTGACCGCGTTGGCGACCAGTTGGCTGAGCTGCGGGTCCTTGCTCTGCACGGTCAGCTGCTGGCCGTGCATCAGCTGGCCGCGCAGCCGCTCGAGCTCGATGCCGGCGCCCTCGAGCTCCGCGCTCGCCCTTGCCCCCCGCAGGGCCGACTCGGCAGTGACCTCCGCCGACCGGCGGCGCAGGATCCGGTGCCCCAGCAGAGCATCCACGGCAGCGCGGGCCTCGGCGACGGCCGGCGTCACGCCGGGGAGGTCGAGGAGCGCGGCGAAGGGGTCGGTCACGCTGTCACTCACGCAGCCAGACGCTAGCCCGTGGCGGGGGCGCGGCATGCTGTGCAGGACCGGAGGAGGCGCCATGACCGAAGCATCGCTGTCTGCGCTCGCGGATGAGCAGCGCCGCTTCGAGCCGCCGGCCGCGCTGGCAGCCGCCGCCAACGTCACCGCCGAGGCCTACGAGCGCGCGGCTGCGGACCCGCTCGCCTTCTGGGCCGAGCAGGCCGGCCGGTTGCACTGGGACCAAACGTGGGACCAGGTGCTCGACTGGCAGCGGCCCTTCGCGAAGTGGTTCGTAGGCGGCCGACTCAACGTCAGCGTCAACTGCCTCGACCGGCACGTGGCGGCCGGCCTCGGCGACCGGGTGGCCTACCACTGGGTCGGCGAGCCCGAGGGGGATCGTCGGACCCTGACCTACGCCGACTTGCTGGGTGAGGTCTGCAAGGCCGCCAATGCTCTCACCGAGCTGGGCGTGCAGGCGGGCGACCGGGTCTGCATCTACCTGCCACTGATTCCCGAAGCCGTCATCTCCATGCTGGCCTGCGCCCGGATCGGCGCCGCCCACAGCGTGGTCTTCGGTGGTTTCAGCGCGCAGGCACTGATCGACCGGATCACCGACGCCGAGGCGAAGCTGGTCATCACCAGCGATGGCGGCTACCGACGGGGGGCTCCGTCAGCCCTCAAGCCGGCGGTGGACGAGGCGGTGGCGCAGTGCCCGAGCGTCACCAGCGTGCTCGTTGTCCGGCGTACCGGGCAGGAGGTGGTGTGGGGGGAGAAGGACGTCTGGTGGCACGACGCCGTCGAGCCGCAATCGCCTACGCACCAGGCAGAGTCGTTCGACGCCGAGCAGCCGCTGTTCTTGCTCTACACCTCCGGCACGACCGGGAAGCCGAAGGGGATCCTGCACACCAGCGGCGGCTACCTGACGCAGGTCGCGTGGACGCACTGGGCGGTCTTCGACCTGAAGCCCGAGACCGACATCTACTGGTGCACAGCCGACGTGGGCTGGGTGACCGGGCACAGCTACTCGGTCTACGGACCCCTGGCCAACGGGGCGACGTCGGTCCTCTACGAGGGCACGCCCGACGCGGGCGGCAAGGACCGCTGGTGGGCGATCATCGAGGAGCTGAAGGTCTCGATCCTCTACACCGCGCCCACCGCGATCCGGACGTTCATGAAGTGGGGGGACGACCTGCCGCAAGGCCGCGACCTGAGCAGCCTCCGGGTGCTGGGATCAGTGGGCGAGCCGATCAACCCGGAGGCCTGGATCTGGTACCGCGAGGTCATCGGCGGCGGCCGCTGCCCGATCGTCGACACCTGGTGGCAGACCGAGACCGGCGCCATGATGATCGCTCCGCTGCCAGGGGTGACGAGCTGCAAGCCGGGCTCGGCGATGGGCCCGCTGCCGGGCATCAGCATCGACGTCGTCAACGAGGCGGGCGAGTCGGTGCCCGCCGGCTACCTCACCCTGGACCAGCCGTGGCCCGCGATGCTGCGTGGCATCTGGGGTGACGAGGAGCGGTTCCGGGAGACCTACTGGAGCCGCTTTTCCGACCGCTA
>Ga0136633_1003329_pt1 | contig 10635 bp, 7 predicted proteins | sample AntDrymeUQ832206_2_FD_105494 | JGI IMG/M metagenome (GOLD analysis project Ga0136633, IMG submission 105494) | Polar desert sand microbial communities from Dry Valleys, Antarctica - metaG UQ83 (22.06) | ecosystem: Environmental > Terrestrial > Soil > Desert | place: Antarctica: Dry Valley...
AGCACCTGGTCGGTCCAGTACACGTCGGCGGCCGGGACGAGCTGGGCGCGCACGAACCTGTCGGGGATCATCCAGCCGGGTGCGTACTTCCTCGTTCAGCAGGCGCAGGGTGCGGGTGGAACGGCGCCCCTGCCTACCTCCGACGCCACGGGAACTACTGCGATGTCGGCGACGGCGGGCAAGGTCGCCCTGGTGACGAACCAGGTGACGCTCTCGGGCTGTGGTTCGGCCGAGACCCCCTGTCTACCGAGCGCGTCGATCCTGGACTTTGTCGGCTATGGGAGCGGGGCGACCGAGTCCGAGACCGCTCCGGCGCCGACACTGAGCAACACAACTTCGGCCAGGCGACTCAACTCGTGCGTGGACTCCGACAACAACGCCGCGGACTTCGCTGCCGGAGCGCCGACCCCGCGGAACAGCGCGACGGTGACTCCCTGCGGCGCGGAGACGGATCCGAGCGGTATCGGTGCCGCCAATCCGAGCACGGTCGAGCAGGGCGGAACCTCCCTGCTGACGGTGACGGTGACGCCCGGTGCGAACCCCACCAGCACGGGACTGGCCGTGAGCGCCGACCTGACGGCCATCGGTGGATCGGCGACGCAGGCCTTCTTCGACAACGGCACGAACGGCGACCCGACTGCCGGCGACAACGTCTTCTCCTTCTCCGCCGTCGTGTCGACAGGCACCACGCCCGGTGCCAAGTCCCTCCCGGCCTCGATCGGCGACTCCGAGGCCCGCGCGGGCGAGGCCACCATCAACCTGACGGTCATCGCGCCGGCCGAGCCGACGGAGGTCCACGAGATCCAGGGTGCCGGCCACACCTCGCCGCTGGTCGGCCAGACCGTCTTCAGGGTCGAGGGCGTCGTGACCGCCGTCCGCCCGCAGAGCTTCTACATGACCGACCCGACCCCGGATGCCGACGACGCCACCTCCGACGGCATCCTTGTCTTCCGCGGGTCCGCCCCCGGCGTCGGGGTGGGGGACCTCGTCCAGGTCAACGGCCGGGTCGGTGAGTTCCGGCCCGGCGGCTCGGGCAGCGACAACCTGACGACCACCCAGCTGACGAACCCGAGCTCGACGAACCCGATCGCGATCCGGATCCTCTCGAGCGATAACACCCTCCCGGTGACGCTGGTCGGCACCGGGGGCCGCGTGCCGCCAGGCGAGGTGATCGACAACGACTCGGCCGGCGGATCGGTCGAGAATGCGGGGGGCACCTTCGACCCGGCGCAGGACGGAATCGACTTCTGGGAGAGCCTCGAGGGCCAATACCTCCGTGTCAACAACGCCGTTGCCGTCGGTCCCACCAACGACTTCGGCGAGATTCCGGTCGTCGGTGACGGTGGCGCGAACGCCGGACCGCGCACCTCGCGGGGTGGCGTGCTGATCACGCCGACGGACTTCAACCCTGAACGCATCATCCTGGACGACGCGCTGCTCCTGCCCGCTTCCGTACCGGACATGAACGTGGGCGACACCTTCACCACATCGGTCTTCGGCGTCCTCGACTACGACTTCGGTAACTTCAAGCTGCTGGTGACGGCGAATCTCGTGCGCGTCGACAGCGGCCTCACCCGCGAGGTCGCCGCCCCGACAGGTTCGCGACATCTCAGCATCGCCACGTTCAACGTCGAGAATCTCGACCCCAACCCGGCTGATGGGGAGATCGACGACGTTGCCAGGCTGGGGGCGCTGATTGCGCGCAACCTCGCCTCGCCGGACATCCTGGCCATCGAGGAGATCCAGGACAACTCAGGCGGGTTCAATGACGGGACCACCGCTGCGGACCTGTCATGGGGCTCGCTCATCTCGGCCATCGCGTCGGCCGGCGGTCCGACCTACGAGTACCGGCAGATCGATCCGGTCAACAACTCCGACGGTGGCCAGCCGGGCGGCAACATCCGCGTCGGCTTCCTGTTCCGAGCCGATCGGGGCGTCCATTTCGTGGATCGCCCGGGCGGGACATCGCTCAACGAAACCGACGTTCTCGCGGTCGAGCACGGGCGCAGCACGAGCGCCCAGCTGACGTTCAGCCCTGGACGGATCGGGACGGATGATCGCGCTTTCAATCAGACGCGCAAGTCGCTCGCCGGCGAGTTCCGCTGGCGCGGCGAGACGATCTTCGTCGTGGCGAACCACTTCAGCTCAAAGGGCGGTGACGACCCGCTCTTCGGGCGGTGGCAGCCGCCGGTGCGGTACACCGAGTTCGAGAATCCCGCAGGCACCGATGCCGATGGCTGGCGTCACGGGCAGGCCCAGGTGATCAACGGCTTCGTGGACGAGGTCCTCGCCATCGAGCCCGACGCCAACGTCGTCGTGCTGGGAGACATCAACGACTTCCAGTTCAGCCGGACCGTCGAGATCCTCACCGGCGCCGCCGACGGTGCTCCAGTGCTGACGACGCTGTTCGACCAGCTGCCGTTGAACGAGCAGTACAGCTACGTCTTCGACGGCAACTCGCAGGTTCTCGACCAGATCCTCGTCAGCGACGCCGTTCTCGCGAGGTCGCCGACCTACGACGTCGTCCACGTGAACGCCGAGTTCTTCGACCAGGCGAGCGACCACGACCCCTCGGTCATGCGTGTAGCCTTCCAGCCCCGGCGAGGCAAGTAGCCGACGGATCCGGTCACGGGGTCGCCGGGCGAGGCCCTCCCGGCGGGCTCAGGCCATGTCGGGGTCGGGCTCGTCGCGCGGGGCGCCCATCGGCGGCTGATCGACGCCCGGCGCGCGCTGCTCCGGCTCGCCGTCCGGCGCGTCGGTCGGCGTCTCATCCGGCGTGTCGATCGGCGTCGTGGGTGGCATCTCGTCGTCGGGTGGCTGCTGAATCGTCATGCGCTCGACGGATGCAGGCCGCGTGCCGCCCTAGAACCATCCCTTGCGGCGGAAGTAGGTGACCGCAACGACCACGGCGGCCGCCATGATGCCCAGGGCCAGGGGGTACCCGAGCGGCTGGCGAAGCTCCGGCATGACGTCGAAGTTCATGCCGTAGATCCCGGCGATGAGCGTCGGCACCATCAGCACGACGGTGAACGCGGTGAGCCGCTTCATGATCGCGTTCAGGCTGTTGCTGGCCACGGTCAGGCGCGCATCGAGCACTGCCGCAAGCAGTTCCCGGTAGATGTCGACCTGGTCGAGTACGCGCACGAGGTGGTCGTACAGGTCCTGGTAGTACGGAGCCGATGCGGCGTCCACGATCTCCAGATCCCGGCGAAGCAGGACATTCGCCACGTCGCGCATCGGCGCCAGGACGCGCCGCAGCTCGAGGAGGCGGCGCTTGAGGTGGAGGATCTCGGCCAGGCTCTCGCGGTCGGCCTCGCCCACCAGGACCTTGTCCTCGATGGCATCGATCCGATCCGATAGGGTGTCCAGCTCCGGAAAGTAGCTGTCGACGGCCGCGTCCAGGATTGCGTACAGGAGCTCACTGGTGGTGTTGATCCCGCCGTTCCGGCGGCCGGCGAACGCCCTCCGCACGGCGTCGCACATCGGCGTCGCCGTCCACGTCACGCTCAGGAGCCACCCAGCGCCGACGAAGATGTGGATCTCGGAGAGCCCGTCCGGGGCATCGGCCACGGCCTCGTAAGCGACGATCATGTGCTGGCGCTCGTACGTGTCGAGCTTCGGGCGCTGGTGCTGCTTGCGGAGGTCCTCCAGCGCGAGCGGATGGAGCCTGAACTCCCTGCCGAGTGCGTCGATGTCATCGTCGTCGGGTGCGGTCGCGCTGACCCACACCAGCGTGCCATCGCGATCCGTCACTTGGTCGATCTCGTCGATTCGGCCGGCCGGCAGCTCCTCGACAGAACCGTCCGGGCTGCGGGCCAGGACGACGATGGAGGGCTCGACGGGATCGGTCATGGCGCGCGCAGTGTAGTGGCTGCTCCGGGCCTCGAGCGCACCGATTCCCGGCCGCCTACCCGGGTGAATACGACCACCGTCTAATGTGCTAGACTGCGGTAACACGTTATTCGCAGCACGGAGATCCCGATGGGCTGGCTACCCGACCCGGTAGAGCGACTGCTGGACGTGGCGCTGGTGGGAGAGCTCACCGTCATCGGCCACAACGGGCGACCGGTCACGCACCCACTGATTCCGCTCTATCACGAGGGGAGGATCTACCTTCACTCCTCGACGCTGTTCAGCAAGAAGCTCGAGCACATCAAGCGTGACCCACGGGTCGCGCTCGCCATCACGGACCCGGTGGCGACGAAGGGAAATCCCGACCGAGCCACGATCCAGGGAACGGCGCGGCTGATCGAGGAGGACCCGCACTCCGACTGGGAGCGTCTGATCCTGCGCCTGTGGCGGGCCAAGGAGCCCTCGATCGACGACTTCCTTAAGGTCCGCGTCGCGCTGCCGCTCTTCTTCGAGCGGGCGGTCATCGCGATCACGCCGGAGCGCTGCCTGTACTGGGCCGGCGGGCGGACCGATCTCGCGCCTGTCGAGACGCGCGCCCCGCGCAGCGAGGCCGCGTGATGGCGATCGACGCACCGATGCGATCCGGTTCCATCGCCGCCCACGCGCCCACCGCGGCGGACTTCGAGCGTCTCGCGACGTATCCGCATCTCGTCGTCAGCTGGCTCGAGGCGGATGGCTATCCCACCAGCGTCGCCACGACCTTCGAGACCGATGCGACCGCCGGCATCATCCGCCTGGCCTCGCCCGGCGGCATGTCGATTCCGACCGACCGAGAGGTCGGCGTCCTTGGCAGCCACATCCATCCCATCACCGGCGGCTACGACGAGCGCCGCCACCTCCAGCTGTGGGGCAGGTTCGACGGTGCTGAGGCGTTCACGCCGGACCGCGTCTGGGGATGGGACGAGGCCGAGACCCCCTTCTTCGAGTACTCGGAGCGCTCCGTCCCGCAATCCCGTCGCTACCTCGCGGCCCTGTCGAGGGAGAAGGGTCGCACGATCAGGCCACGGCTGTCGCCCTTCTGGCTGGCGCTGCGCACGACGCGCCTGCCGTTCCTCTCGGCGACCGCCGTTCCGGTCCTGCTCGGCATCGCCGTGGCCGCCAGCCACGGCGCGTTCACCTGGTGGGCGGCGCTGCTCACGCTCCTCGGAGGCTCCTTCGCGCACCTGGCCATCAACGTCACGAACGACATCTTCGACACGCTCTCCGGAGCCGACGAGGCCAACACCACGCCGACGCAGTTCTCCGGCGGGTCGCGCGTCGCGGTCTACGACCTCGTGAGCATCCGTGGGCTGACCTGGGTCGCGCTGGCGCTCTTTGCAGCTGCGGCCGCCGTCGGCCTGCTGCTGGTCGCCGTCACGGGCTCGCTGACCCTGGTCTGGATCGGCATCGCGGGGATTGCGGTCGGGGTCGCCTACACCGCTCCGCCCCTGAAGCTCGTGTATCGCGGGCTCGGCGAGATCGCCGTCGCCATCGGTTTCGGCCCCATCATGCTGCTGGGCGCGTACGTGGTGCAGACCGGGCGCCTGGGATGGGAGCCGCTCGTGGTCTCGCTGGTGCCCGGCATCCTGATCGCGCTGATCCTGTTCGTGAACGAGATCCCCGACCGGCGGTCCGATGCCGAAGCCGGGAAAAGGACGCTGCCCGTTCGCTTCTCACCCGACGCCGTGCGCACGGGCTACCTCGTGGCCGCCCTGGCGGCCTTCGCGGTGATCGCGGGCGGCGCGGCGGGCGGGCTTCTGCCGTGGCCCACGCTCATCGCCCTGGCCGCGGTGCCACTGGCGCTGCGCGTCCACGCCGGGCTCAAGACGCATTACGACAGCCCCTATACGCTGATGGCGGTGATGGGCGCCAACGTGAACCTGAACCTGGTCGTCGGCGGGCTGCTGCTCCTCGCCTACGTGGCCACCATCGCGGCGATGCTCCTCGCCTAGGCCGTTGCCTCGGCTCCACGGCAATGGTCTGGACTGCCGGGTGGTGGGGCCTCGTGCCGACGGCCGGGCTGGCGGCCGGTTCGGCCCTGTCATCGGTGGCGCGCGGCCGTGCAGTCAGCGGTCGACGGTGACGAGCGCGGCGACGCGGTCCCGCTCCGTGTTGCGAGCGAACAGGAAGGTGGCGTCGACGAGCTCGGAACGGACTTCGAGGGCCGGGACCGTCTCGGTCACGGTGTGCATGGCGCGGATCCGTCCGCTGGTCCAGCTGCCGCCGATCAGGACCGGGGCGGGCGCGACGCCGCCGTCGTCGGCAAGCGGCTGCGCGGTGAGGAAGTTGCCCGTCGGTCCCCGGCGGACGAGCAGGAGCGCGCCGCCCGGATCGGTCATCGGCCGGCGGTTCGCGCCGATGCGCCCGCCATACGCCGTCGGCACCCGCTCGCCCACCCCGAGCGGGGTGGCCAGCACGTCGATCTCGGTGGTCGGCCTGAAGACTGGGTAGCCGGCGCGAACGCCCAGCAGGATCGCGAGCGCCAGGATCACGGGCGGGATCGCGAGCGGCCAGGCGACCGACCGCTCCGGCTTCACGACAGGGTCGAGGGCGACAATTCGATCGGCCACGATGCGCGGAGGCGTACCGGCCACCGTCGCCGCGATGGGAAGCTCGTCTTCCACGACAACGGTCGCGCTGGTGAGGAAGCCGGTCGCCTGGGCGAGCTCCGCGTCCAGCAGTGGGGCGGTGCGACGGAGCACGATCGCCCGGAGCGGATTGTCGGCATCGACGAGGAGGGCGAACGACCCGCGCTCGCCGGTGGGCGACTGCCGCAGGGCCACGACCCGGCCGCGCAGCCGAATCCAGCCCTCGGGATGCGTCGTCGCAGCGTCGAAGATTTGCTGCACCGTGACGTCCTCGGGCTGCGGGTCGAGCAGCGGCGCGACGATGGGCACCGCGGCGGCGCCGAGCAGGAGCAGCGCGACGAGCACCGCCGGCGCGCTTCCCACCCGCCGGAGCGCAGTGGCGCCGAAAGGCCGGCCGAGCTGCCATGCCAGCCAGCCGCAGGTTGCCAGGATCCGTCCAGTCACCGCGGCATGATGCCCTCCGAGGTGCCGCGCGCCAACCCGGTACCATCGCCGACGATGGAGCGCTTCCACACGATCATCGAGCCCTTCCGCATCAAGAGCGTCGAGCCGATCCGCCTCACGACGGTCGAGGAGCGGCAGGCGAGGCTCGGCGAGGCCGGCTTCAACCTCTTCAACCTGCACGCGGACGACGTGCTGATCGACCTGCTCACCGACTCCGGCACGGGTGCGATGAGCGCGGAGCAGTGGGCTGGCATCCAGCGCGGCGACGAGTCGTACGCTGGGTCACCCTCCTGGTTCCGGTTCCTCGAGGCGGTGACCGAGCTGTGGCCGTTCCGCCATGTCATCCCGACCCACCAGGGTCGCGCAGCGGAGAAGATCCTCTTCAGCGTCATTGGCGGGCCGGGCAAGGTCATCCCCTCCAATACGCACTTCGACACGACCCGCGCCAACGTCGAGTTCTCCGGTGCCGAGGCGGTCGACTGCCTCATTGCCGAGGGCCGCGAGCCTTCGACGATCCATCCGTTCAAGGGCAACATGGACACCGATGCGCTCGACGCCCTGATCCGCGAGCGCGGTGCCGAGAACGTGCCGGTCGTGTTCGTGACCGTGACCAACAACTCGGGCGGCGGGCAGCCCGTGAGCCTCGCCAACATCCGCGCGGTGCGCGCGGTGTGCGACCGGTACGAGCTGCCGCTCTTCCTCGACGCGTGCCGCTTCGCGGAGAACGCGTGGTTCATCAAGCAGCGCGAGGACGGCTACGGCGATGCATCGGTCCCCGACATCGTGCGCGAGATGGCCTCGCTGGCCGATGGGATGACGATGTCGGGCAAGAAGGATGCGCTGGCCAACATCGGCGGCTGGCTGGCCCTCAACTCGGACGAATGGGCGGAGCAGTGCCGCAACATGCTCATCCTGACCGAGGGCTTTCCGACGTACGGCGGCCTGGCGGGCCGAGACCTCGAGGCAATGGCCGCCGGCCTTCGAGAAGTCGTGCAGGACGACTACCTGCGCTACCGGATCCGATCGACCGCCTACCTCGGAGAGGCGCTTGTCGATGCCGGGGTGCCCTGCGTGCGGCCGATCGGCGGCCATGCCGTCTACCTGGATGCAGCGGGCCTGCTCCCCCACATCGCTCCGCTCGAGTACCCCGGGCAGGCGCTGGCCTGCGCCCTGTACCGCGAGGGCGGCATTCGCGCCTGCGAGATCGGTTCGGTCATGTTCGGCCGCCACCCGGACGGGTCCGAGACCCCGGCAGCGATGGAGCTCGTACGCCTCGCGATCCCAAGGCGGGTCTACACGCAGTCTCACATCGACTACGTGATCGAGGTCATCCGCTGGGTCGCCGAGCGCGCCGCGGACCTGCGCGGCATGCGGATCGTCGAGCAGCCGTCGGCGCTGCGGCACTTCACGGCCCGCTTCGAGCCGCTCGCGGGCCCGTCCGGACGCTGAGCAGCCACTCGGCGCTTGGAGGCGCCGACAGCGCCGGGCAGTCCTGCGTCAGGCGACCTCGATCTCGGTCACCCACTTGATCCAGTCCAGCCCTCTCCGATCCGGCGCGACCAGCCGGCAGGGTGCGCCGTTGGCCGCGGGGAGTGGGATGTCGGCGACGTGCGTTGCGAGCACCGCACCTTCCAGCTCCCGGCGCTCGAGGCTCACGCTCCAGCCAGTGATCGATCGCACCGTGACGAAGGGCGCATCGGCTTCGGCGCCGGCCGTGTCGAGCACCGCGCGCAACGGGGTCCCGCGCCAGCTCGTTCGCATGGCCCACCCAGAGGTGCAGTCGAGGACGGCGTCCCGTGTGCCCACGCCGAGGTCGGCGAGTCCCTCGAGGTCGAGGGTGAGCGGCGTGGCGACGCGACCGGTTACCCGGAGGCGCCACGCATCCGGCTCGATCGACGGCGTGCCCTCGCCGTAGAACGTGGTGGGCGGAGGAATCCCGCCATCGGGCAGCCACCGTGAGCCGGTGAAGCGACGGACGCCGCCCTGCACCGCTTCGAGCGCGCCCGCGGCGCCCCAGGCGACTGCTCCGAGCGCGGCGATCGCGGCCGTGGCAAGCAGCGTGCGCCGGCTGAGGCGCGGGCCGGCCGTGCGCGGTCGGAGCAGCCGCCATCGGCGCGGCAGCAGATGCAGCAGGATGATCGGGACGGCCGCCAGCGCGGCCCACACGTGGAGGGTCAGGACGGTCCAGGGCCCGATCGACAGGATCCGGCCGCTGGCGACCCAGGTGAAGCCACCGACCAGGGCACCTGCCGCGAGGAGCGTGAGGAGGATGCCGAGTGTCAGGCGCCGCCAGCGGCGCGAACGGACGGCCGGACCGATGCTGCGCCGCACCTTCTCGGTCGCCGCCACCAGCAGCGCGCCGCCGACGAGGCCGTGGAGCCAGAAGAGCGGCGCGGTCGCCGGCACCCCGGCGCGCAGCGTGAGGAGCCCGCTCGCCAGCTGGGCGACGAGCAGGATCGCCAGCAGCCGGTCGAGCGCGGCGCTGCTCATCCGGTAACCCTACGCGCTTCCGCCGCGCCGGGCCCAACGCGCGTGGGAAGGCGATCAGGGGGGCGTCAGCTCGACCAACGAGATGGACGGCATCGGCAGCTCGAAGGAGAGGTCCAGCCGACCGGCCGTCGGCTCCACGATGCGCTCAGCCTCGAGCTCCTCGAGCCGGTTCGCGCCGGCCAGCCGCTCCCATTGGGCATCGTCGGGCCAGTCGTCCCCGCCGCCGATCTCGGCCCACGACACCACGAGGTTCGAGTGCGTCTCGTCGAGCCGCCGATGCCGCAGCCGGTACCCCCGCGCCCGGAGCCCGTGAACGGCGAGCGAGGAGGAGCGTGCGAGCCGGGCGTCTCCGGCGGCTTTCGTGACGTCGACCGTGCCGTTCCACGCGAGGATCGCGATCCGGCCATCGTCGTCGCGCGAGCCGATGGCCTGGACCATGTCGCCGGCGCCGTCGCCTGTCACGCTCGTTGCCAGCCGCCCGGGAAGCAGCTGCTCCATCATCCACAGCCCCCACCAGCGGGGCTTGCGCAGGTTTCCCACCGCCAGCAACCCGAACCCGCCGTGGAGCAGCCTCGGCGGGCGGCCGAGCTCCTCGAAGTGGTCGGAGATCGTCCAGTAGGCGAGCGCCTCGGTGCGGCCCATGGCCGACGCCATGCCGCGCACGAGGTACGCGGCGCTCCACGGAGAGTCGTGCACCGGGTTGAAGTGCGAGGCGTGCGCTCCCCACTCCGTCCACCATTGCGGCAGCCCGGCGTATCCGTACCGAGCCGCGATCGGGCGCAGGTCGAGCGGCGCATTGCCGTAGGTGTGGGTCGACACGAAGTCGATCGGCGATCCGGTGGCCCGGCAGTGGGCCAGCATCTCGTCGACCCATTTCCCGGCCGCCGACGCCGGGCCGCCGACGATGAGCGCCGCATCGACCGACTTCACGGCGCGGACGCTGACGTCGTAGAGGCGCAGGTACTCGTCGCGGGTGCCCGACCAGAAGACATCGAGGTTCGCCTCGTTCCAGACCTCGAACGCCCAGCGCCGCACCTCGTCACGACCGTATCGGTCGACCAGGTGCGCCGTGAGCTCGTTGACCAGGTCCTCCCACCGCTCCCAGTCGCGCGGCGGGCTGACGATGGCCGCATAGTCGAATACCGTCTTCGACGGGTCACTGGCCAGGTCGTGGGGCATGAAGCTGAGCTCGACGATCGGCCGCAGCCCGAGTCCCAGCACG
>Ga0136633_1003330_pt1 | contig 10634 bp, 9 predicted proteins | sample AntDrymeUQ832206_2_FD_105494 | JGI IMG/M metagenome (GOLD analysis project Ga0136633, IMG submission 105494) | Polar desert sand microbial communities from Dry Valleys, Antarctica - metaG UQ83 (22.06) | ecosystem: Environmental > Terrestrial > Soil > Desert | place: Antarctica: Dry Valley...
GAGCGCGTGAGCGTGTCGTAGTCCATGAGCGAGACGACGCCGAAGTCGGAGAAGGTGTACAGGGCGACGAGGAGCGCTCCGAGCCCGACCGCAGGACGCAGCGTCGGCGCGGTGACACGCCAAAACGCGCTGCGGCTCGAGCTGCCGAGACCGCGGGCCGCTTCGTCGAGTGAGGGGTCGAGGCTCCGAAGCGCGGTCTGAGTGAGCAGGAACACGTACGGGTAGGTGGCGAGCGTCAGGGCGATCAACGATCCCCAGTACCCTCTCACCTCGGGAAGACGCTCGACCCCGAGCGCCTCTGCGAGCAGCCCTCGCTCGCCGAAAAACCCGAGCAGGCAGAACGCGGCGACGTAGCTCGGGATGACGAGCGGAAGCGCGCCCGCCGTCGCCCACAGCCGCCGCGCCGGCAGGTCCGTGCGGGTGACGAGCCACGCGAGCGGAACCGCGACGAGAATCGAAGCGAGAACGACTCCGACCGCGAGCAGCACGGTGTTCCAGACCAGTCGCCACGTCGACGACTCGCCCAGGATCTCCAGCGCCCGGCCGCTGCCGGCGACCCGTACCACGAGGTAGGCGAGCGGTAGCAGAAGGAGCGCGACGACGAGGCCCGCCGCGAGGACGAGCGGGAGCGGCACGCGCCCCGCTCTCCTCCTCATGTCAAATAGCCAGTCTCGCGCAGAAGCTCGATCGTCGCCTCGTGCTCGGCGCCGAAGCTCGTCAGGTCGACGGACGGGCCTTCGAGCGAGTTGAGTGGGGGGAGACCGGGCCGTCCGTCGATCCCCTCGACGAGCGGATACTCAGCCTCTTCCGCTTCCTCGACGTAGAAGCGCTGGCCTTCTGGGGAGAGGAGAAACTCGACGAAGCGCTCCGCAGCCGACGCGTTGCCGGCGCTCTCAAGAACACTCACACCGGCAACGCTCACGAGCGCGCCCGGATCGCCCGCCTCCAGGAAGTGGTTCGCGATCGGCGCATCGGGCTGTTCTTCCTGAACGAGGTAAAGGTAGTAATGGTTGACGAGACCTACGTCGACTTCTCCGGAGGCGACGGCCTCGACGACGGGGGTGTTCTTCTCGTACTCCTTCGGGTCGTTCTTCTGCAGGTCGAGGAGCCACTGGCGGGCGACGTCGTCCCCCTGGCCGAGGCGCATCGCCGTCACGAAGGCCTGGAACGATGCGTTCGTAGGAGCGATTCCGATCCGTCCTTTCCAGCGCGGGCCGGTGAGGTCGAAGACGGAATCCGGAACGTCCTCCTCGGAGAGCGCCTTGGTGTTGTAAACGATGACCCGCGAGCGTCCCGACGTGCCGATCCACCTGCCGTCTCGATCGCGAAACCGCTCCGGAACCATTCCCAGGATCCCGTCCGAGAGCGGGTCGAGCGCGTCTTCGACTGCGCCTAAAGAGCCCGGATCCTGCGCCCAGAACACGTCCGCAGGGGAGTTCTCGCCCTCCTCCGCGATCGTCGCAGCGAGCTCGGCGCTGTCGCCGTAGCGCACTTCGACCTCTATGCCAGACTCTTCCGTGAACAGCTCGAAAAGCGGCGCGACGAGCTCTTCCTCGCGTCCCGAGTACACCGTCAGCGTCTCGTCCGAGCCTCCCCCGCAGCCTGCAACGACGACAGCGGCGAGCGCGACCAGCCACCGTGTAAGGGCTCCCCAGTTCATGATGTAAGGCAGACCTTACAGCGCGTACGAGAAAGCTAGTCGAGTACCGGCACGTGCCCGTCGTGGAGCCGGATCGAAACCCGGGACCCGAGCGGGACGACCTCTGTCGACGGTCGGTGCGAGACGAGCTCAACTCCGTCGAGGAGCACACGGTAGAAGACGTCGTGGCCGCGGAACTCGCGCGCGACAACCTCGCCTGCGCCTGCAGGGTCGGGCTCGAGCTCGAGGAGCTCAGGCCGAACGAGCACCTCGGCGGCCAATGCAGTGGACGCTCCATTTGCGGGGAAGGCGCCGATGGGCGTCTCCACGAGACCGGCGGCGACGCGGCCTGTCAGCAGGTTGCCCGCGCCGACGAACGCTGCTGCCCACCGAGAGGCAGGCGCGAAGTACAGGTCCTCAGGCGTCCCTTCCTGGACGACCTTGCCATCCCGCATGAGCGCGATCCGGTCGGCAAGCGAGAACGCCTCCTCGCGGTCGTGCGTCACGAGGACGACCGTGACTCCCAGCGGGCGGATGATCTCGGAGACCTCGGCGCGCAGCGTGTCGCGAAGAAACGGGTCGACGTTGGACCAGGGCTCGTCGAGCAGAACCAGGTCAGGCGCTGGGGCGAGGGCGCGCGCGAGCGCGACGCGTTGCTGCTGGCCGCCCGAGAGCTCGTGTGGGTACCTGGCGCCGAGGCCGTCGAGTCCCACGATGGAGAGCAGCTCGCCCACCCGGCTAGCCCGGGCGAGCCGCGGGAGGCCGAATCCGACGTTTTGTGTGACGGACAGGTGCGGAAACAAGGCGTAGTCCTGGAAGACCATCCCGACGCGCCGCTGCTCGGGTGAGACCCAGCTGCCGTGGCCTGCGACCTCGCGACCTGCGACCTCGACCGTGCCCGCGTCGGGGCGCTCGAAGCCGGCGATGAGGCGTAGGAGGGTCGTCTTGCCACAGCCGGACGGACCGAGAAGCGCCACGATCTCGCCGCGTTCGACGCAAAATGATGTCTCGTAGACGGCAGCAACCTGGCCGAAGCGCTTGGTGACGCCTTCGAGGCGGATCATCGAGCAGCTCATGTAAGGGAGACCTTACACCGGAACTCGTCGCCGCGAGCTGCGCGGGCGGCTCAAAGGTCACCTTGTACTTTGGGCCGATGCCTCTCGCGGAGATCTACCCGCTCGTCACCGCGCGCGCGCTGGCACGAGCGTTCACGTACGAGGTCGCGGAAGAAGTGGAACGAGGCGCTGTCGTCTCCGTCTCACTCGGCGGACGGCGGGTGCGCGGCGTCGTCGTGCAAGTGGGGGTCGAGGCGCCGGCCGGTGTCGAGATCGCGCCGGCGGGACCGGTTGTTGACCAGGTTCCCGGCCCGCTCGTCGAGCTGGCGTTGTGGGTCGCCGAGTACTACGGCTCGACTCCGGCGCGGGCGCTCGCGCTCGTCGCGCCGCATGCTCGCGCAAGGCGGGGCGAGCGTCGCGCGCCTCGAGGCCGTGACGCGCTCGCGGGAGAGCCGGAACCCGAAGAGCTCACGGCAGCCCAGCGTGAGGCGATCGAGCAGATCACGGCCGCGCTCTCCACCGGAGGAGATCACATCCTGCTGCACGGACCTACCGGAAGCGGCAAGACCGAGGTCTACCTTCAGGCGTGTGGGGCGGCGCTCGCCCGCGGGCTCGGCGCGATCGTGCTCGTCCCCGAGATCGCGCTCACGCCGCAGACGGTCGGTCGATTCGCCGCACGCTTCGGCGAGCGCGTCGCTGTCCTGCACTCCGCCCTCGGTGACGCGGAGCGCCGGGACGAGCGCGAGCGGATCGCGAGCGGGGAGGCGCGAGTCGTCGTCGGCGCACGTTCGGCGGTCTTTGCTCCCGTGCCTGCGCTCGGGCTCATCGTCGTCGACGAGGAGCACGATTCGTCCTTCAAGCAGGAGTCGGATCCGCGCTACGACGCGCGCACGGTCGCGGCCAAGCGCGCGGCGCTGGAAGGGGCGGTCGCCGTCTACGGAAGCGCGACGCCGAGGGTGGAGAGCTGGGCGCGGCTGCGGCGGCTCGAGCTCCCGTCCCGGATCGGAGCCCCGATGCCTTCGGTCCGGCTCGTCGACCTGCGGCGTGAGGCGGGCTATCCGCTCTCGGCTCCGTTGCTCGCCGAGCTCGCGGCAGTCGAGGAGCGGGGAGGCCGCGCGGTGCTGCTCTTGAACCGCCGGGGTATCTCAGGGGCTATCCACTGTCGTGCCTGCGGAGTGTCACGCCGCTGTCGGAGCTGCGACGTGACGCTGACCCTGCACCGCGACGCGCGTCTGCGCTGCCACCACTGCGGATATTCCGAGGAGCTTCCCGAGCAGTGCCCCGAGTGTGGCTCGGTCGAGCTGGCCCGCATCGGAGCGGGGACGCAGCGGCTCGAAGCCGAGCTCGCCCGCCGCGTGCCGGGGCTCGAGCGGATCCGGCTGGACGCTGACACAACGGTGAAGCCCGGCGCCCTTCGCGACGCGCTCGAGCGGTTCACGCGCGCACGGGCCGCGGTCTTGATCGGGACGCAGATGGTGGCGAAAGGGCATCACTTCCCGGGCGTGGCTGTAGCGGCGGTCGTGGACGCGGACACGGGCCTCGCCTTCCCGGACTTCCGGGCAGAGGAGCGGACGTTCCAGCTCGTGACCCAGCTTGCGGGGCGAAGCGGCCGCGACGCACCGGGGAAGGTGATCGTCCAGACCTTCCAGCCGGACGCCATTCCGTTCGCGTTTGCCATCCGGCACGACGTCGCGGGCTTCCTCGCGAGGGAGCTCGCCCGCAGGGAGCAGCTCGGCTACCCACCGTTCAGCCACCTCGTCTCGATCGTGGTGTCCGGCAACGAGCCGGGCGCGCCGCTCCGGGTTCTGGGCGAGCTTCGTGAGGCGCTCACCGGAGCTGGCGTCCGCCTGATCGGGCCGGCGCCGCTCCTCCGGTTGCGTGGCCGGCACCGCGCGCAGCTGGTCGCGAAGACGCTGTCGCCGCGAGCGTTCGCGAGTCGCGCCGCCTCGTTGCTCGCCGCGGCCGCGCCGGCGATGCGCCGCGACCGCTTGTCCGTGGTCGTCGACGTCGATCCGCAGTCGCTCTAGACTCGCTGGAGGTGCGCGCTCTTGTCGCATTCGCCGTCGCTCTCGTGTTCGTCGTGGATGCGAGTGCCGCCAGACGCCCGACGCCTCGCGACCGGGCGGCCATTGTCCTGGCGGTTGCGAATCAGGTTCAGCGTGAAAACCCCGTGATACTCATTCGCATCGACCGGATCGTCGTGTCGACGGTGCAACCTGGCCCAGGCGCTCCCTTCGCGCGCTTCGCGATCGCGTTCACTCCTGGCAACATGGCGCTGCTCGGCTTCTACCCGAGTGCGAAGGACTGGTTCGTCCAGAGCTACGGCTCCAAGAGAACTGTCTGCCAGACACGCGCGTCGCGCTTTGGTGGCCGGGGGACCGCGATCCTCCGCGATCTCGGTCTTACCTGCCCATGACCGGTACTTCAGGTCGACTCGTCTAAACTCGCCCGCGCCATGGCCGAGCATGACCACGAGCACGAGCACGAGGAAGACGCGCACGATCGCGAGGAAGAAGAGCGGGAGCTCGAGCTCGAAGCGCGGCGCATGCTCGCCCTCGCGCGGATTCGTCAGTACGGCGATCCGGCGCTGCGGATGAAGGCGCGGGAGATCGAGACCGTCGACGACGATGTCCGCCGCCTGGCCGAGAGAATGACCGCGCTGATGCATGAGGCTCAGGGCGTCGGGCTTGCGGCGACGCAGGTCGGTGTTCTGCGACGCCTCTTCGTCTTCACCGACGCAGGCGAGGACCGCGTGCTAGTCAACCCTGTCATCACCAAGCGCTCCGGCAAGGTCGAGGTGGACGACGAGGGATGCCTTTCGCTGCGAGATGTGCTCGTGCCGATCGAGCGCCCGGTTGCGGTCACCATCGAGGGCCTCGATGCAGACGGCGAGCCGGTGACGCTCGACCTCGAGTTGCCATCGGCGAGGATCGTCCAGCACGAGCTGGATCATTTGGACGGCGTGCTCATCGTCGATCGCACCGACGACGAGTCGCGGAGGGCAGCGTTCGGCAAGCTCCGGCCGCAGCCCGTGCTCGGCACTCGGTGAAAATCGCGGTCGCGGCCACCGCGCCGTTCGGCGCTGACGTCCTCCAGCGGCTCGCCGCAACGTACGAGATCACCTGCGTGCTCACTCGGTCGGATGCGCCCTCGGGTCGAGGCAGGAAGCTCGCGCCACCACCGGCCAAGGAAGCGGCCGAGCGGCTTGGGATCCCGGTGTTGCAACCCGAAGCGCTCGAACCGGGGTTGGAGCTCGATGCGTCGACGATGGTCGCGGTCGCGTACGGCCGCCTCGTCCCGGAGTCGCTGCTGGCGGAGCGTCTCTGGCTGAACGTGCATCCGTCGCTCCTCCCGCGCTGGCGGGGGGCGGCTCCGGTCGAGCGAGCGCTCATGGCCGGGGACGAGGAGACCGGTGTCACCATCATCGAGCTCGTCAAGGAGCTGGACGCGGGGCCGATCGCGGCTCAGCGCACGCTCGCGATCGAGCCGGACGACGATGCCGGCGACGTATACGCGAAGGCTGCCACGATCGCGGTCGAGCTTCTCGCCGACGTCCTCGGCGACCCCGACCGCGTGTATCGACCTCAGTCCGACGAGGGCGTCACGTATGCCGACAAGATCACGGCTGGCGACCGTGTCCTCGACCTCTCACGACCGCCCGGGGAGTTGGTGGATCGCGTCCGGGCGCTCTCCCCGCACATCGGGGCGCGCGCACGAATGCAAGATCGTGACGTGACCGTCTGGCGTGCGCGTGTCGCCGAAGACGGCTCGTTCCAGCCGCTCGAGGTGCAGCCCCAAGGGGGTCGCCGAATGGAGTACGCCGCGTGGCTTCGCGGGCTCAGATAAGCCCGGCGCGACGGGCGGCTTATCAAGTCCTCCGGCGCGTCTTCGAGGACGATGCCTACGCCGACCATGCCTTTCGGTCCGCCGCAGCCGGGCTGGACGAGCGCGACCGTGCGCTCGCGCAGCGCCTCGCCTACGGCGCCGTGCAGCGCGTGCGGACGCTCGACCACGCGATCGAGAAGCTCGGACGGCGGCGGGTGCACCGCCTCGACCCGCCGGTCCGAGCCGCCCTGCGCTTGGGCGCGTATCAGCTCGCCTTCGTCGATGGCGTTCCGCGCTACGCCGCGGTCAACGAGTCGGTGGAGCTCGTGCGCGCCGCCGGGCTCTTGCGGGCGGTCGCGTTCACGAACGCGGTTCTCCGGCGACTGGCAGGCGGGATCCGCGAGTCGCTCGACGGGCTCGCGGAATTCACCGCGCGCGAGGCGGCGCTGAAGCACTCTTACCCGGACTGGGTCGCGGAGACGTGGTGGCGCGATCTAGGCGCCTCCGCCGCCGTGGAGCTCATGCACGCGCAGAACGAGCCAGCGGAGGTCGCGGTTCGTCTCGTTCGCGGAGAGATCGCGGGCAGGCAGGATCACGACATTCCCGGCGCATGGCTCGTCGACCGGATCGATGAGACCGCTCTGGCCGAAGGTCGCATCTGGCCGCAGAGCCGCGCGTCGCAGCTCGTCGGCCTGGCGGTCGGCGCGGAGGCAGGCGAGCGAATCCTTGACCTCTGCGCCGCACCCGGGGGCAAGGCGACGATGCTCGCGGGCGAGGTCGTCGCAGTGGACGTGAACGAGGCGAGAGCGCGCGAGCTCGAGGTGACCGTGCGGCGGCTCGGCTCGTCGAATGTCCAGGTCGTCGTCGCAGACGGGCGCGCGCTGCCGTCCGAGCTCGACGGGTTCGATCGCGCGCTCGTGGATGTGCCGTGCTCGGGCCTCGGCGTCCTCAACCGGCGACCGGACCTCCGCTGGCGTGCGGAGCCGCTCCCAGAGCTTCAGCTGGAGCTGCTTCGCGCCGCCGCGGCGCGAGTCAAGCCGGGAGGAACGATCGTCTACTCGGTGTGCACGATCAACGCGGACGAGTCGGAGGCCGTCGTCGACGCGTCCGGGCTCGAGATCGACCCGACGCTCGCGGACGAGTGGCCACAGTTCCGGCATCCGAGCCGTCCGGAGTTCTTGCAGACGCTGCCGCACGTCCACGGCACCGCCGGCTTCTTTGTGGCACGACTCTTCCGGAGATAAGAGTTCCTAGGATCGTTCTTGTGGACGCCGAGTTTCTCGAACATGCGGCCGAGCTCGCGGAGCGCGGGCGCGGGACGACCCATCCGAACCCGGTCGTCGGCGCGGTCGTGGTCGCTGCCGGCGCGGTGGTGGGGGAGGGCTGGCACGAGCGGAAGGGAGGGCCGCACGCTGAGGTGAACGCACTCGCCGCCGCCGGTAAGCGGGCTCGCGGCGCGACCGTGTACGTCACGCTCGAGCCCTGCACACATCACGGAGACACGCCGCCTTGTGCCGATGCTCTCATCGAAGCCGGAGTTGCACGGGTCGTCGCGGGCCAGACGGATCCGCACCCGGGCCACGGCGGTGGGCTCGCGCGCCTGCGCGAGGCGGGGGTCGCAGTCGAGCTTCCGGAAGGTGAGCTCGGCTTCCGCTGCCGTCAACAGATCGAGGAATGGCGGATCTGGGTCACCGAGCGCCGGCCGTTCGTGACCTACAAGGTTGCCGTGACTCTGGACGGGCGGGTGGCGATGCCCGACTCGCGCTGGGTCAGCGGAGAGGACTCGCGCCGCCTCGTGCACGTGCTGCGGGCCGCCTCCGACGCCGTCGCCGTGGGAATGGGAACCGTGCGTTGGGAAAACCCGCGGCTCGACGCGCGCGGCGTCCCGGTGGTATGCCAGCCGCGCCGGCTTGCCTTCGGGCAGGGGCCGCTGCCGGACGATTCGGAGCTCGAGCTCCGTTCGGGCCCCCTTCGCGAAGAGCTCGAGGCGCTCGCCGCTGACGGTGTGCAGTCGCTCCTGCTCGAAGGCGGCCCCACACTTGCCGCAGCATTCCTGGAGCAGAATCTCGTCGACAAGCTGCTCATGTTCGTCGCACCCAAGCTCTCGGGAGAGGGGTCGGGAATGCTCGCAGGGCTCCACGGCCCGATCCGGCTCACCCGGCTGGACGCGCGCTCGGTCGGCGACGACGTCCTGATCCAGGGCTACGTCCACGAGCCCTGAGCTACGGTCTCGAAGTGTTTACAGGAATCGTCCGCGAGCTCGGCAAAGTCGCGGCTACCGACGGAGGTGCAGCGGGCCTTGCGCTCGTAGTCGAGGCCCCTGAGACGGCTGCTGGGCTCGTCGTCGGAGACTCGATCTCGATCAACGGCTGTTGCCTCACGGCCGAAGCGATCGAAGGCTCACGGGTCTCGCTCCACGCCGTGCCGGAGACGCTCGCCCGCTCGACGCTCGGTGGTCTCTCGGCGGGCGACGCGGTCAACGTCGAGCCGGCAGTGCGGGCGGGCGAGCCACTCGGAGGCCACTACGTCCAGGGCCACGTCGATGCCGTGGGCCGCGTGCAGTCGGTCGAGGCGGAGGGCGACGGGCTGCGGGTGGTCGTGAAGGCGCCGTCAGAGGTGCTTCGCTACTGCGTGGAGAAGGGCTCGGTCACGATCGACGGCGTCTCGCTCACCGTGGGCGAGCTGCACGAAGACGAGATTGCGGTCGCGCTCGTCCCACACACCCTCCAGGCGACGACGTTGTCCGCTCTCGTGCCCGGCCAGGAGGTCAACCTCGAGGCTGATGTGCTCGCGAAGTACGTCGAGCGACTGCTCGAAGCGCGGGGGCTACGATCAGAGGAATGAGCGTGGTCAAAGAACCCGAGACCGTCTCCCCGTTCTCGACGATCGAGGCGGCCATCGAGGACTTCCGCTCGGGCAAGTTCGTCATCGTCGTCGACGACGCCGACCGCGAGAACGAGGGCGACCTGACCATCGCGGCCCAGTTCGTGACGCCCGAGGCCATCAACTTCATGGCCACCCACGCCCGTGGGCTCATCTGTCTCTGCCTCACCCCCGAGCGCTGCGACGAGCTGGCGCTGCGGCCCATGACCGAGCACAACGAGACGCCGCTCGGCACGGCGTTCACCGTCTCCATCGAGGCGCGCGAAGGGGTTTCGACGGGGATCTCGGCTGCTGATCGCGCGCGCACCATCCAGGTCGCGATCGATCCGGGCTCGAGCCCGCATGATCTCGTCCAGCCGGGCCACGTCTTCCCCTTGCGAGCCAAGCCGGGAGGCGTGCTGCAGCGATCCGGTCAGACTGAGGCCGCTGTCGATCTCGCCCGTCTCGCCGGGCTGATTCCTGCCGGGATCGTCTGCGAAATCATGAACGAGGACGGCACGATGGCGCGTGTTCCCGACCTTGCGGTTTTCAGCCAACAACACGACTTGAAGATGATCACGGTCGCCGACCTGATCGAGCACCGGCGACGGATGGAGAAGCTCGTCGAGCGCGTCGTCTCGGTCCGGCTCCCAACCGACCACGGTGAGTTTCAGGCGATTGCATACCGCGAGCTGATCGCCGACAAGCAGCATGTCGCCTTGATCAAAGGCGACGTCGAGGGCGCCGCGAACGTGCTCGTCCGCGTGCATTCGGAGTGCCTTACAGGCGACGTCTTCCATTCGCTGCGCTGCGACTGCGGCGAGCAGCTCGAGCTCGCGCTCGCCCGCATCGAGGCGGAGGGCACGGGTGTCCTTTTGTACATGGCCCAGGAAGGTCGCGGAATCGGGCTTCTGAACAAGCTCAAGGCGTACGAGCTGCAGGAGACCGGGCTGGACACCGTCGAGGCGAACCTCGAGCTCGGATTCCCGGCCGACGCTCGCGACTGGGGAATCGGGAACCAGATCCTGGCCGATCTCGGACTGACCACGATCAGGATCCTCACGAACAACCCGCGCAAGCTTACGGGTCTCGACGGTTTCGGTCTGACCGTCGTCGAGCAGGTGCCGATCGAGGTCGAGCCGCAGGCGGAGAACGCCAGATACCTCAACGCGAAGCGTGAGAAGCTCGGACATACGATCACGAAGCTGCACCACCAGGGCGCGCGCCTCGAGCCCGAGCCTGATAGAGAGATC